>JACCDT010996594.1_pt1 | contig 121368 bp, 107 predicted proteins | sample 7446291 | NCBI WGS metagenome assembly JACCDT01 (sample SAMN15323446, study PRJNA562643) | freshwater metagenome | isolation source: river surface water | place: USA:Blue River Watershed | collected 2017-08-17 | reverse complement strand
TCCCACATAGCCTTCCGACTTAACCGCCCACACGAGGCAACCGAGACCCACCACCTGAATGCTCGCTGTGATGATGATTCCCAATTTTAACTGAGAAAACCGCCTAAAAATCCACGGGCTCAACCAATTTGATAGAGCCCCCAAAAACATCGGAACAGTCGTCAACAAAGCGACTTCATGCGGCGAAAGACCGCGCTTCACCGCGTAAAATAATCCGTAGTTCTCCGCAATACCTGTCATGAGCGCCCAAAATGCGCCTTCCCAATAACAGTAGCGCAGCACACGACGGCGAAGACTTTCGGTTTTTGATCCTACATTCGATGAGGACATTCGATTCCCAACAACGCCAAACCCTTTTGAAGAGTCTGTCGAGTCATCTGCACCAACTGCAGACGCCCTTCACGCAACTGCTCTTCACCCTTCAGAATCGGCACGCTCATATAGAATCGATTAAAGACTGCGGCCAAGTCGAGCAGTTCATGGGAAATTGTCGAAGGTTCAAAATCATTTGCTGCGGATTCGACCACCGCCGAAAAAGACAACAAGTGTCGAGCCAGATCTCGTTCGGAATCTGTCGACAAAGCAGGAATGGCCTGAGGATTGACCTTGAGCCCTTGGGATTCGGCTTTCTCCAACAAAGCGCCCAATCGAACCACCGTGTACTGCAAGTACGGACCCGAATCCCCTTCGAAGTTAAGAATAGTTTTCCAATCAAAGAGAATATCTTTGGTCCGTTTGGCGTGCAGATCAAAAAAGATCACCGCTCCTGTGCCCACTTTCTCCGCTACATCGAGTTTTTCATTGTCATCGAGGCGACGATCCGTCTCTCGCTTCTCTTTATCTTTCTCGTTGATGACTTCGAGCGCCTGCTTTTCGGCCTGCTTGAGAACATCTTCGAGCAAAATGATATTGCCCTTTCGAGTCGACATTTTGCCTTCAGGAAATTTAATAAGACCAAAACTCACATGCGAACACTTATCCTTGGCCCACTCAAAACCCAGGAGCTCAAGAACTTTAAAGACTTGTCGAAAGTGCAAAGTCTGTTCGCCGCCGACCACATAAACGAGCCGTGAGGGCTGAAAGGTCTTCCATCGATACTCTGCCGTTGTAATATCTCGAGTCGCATAGAGCGTAGATCCATCTGACTTTTTAATGAGACACGGAGGCATTCCGTAACTTTCGAGATCTACAATCTGAGCTCCATCGGATTCCTTCAGGAGACCCGATTTTTCGATCTTCTCCACAATCTTTGGCATGAGATTGTTATAAAAAGATTCTCCCGTCACATAATCAAAATCGACATGGAGTTTGTCATAAATTCTTTTGAACTCATGATAACTCACATCCCTAAACCAATTCCAAAGTTCCACCGCTTCGGGGTGCCCCTGCTCAAGCTTTACAAACCAATCACGAGCTTCGTCCATGAGGGCGGGATCGTCTTTTTCTTTTTCATGAAACTCGACGTAGAGTTTGTAGAGATTGTTAATCGGATCTCCACGCACGAATTCTGCAGAACCAAATTTTTTGTAGGCAGTGATCATCTTGCCAAACTGCGTACCCCAATCCCCCAAATGATTGACTCGCACAACCTCACCACCCAAAGCGGTGAGAATTCGGCAAATCGCTCCTCCGATATTTGTGGAGCGCAAATGCCCGATGCCAAAGGGCTTCGCAATATTGGGAGACGAATAATCCACCACAAACTTTTGGCCTTTGAGTGCTTGCTGCCCTCGAATCAAAGGATCCGAACTTTGTTCAAACAAACTCTGACCCAAGGTCTCTGCTTTAAAACGAATATTGATAAACGCTTTTAACACGCTGACTTGTTCGATCCCCAACTCTGCGGCTTTGCCCCGAATCTGAGTTGCAATCTCTTCGGCAATTTGAGGAGGCGCCTTTTTACGCAGCTTAGACAGTGCAAAACAAGGAATGGCCACTTCAAACTCCGCCATTCCTGCGGCTTGAGGAGGCTGTTCGATCACAAGACCGCCCTTCCAATCCTGATTCTGGTCAAGCAGAAAGTCGTTGAGCTTTTTGATAAAGGAAAGGCGACGATCGATCATTATTTATATAGTTCAAGTCAAAAAAGACTTTTCATTCAAGTTCGATCGCCATTAACTTTTCAAAACCTATGAAATCCACCCCAGATTCAAGCCCAAAATTCCTGAAATCTGATCAAATCGTGGCTATTGAGGGCCCTTTGGGGGTGGGAAAGACCTCTCTTGTTCGACTATTGAGCGCGAAATGGTCGGCGCCCTCCCATTTTGAAGTTTTTGAGGAGAATCCATTTTTGACGGGAGGCTTTTATGAGAATCAGAAGAGCCTCGCCTTTAATACCGAAATCTTTTTTCTTCTCTCCCGCTTTCGCCAGCAACGCGGCCTCATCGATCAAAAGGGAATCCAAATTTGCGACTATATATTCCCGAAGAGCGCTCTTTTTGCCCAAATGAATTTGGAGGCGGCGGATTTTGAGATTTTTTCCAAGGTCTATGAGCAACTCATGCCTCAGCTCAAAAAGCCAAGCCTCGTCGTTTATCTCCATGCGGACATAGAGACCCTTTTGAGACGGATTTATTTTAGAGATCGAAAGTTTGAGCGGGCCATTTCTTCACGTTATGTCGAATCCCTTGTCCAAAGTTATCACCGCTTTTTCGCAAATTATACCGAAGTTCCCATGATCTCTGTGGACACGACCACACTTGATTTTGTGACGAGTCAGAATGATTTTCGAAAGATCTCCGCTCTCATCGAAGAGCGCTTGAGCGGACAGGTTCAACTTTCATTGATTGGAGACTCTCGTGAGCGACTCCGAGAAGCCCATGCTTAGTGCTGAGAAGAATCCAACTCAAACGCCGCTCTATGTCGCCGTCGCAGGCAATATAGGAAGCGGAAAATCCACTCTCACCGCTCTTCTTTCTCAGAAGTTTGGATGGAAGCCTGCTTTTGAAATCGTCGACACCAATCCGTATCTGGTCGATTTTTACAAAAACATGGATCGCTGGAGCTTTGCTCTTCAGATGTTTTTTTTGACGAGTCGATTTAAACATCAGCGGCAGATTCTCCAAAGCCAAGAGCCCGTCATCCAAGATCGAACCATTTTTGAAGATTCCGAAATCTTTGCTCGTAATCTGTACCTTCAGCAAAAAATGGAAGAGCGAGATTATCGCACGTATGTTCAGCATTATGATTTGCTCCTCGAGTACCTTCGCCCCCCTGATTTGCTGATCTATCTGAAGGCAGATTTGCCCACTCTCAAAAGTCGCATTCAAAAGCGAGGCCGAGAATACGAAAGATCCATTGCCGACGAGTATTTGGAGTCCCTCAATATGCGATACGAAGAGTGGATCATGGCCTACCGGCGATCTCCCGTTGTAGTGGTGGATACAAAAAAGCTAGATCTCCTCACCGTGCCCAAACACCTCGAACAAGTTGCCTCCATTGTGGCATGGGAGATTCAATGCCTTAAAAACAAAGCCCAGCAGTCCCTCCCGCTGGCTCTCGCGACGCCGTCACCAAGATCCGAACTCACTCATTGACCTTAAAAGGCCTTTGGGCTTCGATTCTGAAATGTCTCATGTTTTGACCAATCAAGATCAAAGTCAGGCCCTCAAATCCACACTTGCTTGGGTTCTTCCCGTACTTGCCTTTACGGCGCTGACGGCAGCGAGTGCTCATTTTAGATTTTATATTCCCGGAACTCCCGTTCCGATTACACTTCAGTCTTTTGTGGTGATTTTGTCTGGAGCCACCTTAGGGGCTTGGCGAGGATTTTGGTCACAAGCTCTCGTCGTTGTCCTGGCCGCTCTTGGATATCAGGTTTATTCGACGTCTTCGGTGGGCTTTGAAGTCCTTCTGAGCTCTACCGGCGGCTATATTTTGGGATTTATGCTCGCGTCTTACGTCGCAGGGCTCATGCGCGATCGCCAAATTTTTAAAGGATTTGTTCCGACCTATCTTTATTTGTTTTTCGCTTCGGCCTTTGTCTTTTTGCCAGGAGTTTTGTGGTTGAAGACCCTCTTAGGCCTCGACTGGACTCAAGCCATCGCTCAAGGGCTCACGCCTTTTATCATCGGCGATATCGTCAAGACTTTGGGTGCCACGGCCTGTGTTTGGTCTGTTCAAAAATTCCGAGCTTAAGCCGCTAAGAATTCCTGCTGATACTTTGTCGGTCCCATGAGATGGTGCCGAATCTTTCCCACCATAAAATTTGCGGGATGAGATCGTTTTAGAAACGTAAAGACAGGTTTGCGGCGAACTCCGAGCCATTCCAAAATTCGCTGAGCTTCGGATTCCATGGCGTCAGCACGTGCGAGCTTTCGCATGACTCTCAATCCCACTGCTCGATCTCCGACGGCGAGATGCGCGCGCGCGTAATTGAGAAGAACATAAGGTCGTTGAGGATTCTCCGTGGCCAATCTGGTCACGAGTTCTAGTCCCTCATCCTTTCGGCCTTGCATTTGAGTCATCAACCAAGCGTAGCCCGCCAAAAACTCTGGCTCGCTCTCCGGCGCTTTTTTGTTAAAGAGCGCTCGCGCAAAAACTGAAATCTCTTCTTCGGCAGTTCCGGGCATATAAGATCTTTCGATCGCTGATTCAACAGCCACAGCAAATTCTTCGCAGTTTCGATATCGATTCTGCGGCTTAACACTGAGCGCTTTTCGAATCACGGCATCGAGCTCTGCTGGCAAGTCACTGCGAATGTCCGTCAATGGCGTGTACTCTCCGGCCCGGATCGCATCGAGGACCTCTGCATCACTCTCCCTGAGATAGAGAGGACGGCCCGCCAACAACTCCCACAAAACAATCGCCGATGTAAAAATATCGGCACGATAGTCCGCATCATCGCCGCGAATTTGTTCTGGAGCGATATAACACATTTTTCCGCGCAGCTCTCCTTGCGGCGTCATATTGTGGATGTCTTTATGAATCGCCTTACTGATTCCAAAGTCCAAGATTTTGACTTCGCCCGCATAGGTCACAAAAATATTTGAAGGATTGAGATCTCGATGAACAATACCGAGAGGGAGCCCCTTCCAATCTCTCTTTTTGTGGGCGTAATCGAGCCCACGCAAAACACGAGTCATAATCGCACTGGCAATGATCGCTGGCATCACGAGCTTTCGCCCGTAGAGAACTTTTAAAATTTCCTTAACGTTTACTCCGTCCAAGAATTCAAGCGCCATGACAAGCTGATTGCCCACACTTTCAAACTTATAGGCTTTGACGATATGAGGGTGATCGAGTTGGCAGGTGATTTCGGCTTCACGCAAAAAGAGTTCACGAAAACGCTGATCCGCCTGATGCTCTTCAAGAATTGTCTTCAGAACGATGGGCCGACCCGAATCATCGACGGTCTTAATGATCTGACCCATTCCTCCACGGGCGAGTGTCGACTCGATATTAAATCGCCCAAGCTTCCGATATTCCAAGGCACGCCTCCCCGAACAACTCTCACCGAAAATCCGAACTCTATTAGTATAGCACGGGCTATGGGGCGACGCTTATACGTTAACCTCACGAAATTGCTGGGTTTTCCGTTCAAAGCCTCCCCCTGCAAAATTCATTTCGAGGTGACAAACCCCAGAAAGACCTTATGATTTCGCTAAAGGAGTTTAGCGCAGTGAAAATTGCAAAACGTGTCGTCTTGTTTGTCGCTGTAAATATTTTGGTCATGGTGACGATTTCGATCGTCATGAGTTTGCTGGGTGTTCAGCCCTACCTTCAAGCAAACGGGATCAATTACGAAAGTCTCGCCGTATTTTGTTTGATCTGGGGATTTGGCGGAGCTTTTATTTCTCTCGCCCTTTCACGAGTCATGGCCAAATTTGGAATGGGAGTTCAAGTCATCGACCCCATGAACGCTCATGGCGAATCTCAATGGTTGGTCGAAACCGTTCATCGACTTTCTCATCAAGCAGGACTTCCGGCGATGCCAGAAGTCGGGATTTACAATAGCCCTGAAGTAAATGCTTTTGCCACAGGGCCCACAAAATCTCGGGCCCTTGTCGCGGTCTCCTCTGGCTTACTCCAAAACATGAATCGCCAAGAAGCCGAGGGCGTCTTGGCTCATGAAGTCGCTCACATCGCCAATGGCGATATGGTCACGATGACTCTCATCCAAGGAGTGGTGAATGCTTTTGTGATGTTCTTTGCGCGTGTCATTGCCTTTGCATTGAGTCAGTTTGTGAAAGAAGAAGGGCCGCGGCATTTGGTACGAATGGTCGCCACGATTGCTCTAGAAATTGGCTTGAGCTTTTTGGGAATGATCATTGTCGCGTATTTTTCGAGACAACGAGAGTTTAGAGCTGATGCCGGTGGAGCCCAACTCGGTGGACGAGAAAACATGATTGGCGCGCTCAAAAGCTTGCAGCGCGTGTACGAACCTTCACTCGCTGCAGCGGCCCACGCGGGAACAGACAAGCCTTCTTTTGACACGCTCAAGATTTCGAGCAAATCCAAAGGGCTTTTGGCGTTCTTCATGACTCATCCGCCTCTTGAAGTGAGGATTAAGCGTCTCCAAGGTATCGCGTAACTGTCGCGGTACTGGCGCGTTGAGTTTACTTTTCGGTGCTTTTGCGAGGCTTTTTCTGGCGACGGCGTCGACGAGCCTTTTCTTCGATGCCTCGCTGGGCATCGATTTTGAGATTATCGAGATAATCGATGATCCCGTCATGAAGACTGTCTTGTGAATCCAAAATCTCATCGACCAACTGAATGGTTTCTCTGAACTTTCCAAGAGAAAGTAAGACACCCGAAAGCTCAACACCTGCACCAATATTGGTCTGGTCGAGCTTCCAGGCCTTTCGCAATTGCTTCTCGCCTTCAAACAAATTGCCCGTAAACACATAAGTTCGACCGAGTTCTTCGAGATAAATTGAGTTTTTGGGCTCTAACTTAACCCCTCTCTGAAACTCCTCAATCGCGCGGCGCCAGTTTTCTTGAGTTTGATAAACCATGCCGAGCAAATAGTAGTAGTGGGCAAAGTCCGCATCGAGTGCAATGGCTCGATTGAGATAATCCGTCGCTTTTGCATAGTCCTCATTAAAGAGGTGAATATCCCCGAGATACGCATAGCAATCCGCTTTCATCGAAGTCTCGAGAAACTTTCCGTGCTGTTTGATCAGGCGTTCAAAATACTTGAGCGCTTTATCAAAATTACCGCGCTCATAAAAATTTTCTGCGGCCTGAAACAGCCAAGTATAATAACGACTTCGATCAACGCGCTTCATGCTTTAAATAATCCCAAATAAATTCTGCCAATCCCTCTGGTCCCTTTGCTTGCCGATCCGACACTTCCAAAATATGCGGATCCGCATGACTCATGGCGACACCAAAATCAGCTTCGCGAATGAGCTCTAGATCATTTCCATCATCTCCCACTCCAAACACTCTCTCAAGCCCCAAGTCCTGTTTTACGTACTGAACCGCGGTCCACTTGGAAAAGTTCTTGTCGAATATCTCAAGAGCCGATATCGGCGCATAACCGACATTCTTGACGAGGACGGCCTGAAGATTAGCGGGCAAAGTGCTCGTCAGCTCCTTTCGCAGTGCTTCGAGAGACTTAAAGTCCCCCACTGTAGCGATCTCCAAAAACGGATGCACCTCCGCTTGAGCGAGATCATCAAAACAATTGAGGAGGCGATTTTCTTGATTGGGTCGACGATGCAAATACTGAAGATTCTCGTGATCCTGAAGGGCCTGAGCTCGATACATAAAATCGACTCCATAATCCCATCCATCACTCACCAAAAATGCCGGAAATCCATGAGCCTCAATCTGATGAGCCACCTGAATCACTTGTTGCAAGGGAAGCTGCGAGGTCACGACGGTTTTTTCGCGCTGATCCTTGATCACTAAACCATTGTGAACAATTCGATAAGGCATCGATGGAAGACTTTGGAGATCGACTCGTGCGGCCTTGTAACGCCTCCCGGTAGCGACCACAATGGTAGCGGCAGAACTCAAAGCGACGAGAGCCTCTTTGAGGAAGTCGGGCACACCCCGTTTTCCATCCTCCAGAGAATGCACCAGAGTTCCGTCTAGATCGAAAGCAAATAGATCACGCGACTTTTTTTCCACCGAGATAAACCGACCTTATACGGGGTGATCCGTAAGAGTAATAGATTTCTTCAAACTGAGATCCATCGACTTCGATAAAATCTGCTCGATATCCCTTTTGCAAACACCCGCGATCCTTGAGCCCTAAAGCCAGCGCGGCATGATGGGTTTGACCCGTCAGAACCGTTTGAAGATCGAGCCCCTGATGTATCGCCGCCAAAGTCCCGGCGAGAGGAAGATTAAGAGAAGGATTGGTCCCCGGATTAAAATCAGAGGCGATCGCGATTCGCAGTCCCATCGCCTTCATCGCTTTGGCATTGGCAAACTTTTTGGCTCCCAAAAAAAACGACGTCCCCGGCAAAATGACCGGAATCACATGAGCGCGTTTGAGGAGTTTGAGATCTTCAGCATTGGTGACCATGAGATGATCCGCACTCACGGCGTGTGTTTCCACCGCCGCCTTGACGCCACCCGTGCGCCCAAATTCATGAGCATGGACCTTGGGCTTGAGACCGTACTTAGTTCCTGCGCGCAAAAGGCGGATGGATTCTTTTGCCGAAAAATAACCTTTCTCACAAAAGACATCCTGAAAATTCGCCAAGCCCTTGATTCTGGGCAAAACCTCGTCCATCAAATGGTTCACATAGTCGTGTTCATTTTTGAATTCTTGGGGAATGGCGTGCGCACCCATGAATGTCGCCATCAGAGTTTGAGGACAGATTTTTTTTAGATCTTTGATGAGTTTGAGGATTTTGAGTTCAGAATCCAAATCCAATCCATAACCAGATTTGATTTCGACAGTTCCGACACCAAAGTTGAGCATGGTCTTAAGACGTTTGAGCGCCAGATCTTTGAGTGTGGCTGGCGAGGCCTTGCGAGTTTGAGAAACTGTTTTGGCAATTCCACCGCCCTCGCCCGCAATTTGCTGATAAGACTTTCCAGCCAATCGCTCGCCCCATTCTTGGGATCGATCTCCCGCAAAAATGAGGTGTGTATGACAATCGATGAGCGCGGGCGTGATCGCTTTGAGTCGAATGGACTGAGATGAAAGTCGCGAAACATCCGAGCGCACTCCACGAGCCACACTGACAATTCGATCGCCCGAAACACGCATGACCCCCGGCGAAAGGCGCAAAAAGCCACCCCCCGCTTGGGGACTTGCAATCTCATCTGCAAAAATCTGAAATTGAGCCACTTCTACTTGAGCAGGATAGAAAAGAGTTTTTTGCCTTCTCCGTCCACTCGCACGAATTCTACCCCATAGCCGGGCCTAAACATCTTGGCCTCGACAGAAGATTCACGAGTCATTCGAGCGACTCGACCTTCGGCATTAAAAATAGTGGGATTTGCAGCGAATTTGATTTGCATCGCCACCGTGGCTCCCACCGCTAATGGGACTTGTTTTGGATTTGCCACCAAAAAAATTCCGCCCGGTGAAATATCCCGATTTCGGCATCCATAAACCTTGCCATCAGGACTTTTAAATTTAACCAATGCGTCGATTTTACGGCGCTGAAATTTTCGCTTCCATGGACCCAAATGGTCCTGAGCTTCACTCATCTACCCTCCTCCCAATCTCCAAGAGCATGTTTGACTCAAAATGAGCACAACACAGCCCTGCAAAGCCGCACAAGGCCTCGCATCCAAATTAAAAAACCCTAAAACAATACCCTTTGTGAGACCCCTTATCTTTAAGTCTCTGAATTTCGCCTTTGCATTTCGCTTAAGCGCATCCCTCAGAGTTCGCTTCACTTCGATGGTGAGCCATAAAAACCGTGATATCTGGTTAGCAATCTTTCGGGCGCTCGTCAATTTTTCAGATATCCCAATGAGCTTTCTTGCGCAGAAAAAAATCAAGGCTCATCAGAAAAAGACTTGAAATCAAAAATATCCACGCCATTCCTGTGTTCTCTCGCGTCCAAGGGCTTTGCTCTGATGCCAAAATTTGCCGTCCCGAGAGAGTCAACTCAAAAAGTTTCCGCCTTTCGTCATAGCTCAAAAATTTGCCGCGCGAATTCTCCGCGATTTTCTCTAAGACATCATCCCGAGCTGTCAGATATCGCCATTCCCCGAGCCAAGGCTTTTCCTCTGTTTCAAAAACAACAGGATCCGGAACACTATTTGCGCTCACCAAATACCAACCCGCCTGAGGAACCTCGGGATGAATCTCCGTCACAGAGTTCCATGTTTGATTTTTGGATTCTTGATTCAGGTTTTGAACACTCCAATCTGTGGGGCGATTTTCCGAACTCCGGACATCGGCTTTTTTGCCCACATTCCACTTTCCCGAAACAATCTTGGAAGGATCCATCTCGGGATCAAATGTGAGATATTGCAAAAGGCGTCGGGCCAGGCGGCTAAAGGCGGTCACATCATCGCTTGGCATCATCTGAAGTTCCCAAGATTCGTCCGTATTCAAAACCACTGTCCGACCTTTGCCCACAGACCGAAGACTCAAAAATGGAATTCCTGATTGATAGGTCATGAGGGCGGTTGCTTCGGGCTGCTGTGAAACTCGATGTCGCCCCGAAAACTTAATTTTTCGAATCAAGTTCTCTAGGCCACGACTCACTGGATGCTCTGTAAATCGAGAAACACTATCGGGTTGAGCCTCAAAATCTCCTAGGCCTTCATAGCGGATCGGAAAGAGGGCCTCTAACGGTGAGCCTCGATAGCGATGCAGCGACTGGTCTCCTCCGAGCATCAGCAATGCACCCCCATTCCGCACAAAAGCCGCCAAATTGGAGAGATAAAAAGGCTGAAAGTAGAGATTGAAGTCAAAGTTTTGGAGAATCACGAGATCGACTTTTTCGAGTTCGGTTGAAAACAATTCATCATACGGAAATGGAATGAGGCTGAGCTCGGTGTTTCGCGCGAGCGGATCATCTTGAATGGAGCGTAGAATGTAAAAACTCACGAGGTCCACGTCGGGCTGACGCGTCAAAAAGTATCGCCAGGCCTTCAAGTCTGGAGTGGGCCGTCCGCCAATATGGAGAATTCTCATTTTATCTCGCACCGTGCGAATGGTCAGGGCACTTCGATTGTTGATCTCGCTGAGCTCATTGGACTGCAGTTCCACTTCTAAAAAGAGAGTTTGTTCTCCCATTTTTTCTGGGAAGACAGAGAGTTCAAAATTGGTCACCGCAGATTCTAAAGTCACTCGTTTTTCATCCACGGTTTCTGAATTGACGTTTTTTAAACTCACGCGAACTTCTTGCCCCTCAAAGCCCTTGTGTCCGAGCGAAAGATTGAGGCGGATTCTATTTTTGAGAAACGCTGTAAAGACGGGCTGATGAGGCTCAATCCAAACATCTCTCTCCTGGGATTTGCCCAATTGGACGGTATACACGGGTCGCTCAAAAACACTTCGGTCCTGAAAATTCCCGTCAGACAAAATGACAACAGCACCTTCTGCTCCTCGAGCGGATTCCTGAATAGGCGCCAAATATGTTTGAAACGATCCCCAGCGCACTTTGTCCGGCACTTCGTCGCGCACAGATTCTCCAAAGCTAAAAATCCGAAGAGGGATTTTTTCTTTCTGAGACCACGCCTCCATCTCTCTCAAAAAATCCTCTGCTCGCCGACGTCGCTCATCAATGAGAGAAACAGAATCCGATCGATCTACAAACACACTGACAGAGAGAGGCTCGGACACCTCTTCGGACTTTTGAATTTGAACATCCATGAGCAGATAGCCCAGTGACGCAATCCATAAGAACCTTAATAAAGTCGAAATCGAAAATTTGCGACGAGACCAAACTTCGATGCCGACAAAAGTGAGGGCTATAATCAAGACGAGAATCATCGGACTCTCCTCTTCAGAATATGGGGGAGATGAATCGCATCGTCTTTATAGTCAATCGTCACCCCATACATAAACAGATTAAGGATCATTCGCTGAGCCAAGGTTCGCTGGGAAATTCCATAAGGCGTGACAGAAAACGCATAATCCCCACGGGAATTTCTGAGATTTGCTCCCAGGAGATCATTAAACGAATAAACGGCGATCCAGCGCCGATCAAAGGCCATCCCCTCGAGATGAGGGCGTGCGAGCTTTCGTCCGGAGACCTCGTTTAACAAATAGTAAGTCCGAAACAAAACATCTTCCTTGGAGATCGAAGACAACGATCGTCCCGGAAATATTTTTTCGATCTCCTCACTCACCGATTGATAGAATCTCGTTTTGTCGGTCGCTAAGGGATCGTCAAAAACAAGAAGGCCACCGCGCTCACAGTAGTCTCTAATTTTCTCTCGGTCGCCCTGCGAAAACGGTCCCCAAGGTCCGTTGAGTGAAATCCAAATCACTGGATACTTCCAAAGCTCGGTCACACTAGCCATCTCAGGCATTGCAAAATCCAAATTAGATAGTCGCCCGGCTTCTTGCGACATCTGTTGAAGTGCGGCAATTCGCTCTTTGTCTGATCCCGGCCAATAGCCGATGGGAATCCCACGAACGCTCGCGGCTTGAACACTATTCAATGATGCTGTCGCAAAAGTCAGAAGCATCAAAATCATCCGCATCAAATATCTTCTGCCCATCACTGGAGAACCGAGCAAACAAAGCAGCAGCTCAATCAGCGCACTCCACATCAAAGCCTTAAGGATCAAATCTCTAAAGCTCACCTTCTCTTCAATTTTTGTCGCCTCAGTCGCTCCAAAACTGCCTTCCAAATAACCCGTAGGCAAAGCGACAGGATTGACGATCTCGGACTGACTGCCCGACTCATAAATTCCCGGCCAAGCTTTGCGACGAATGACAGATTCGACGGGAGTCAGCATTCCCGGCATTAACCACTGAGCTTTCCAATCTTCAAGAGTCTGCTCTGCTTCGATCCCCCACAGAAAGTCTTCGAGATGCGTATAAAGAAACGGAATAAATGCAGGCTCTAAAGTAATATCCGTCGTGAGATCTTCGAGATCAAACGGAAAAATCCAAGTTCTCGGCTGACGCTGTCGATCTCTCAAGAGAGAAGGAGCTCCGTCTTCAAAAAAGGAAATCCCCTCAAATCGATCCGGTTCCAAAAGCACGTAGCGCTTGATCAAAATTCGGCCTTGGTCTGTGGCAAGCTGAAACGATCGCAACACATCCGAAGAGCCTCCCATCGAGGAAAGAATTTTCTTATCTCTATAAGGATAGGTGGATGTGCCCGAAGGATCCAAAAAAAACAAAGTTGGAGGCAGGCTCTCACTATTCAATTGGTTACTGCCGTAAACGATAAGCGCATTGCCTTGAGGCGTACCTCCAATTTGCTTGGTCACTTGCATGCGAGGATGATTTTTGAGCGCTGAGTACAAACTCAAAAATCCCGGACTCTCTTTGGCAGCCCAGAGACTCACCGCTCTAGTGCTCTGTTCCTGAAGAGCAAAAATCCGATTAGAGCTCCACAGATCCCCCTTTTCGTCCGTCGGCTGAAGCCACACAAAAGAGCTCTTGGTGGCTGCCAAATCCAATCCTCCTTCGAGAACACCGAGAGGCTCCACTCGCCCATCGGAGAGCAAACTCGCGCGCATCTGAACGGGGCTTTGAACGCTGATGCGAAGAGCTTGATTGAGAGCTTCTTGGCTGAGTTCAATCTTAGGCTCTTCTCCGAGCGGCGCTGAGGGCAGTCTCTCTGTGACAATTTCTAAATCTTTAAGGATCTGCGTATCCAAAGTATTCGGAAGCGGTGAGATCAACACTCGCAAAATCTTTCGCTTTGAAAATATAGTGCGTGATTTAGCGACGCATGAGCTCACCGATTGAGACGATAAGGGAGCATTAGCAAAAGGAATCGGCGACTCCTTCAAAAACTCAATCCACTCTCGTGCACTCGCTGTTTGAGATTGATTGTCAAAACTTGCGATTTCACAGCGATCCGAAACAAATCCTACCATCCCACGACTCTGTAAGGGCATCGCTTCCAACAAATTATCCAATCGCTCTCGCGCCAGTGTCGGGAGCTCTTCGTTTTCAGCGGTCCGGCTCAAAACGCCACGGCTCACATCCACCATAATTAAAAATCCATCGCTCGCTTCTGCGATTTTTTCTTCAATACGATAGGGTTCCGCAAAGAGCATGATGAGGAGGGTAAATAAACAGAGACGATTGAGGAGCTTCAGGATCTCCATCAATCGGATTCGACGCGTGGTGGACTCGGCGATCTTTCGTAAGAGATAAAAGCCCCCAAATGTTTCGCGTCGATGACGCCTCAAATTCCAAAGTGCGATAAGAATCGGAAGTGCTAAGGCACTCAAACTCCACAAATAGAGGCTCGAAAAAAAACTCATCATGCCAACCGCTCAAAAAATTCTGACAACTGCTCTTCGATTTTTTCGGGAGATGCCGTATAGGTCACAAAAAATGAAGGCTCACTCACCAACTGACTCCACTCCTGCTGCAATTCGAGGAGAGCTCGAGCATACGTTGTCTTTGCGACACGCGAGTCTAAGAGCAACTTACCAGACGATTCATAATCCCTAAACTCAAGCACACCCTCAAACTTAAACTGGGCTTCTTGAGGATCCAATATCTGAACGAGGTGCAAAAGATGCCCGTCGGCCTCCCAGTCCTTCAGCTTTTGCAAAAGACTCTCGGGCTCAAACATAAAATCAGAGATCAATATAATTCGGTCTCCCGCTCGAGGACTAAACTCCTCCGCCTTCCAACCCACTTTGTCTTTGATGAGAAGGCGAAATGCCTCTTCGATATTCATTTGATCAAGCGGGGGAAGCTGCCAAGAATCTCCGCGAACCGTCGCCAAAAAGATGAGACTTCCTACAAAGGACTGAATCCAAAGCTTTTTAGCCCCATAATCCATGCTGGGCGATGAATCGACCAGAATAGAAAATCCAGTCTTTTCTTCTCTCTCGAACTTTTTGACAAAATACTTATCCGTCGCTGCAAAGCGCTTCCAATCAATCGCGCGCGCATCTTCGCCTTCGGTATAAGGGCGAGCACTGTGGAATTCAATCCCCTCACCCCCACGCCGCGACAAATGAGATCCCTCAAGAACTTTGGTGGCCAGGAGTTCGATACTCTTTGCAAATTCGACGAGCTGGCCCTCAGGAATCTTCATGAAAAAATCAGCCTACGGCCTGAGAGATCAATTTTGAAACAACCTGATCACTCGATTGATCTCTCAATTTGCGTAGGACCAAACGATGTTTAAGAACATACGGGGCCACTGTCAGAATATCTTCTTCTCGAACCGTAAATCTGCCAGCCAAAAGGGCTCGCGATTTTGCGGCTAAGGCCATCGCCTGCGACGCTCGAGGGCCCGCCCCAAATCGAATCACATCACTCAAATCTTTATCCATATCGGGGCCTGGCCGAGTGGAGCGTGTGAGCTCAACGATCGTTTTGAGAACGGCGTCTTCGAGTGGCAGTCGTCGCACGAGTTCCTGAAACTCCACGATCTGCGGAGCACTGAGCTTTGGCTCAAGATCTTCAATTGGAGTCGACGTCGTCCGACGAACAATCTCCATCTCATCTTGCTCCGAGGGATAAAGCACAGGAATTGATAGCAAAAAGCGATCGAGCTGGGCTTCGGGGAGCGGATATGTCCCTTCAGATTCCACAGGATTTTGCGTCGCAAAAACAATATACGGCCGCTCCAAATTGTAAGTCTTTCCTCCAAAAGTAATTCGATGCTCTTGCATCGCCTGCAAGAGAGCGGATTGTGTTTTTGGGGGGGTGCGATTGATTTCGTCTGCCAAAAGCATCTGACAAAAAAGAGGTCCCTTTCGAAACTCAAAATTTCGCTTTCCGGTGGATTTGTTTTCTTCAAGAATTTCGGAGCCGATCAAATCTCCGGGCATCATATCAGGAGTGAACTGAATTCGATTAAATTCAAGGCCTAAGAGTCGACTCATCGTGGAAATCAAAAGTGTCTTTGCAAGACCAGGAACCCCAATGAAAAGTCCGTGGCCCTGGGAGAGCAGCGTCCAAAACAAAGCATCGATGACAGAATCCATCCCCACAATGACGCGATGCAGATCCTCGCGAACATCATTAAAAGTAGAGACGGCTTTTTCTTGAAGTTTAAGATCAGATTGAACTGAGGTCATGACGTAATTCTGATCCAGGCACTCTCACCTGACAATTCTTCTTTGGCGGATTGAACAATTGCTCTCAACTCAAATTGATCGCTTTGAGCCAATCGGCTGTCGGGGGAATGAGGCGCCGAGTCTTAAGATCAAAAAAACCAACTTTAAGATCGAGAGTCGTATAGAGCGTCGCCCCATCGGGACTTAAAATATGTTGGGTCACCGAGGAAGTCAGGCGCTCGAGCGTAGGCAGGAAGGTTTCGATCACCACATCAGTGTGGAGAGTCAGTTCCTTTTTGAACTTAAGAACAACCTCCAAGATCACAGGCCCCTTTTGCTCCTGCTTCATCCGATCATACCCGTAGCCCCCTTTTTCGATCCAATCCCATCGCGCTTTCTCCAAAATCTCCAGATAGCGCGCATTGTTCACATGTCCCAAGAAGTCCAAATCCGCCTCGTGAATTCGGTAATTAAAGCGATGAACGATGTCAGCCATGACCTAAGGTATCCGACTTCACCGTTAATGAATATCCAAAGACGCTTTCCTAGCTTGCCAGCTCAAAACTCGATCCTTTAGTCTGCTCGAATGCTCAACTCACAACGCCAGAATGCGCTCAAACTTTATTTCCTAGGTTTTGCCACACTCTTTTTGGAACTCATTCTCATCCGATATCTTTCAGGAAATATTTGGAATTTGGGGTATTTTCCAAATCTAGTTCTCCTCGCTGTTTTTTTTGGAATGGGTGTCGGTTTTGTTTTTCATCAGTTTGTCAGCGATCGCGTTTCGCCGTATCTCTATCAGCTCGGATTTGTTTTACTCACGGGCCTCATCGTCTATGTTGATTTTTTTCATCCGGCGGTTCCTGGATTTGGCAAATGGGGCGGCAATGTGGGAGATGATTTTTATTTTACAGCGACGAATCTTACCGAGGAGCAAACTTCGTATTGGCCCTTCGTACTCTGCTTCTTTTTGATCATCTCTATTTTTACACTGCTGTCACAAAGAACAGCCAAGGTCTTCAAGGAGTTCCCTCCCCTCACGGCCTACACATTGGATATTTTGGGATCTGTTTCGGGGATCATCCTCTTTATGGCGATGAGCTATTTTACAGTTCCAGCCTATGTTTGGTTGGGCCTTCTTGCAGTTGTCTATGCACTTGCTGCCAGCGGAGCCGCTTGGATGAGATTGGCTCCTCTTGCGTTAGGAACACTTTGCGCTCTCGTGGCGTACCATCAAGATTCGCAGCTCCTCAGCGATCCTGAATTTGAAGGCAAAGTGAATGTGTTTTGGTCGCCCTACCAAAAGGTAGAATACGTGAACGAAGAGGATCGCCCTCACCAAGTTCTTGCCAATGGAATCGAGCATCAACGAATGTTTGGCAGTCAAAAACTCGCTCATTCTTTTTATCAATCGGCTTATGAGCATCGTGCCACTCAAAAAGATCTCACCCCCTATAAACGAGTTTTGATTCTGGGCGCGGGCTCTGGAAACGACGTCGCCACCGCACTCTTGAACAACGTCGAACATGTCGATGCCGTAGAGATTGACCCCGTCATTGCTCGCATCGGAAAAGCCCATCACGTCCAAGCTCCTTATTCGGATCCTCGCGTCCAATTGACGGTCGACGATGGTCGCGCATTCATGACTCGCGCTCAAGGCCCCTACGATTTAGTCATTTTTGCGCTCACTGATTCTGTCGTGAAGGTCAGTTCGATGGCGCAAATTCGCTTAGAGAACTTTTTGTTTACGACAGAAGCCGTCAAGCGCGCCTACAATCTCCTCAGCGATCAAGGCGATATTGTTTTTTACAATTACTACCGAGAGCCTTGGCTCCTTGAAAAAATTGAGCAGATGGCATTCGAAGCGACAGGTCGCCTCCCTTCTCGCATCTATGAACGAAAGGATTTTGCGGTTCTCAAAGTCGGAAAATACTTTGAACCTGCCGCTACCGCACCACACCCTGATTTGGTAGGCGTCCCGCATGACGACTGGCCCTTTCTTTATCTAAAGACCAAACAAATCCCGACACTTTATTGGCAAGCAATGGGACTCGTGTTTCTGCTCATCGTTGGATTGTTTATTTTGGTTCGTCGAGTCACCCGTCGCGAAGAAAAGTTCAGCTTGCCTTCGGTCAATATGCTGAAGGCCACTTTTGTTCTCATGGGGATTGCCTTCTTGCTTCTTCAAACCAAATCCGTCATTCAGTTTAGTCTTTTGTTTGGTACGACATGGGTCAATAGCTCGCTCGTCTTTTTGTCCGTACTCACTTTGATCTTGCTGGCCAATTGGACCGCCCGAGGACTCGCAAATTCGACGCGAACCTTTGCTGTTCTATGCGTACTGTTGGTGAGCTCAACGCTGATCACTCTCATTTATCCCTTAGGAAATCTACTTCACTTGGAAAGCGCCTTGCTGAGATTCGTTTTCGCGAGCGTGATGACTTTTTCTCCCATCTATTTTGCCAATGTTCTCTTTAGTTTGACGTTTAGAGATCAAAAAGTGGCGGAGCATCTTTTTGGCTGGAATCTTCTGGACGCAACATTAGGAGGGCTCGTCGAGTATTCAAGTCTTGCGCTTGGCTACAATCAGCTTTCCGTGATTGTAGCAGCTACTTATACGCTTGTGTTTCTTACGCTTTGGATGAGTCGTCGCTATGCAAAACAGGAAGCGTCACTCCCAGGCTCAACGATGAAGGTCGCGGCCGCTCGCTAGTTTGATTTGAGTTCCCAGCCTAACTGGGGATTTTTTTGCTTGAGTGTAAGAACTTCTTCCTCGAGTCCATCGAGGAAGGGGTTCACAAAAAACGAACGCAAAAAACTCTGCCAGGCTGCAGACTCTTGGCCTCGAGCGAGTTCTGCCGAACCTTTCAAAAACCACCCCGTCGCATCTTCTGGGTAATCTCTGAGCAGTTTGTTTAAAGTCGTCTCCGCTTCTTTTGTCTGATTGCTCTTTTGAAGGGCGAGATAGGCCTGCCGTTGCCAGCTCGGCGGAGGAGCGGCAGAAAGTTTAATAGCCTGATGGATCTCGTACGCACTTGCTCGATATCGCCCTTGATCAAAGAGCTTCGAAGAAAGTGTCGCAAAATTTCGAGACTTTTGATCCTGCATTTTGCCCTCACGCTCCAGCGGATCTTGAGACGAAAAATCTCTCGCAAAAAACTCCACATCAGATCCCGGAGGGATCTCCACTCGATTCATAATTTCAGGAATGAACTTTTGAGCAAGCTCCCGCGCTGGCATCTTGACACACTTTCCGAGGGCGGACTCGACGCCTTTGAGATCCTCGGACCAGCGAATGAGCTGAACGGCACCGCACTTTTGATCCAGCCATTGAACAAAAAGTAGAGCTTGAATGTAGGCGAGCTCAGCTTCTTCAGGATCGTTTCTCATCGGAAACGGCTCTTTGAGAGTCTCTAGACTTAAGAGCTTCTTCTTGTTGCGATACTTTTTGAAGAGTCCCCACTGGGAGGGCTGCAAGGTTGCCCTTTTTGTATACGGAAAGCCTTGATAGAGCTGCGCCACTCCTTCGTGCAACCAAATCGGAATATATTCGAGAGAAATATCCCGAATCAGGTAATGCACATATTCATGAACTACTGTTGAGGCCCACGAATATCCTGTCACCAAATTGCGTGGCGATAGAATCATCAAACGCTGATCGAGCGTCAGTGCAATTGTCCCCGTCGCTTTAAATCGTGCGAGAGGAAGTTCAGAAACTGCCGAAAACGATTTGAGATCTGGAAATATCTCCACAGGAACTTTTTTGTCGCCGCCAGATTGATCCTTGAACAATGGAGCGAGTTCTAAATCTGCCGCACTCAAATGTGCGAGCAAAGCCTCAACGATGATTTCATCTCGCGGATGCGCCCAACTGACCTTAAAATGACCCGACATCTTCGTCTGAACTTTGCCGAGACTCGAATCCTTAAAATAATCATCAAAGTTCGCCAGGCGACCCGATCGTGCTTCGATCGTTGAGTTGAAAGCCCAGCTCACAAAAATCGCAAAGAAAGTGCGAAACATCATCGCTGAAGTAACTCCTCAAAATATCTCTCATGTGATTGCTGAAACTTATCGCCTACTTTCTGCTTGAGAGAATCCATAATCTTTCGTCGACGTTCCTTTTCACCCTTCGTCTCCGATCCAATAATTTCCACTTTTTCGTTCTTCAAATTTCCCGTGGCACTTTCGCCCTGAGAAAGCTGCTGCATTTGCTGCATTTTCTTTTTCTGGCTCTCTTGCATTTGATTCAAAAGCTCAATGGCCTCTTGCTGACCAGTTTTTGCCTCTTCCAGGCGCTGATCTCTTAACCCATCTTCGGACTGCGTCAACCTCTCTCGAACTTGAGATTCTTGCTCGATTGTCTCCCCTGACCGAAACAACTGCTTCCACTCGCTACCTTCCATTGCTTGATCAAATCCCTCAATCGCCTTTTGAAACTCTTCTCCAATTTTTTTCTGCTCTTCTTGCTGCTTTTCGAGATCCTCTTGCATCTTTTTGAGCTCTTGAGCTTCCTTCTGGCTAAAAACCTGCTGCTGGCTCTCATCTAACTTTTTCATTTTTTCGCTCAACTTTTGTGTTTTCTGATTGAGAGTTTCTTCTCGCTTCTTGATTTCATCCAGCTTTTTGGCGAACTCAGTCGCCTTCTGAAGAGTTCCCTGATCCAAATTATTCTTCCATTGATCAAGCCCTCGCTCCATTTCTTTGGTCAAAATCGATAGCTGATTCAGAAGTGATTCTAGCTCCTTCATCGCCCCAGCCTCGTCACCCTGAGCCGCTTGACGACGAATATCTTCGATCCTCTTAGCGAGGTCTTCACTCTCCTGGGCCTGCTGCTCCAAGGCTTCGCGATTCATCATATCGTCCTGAGGGCCTTGAGGAAGTGATGAAATCTTTTCTTGGAGTGCCTTTAACTTTTCAGCCAGTTTTTTGAACGCCTCCTCCATAACTTTAGAGTTGAGATCGAGTTTTCCTTCTTTGAGTTGCTCGAGCATTTTTGACAAGTCAGCCTGACTTTGCGAAAGACTTTCTTGAGTCGACGCAAGATCGCCGGCCTTTTCTTGAAAGATCAACGACAGACCATAGAGAATTTGCTTTTCGGTTCGTGAAATCAAATCCGGCAAAGCGCGAGGTTCTCCTCCCGCTTCGACCCAAAGTTGGATTCGCTGCGAAAGCTTTTGCAATTCTTTGACATAGGCAGCCGCAACACTCTGATCCTCCATTTGAGGATACTGAATCTGGCCCAATCTCTGCGAGAGTCCCGCAACGACTTGATCATCAATTTTGGATTCAATGAGATCTGCCAGAACATGAACCCACTCATCGAGGAGTCCTTGAAGCTCCTGAATTCTCTTCTCCCTCAAAGTGTCTTCATCGTTATAAAAAATTCTCAGGCTTTGCGAAGTCCCCGACTGAAAATCGTCCGATGGTCTCAGATAAATCTCATGGAGGCCACCCTTCCAGCCCTCAAAGGATAATATAAATTTTTCTTTGAAATAGGGCTTGAGGACTTGGCGCTGCTGAAGGACCTCCTCTTGATCTTTGAATTTGTGAATCAGCTCAACCGTCGTCAATCGGACATCATCACTCGCCGTAAGCTCAAGGGGTAGCGAGCTTTCGTTCATGATCTCAAGAGTGAGAGCTGGAACCAGCTCCCCTGCCACTTCGGCAAACAACGCAGATTTTGGAGGGTCATCATTGACGACCACGAGAGGAAACAAACTTGAGCGCTCGATCAAAGTTCCCACGGCAAACTGGCCGCCTTCTTCGAGTGTAATCTCGCAAACCTCAGTGCAAAGAATCGCCCGCCACGGACCTTCATTTGGTTTCAAAAACAAATAAGAGCGCAAAGCCGCTCCAAAATCAGGAGGAACAAATCGAATGCGCGATCCCTTCACACCACTCACAAGCCCCTTTTGAGATATCCAAGTCGCCCCTTCAAAAGGAAGGAGGGCTTCAAACTGAGAAGGTGTCCAAGAGCGAATTTGAGAAGGCACAGGAATCAAATCAAACTGGGGAGCGGTCGAGGCCGCCGCGAACAAGAAACCGACAAAAACGAGACGTGAACAAAGCGTCCAACGTGGCCATACGGGAGTGCTCAGTGCTCGGGCATATCGGGCGATGCGCGCAATATGCGCATTCTCAAACTCCGTTGTCGCGGATTTCTCCAAAAAGGCGGCAGCCGATTTGAGTTCGCTCTTCCAATCCGGATGAGAAACAAAAAAACGGGACTGCTTTTCGATGGCGTCTGCCGCTCGAATCAAAGTGATCCGTCGCCACTGCCTGACAAACCGACGGGCGACACGCCAAAAGCAAAAAATAATAACGCCAAAATAAAATAGGCGGCTCGCCACAAGAACCCCGGCAGGAACTTTGAACACGGCATTTGAGAGTTGAGCCAGCCAAGCGATCGAAACAAAAACAGCCGCCAAAAATCCTAGTCTCAGCAGAAACTCGAGGCAGATATAAAACCTCAGGCGCATTCGTTCCCGACGAAGCACTCTGAGCAGGCTTAGCATGTCTCTTATTTTAAAGGTGCTCGCTCCAAACGTCGATGAGCGAAGAAGGCAAAAAGAAGCCCCAACAGAAAGCCCATCAGATGCGTTGCGTAAGCTACAGGCTGAGGGTGATCGCTCCATGCATTTGACGCAAGGCCAGTGACTTGAAGAAAGAGCCAAAAATAGACAAGGACTTTGACCTGAACCCAAAACGTCATGGGAATTTCGGGGATCGGAATCGGAGAAAACAAGAATTTTATTTTGCTCTGAGGACTCAGGCCCATGAGAGATCCAATGGCAAAGGCGACAGCGCCCGAAGACCCCACAATCGGAAGACTCGGATCCAATTGAAAAATTCTCTCGGGCAAAACAGCGAGGGCGCCTGCGATTAAACTCAAAACAAGGTAGAGCTTAGATCCCCAAAGGCTTTCGGCCACCCATCCAAAAACCGCCAGATACCAAAGGTTAGAAATCAAATGAATCCAATTAGCGTGCATGAATTGATAGGAAAGAAGCTTCCAGAAAGCGTTTTCGCCAGCAGGAATAAATGCCATCTGATAGGTCGTTGTTTGTTGGTAGGGAACACCGGCTTCTGGTCGCGTCACAAACCAAAAACTCAAAATGCAAAAGATTCCCCAGCTGAGCGTCACCCAGGGACGGCGCGTCAATCGAATATCAGATCCAATCGGAAGAAACATCCTACAGGATCTATCGACAGCACTGCGATTTTCTTTAGCTCTCGATTATTCTTCGTCGATAAAGTCGACTGTCGCGACCAAGACCTCACGTCCATCAGTCATTTCTACGGCGCTCCAAGATGGTGGCGTCAGAAAGCCTGAGAGTTGTTTGAGGTTGATATCAGATACTGTGTTTGCCACAAAGTAGGGTCGTACTTCACGAGCTTGCGTCTGAATATCTGTCAGGATGAGATCCATGACTGCGGAGTATGATTTGAATCGAGTCTCGGATGCATCTGTCCAAATTCCCATCATTCCACGGAGTTTGAGTTCCGCAATCTTCAAGCCCTCTTTGAGATTGAGTGTCGAATCACAGTGAATCTGCAGTGCCTTATCCGATGGATTCAAAAACTGAGCGCGTCGTTCTCCCCCACCCCAGTTCACGACATCTATATTCGCTATCCCTGAGCAGATGGGCGTCATCAGGGGCTCCCCGTAACTTCCATCTTCGTTACGCTTCGCCGTCACTTTGAGAATATTGTATTGCATCTTCGCTGTGCGAATCGGTGTTTGCGGGGGAACAATGATCTGTCCAGAAAGTCCCCAAGAGAGTGCCAATGTGATAAGCATAAATTCCTCCAGGGAAAATAATAGGAGCAGAACCAAAATGATGCTCAACACCATTTAAAAAGAGAGAGTGCGTGGGTTTGCCCCCTCCTCAATTCAAGCATTGATCGACCCGCAATCTCCCTGCTTGCGGACTTGCTCGCAGGGATGGGCAGTGAGTAATCGGTAGGACCTGTGCGAACTCTCACTCCCTTGGCTCTGATTGTCTTTTGTCTCAAGTTTGATCTTTGGGCGCAATCCGTCAGTACCGGTGCTCCTCAGGCGCCAACGAGTTTTACGGATCATATTTCTTCTGACGGCACCATGGGTGAGATCCGCCGATCTCCAGCCGCTCATCTTCGTGAGACAGGAGGCCCAGCAAGTTTGCAGTCTTTGAGTTTGCGCGGGGGGAGTGCAAAGGATGTTTCGGTGAGCCTCGAAGGAGTCCCGCTCAATTCCGTGGCGAGCGGAGTTTTTGATTTTGGACTGCTCAATCCCTACGGTCTCGACGACATCAAAGTGATCCGCGGCGGATACTCTCCTCTTTCCACAAGTCCGAGTGGACAGATTCTTTTACGTCTTCCTCAAGAGCCGCTTCGTCCTCGATTCACTCTCGCCTATGGAAGCTACGAAAATTTATTTTTGGGAACCCAACTTCCCTTTGCCACTTTCACGATGGATCGCGGTTCGAATGACTATCGAGATCACAATGCCCATTCTCGATTTAGCTTTCGTACTTGGAATCGAACAGAGACCCGTCAGATTTGGACTCAAGTTTTATATTCTCAAATCCAAAATCCAGGCCCTTCAAATCTCAACATGCTGACAGACACCGAAACAATCCGTCCGACAATCTCTGCTCAATGGCGCTGGAGCCAAATCGAAGCTCAAACATTTTTTACGTTTCAAAATCAGAGAGTCATCAGCCTCCAAACCAATCGAAGTTTTGATGGGGGAGTCTCTCTCACGCATCGAAAAAACATCTCGCCGACTCTGAGTACAGAACTCCAGATTCAACAAAGATTCGAAAAACTCTTATCCAAATCATTTGATTCGAAGTTGCGCGCCACAACGAGTTTTGGAAATTCCTGGCTCTGGTCTCCTGCCGAGGGACTCATTTTGCATCCCCAAATGCGAGGAGAGTACGTGAGTGATTTGGCCCAGAACCTTTCGGTTCATCCGGGCGTAGGACTCAGGTGGACAGCTCTCAAAAAATTGCAGATTCTCACCAATGCGTCGTTTATTCAGCGCGCTCCCAATTTTGACGAAATGTATTATGACCTTCCTCCCTTTTATATTCCCAATGGGGACCTCAAACGCGAGACCGTCTGGCAAGGAGATTTGGGTTATGAATGGCAGGCAGATTCTACATTGCAGATACAACAAGCACTGTTTGCAGATCGAAAACTTGATTTGATCGAAAACACTCAGTTGAGCCCCTCCCTCTCTCAATCTCAAAACAAAGGGTCGGCCTGGACCTCTGGCTTAGAGAATAAGATTCTTTGGATGCCGCATCGACTGTTTCAACTGGAAGGCGTCTATACCTTTTTGATGACACGAGTGGACTCCGATGGATCTCGACAGCAACTCTATCAGCCCAAACATAAATTTATTTTTATCCCTGAGTTTTTTCCTCACTCTGGTCTTATTTTAAGCCTCCCCCTCTATTATCGGGCTTCGGTCTTGGCACGCACCACAGGCCAAAGGTCACGGGATCAATGGGATTTGGGACTGGATCTTCGTACAGGAGCCATCGCGCAAAGGCTTCCGTTAGAGTTTCATCTGAAAATGAGAAATCTTCTGAGCCGAGACCGAGAAGAAACTCTTTATTATCCGTTACCCGATGAGCCGACGTTCTCATTATCCGCATCGACTGTCTTTTAATGGGCTTAATGCAGAGGCTTTGAGGTCGGAGAAAATCTATTGACCTCCTTTGACCGAGAAAAGTTAACTGTCTTTCCGTTTTCTCAAAAATTCTCTCCTTTCTCACAGCAGCGCATTGCAAGATTACCATAAGACACTACCTATTGTGTCTTGGTGCGTCGTAAGCCACTATTAGTAGTGTAATTGTCTTGACGATAGGGGCCCCAGTTTTCACAATCAAAAGTAAGGGGAGATTGATTTCACGAAAGTGTCGATCAATCAGGGATTTAAATAAGTTTTATAGAGAGTACCAGGGGGTTCTATGGCTACCGAAAGGTCGAAAGTGAAGTTCGAAGAAACAAATGAAGGCTCAAAGTCTGCAACACGTATGAATACGGGCCTCAAGTTTGCTCGATACTTTTCAAAGGAAGGAAAGCATCCCTTCCAAGAAATTCAATGGACAATGAAGTCCAGCAAGATCACCAATCCCGATGGATCAGTGGTGAGCAAAATGGATCAAGTCGAAGTGCCCGCCGACTGGTCTCAACTTGCGACAGACATCGCTGTTTCCAAATTTTTTAGAAAGCGCGGCGTGGCCAAAGCTTCGGGAGAAGCCGATCACGAGACATCCGTCAAACAACTCGTCACGAGAATCGCCTCATCGATTCGCAAAGCCGGCGAAAAACTCGGCGGTTATTTTAAAAGCACCAAAGATGCTTATATCTTTGAAGACGAGCTCACCCATCTACTGGTCACTCAAAAAGGCGCGTTTAACTCGCCCGTTTGGTTTAACTGCGGACTCTTTGAAGCTTACGGAATCACAGGTTCGGGCGGATCTTATTATTGGAATCCCCAAACACAAGTCATCGAGATGACTTCCACAGCCTATGAGAATCCACAATGCTCCGCTTGTTTTATTCAAGCCGTACAAGACGATCTCATGAGCATTTTTGATTTGATCAAAAACGAAGCCAGACTCTTTAAGTATGGCTCCGGCACTGGCTCCAACTTTTCTCGTTTGCGCGGCAAACAAGAAAAGCTTTCGGGCGGAGGCTTGAGCTCTGGTCTCATCAGCTTTCTAGAAGTCCTCGATCGTGGCGCAGGAGCGACCAAATCGGGCGGCACCACTCGCCGAGCCGCTAAGATGGTTTGCTTGGATATGGATCACCCCGAGATCGTGGATTTTATTCAATGGAAAGTGAAAGAAGAAAAAAAGGCCAAGGCTCTTATCGCCGCTGGCTACCCTTCCGATTTTAACGGCGAAGCTTATCGCACTGTCGCAGGCCAGAATTCAAATAATTCGATCCGAGTTTCGGATGAATTCATGCAAGCCGTGATCGATGACGAAGAATGGAAAACCACCTTCCGCACCACGGGCGAAACTTGCGAGACCTATCGCGCTCGAGATCTCTGGAGAATGGCAGCCCAAGCCGCTTGGGATTGCGCAGATCCGGGGCTTCAGTACGACACAACGATCAACAAATGGCATACCGTCAAAAACACGGATCGAATCAATGCCTCAAATCCTTGCTCCGAATATATGTTCCTCGACAACTCTGCTTGTAATTTGGCCTCACTCAATTTGGTCAAATTTTGGAGCGAAAAAGACGGTTTTGATGTGGAAGGCTATCGCCATGCCGCGCGCATCTTTACGACGGCTCAAGAAATTTTGGTCGACTACTCGAGTTACCCCACCGAAACCATCGCCAAAAATTCTCACGACTATCGACCTCTCGGCTTGGGGTACGCCAACTTGGGCACATTGCTCATGATGTACGGACTTCCTTATGATTCGCCAGAAGCCAATCAAATGGCCGGCGCGTTCACGGCGATTCTTTGCGGACAAGGCTATCGAACCTCTGCCGAAATTGCGTCGCAAAAAGGCACATTCCCTGGATATTCAAAGAACGCCGACTCCATGCTCGATGTCATCCGAATGCATCGCGATGCCGCACACAAAATTCGCTCTAAAGTTGAGAGCCTCAACCAAGCCGCTCAAGAAGATTGGGATATGGCTCTGAGTCTTGGCGAAAAGTACGGCTATCGAAATGGCCAACTGACAGTCCTCGCTCCCACAGGGACGATTGGACTGCTGATGGACTGTGATACGACAGGAGTCGAGCCAGACTTTTCTCTCGTAAAGTTCAAAAAACTCGCGGGAGGCGGCTACTTTAAGATCATCAACAACTCCGTGCCTCGTGCGCTCAAGAATCTCGGCTATAGCGATGCGGAGATTCAATCGATCACCGACTATGTCACCGGCACTCAAACTCTGATCGGCAATCCCATCCTGAGCCCAGAAAAACTCAAGGCCAAAGGATTTACGGAAGCGATGATACAGGACATCGAAAAACGGTTGCCCTCGGCTTTTGATTTGCGAAGTGCTTTTTCTGCTTTTGCCATCGGTGAAGCAGGACTGAACACCCTCGGAGTCACCAAAGCCCAAGCGTCGGCTCCTCGGTTTGACTTGCTGACTCACCTCGGATTTACGAATTCCGAGATTGAGCGAGCAGACGAGATTATTTGCGGCACAATGACGGTCGAAGGAGCCCCCGCTCTCAAGCCCGAACACTATGCTGTGTTTGATTGCGCCAATAAGTGCGGCAAAAAAGGCACTCGATTTATTGAACCCATGGGTCATGTAAGAATGATGGCTGCGGTTCAGCCGTTTTTGTCTGGTGCGATTTCTAAGACAGTCAACGTTCCCAACGAAACAAGTGTTGAAGAAATCGAACAGATTTACATGGAAGGTTGGAAGTTAGGACTCAAAGCTGTCGCCGTGTACCGCGATGGTTGCAAAGCTTCTCAGCCTTTGAGCTCGAGCTCTTCTGATAAAAAAGAATCAGAGACGACCGAAAAGGCTGCACCTGTTGTCGTCGCCACGCCGGCACCTGGTTCTGTACCTTTCCGCCGCAAGCTTCCTCAAAAGCGCAAAGGCTTTACGCAAGAAGCGCGTGTGGGTGGACACAAAGTATTTTTGAGAACCGGGGAATATCCCGACGGAAGTCTCGGCGAAATCTTTATTGATATGCACAAAGAAGGCGCGGCCTTTAGAAGTCTCATGAATTGCTTTGCGATATCGGTGTCGATGGGTCTTCAGCACGGCGTCCCACTCAACACGTACGTGGATAAGTTCGCCTTCACACGGTTTGAACCTCAAGGCCCTGTGACTCATCCCAATATCAAGTACGCCACGAGCGTCATTGATTATGTGTTTAGGGTCCTCGGCATGGAGTACTTGGGTCGCACAGATTTTGTGCAGGTCAAACCCGAGACGGTGCGAACGATAACTCCTTCGCCCACTCCGGATGAGATCGAAACCACGGGTGCTATCGCCATTGATGAAGTCCCAGGGCTCGACCAAAAAGTCGGCACAGGGGCCGAGGCCCATCTCAAGGCAATGATGGGAGACGCCCCGTTTTGTGATCAGTGTGGACACACCACTGTACGAAATGGAACCTGCTATAAATGCCTTAACTGCGGCAATTCCATGGGTTGCTCGTAAAGGTCAAAAAATAATTTAAAAACTGAGATCTCGGATCAATGAGACATTGGCCGGAAGAATGGGGCGCGAAAGCGCCTCTTCTTTTGTGAGCCACTCGAGTTCTGAGTGAGCCTTTCGGGCCATCACAGAGACGTCCGTGTTCTTGACCCGTACGAGAAAAAAATTGAGTTCTACTTTTCGCTTGGGATAGGTCCATATGACGGAATTCAAAAACTCTGCTTCAGTCACTTCGGCATCGAGTTCTTCGCGAAACTCTCGCTTGAGAGCTTCTTCTGGAGTCTCGCCCGCCTCGATCTTGCCGCCAGGAAACTCCCAATAGCCGCCATAAAAACCATCGTCTTTAAAGCGCTTACCCATGAGTAAGCGACCTGACTCTGCGCAAATTCCTACAGCGACTCGAACTGTCATGACGGATAATCTACAGAATGAGGTTGAGACGAAAACACAAAAAAGCCCTGACCATCAGAGGTCGCTTTAATCTGCCCACCCCAACCCGAAGAATCCAAGAGCCTCAAAGGGCGAGAAAAATCATAGAATGCTTCTTGGTTTAAGCCATCGAGAGCGCGGCGATCTTCGTGGCCCTCTTTCCAGACAGCCACTTGCACCGTATTGCTTCCCGATTGATTTGCCCCAGTGCGTCCTGACTTCTTTTGCGGAGCTCGAACGCGAGATTGCTTCATGACTTAAAGATAAGGTCTTTGTGTGATTTAGCAAGAAAGAGCTTTAGGACTGAGAAATCGCTTCTGTCCAAGAACGCCAGCGATTTCCCGCCTTCATCTTGGTTTTGACCTCGAGAGGAATCTGCAATGACCGTAAAAGCCGTCTCAAAACACTCGGCGGATTGGGCATCATCACCACCTTGTTCAATTGGGTGATTTTGAGGCCTCCCTGGCGACCTTCAGAGGCTTCTAGGTCGATTTCAAAGTGCCCCAGAACTCCGAGGGTCCTCGCCGCCTCCCGATCCATAAACGCTCGAATCTTCTTCGCTTTGATCCACTGGATCCAGCGCTCGGGGACGTCCTTTTGCACGCCCAAAAACAAAACAACATCAAAGTCCAAAACTCGAGATTCAAAATCCTTAGCACTGAGTGCCTGGAGATCCACGAATCGGACGTCTTCGCCCAAATAGTCGAGGCTCATTTTGCGACTCATCGAAAAGGCAACCTCGGCGGGATTGACCCAAATGGGCTGGACTTCTTCTGAACGCACCTGGATGAGAGCGGCCATCGCAGCCCCTTTGGTTTCGGATCCAACAATAGCCCAAGTCTGTTTGGCAGGAATGCGAGTCACAATGGGGGCCTCTTAACATAGCCCTGCAAGAGCCACAATATCATTAAAGCCAGAGAACACCCCCGTTTCTAAGGCTTAGAAGTCAATTTGATGCCCGAATTATAGTGATTGGTCACCAAATGACGGATTCCCTTGGCACAGCTCTGCGCGCCCGGAATCCCTGAGAGTTTATCCCCTACCCAATCCATCGAATTCCCCACTAGCTCGGTCGGCGTATAGCCCAAAAACATAAACCGGGTCAGCGCACGTGGACCCAATCCTTGAGTCGCTATGGTCATCAAATTACTCATAAAGACGCCCAGGGTGTTCTCGTACATTTTGTAAAAGAAGTTAAATCCTATCCGCGCACGGCCGATTCGCTCGTTGAGATATTTTTGCGCCTCAGGATGTGAGCGCAATTCTGCTGGAAAGATTTTGGCATACCAGGCGGATGCCAATTCAAAGCCCTGCTCAATTTTAAAGGCGAGACCACCTGTAGGAATCGCATACGCAAAAAAGTATCCGAGAAAATAAACATCCAAATCAAAACGTCCGAGCGTCAAAAAGTTTGTCACTGCCATCATGACGAATGCCGCTCGCATATTGGCCCAAATAATCTTGTTGTAGTGAAGCTGATTCTTCCAAAGCGTATTGTCTGGGTTCTTAAACATTTTTTTGAAGAGATAGCTCTTAAAGGATAATTTTGCTTCGTCGCCCTCGGGCACGTTCTCAAATTTTCCTTCGTTTTGCTCATCCTGCTGAAGCTTCATCCAAATATCCGCCAGCACCGACGTGATCACTCCGGAGACATAGCCCGTCAAAAATGGATACCGTCCCAAAAAGAACCACGCATCATCGCTGAACATTTCATTGTGCAGCGGTACATTGATTCCCTCTGTCACGCCCGCCAAGAGAACAAACATCATGATCAGCTCCAAGGGCTTATCGACAAGGATCGCCGCCTTGGTGGCACGCACCGCTCGCGCCATGGCTTGAGCATTGCCTGCTTGGCGTTTGACAGATTGCAATCTCGCAATTTGCCGATTCTTGGAGGGATCGAGCAGAGCGATATTTCTCAAATGAAACTGAGCAAACAGGCTTGTCTTTACTTCGTCATCAAACCTCGGATTACTTTTTAGTGCCTTCTCGACAAAGGACTTGGGATCGACGGAACTGGCAAATGCTTTGAGGTCACTTTCTCGGCCAAGTGCAGCCACTTTTAAAACTTCAGCGTCGTTATCATAAGAGGTCAGGTTCTGGGAGACTAAGAATTCATGCAAAAGAGTATTCATGGATTCTTGAAATAGCTTTTCGTAATAGGATCGAAAGTAAGCGCGCATTTCTCCCGATAAATCTTTGATCGTGGGATCCGCCAAATTGTCGATTCCGTTGGTTTCAAAAATAGTTCGCAGTGATTGTGGATCATCCACTCGCTTGAGAAGCGCTGTGTAGGCCTTTTTTAATACGGCTTCATGGACTGCTCGCTCGATGGGCAAGATAGCGTCTTCAAAAGCATTGAGTTGCTTGAGGTGTTCGCCCCCAAAGAGAGATTTGAGTCTCAGCCATTCATGTTCATAAAAGGGACGCAAGCCTCCGTTATAATAACTCGGAATATCCACGCCCTTGTCTCGCTTCATGAGCACGGGAAAATAATTGGGATAATAAATAAATGTGGCCGCGAGGACTGGGCTCAAGACAAAGGATCGAAACGCAAACCACATATTCCACATCTTCACGTAGACGTGGCCCGAATTGGTGAGTGAGGCCGAACTAAAGATAAAGTGCACCATTGCGCCGTAAACGGAGTCCGGTGAGCCCATCAAAAACTTAAAGACATTGAGTTTGGATGCAAATGAGGCAAAGCGAGCGGCCCATGGACTCGAAGATCGAGACCGATCTTCGGCAATAATACTTCTTACTCTTTGAGTCTGTTCTTCGCGCTTTTGATCCTTAAAAGCTTCGCGATCGGATTCGGACATTTCTGCGAGAGTCCTTTGATCTTCGGCCGACAAAACTAACCAATCAGATTCTGCAGAAGACTCGCCTCCCTTTTTTGAAGAGCGCGAAAGATTGTTGATGAACTTTTCTTCTTCGGCCTTTTGCCGAGCAATGAATGCATTCTTTACAAATCGGATCGAATCCAAAAACGTAAACGGTGTTGATTCGGCCAGGGCCTTCTCTTTGCCCTCTCTATGACTGCGCGCAAGATCTTTGGCTAACAAATGCGCATTCACAATAATGTGAGGCAGGCCAAGCGACATAAACAAAACCGTCGCCGCCGCGGTCGCCCCCACCATGAGTCTGGGTAAGCGCTCAGGTGTCAGATAGGCTTCATACACGCGAACAGGATTGACTCCCGCCAGGGTATTCATGGTCGTCTTAGAAACCAGCTCACCCAAATTAACGGCTGAGCTGATCGCATAATCAAGTCCACTCGCTGCAATGTCATTGCCCTGATACAAAAACAATGCCGTCGCAGCAGCCGCAGTGGTCAATTTGCCAGCACGAGAATTGAGGATTCTCAACACGCCTTCTTTGATCTTCACGACACTCGAGATAGACGGCTGCGAATCGCGCACACCCAGAGGCCCGACGAGACCTTGAGAGATCAGCCTAAATCCTTCGACGACTGAAGGGGCCCCCATCGGTTGGGGCAAACTCAGCTTGCCCCAAAGTCGGCCCATCCGAGCAAAAAGCTTGCGCTGATTTTGGTGATTCTCCGCTATGCTCGAAAAAACTTTTTTGAGTTCGGGATTGATTCCCTCGGCTGACTTTGTTTGCTCCAAACTCGTCTTTAAATTCTGAAGGGAGTCGGCTTTGAATTTTTCGAACTGGCCCACACGAGCCATTTGCTCAGTCACATCGTTGCCGGCGAGCTCCAAACTCCGATCAAAATAAAATCCAAAATCATTGAGCGTCTCTGTGGCAGCCTCTAACTCTTTGGGATTTACAAACGAAACATTGAGATTCCAGGCCACTTGCTGGAGCCCAGCCATATGGTCCAAATATTCGTTGGGTATGGCCTCGCGACCCACTCGGAGTCGATCCCCCTCCCTCCCGAGATTAAAGGCCTCCCCATTTAACTTGAGCGGAATTCTAAAAATAGGAAGCTGAGTTCGGCCAAGAGCCGATGCAAAATAATTGAGATCAATAAATGAGAGTTCCAAGAGCCCCGTCTGAGGATCAGGTCTTCCCGATTCCAAAAAATAAAGGCGCCCCTGATGAAAGACTGCGGAGTGAATAGGAATGCTCAGCTCTAAAATTCTCTCGCCCTGGTAAGCTAAGGCAAACTGACTGCCGTTCAAACTGGCACCATTTCCGATGGCCTGCGCCCCTTGGTAGATTCGGGCGGTGACTCGATCGACTCCGTTAAGAACTTCCAGCGTCAAATTGCCGGGCTGAATACGTGAAGGCTTCTTGTATTCGATGACTTTTTGCTGAAGGACTCGCGCCCAATCCAGAACGCTTCTCTTGGTAGGATCCTGAAGGCTTTGTTCGAGCTGAGCGACATTCTCAGCGATCACTTGATCGGGGGCTTTTGTAGAGGCCTGTGGATCTGATGAACCGGCATCGAGCTCCGCAAACACTGGCCCCGTAGACAATACAAATATCAATAGACTGCACAGCAGGCGCTGCAGCCCATGAAGTCGTGAACTATTCATAATTGATCCTTAACCCTGTCTAAGCAATTAGCACTCCGCGTAGGGGAATGCAAAAAAAAACAGACGTGGGGCCAAAAAAATTATTCGAGAATGGTGGCGACTTTTTCGAGGGCTTTTACGACGTCGTCGATGTCTGACTCCTCCATGAGAGGAAACAAAGGGATCGAAATCTCTCGCAAATACGCATCTTCAGCGATGGGGCAAAGGCCTCTTTTAAAGCCAAGCTTTTGATAATGCGGATGCCAATACACCGGAATGTAGTGCACATTGGCGAAGATGTTTTCGGCGATCAGTGCCTTTAAGAAATCATCTCTGAGTTTCGCCGCATTTTTGTGCCGCAATCGCACTGGATACAGATGCCAGGAGCTCATGCAATTGTCCGTCACTTGAGGGAGCTCTAAGAAATCAAAATCTTTGAGCTTTTGATGATAGGCTTGAGCGAGTTCGTTTCGCCGCGCCATAAATCGTGGAAGCTTTTTGACCTGACTGATTCCAAGCGCACACTGCAAATCTGTGATGCGAAAGTTGTACCCCAAAAATCTCTGCTCATAAAAACCAGGCCGACCGTCCTTAAAAATCCCGTGAGCGCGAAAGGCTTTCAAAAAATCAGCCTGCGCTTTGTCATGCACGACGGCCACTCCGCCCTCACCAGTCGTACAAGATTTGACCGGATGAAAACTAAAAATACTGACATCCGCTTGAGCTCCAATCGCAGCTCCTCGATACAGTCCTCCAAGTGAATGAGAAGCATCATCAACGAGTGCAAAGGAGTGATTGTGCTTTTTTTGAATCTCTCTCAGCTCATCATATCGACAAGGGTTGCCCGAAAAATCAACGGCGGTGACGACCTTCACACCGTTCAAATCTCCAAGCGTCTTTGGATTGAGATTCATGGTCGAAGCCTCGACATCTTTAAAAACGACTTCGCCCCCACAGTACAAAACAGAATTGGACGTCGCAGCAAAAGTAATAGGGCTCGTGACTACTTTTTGGCCCGGACCAACCCCCAGCATCGCCATCGTGGCGTGGAGCGCACTCGTGGCGGAGTTAAACGCCACCGCGTAAGGCATCTTCACATAGTCGCCAATGGCTCGTTCAAATTTTTCGATCCACGGTCCGCAAGTAATGAGATCTCCCGTGAGGGCTTCGTTCACCATTTTGATGTCATCGGCATCAATAGACTGGCGGCTGTAAGGAAGTGGTGTAGAGCGAACGGGCTTTCCGCCGTCGCGTGCGAGTTTGAGTGCGCTCGTGCTCATAGGTGTTTTTCATTGTATCGCTAGATGGAATCGGCTTCTATGATTCAATGATTTTTAGACCCGAAATGCTCAGAGATCTCCCTTATTTGATTGCAGGACTCTTACCCGCACTCACCTTTCACGAATGGGGTCATGCGTTTATGGCTAACCGCTTTGGAGATGACACGCCGCGCTATATGGGTCGACTCACACTCAATCCTCTCGCCCATCTTGATCCTCTCGGATCATTGGCGATTCTGCTGACGGGATTTATTGGATGGGCCAAGCCTGTGCCGATCAATCCTGCCAACTTCAGAAACAGCTGGGCTGAGTTTTGGGTCGCCTCCGCTGGCCCTTTGACCAATATCGCACTCGCCTGCATCACCGGCATTTTGTATCAGCTCAACGCCTTTTTGTGGTTTGGTCCTGAGAACATTCAAATTTTTGTAAAATTCTTTCAGGTCTTTATCATCATGAATCTAGGCCTCGCGATTTTTAATCTCATCCCGCTTGGTCCTCTTGATGGAAGCCATTTGCTTGCTCGACTCTTGCCGTTACGCGCTTCGATTCAATTTAAAGAATGGAATTTGCGCTTTGGCGGAATGGTCCTTTTTGGAATCATCCTTCTCGACGGAGTTTTGGGCGCCGGCATCCTGAGCCCCATCATCCGCTGGGGCGTAGGCTTTGGAGCTCAGTTTCTACTGGGATGACCACTTTTTTCGCCATCGCTCAATGATGAGGTAGGCCGCTGGCACAACGACGAGAGTCAGCAATGTAGAACTAATGAGTCCTCCAATGATCGCCACACCCATTGAGGTTCGCTGCTTTGAGGCCTCATTGAGACCAATCGCAATCGGGAGACTGCCGGCAATGAGAGCCATCGTGGTCATCAAAATGGGACGCAGTCTTGTTTTGCCCGCATCAATGATCGCTCTTGTCGCATCCCAACCTTCTTCTCCCTTACGAACCGCATGATCCACGAGCAATATCGAATTCTTGCTCGCCACACCTAACAGCATGACGATTCCCAAGAGCGAAAATATATTGATCGACTCCTGTCCGATCCAAAGTCCGACGATCGATCCGCATACCGCGAGAGGAAGTGCGAGCATGATCGTCAGAGGCGTGACAAAGGATTCGTAGAGACTCGCTAATACAAAGAAAATGAAAACAATTCCCAATCCGAAAGCGATCGCCATGCTCTTTCCCATTTCCTGAAAGTCCTCTGCCTGACCCAAGAATGCATAGGTCACTCCCGGAGGAAGAGGAGCCTCTTTTTCAAAATAAGTTTTGATATCCGCCATCGCCTCACCCATTCCACCGCCGGGCGCCATGTCGGCACTGATTTGGATGTAACGGGCTCGATCGATTCGAGTGATCTTTGCAGGCCCCGTGGCATCCACTCCTTTGGCGACCGAACGGAGCGAAATCAAACTCCCATTGAGATTGGGGACGTAGATTTTGTCGTACTCGCGCTTTAAGTCCCGCTGATCTTCTTGCAGACGAACGCGCACATCGTACTCGATCCCCTTCGTCCTATATTTAGCTGCTTCGATTCCTTCGAGCTGCGCTCTCAACTCCATCCCCACAGCATTCGGGAGCACTCCCAAACTCTCCATTTGATCGAGGTCGAGATCGACTCGAAACTCCGGCTTACCCCCGCGATATTCCATATCGACATCTTTGAGCGCCGGATGATTTTTGAGTTTCTCAAAGAGGCCTTTCGAGATGGTTTCGATTTGCGCCAGGTCCTCGCCAATGATGTCGATATTAAAGGGCCTCAATCCAGCACCGACCCCGTCAAAATCAACGACTCGAGGATTTGTGTGACTAAACTCCACGAGTTTTTCTCGGAGCTTTTCCTTGGTCCCACTCGTATTGAGTTCCCGATTCGCTCTCGGCACCAAATACACATAGATCTCTGCGGTATTGGCTTCGCCATCGGCGTTACCGACTGTCAAAGCCGTCAATTCCACCTCTTTAAGACTGCGAACTCTTGCCTCAACGGCGCGAGCGGCTTCACTCATCGCATTGAGACTCGAGCCCGGCGGAAGTTCTAGCTTTACCGTAAATTCTCCCGAATCCTGAGTAGGCAAGAAAGTCTTGGGAACAAACTTTCCTGTATACATCATGGCCACAAAAATCGCGGTCGACGCTCCAATCACAATCCAAGGTTTAGGTAGAAATTTTTTGAGAATGTTTTCATAAGAATCCTCGAGTTGAGTCTGCACGCGATCAAAAAACTTAAGTAGTCGATCGTTGAGTCGCCCAAACCAAGTGGTGGGGTTTCGATGGAGATTTCCTGCAAACTTTGCTGAGAGCATCGGAGCAATCGTGAGAGCATCAAAAAGTGAAATCATCATCGCAAAGCAAACGGTGAGTGCGAAGGGTTTCAAAAACTGGCCGATCACCCCTTTGATAAAGGCGACGGGTCCAAAGGTGGCTAACACCACAAGCGTTGTCGCAATGACGGCGAGTGTGACCTCTCGTGTTCCAATCAAAGACGCTTGCACGGGAGACTTTCCACTCTCCAGATGCCTAAAAATATTTTCGCGCACAACAATGGCATCGTCGATGAGGAGCCCCACAGCCAAACTCAAAGCCAAAAGCGTCATAACATTGATCGTAAATCCAGCGATCAACATCAAGAAGAAGGCCCCAATCAAGGAATTTGGAAGTGCCAAGCCCGTAATCACAGTTGATCGCACAGATCCTAAGAAGAAATAAACAACGAGCACGGCGAGAATAATTCCGAGCGCGATGGCTTCTTCGACATCTTCGACATTCCAGCGGATCCACTGCGCCCCGTCTCTTAAGACGCTCAACTCTGCCTTGATCCCTCGTTGATTGAGTTCTTGGTTGAGCTCTTGGACTCGGGCAATGACGGAGTCCGCCACGCGAACAGTGTTGGCTCCTGATTGACGATAGACTTTTAAAAATACCGACGCATTTCCATTCACGTAAGTTTCGGTTTTCTTGTCTTCAAGCGAATCCTTCACGAGGCCGAGCTGAGAGAGTTTGACTGGGACATCGTTTCCAAAAAAATTGACGACAACGCGCTCAATATCTTTGAGACTTTCAAACTCTGCCATCGTTCTAAAAATCGTTTCGTTCGCAGCCTTTTCTACTTTGCCGGCTGGGATATTTTCTCCTGACGCCCCCACTCGCTGCGCGACATGAAACGCCGAAATCTCGTGGGCCTTGAGTTTTTCTCGATCCAGAAGCACATGAATTTCTCGTTTACGAGCCCCAAGAATATCCACAACTCCCACTTGGCTCACCTGCTCAATGCGAGGCTTTACCATTTCATGAGCGACGTCATAGACTTCAGCGTCCGGCAGATTTGAACTCAGACCCAATATTAAAATAGGCTGATCCGATGGATCGATACGACGGATCACAGGTTCTTCGACATCTCTTGGAAGTTTGGGTTTTGCAGCGCCTACACGATCTCTGATTTGTTGCTCGGCGATTTTGACATCCACATCGAGATTAAACTGCGCAACGACAACACCCACTCCGTCTTGGCTGATCGAGCGCACGCGCTTGAGTCCGGCCAATGTGCCAATCTCTTCTTCGAGCGGTCGAGAGACCAGGGTCTCAATCTCGCCAGGGCCCGCTCCTCGATAAGGAACAGTCACCGTGACAACTGGAAATGTCACATCCGGAAAAAGATCCACACCGAGTCGAGTAAAGGAAAGGATCCCTACCGCAAGACTCAAGAGAACCAAGCAAGTAATAAAGACAGGTCTTTTGATAGATAATTCTGCGAGACTCATGAAGGCTCTCCTCCAAACATTTTTAATTGAGCCAGTAAATTGACCAACCTTGATTCAATTTCGAGCCGCCGTATCAAAACATCGGAGTAGTCATCCTCCGCCTGAATGAGATTCAACGTCGTCGAACGACCACGCAAAAAGAGCGTCATTTCAATCTCTGTTCGAGACTTTTGAGCTTTCTCGGCTTCTCGAATCAAGATCACTTGCCGACGGGCCTCCGATATCACCTGAGTGAGGTTTCGCCATTCTTCTCGACCCTCAAAATCGAGTCGCTGCGATCGCAGGCTTTGAGCCTGAGCCTCCGCATCATAGCCTTGAGAGGCGGCGATCCACTGCGGAATGCCGAGAGGCACCACGAGCTTCAATCCCAAAGTATATTGAGGATCATTCAGACTGAGCGCATCTCCCAGAGCACCACTTCGATTGGATCTCTGATCTTGGCCCTGAAAGTTATACTCTCCAAAAGCGAGCAGATCTGGCTTGAGCATCTCTCGGGCTTGGAGCGCTCTGGCCTTAATTTCTTCGGCCTGATGAATCCGGGCTTCAAAATCGGCACGAGGCCTGTAAACATCTTCCATCGGAGATTTCATATAGTGATCTTCATTAAACTGAGTCGACAGAGGCTCAACTTCATCGCCCTCTCGGCCTCTGAGCGAATTAAAACGTTGAGCAGAGGCTCGCTCCAAATCTACGGCAGAAAAATAGGCCGCCTTCTTCCCCGCCAGGTTGGCCTTGGCTTGCTCAAGCGCGTTTTCTGTCACAAGATCGACTTTTGATTTTCGCGACACCCACCGAAACAATCTCTCCGCTCGCTCGAGCGAAGCCTTTTGAGACGCAACGAGGGATCGCGCGAGATGGAGGGATGCATAACGTGACTCCGCGTCTGCCAAAATTGCTGATTGAGTAAACTGCTCGAGTTTGGATTGAGCTAAAGCGCGATTTTTGAGTTCCTTAAATTTGGATCGCAGTTCGGCGCCCAAAAGATTCTTCCAAAGACTCGCCTGAAATCCGACGCCCAAACTTGAATTCGTATAGTCGCCTGTCGGAAACGAGGAATAATCTTGCTGCTTAAAATTGAGATGAGCCGAGACATCCACTCCGAGAGGTGTCCGCTGCTTGAGTGCAACGCTCGACTTCCACTGACTCTCCAAAGTCGCAGGAATTGCCAAATTGAGTAAGGGATCTTTGTAAATCGAAGTCTCTGCTTCAAGAAGAGGCCAATAGAGAAGCTGGCTCTCTGCGCGACGATCCTTCGCGCCATTTTTTGAAAGTCCAGAGGCCACAAAATTTTGATTCCCCGTCTTTACCTGGTCCAAAAAGCTTTGGAGGCTCAAAGCCTCAGGCGCTGCCGAAACCATGAGAGATAGTGTTAAACCAACAATCATCGGGATTCTCCTTCTGCCAAGCCATGCACCGTTTGCTGCACAAGCTGATCAATCACCTTGGATCGATGCTTCGCACTTTCAAGACTGATATTAAAATGCTCTTTGGCGATAGAATCCGTTCGAAGCAAATGCACGACAGATCCAAAAACACTCGCCGCAGCAATCAGAGAATCATGCTTGGCCTTTAAAATTTGCTTTTTGTGAGCCGCCTCAAAAAACTTATGAAACGCCTCAAAGACTTTCATAAAAATATTTTCAAAGAGTTCACGACTGACTTTGTTTGATGACGTGCACTCGCGATGCAAAATGGAAGTAATTTCGGGTTCCGATAAGTGCTGCTCGATAAACTCTTCCAAAAACATCTTCATTCGAACCTTAAAGTCCTCCAAAGACTCTGGCGCTTTGAGCACTCTTTCGGCCGCAGCCAGTCGATTGAGTCCAAAACTTTCGAGGCACGCTTTATAGAGCTCTTCTTTGCCTCCAAAATAATAGCTGACAGCGCTGACATTGGATCCCGCTTGGTCGCAGATATCCTTGACGGTGGCCCCGTCAAAACCTTTAGAGGCAAAGACGATTTTAGCTGCTTTAATGATCTCTTCTTTGGATGTTTGCCCAGAAGCCGATGGTTTCACCATGAGGCCAGTATAAAATGATACGCCAAATAATTCAAATGAGCGTTTGAATTATCAAAATACCAATTCAAATCAGTGTTTTGCCCCAAACCCTGTGGCTTGCTGTCCCCAGTCCCCCCTAAAAAACGTGAGTCATTTCTCAGCCTCACCCTGGCATAGCTCTTGCTGTTACTTAAATGCAGACCGTGCTGCAAAGGCCGGTTCGTGTAGGGACGCCGTCGTTTTGACGCGTTGGAGTAAGAGAGAAAATAATTCGGACCTAAAAAGTTTGAGGAGGCGCATCTGTAAAAAGAGGCGGTCGTACCCCCCTATTCATTAGGGAACGAGCTGCCTAGGGACTTGTAATAAGACGAGCCAACCACATAGACCACACCAAGCCTTGCCACACACACACACACACCACTGGCTCGTTGCAGAACAAGTCTTTTGACCCGGGGGACCTCCTCCCCTCGGGTCTTTTTTTTCAATTTTTAAGAATGAGTTTCGAGTTGAGAAATCACTCGATCAAGCGCAGCGCTAATCATTTGCTGCCCCGTCTTCGAAGGCTCTGCCTGGAGCGCCATTCTGATGAGCTGCAGTTCTTGGACTGTTACCTTTAAATCCTTAGGAGTTGGAGACGCTTCAAGACTCGGCAACAGATCGCCTTTCGAAGAAACGCTCAAAGGTCTCTCCACGGCCTTAGGGGCTGTGGGAACCGGCTCCAAAATCGCCGTTGGTCTTGGTAAATCTGTGGGATCATTTCCACCTTCAATTTCGCGCTGACAGATTTCTTGATAAAAACTCACCAATCGAGGCTCCAAAAAGTCGCGCTCCTCTGATCTCAGGCGGAGAATGCTCAATTTATAATAATTAAATCGAGCTCGAAAATAATGCCGGTCCGTACGACTCATCACTTCAAACTGCTTCAATTTGACGGTCTCAGTTTCGATGGATTTGAGAATCGAGCGAGCCTCGATTCCTAAGCGCTCGATGCGACTCGCTTCGCTGTCCATTTCTCTGGAAAGCGCTTCTGCAATTTTTTTATTCAAAAGATCCAAGTCCAAGTCTTCCTTTAGCCGCAACTCACCCGGCTTCTCGTTATCAAATCCGTCACCGCTATTAATCACAGTACTTCACGTCGCTTCCCTCTGCCCCCGTCAAAGCGCATAAGACCAATTGGAACACAATAAAAAATGCGTTAAGCCAGTGTCAACGAATGCCACTCAAGAACTCTAAATATCTGTCCGAGGTTCACATAATAGTGGGAACCCATGATAGTTTTTGAGAGCTTTCTCAAATAATTCTTGCCAAAGTAATCGAATGCCGAGGTTGAAATAAATGAAATCCAAAAATTTAAGACTCGTTAAACCAAGCCCTTCCTCTGAAGAAATTTCTTCTGTCGATGAAGATGCACTCACTTATCATGAGTACACTAATCTCGAAAAAACTGAGCGGCTTCCAGGCAAAGTCGAAGTCGTGCCCACTAAGGCGTGCATGACTCAAAGAGATCTCTCGCTCGCCTACTCGCCCGGCGTAGCTTTGCCCTCCATGGAGATTGCTAAAGATCCTCGCAAAGTGAGTAGCTACACAGGGCGAGCTAATCTCGTGGCTGTCGTCAGCAATGGAACCGCGGTTTTGGGATTAGGAAACATCGGACCTCTGGCGGCCAAACCTGTCATGGAAGGAAAGGGCGTTCTTTTCAAAAAATTTGCTAACATTAATGTTTTTGATATCGAGCTCAATGCTCCGACTCCTGAAGAAGTCATCAAAGCCTGCCAAATGCTCGAACCCACCGTCGGCGGGATCAATCTCGAAGATATCAAAGCACCAGATTGTTTTATCGTCGAAGAAGCCCTGAGAAAGTCCCTTAAGATTCCTGTTTTCCATGACGATCAACACGGGACCGCCATCATTGTGGCTGCGGCCTTTCTCAATGCGATGACTTTGACGAAGAAAAAAGCCTCTCAAGTCAAAATTGTCTTTAGTGGAGCAGGAGCAGCCGCGATTGCTTGCGCTAATCAACTCGTCGCGTGTGGAGTAAAACGCGAAAACGTCACTCTCTGCGATAAAAGTGGAGTAGTTCACACGGGACGAAAAGATCTCGACGCGTACAAAGAGAAATTCGCTAAAAAATCCGCACTTCGCACACTCAAGCAAGCCATGAAAGGTGCCGATGTTTTTATTGGCCTCTCTGTGGGGGGAGTCGTCACTCCCGCAATGGTCAAATCCATGGCCAAAAAGCCCATCATTTTTGCCCTTGCCAATCCCACTCCCGAGATTGGTTATGCCGAAGCCCGAAAGGCGCGCCCCGATGCGATTGTTGCGACGGGACGTTCGGACTTTTCGAATCAGGTCAACAATGTACTCGGATTTCCGTCCATCTTTCGAGGGGCATTGGATACGGAGAGCACAACAATTTCTGAAGAAATGAAAATGGCTGCCACCAAAGCGCTCGCTGCTCTGGCACAAGAAAGCGTGCCGGACATGGTTGTGCGTATTTACGGCGGCAAGCACATTACTTTTGGTCCTGACTATATCATTCCAAAGCCTTTTGACCCTCGTGTCTTGTTGTGGGTGGCCCCCGCTGTTGCCGAGGCGGCGATGAAGTCCGGTGCGGCAAAGAAGAAAATCGATATTCAGGAATATCGCGAGCATCTCGAAAAAACGATGGATCGCTCCAAACAAGTCTTAAGTTTGGTGGTGTCCAAAGCCAAAAAGAAGATTCGCAGAATCGTTCTGCCCGAAGCTCACCTCAGCAGAGTTCTCAAAGCAGCGCATTTGTTGGCTACAGAAGGTCTGGCGGAGCCCATTTTGATTGGAGACCGAAATCAAATTCACGAAAAAATGAAAAAGCTCCAACTCGATGCGCGAGGAATAGAAATCGTCGATCCCGACGAAGACAAGAATCGAGAGGCCTATGCGCAAGGACTCTATGAATTGAGGCAGCGCAAAGGGATGACACTGTCTGAAGCAGGAAAGCTCATGAATCGCCGCACATACTACGGCCTCATGATGGTTCGTCGCGGACAAGCAGACTCTGTCATTTGCGGCGCAGGCAAGTCTTATCCCGAAGTCCTCAGACCCACTCTCCAGATTATTCCTCGAGACAAAAAGTACAAAGTCTCCGCAGGGCTCTATATCATGCTGCTCAAGGATCGAGTTTTGTTTTTTGCGGATACGACCGTGAATATCGACCCCAATGCCGAGCAATTGGCCGAGATTGCGCTTCAGACGGCGGAGAAAGCAGAGTTTTTGGGAATCAAACCTCGAATCGCAATGCTGAGCTTTTCAAATTTTGGATCGGCTCCACATCCTGCGAATTCCAAAATTTATCAGGCCGTTGAAATGATTCGCAAACGTCGACCGGATCTCGAAGTCGACGGGGAGATGCAAGCGGATACGGCCGTGACTTTAGATCGTCTGCAGGATTATCCCTTCTCCACGCTCAAGGAACCTGCCAATATTTTGATCTTCCCCAATCTCGCGGCGGGAAATATTTCGTATAAGCTCTTGCAGCGCCTGGGAGGTGCAGATGTGATCGGACCAATTTTGATGGGACTCGAAAAGCCAGTGCATGTTTTGCAACAAGGCTCGTCCACAGAAGAAATTGTCCGCATGGCGACGCTCGCCGCTGCAGAAGCCAACGAACGAGAGGGACTAAAAACCAAAAAATGATTCATGCTTTTTCTGCCGATGTCCGCCCCAAACTCATCTCTTCTTTGACGGAGAGAAACTGGGATCTCGTGATCATCGGCGGGGGCGTGGTCGGTGCTGCAGTCGCACGAGACGCCGCACTCAGAGGACTTCAGGTCGCACTGATCGAAGCGCAAGATTTTGCATCGGGGACGAGCTCGGGATCGACCAAACTTTTGCATGGGGGCGTGCGCTACCTCGAAAATTTTGAGTTCAAACTCGTGTCAGAAGCCATTCAAGAACGAGAGAGATTGCATCGCCTCTATTCGCCTTTGGTGAAAGATGTTTCATTTGTGTTTCCGACATATAGATCGATCCCTCCCGCGCGATGGAAGCTCAACCTTGGACTTTTGCTCTACGATGCGTTTTCTGGCTTTAGACAACGCCACCAAAATTTGAATCGAGACAATGCCCTCAAAAAATTTCCACTTCTCGAAGACGCCAATCTCACCGGAGCCTGTGTGTATACAGATAGTTTTTCGGAAGACTATCGCCTTGTCATTGAACTCATTAAAGCTGCTCATCGTCATGGGGCTGTTTGCCTCAATCGAATGCAACTGAGTGGCGTGAGAATTGAGCCCGATGGTCGCTTTGCCCTTCAGATCGTGGATCGCACCAACCCCACAGTGGAGCCACTGCGCGCGCGTACACGCTATGTCTTTAATTGCACGGGGCCGTTTTCGGATCGAGTGCGCTCCTTTGTCGGACTTCCACCTGTTTTGAGGCTCACTCAAGGAGTGCACTTTCTCGTGAGGCACGACAAACTTCCTGTTCATCAGCCCTACGTTGTTGTCGATCAGGCCCTGCATCGGATTTTGTTTGCTATTCCCTGGAACAAAATGACGTACGTCGGCACAACAGACACTTCGATTGGCCGACCCGAAGAGGCGCGCGCTCAAAAGGCCGACCGAGATTATGTTTTTTCACAGATTAACAAGGCGTTTCGCACCAAACTCAAGCCCGAGGATGCTTATCAATCTTGGGCAGGAGTACGGCCTCTCATTGAACCTAAGGATAAGACCAAAGATAACTCAAAAATTTCGCGTGAACATTTGATCGAAGAAAACCCTCCGCGATTTTTTCATATTTTGGGAGGCAAGCTGACTTCTCACCGACTCATGGCAGAAGAGGCTCTGGATGGTCTCACCAAATACCAAAAGATTGCGGCCACCAGAACGCGAGGCTTGCCGCTTCAAGAGGCCCAAAGTGATGGATCGTTTAAAACTCAGCCTTCTCATCTCGCGGAGACTTATGGACGATTTGCCCATGATATTTTGCGAATCGATCGAGAAAGGAATTTAAATCTAGCGCCACTTCATTCCAAGTTTTCAGTTTTAAAATCTGAGCTTCTCTATGGCCTCGAAAACGAAATGGTTTTGGAGCCGATTGATTTCCTTAAGCGGCGCTCCTCTCTTTTTTACGAAAGCGATGGAGATGATCAGAGCACGCAAGAGCTCGTCAAAACTGTTGTCGAGATGATGGCATCGTCTCTTCACTGGACAACAACGATGCGCATCGAAATGGAAGAAAGCGTATGGAAGGCCTATCAGTGGAATCGCGAGGGCTTTCGCGGATGAAGCGAATTCAGAAAGAACCCATTTCAGTCATCTCGGATGGAACTTGCGATACTGCGGAGAGTTTTGTTCGAGCGATATTGGCGCAGTTTCATCGAGCGGACATCGAAATCCGACGCGTCCCTCGCCTTCGAAGCCCCGAAGAAATCACCAAAGCTCTCGACAAACTCGAACCTCCCCATCTGGTGGCGTATACCTTTGCCCGAGAGCAATTGCGAAAGCTCGTTTGGTCTGAGACTAAGCGGAGAGGACTTGTCGGACTTGATATTCTCTACCCCGCCGTCGAAGTCTTCAGTCAATTTTTGCAATCCGCTCCCGCTGAACGTCAGGCGGTTTTACATTCGACTCAGGCCATTGATTATTTTGAACGGATGGAAGCTATTGAGTTCACCGTTAAACATGATGATGGCATGAGACTCTCAGAGGCCTCTGATGCGGAGATTATTTTAACGGGAGTTTCGCGCACATCCAAAACTCCGACATCGATGTACCTTGCCCACAAAGGCTATAAAGTCGCTAACGTGCCCTTGGTGCTTGGCATCGAACCTCCTGACGTTTTGATGAGAGCTCATGAACAAAAGATTCCTATTTTTATGCTGTCGATTGAATCGACGGCGTTGGAACGAATTCGTCGAGCACGATTTGTACGATTGGGAACTTCCGCTCAGCAATCCGACACCTATGTGAACCGAGAAAAGATAGACGAAGAGCTCAAAGGGGCCATTGCGTTGGCGCGACGTTTCAAATGGCCACTCATTGACGTAACGAGTAAAGCGATCGAAGAGACAGCGAGTGAAATTCTTTTGATGGTTTCCCCTAAAGACTCGCGGTAATTGGAGTATACTGAGCATATGAAACGCGGTCTTGCCATCGGAATGGCGTCCGGACTTTTTTTGATTCTTCTTGGGGGACGTGAATGGATGATTCACCAAGAAGTGAATTCGACTCGCGACCTTACTCTCACACAGATTCAAGAACAGATTTCATCGGCTCGAGATTGGTCCAAGCTTGAATATCTCACTTCGTCCTCGACGGTGTTTGAGAGATTTTTTGAGCCCGTTCTTTTGACCGCAAATAAACTTTTGTGGCCACCCTCTCGCGAAGAAATTTTGCTGAGCTGGCGCCGTGAACTCAATCGTTTAGTCCCTGAGTTAAGCGAGCGAAGGCATGACCAGCTTTTGGCCGAAGCTAATCAAGCTGTAGAAACCTTAAAGGCTGAAGAGTCTGCATCGATGAGTCGACTGCTGAAGACCTTGGAGCACAAGGCCGCTCTCTTAAGCGGAAACCAAGTTCAGGACCTCGTGCGTACCGAGGCAAAGGCTATTGGCGAAGCCGCCTATGACCAGGATCAAAAAATGCTTGTTTCGATTAAGACCGAAGGACGCAAACTGTTTGGCTCGCTCAAATCTAAACTCAAAAAGCTCGATAATCGAGGGCTGGCCCAATACCTCGCGTCGGGCAACTTTCATCGAGAATTCCAGGAACCCATTCTTCAGATGGTCTTATCCCTCAAACAAGAAAGCTTGCGCCAGAGAACATGGGCTGAGTTTCAAAAATCACTCCTGGATACCTTAGGCCAACGAAAGGCTCTCCTCGCAAAAGCTCAGAATAAGCGCTCCATGGAAGCCAAGATCAAAGAGGATGAACAAAAGTTTCTTAATCTTTTCAATTCGGTCGCCGAAGCAGTTAAAAAAGAAGAGTCAGAAGAAACTCCCGCGGTCGTGCCACAGGCGCCTCGCGAGTCGACTCCTTCTCTCGATAACCCCGCCGAACTCGACTATCAGCAATAAAAGCATTAACGTTTCCCTCAGTGGGATATTTTTCAAAACTCGTCATGCTCAGTTTGTTCTCGCTCGCTCTTTATGCTGAGGAATCTGGTGAGGTCATGCAGAAGATCTGGAGCCCCTATTGCAAGGGCGTCTCCCTGCTCGAATGCCCAAGTTCTAAAGCAGAAACGCTGAGAGCTGAAATTCGCCAACGAATGGGCTCGGGCGAAACCTTCGAAAGTGTGTTTGCAGATCTCAGTCAGCGCTATGGCCCAAGTCTCCGAATGGCACCAGAAACTTCGGGACGAGAGGGGCTCGCCTATTGGCTACCTTATATTTTGTTTGGGTTTATTGCTGTGGGCGTCGTCATATTTTGGATTCGACGAGGTCGACAACCCAAGAAGGCCGCGTCGCCTCTTCGAAGTATTCAAAATCCTCAGATCGAATCCCAAATTCTCAAAGATCTCGAAGAGCGGATTAATTCGTAAGAGAGAGATTTACTCGGAAAGCATATCGATAAACATATTTAAGAGCTTGCTATCGAACTCATACTTCATGAACTGAATCATGTACTTTAGTGCTTCGTAAGGAGGCATCGCTTTGGCATAAGGCTTTTGCGAGGTGAGAGAGTTAAAGCAATCTGCGATCCCTACAATTTTTGAAAATTGGTGAATGCTCTTGATCCCCTTGGGATAGCCTTTACCATTCACGCGTTCGTGATGTTCCAGAACTATTTTTCGAGAGAGCACAGGAACAATATCTCGATGAAACAAGATCTGCTCTCCGATTTCAGGATGCTGTCGCATCAGCAACCACTCTTCATCATTTAACTCGCCGGCTTTGTTGAGAATAGTCGGATCAATTTTTGATTTTCCAATATCATGAAGGAGTGCTCCGAGTCCCAACGTATAGAGCTGCTGCTGATCACGGATACCTGCTTTTTTTCCGAGAGCCACCGAATAGGTGGAAACATGAAGTGCATGGGTGTGTTCCGTCAGACTTTCTCCAGATAATTGAAACAATTCCGGGAGACTGCCTCGATCGCCCAAATATTGAATGCAGGCTTTTACGAAGTTTCCTGCACTCGCAATCAATTCGCTCGAGTTGGGGCTCGAATAGACTGTCGTCAGGATAGGTTCGGATGTCTCAAAGAGAACCCTGGCCTTTTTCTCCGTAGGAACCGATGGATTTGAGATAATAAATCTCAACTTGCGATGCAAAAACTCGTGATGATCCTTTTTTGATTTAAATCGAATGAAGAGAGATTCAATATTCGAATCAGAGAGTTTTTTGAGATCTTCCGACGCCCAAGACTGTCCCCTACTTTTGAAAATCACGTATTGTCGCTGGTGATAAAAGAAAACATCTGCCTCGAGCTTCTCTCCAAGCTGAAACATCTCGATCGGAACTTTGTAATGGTCTTCTTCAGAAATCCGAGAAACGACGGGTTCCGGACTCCCACCTCCCACAGTCTTCACCTCTTAAGGATAGCACGACATTATGGCTCTGGACGCTCGGCCGCAGCTGTCTTAAATCATTGAAATTATTAATTTATTTTAGGACTTGCTTCAGTTCGCTCAAAATCTGGCTCTGAGCTTGTGAGAGGCTCAAATCTAACTCGCATCCCGAGGCTCGAACATGCCCGCCGCCTTGGGGGTGGAGTTTTCGCGCAAGCTCGGCAACATTTACTTTTCCTTTGGATCGAAACGACACTTTCGTTTGAGTTTTGGACTTTTCAGTCATCAAAACCACGACTTCAGCCTTGTCCGTATAATAAAGCTGATTGATCATTCCCTCTTGATCCCCATCTTTGGGTTGGATTCGCTCGTAATCTTCAGTGGTCCAATGCGAAACAATGACTCGGCCCGAATCAAAGACTTCCATATTATCGAGTAAGGCTTTGAGAAGAAGCTGAGCTTCCCATGTACGCTCCAAAATCGCCCGATCACTAATTTTAGAAAAATCAATCCCTGTCGAGATAAGCTGAGCGGCGACATGATGCGTCCGCGGCTTCGTCAGAGAATGTTTAAAAAACCCCGTATCAAAGACAATTCCAACATAGAGAGCCTCGGCGAGGTCCGCTTTCACCGGAAATCCAAAGTACTCATGAAGCAAATAAACAAGCTCACACGTACTTGAGACATCCAAGTCCAGAAGTCGGGACGCATACTGACGCTCACTCCCAATCGAGTGATGATCGACCAATATGTTTTTTGAGATTCCTGTAAAAAGTCTTTGAACATCTCCCGTTCTCTCAATCCCCCCATCACAGGTGATTCCGAGATCAAAATTGATCTTGAGACCCCGCTTATCCCATTCTTCCAGGGATAGAATCTGCTCTGAGCCTTTTAAAAATTGGTAGCGCTCTGGAACAGGCGACTGATCGACGATCTTGACACCTTCCACAGATCCTTTGATGTGAGAGATGAGGGATAGGACACCCAGCTGAGCCCCAATAGAGTCCCCATCAGAAGTCAACGTACTCGAAATCAATATCGATTGAGCTTCGGTCACGAGTTTACGGAACTTTTTTGCCTCTTCCGCAACAACGGACGAAAAAGGAAAGACCTCCAACACACCAGGACTTAACATCAGCCCTTGTCTTGGCATAGGATGAGGCCATGTCTCAAGCAAATCCTCGCAACCAAGGTATTCGGTGGGGCTGGATCATTTTGGGTCTCGCTGCTGTGTTTGTCGTGATCGTATTTTTGACCAAGTCCAGCGAGGAAAGTCTTCAATACTATATGACCGTGGGTGAATATTTGGATCACCAAGGGAAGTTTGATGGCAAAAAAGTAAAAATCGCCGGCAAAGTGAAAGTGGGTACTTATGTCGCTCAAAAAGACCTCCATCAATTCGTCGTTGAGGATTTGGGACGCGATATTTACGTCAATTACAAAGGCCTCGTGCCTGACACCTTCAAAGAAGGATCCGAAGTCGTTGTCGAAGGTCTCGGATCCGCACAGGCTCACTTTGAAGCGAAGGGCCTCATGGCCAAATGCGCGTCTAAGTATGAAGTGGGAGGCCTTCCTCCCCTCGAAAAAATGCGCGGCAAATCGGTTTACTAAGACTTGAGAACCCATGAAGAATAGGCCTCAATGATTGAACAACTGGCGTTTTGGCCCAGAATTGGTGAATTCGCAATAGGCTTAGGATTAGCCTTTGGAATTCTTTCTTTGATCAGTTCAGCGTGGGGAGCTCGGCAAAAAAATCAGCAACTCATCTTAGCCGGTCAGCGATCACTTTATGCCACGACTTTTTTTATCACTTGTGCGGTGGCGATTCTCGTCAGTTGCCTGCTCAATGATAATTTCTTGGTTCGCTATGTTTACGGTTATTCCAATTCGGCAATGCCGATCATTTACAAGCTCACAGCCCTTTGGGGAGGCCAAGATGGTAGCCTTTTATTCTGGGTCTGGCTCAATTCTTTGTTTGCAGCTCTTGCAGTCCTGATTCACCGCCGATCAGATACGGCTTTGATTCCCTATATCACGGCCGTCTTTGCCTTCATCATGAGTTTTTTCTTAGTTCTCCTCATTTACAGCGACAATCCGTTTCGACTTTTTCCCAATCTTCCAGGAGACGGTCGCGGTCTCAATCCGCTTTTGCAAAACCCCTCCATGGCAATCCATCCGCCGAGTTTGTATTTGGGTTTTGTCGGAATGTCTGTGCCCTTTGCGTTTGGCATCGCATCTCTGCTCTCCAATCGACTCGACAGCCGATGGATTGTAGCCACAAGAATCTGGACACTGATTGCTTGGTTGTTTCTTTCCATCGGAAATTTATTGGGAGCCAACTGGGCCTATGTGGAGCTGGGATGGGGAGGCTTTTGGGCCTGGGATCCTGTGGAGAATGCAGCGATCATGCCTTGGTTTACGGCTTCGGCATTTTTGCATTCGGTGATGATTCAAGAAAAGAGAGGAATGTTGAGATTTTGGAACATCAATCTCGTAGTTCTCTCGTTTTGTCTGACTATCTTGGGAACCTACCTCACGCGATCAGGAGTTGTGCAAAGCGTGCACTCCTTCGCTCAATCTTCGATCGGCTATTATTTTTTGGTGTTTCTCGCGATCGTGATTATTTTTTCGGGGACGCTCATCTATAAGCGTCGAAAAGAGCTCGAGTCTGGAAATATTTTTGAATCCTTCCTCTCAAAGGAAAGTGCATTTGTTCTCAACAATATCATTCTCGTCGGCGCGGCAGGATTTATTCTTTATGCCACTCTTTACCCGACAATTTCAGAATTGATTTCAGGCAGTCGTATTGTTGTGGGTCCGCCGTTTTTTAATAAGATTTTGGCACCGTTTGGTATCGCTTTACTCCTTTTGACGGGAATCGGACCCATGATCGCTTGGAAGCGAGCGAGTGAAGACAATCTCAAACGCAATTTTACCTGGCCGCTCGTCGTTGCAACGGTCGCCGCACTCATGATGATTCCTCTCAAGCTCACTCACTGGTACGTCATTGGGACGGCCTTTGGAGCGGGTTTTGTGCTCACGACCATTTCAATGGAGTTTGTTTCAGCCACTCGAGCACGCATCATCCAGTTTAAAGAATCTGCGTTCACAGCTCTTGTGCGATCCACATTCAAGAACAATCGAAAGTTCGGCGGGTACATTGTTCACTTAGGAATGGTGATGATTTTCATCGGCATTGCGGGAAGCGTGTATAAACAAATTCAGGAATTTGATATGCAGCCTGGCAATCATGTCACCTTCGAAGAATATACGATTTTGTTTAAGGGCTTTGAAAACAAGGACCTGCCCAATCAAATCGAGACTTATGGAGTTGTGGATTTGTATCAAGGAGATCAATTCCTCGATACGCTTAAGCCGGCTCGCTTTTTTTACAAGGCTCAAGAGCAGCCATCGACTGAAGTGGCGCTCTATTCCACTGTCAAAGAAGATGTTTATTTTACGTTGGGCTCCGTTGATCCCCAAACTCAAATGGCTAAGATCCATGTGACGATCAATCCACTTATTTCGTGGCTCTGGATGGGTGGAGTCGTCCTCATTTTGGGAGGGTTATTATCAATGATGCCCTCAAACCTAGGACGCCGGCGCGTATGATTCTCGCTTTGATCACTGTTTGCGCCTTGATGGCCCTAGGGGCGCTGCTGGTTGTGGTCTGGCCTCAGATTTCTTCCACAGAAATAATCCCGTCCATTCCTGCGTTCTTTTTTGAACTCAAGCATCTCCACTCTGAACGGCTTAGATTTCTCGCAAATCTTCAGGACCTCGAACTTGATCGGTCCATGTCAAAAATTTCAGACGACGATTACGCACTGCTGAGATCGTCACTCATGACCGAACTGAGCAGAATCTATCAAGAAATTGAGGCCCTAGAAAAGCGAGAGAACATTCTGATACAAATCGAGTTGGACAGCTCAAGCCGGAGACTTCCATGAGACTTCATCTCAAGCGATCGTTCCAGAGCCTCGTCCTTTGTTTTGGATTCTTCGGTTTGTCGACGCAGTTCCTCGGAGCACTCGAAGTGTCAGTGACATTAAATGGCAAACCCGTCGCAGCCCAACGCATCAGGATTGTCTTGTTTGAGAACGGAGAAGCTCGTCCCTTTAAGGAATTGGATACTTCAGCCTCTGGCAAAGTAGTGGTCGCAATTCCCGAGCCCAAAGGAAAATTTGTCGCCGCGGTCACAGAGTTCGAAGGGGTTTCTTATTTTGCTAATCCTGCGCCCGCTTCGACTGCTCGCCTCGAGATCCTTGTCTATAAAACTTCGACCGAACCAGACGGAGTCTTTGTCGAGGATGTTCGCCTCCATGCTTCAGAATCCGAGCAAGGCCTTCGGATCGAAGAAGAAGTCGTGATTCATAACTCAAAGAGCACTACTTATACTGGCGGGCTTCAACTTCAACTCCCCAAGAACACATTTGATCTGCAATTCATTCAAGGATTTCGTGAAGAAGATACAACTTATGAGGGCAATACCGTGATTCTCAAACGCCCACTGAACCCTGGCAAAACTCGTCTCAGTTTTGCCTATGGAGTCGAACCCAAAAGAGGGTCCGTAGAAATGGATATTCAATTTAATATCCCCATTCACCAGTTAAGCCTCTCCTCCGAAAGCTTGACCCCGACGCTCAAAGGGGTCGAACTCAAAAAAGAGTCCTCCCAAAAACTCATCGATGATCGATGGTCAGCCCTTTATAGTGCTCAGCTTAACTCCAAAACAAATGCGCTGATTCTTCAATGGAGCGGACTCTCTTGGAAAATTGTCTACCTCTACTGGATGCCTTGGCTGGCAGCCCTAATTCTTTTTGTTCTCATTTTGATTTTGAGAGTACAGGGAAAAATAGGGAACAGCCCCAAGGATAGAGATGAGCGACTCAACGAGCTTTTTGCACTGAAGCAAGCCTTTGGCTCACGACTCTTAAGCGATGAGGAATATCAGTTGCAGCGATTGCAGCTGCTTGAGAAGCTTATACCTTACTACTATGCCTCGCCTGCTCCAGCTTCAAAACATTCAGATTCAGCGCGATAATTTTTCGCTGGGCCCATTCTCAAAGACTTTTGAATGGGGAGGGCTTCATCTGATTCGTGGTCCCAACGGAAGTGGCAAAACCAGTCTACTTAAAACCATTTTCGGCAGACTTCAGCCCCTGGAAGGAACTATTTTGGAGCGGCCCCAAACATTTGGAGTCGTTGGGCTCGAAGGTTTTTTGTATGAGACATGGTCGGTTCAAGAAAATTTTTGCTTTCTCAGATCCTTTTTAAAATCGCCCAAAACTCTTCCTTCGGAAATCTCGCCTTGGGCCGAACGAAGGCTCGATCATTTGAGCGCAGGACAAAGACGACAAGTCGAACTCGCCCTCACCTTAGAACTTCCCTTTGAAGGAGTGCTTCTTGATGAGCCCCTCAATCCCCTCGACGAGCGTGCCAAAAAATATTGGGCAGACAAAATTCATCAGGCACTTGCGCCTCATCGCATTATTTTTATCACGACGCATATGCCTCAAGAATTGGCACAGAAGCCGACTTCAGAGACGATCCTCAATGAGGCTTCTGTATGATCAGGCTTCTTCAAAAGGATTTTAAAGCTCTCAAGTATAGTCTGCTTCCCGGCATTCTTTTGGGCCTGCCACTGCTGCTTCTGATGCAACTCCCAAGAGATTTAGGAGGACAGCCAGCATTGCCTTGGAAAGAATCATTCTGGCTGAGTTTTTTCTTAGGGGCCGTTTCTGTCTTTTATAGGAGCTTTAGTCAGGAGCATCGGGCTCAAAATTTTGGAGTCTTTCTGGCCTTGGGTATTGGCCGCCCCAAAATTCTTTGGTCACAGGCTCTTGTTCAGTCTTTTGCACTCGTCATTTTAGGATTGGCGTATGCTTTCATGACTTTTGTTTTTTGGTCTCCTCAAGATTTTGATTTTTGGCCTCTCTTTTGGACTGTTTTAGCTCTCTCACTTTCGTTGGCGCCTTTGGGAACCGCCCTGGGGTTGTTTCTTCAGCTTGAGAGAGAGTTTTTGTTTAGTTTGTTTTTTTTGCCTCTTACCATTCCAGCTTTTTTGGCCGCTCAGGTCCTCCAGACAGATGGCTTTTCTTGGTCGTGGTCCCTCATCTTGATTTCTTATTTCTGTATCGGAGGCTTTGTTGTGAGCCTTCTTTTTGAGTTTTTCTTCGACGAACTCAGCCAAAGCCTCTAGACTGAGCCCGTGATTTGGATGGCATGGAGTGCTGGCTTAGTAATCCACTTGGGAGCACTCTACTACGTTTTGATGCTACTCGGCCCCGAAGTGGGACAAGGCTTTGTTCAAAAGATTTTTTTCTTCCATGTACCCGCCGCTTTTGTGATGTATGCCGCGTTGTTTTTGGCGGCAATCTTTGCGGGACTCTATTTGTCCAAAAAACGCGACCCTCACTATGATCTTTTAAGTCGTGCCTTTACTGAGACCAGTTTGATCTTTGCGACCATAGTGATCGTGAGCGGACCCATTTGGGCCAAGCCTATTTGGGGCGTCTACTGGACGTGGGATCCCAGACTTACAACGACCTTTATTGCCTTTTTGTTGCTCATTGCCACATTGAGCGTTCGAAAGGTTTTTTCTGATCGCCGCTTAGAATCTCGAGGATCAGTGATTTCTGCCATTCTTGTTTTTTTAGCAGTACTCGACATTCCTCTGGTCCATTTTAGTGTCAAACTCTGGCGAGGGATCCATCCCTCGGTTCTTAAAAATCCTCAAGGTTTGCCTCCCGAGTATTCGAGAGGACTTGAGTTCATGACTCTTTCTCTTTTTATCCTCGGAGGGCTGATCGCCTACTGTCTTTGGAAATATCATTCCTTGAAGCAAAGGATCTTAAAAAATGGAAACTCCTGATACCTACCTTTCTTTCGTCATTGGCTACGGAGCTTTGTGGCTCATTTTGTTTTTTGTCGTGGGGCTTGTTCTCGTAAAAATTCGCAATCTCGAACAAAAACTCAAGGATCGCTAAATGCGATTTTGGCTCTTTCTATTTTATTTTGGTTTGATCGGCCTTCTTCTCAATATTGGATTTGGCTGGGAGCTTATTCAAAATCCAGAGACCAAAAATCAATGGCATCTCGTCACCGCTCTCTCTTCACTTACATTTGTAAGCCTTCCACAAATTATCATGCTCATTCGAGTGGATACGGTACTGAGAAGGTTGGCACTGACTGCGCCTCCACCTCGCCTTTCACAACTTAACCAAAGTCGCTTTCAAGCCATGGGTCCCACGTATTCGAGCTTGGGGCTCAGTGTCTTATCCTTGATTACAGGAACCATGGCTAACCCAGGCCAGCTGCCCATTTTACATTTGGTTCTCGGCCTCGGGCTTTTTGTGATCTCTAGTCTATCTGCCGTCCGCTGGACCCGTCTTTTTTCACGGATAAGAGATGACAAAGCGACATCTCAGTAAGGCCCTGCCCGTTCAAAAACAAATCGAGTGAGTCTTTTGCGCTTGTAATAATCTCACTCATCATATTCAAACGATCAGCATCAATGCCTACGGCACTTCGATCGGTGTCAGGAACGGCTTGCAAAAGTCTGCAAGCTCCTTGAATTCTCGCAACCATTCGCTCTTCTCGTGTTCTTAAGACATTGAAGATGGCTTCATGTAAATCTGAATTCGCCGTATACAAAATGGTACCTCGAGGGCTCTTTCCAACTTCTTTGATCACATTGTAGTGCATGAGATCATGTACTGAGAGACTCACGAGAGCTTTTGAAATTTTAAGGCGCTTTCTAATCTCCAGAGCGTCGAGAGGAGTCTTGGACAAATACAAATGCGTCCAAATTCGGCCATGAACATTTTTAAAACCCCAGTACTGAATAAAATCTCCGACCAAGCTTGCGAGTTGATCCCACTCAGGCAAAATGGCGGATCCGCTAGAACTGAGCTCTTGGCCACTCTCATTCATACCTATACTCTAGATTTCTATCGACTATGGGGCCAACTCTGATTGCTCTGACTAAAGCCCGAGTGATCTTTGGCGTGCTGGGACAAACCCTCTCAATCGAGAATATTTACAACAACAACCACTCCCCACGCGCTAACATCTAGCGTCAGGGAGTGACACTGAGTGGATCCGTAAGTCCAAAGCTCTCAAAAAAAGCTTTGGTGTTGTAAGCCCGCCCCAAAAATGCCTCAATGGAGACCGCAGCCGGCCTACTGCCACCGACTTCGTAGATCTCCTTTCGCATTCGCATGCCCAAGGTGGGGTCGAGATATCCATTGGGATTCGATGCAAATGCTGTAAACAAATCCGAAGAAATCACATCCGCCCAAGCGTAACCGTAATACCCCATATCATAACCGCCCATCATATGCCCCCAGTCTGCGACAAAGTTGGTATTCGCCGGTAAGGGCAAAAAGAATTCTGAAAATGTATCCTGCAAAATTTTTGCAGAATCAATCACATCACCAGATCGGTGAAATCGAATATCTGAGGCAGCCAGCGCCATTTGCCTTCGATAGTAGATTCCCTTCGTCGCCGTGCGCGCTCGATTGACTTGTTCCAACATCTCGGCAGTCAAAACTTTTGACGGATCCTTGTAATGCTTTGCCACATATCCAATCACTTCAGGTTGACTCAACCAATTTTCAAGCATTTGAGAGGGAGCCTCCACAAAATCCGCTTGGACACTTGTCCCCGAATATCGCACGAGCTCCGCACGCGTGAGGACAGAATGGAGCGCGTGACCAAATTCATGAAACATGGTTTCCACTTCTTCAAAACCCCAGAGAGATGGCTCATCCTGAGTGGCCGCAGGAAAGTTACACACCAACGCCACTACGGGGCGCTGATAACGTCCATCTGGCAAGCGCTTGCCATCGATAATTCCAAATTGTGCAAAGTGTCCGTATTTTCCATCACGCGGATAGAGATCAAAATAAATAAATCCCAAAGGCTCTTGAGATCTAGAATCCTGAACCACAATCAAGCGCAAATCGTCGACCCATTTGTAGGGAGGATTAACCTCTTTAAATTGAACTCCGAGGACTTTGGAATAAACCTCAAACATCCCCTTTAATACTTGTTCCGCAGAAAAAAATTCTCTTAAGGAAGCATAGTCGACCTGAAACTTCTCCTCTCCCAGTTGCCGCATATAATAATAGTAATCCCAAATTTTGAACTCTGCCTGGGCATTCCCTGTATCGCGACGTTTGAGAACCAACATCTGATCGATTTCTTCACTCATCTTCGGAGCTAAGTTTTTGGCAATCAGTGCGACTAAGCCCTCGGCACGCTCAGCCGTCTGAGCCATTTTCGTCTCTACGCGATAGTCTCCCCAAGATTTATAGCCGAGCTTTTTTGCCACTTGCTGTCGCAGCGAAACCGTCTTTTCAAACAAATCGACGTTCTTTTCCATCCCCACTTGATACCGAGCAGTGAGCATTCGCTCCCGTGTGGACTCTCGCTTGGCGTACTGAAGAACGGGCATTGCTGCCGAAGCAATTCGAGCTTTGACCCAATAAGAATCTCCCTCTTTCCTCATCGCAGCCAATGCATAATCAGGAACACCTTCCAGTTCTTCTGTCGTGAAACGAACCGCCGTAACGTCCTCACTTTGGTTTCGAGAAAACGCAGTTTGATTCTCGTCAATTTGCTTGCGCAGACTTTCCACAGATTTTTGTGTCTCTGCATCGAGCGTCAATCCTGCGCGCTGATAATCTCTCCACAAGTCCTCATAAAACTTAAGGTGCTCTCCACTCAATCCGGGACGGGACTGAGCCAACTGAGGATTTGACGCCCGAAATGATTTTACGGCTTCAAACAAATCCTGACGATAATCCACCGAAGTAGACCACTGAGCGACACGAGTGAGCTGCTCACTTGCCATCTCTCTTACAGCTTTGTCAGTCGATGTTTCTGAAATCAAATTCAATCGATTCGCAAGCTTTGCGACTTCGTAAAGACTGTCATCGATGGCCACGATGAGGCTCTCAAAAGTTGCTGTCGCTTTGGCCTGTCCAGCAATCCGGCTCAAATCCTGATCCGCCCGATTCAAGGTCGCCTCTGTGGAGGCCAAGATCTCTTCAGGAGTGCGCTCAAAGGTCGGCAACGAGACGACCGAATTAAATCTTGCCGCCAGAGATTGATAAGGACGAAGCGGGTCTTGCGCCTTAACGGGGTTGACCGCGACCTCTCCTCCAAATTGGGTACGCTCCTCCCCGCAGGAAACGACGCCCACAGCCATGGATATAAACAATAAATATTTAAATTTATAAGTGATGCTCATGATGAAGCCTCCAAGCCTCATCATCACTACGACGAGTTTAAAGAGTCAATTCTTTACGAGCTCTGCTGATTGGAACTTTCGATTTTGATCGTCGATGGCAATTTTTGTAGGGAAATCCCTTCACAAGATTTGAGCCGACAGCTGAGGGCTTCGCCAGACTTGGCAACCCCACCAGGTGTGGGGGTTTCAAAACTCACCACACATCGCTTGCATGACCCATTCCAACACAGCCGCGCATAATCGATCGAAAAATCTAAGAATTGAAAAACCCTGAGGAGTTCGAGGCGATCAGGGACCTCGTAGACCTTTCCCAGGATCTCAATTTTGACAAATCTCTCAATCTCGCCAAAAAGATTTTTGTCGTACTCCATCCTTAGATCAAGTCTCCCAGGAAGCGCTTGGCGTCGTCGAGTAAATACTCGGTTCGTCCAATCGAGGGTAGGTCTCCTCGACGATCAGAGGATTGATCATGAAAATCACTCCCCCCACTGATTTTAAATCCTAAGGCTTTGGCTTGCTCACGATAAAAAATCAGATCATCCCGAGTATGACGGGGATGAAAAATTTCGAGCGCATCGACGCCCAGATCCCTGAAATGCTTTAACTGATTTTCTTTAAATCCATGCTGGCCCGGATGAGCGACAGAGGTCTTCCAGCCCTTTCTTTTTGCAAACTGGCAGGCTTCTTTCAAACTGAGACGGTATTTTTTGACGTTGTAGGGACTTTGATCATTAAGAAACAGATCAAAAGCTTCCGATCGCGACTTGACCACTCCGGCTTCGACGAGCGCATCAGCGATATGAGGTCGTCCCAAAACCGCTCCCTTCGCGCGTTGAACGAGCTGATCCCCATCAATGGGGATTCCAGCGCTCTTTAAATTTTCGATGATTTTATATGCTCTCTGTTCCCGCGTTTCTCTAAACTTCTCAAAGTAAGATTTGAGGTCTTCATCTTGAGGATCAATTCCATAAACGAGCAAATGAAGCCCTCGGACTCTGCCCACTTGCGAATCCTCAAACTCACACGAAAACTCCGACGCACACACCCCGGCCCACCAAGACTTTTGCAGTTGCGACATGATTTCAAAGCCAGCAACGCCGTCATGATCCGTCAAAACGGCTAAACTCAATCCGTCTTGGGAAGCCGCGTCCAACCACGTCGAAAGCTCATCAATGCTATGCTTGCCATCGGAGAAGGTGGAATGAAAATGAAGATCTGCTGTTTTCACTTACAACCGAGGCAAAGTGATGCCACGCTGAGACTGATACTTTCCTTTTTTATCTTTGTACGAAACTGCGCATTCCTCGTCAGATTGAAAAAACAAAACCTGACAAATGCCTTCATTCGAATAAATCTTTGCAGGCAAAGGAGTTGTATTTGAAATCTCAATCGTCACATGTCCTTCCCATTCCGGCTCAAATGGCGTGACGTTGCAAATAATCCCACATCGAGCATAGGTCGATTTTCCCAAACAAACCGCTAAAATATTTCTGGGGATTCGAAAGTACTCCACCGAACGAGCCAGCGCAAACGAGTTGGGCGGCACCACCAAAATCGGGCCTTTGTATTCGACAAAGTTGCGATCACTAAAATCTTTGGGATCCACCACCGTCGAATTGACGTTGGTAAAAATTTTGTACTCATCGGAACAGCGCATGTCATAACCGTAGGAGGAGACTCCAAACGACACGACACCTGCGCGCACCTGAGATGATTCGTAGGGTTCAATCATCCCCTGCTCTTTGGCCATCCGAGTAATCCATTTGTCGCTCTTAATCATATAGGATCACAGTTCCCTGAGCGTGGAACATGGGTCAAGAGCCGATTTGTGAAGCACTGCGCCGTGATCTTAGTTTTCGTTAGAAGGAGCGAGTCCTCGCTTTTTGATCTTCTCGACAAGCGTCGTGCGATTGAGCCTTAAGAGCTGAGCCGCTCGGTTCTTGTTCCACTTGGTTTGCTCGAGCGCCTTAAAGATCAAATCGTTCTCAAACTGAGCCACAAGATCATCAAAAGGAATTCCCGCCTCCGGAATCGCTCCAGAAAGCATCGAAGACCAAGGTCGCCCTTCCATCCCCACAGGGGTGGCACAAGAGAGCTTGGGAGGCAAATCCTCAACACCAATCACGCCCTCTTGCTTCAGGATACAAATTCGCTGACAGATATTCTCCAGTTCACGCACATTTCCTGGCCAAGGATATTGCATCAAAACATCCATCGCCTCAGCGTTCAATCGTTCAATTCGGTAACCCTTCTTTGTATTGAAAGTCTTTACGAAGTGATCCACCAATAATCGAATGTCTTCCTTGCGCTCTCGCAAAGGAGGCAGATGAATGGGAATCACATTCAAACGATAGAACAAATCTTCACGAAAATTGCCCTTGGCGACTTCGGCTTCTAAATCATCGTTGGTCGCTGCAATGACACGGCAATCTGATTTCATCGTCTTGTTGCTTCCCACGGGTTCAAACTCTTTTTGTTGAAGAGCTCTCAGGATCTTGACCTGCAAACTCGCGGGCATGGTTCCAATTTCATCCAAAAAGAGTGTGCCCTGATGAGCAAGACTAAATCGTCCCGATCGAGAAGCATGAGCTCCGGTAAAAGATCCCTTCATATGTCCAAAGAGTTCGCTCTCCAACAGCTCCGAAGGAATCGCCCCGCAATTCACAGCCACAAAGGGCTTCGCTCTTCGCGTAGATCTAAAATGCAAAGCGCGAGCAATGAGCTCTTTTCCAGTTCCGCTTTCTCCCAAAATCAAAACCGTCGAATCCGTATTGGCGACTTTGTCGACGAGTTCAAAAACTTTTCGAATCGAAGGACTCGCACCAATAAAAGGTTGCTCATCGGTGAGCATCGACGACAGAGCCACTTGAGCGCGCGCATTGACTTCCTCAGCTGTCTCCACAGCTCCTTCGAGTGCGGTGCGGGACCAATTCTGATCCGCCGCTGTCGGTGCTGCCGCCGGCTCTTGAGTTGTCTCGGATGATATAGGAGTCCCCTTGCCCGATGGATCCATTCTCATATTCAATTCCTCCCCCGCACAAAACTTTTGATGAAAAGGTCAAAAGCCTGACACTAAAAAGCTATCAGAACTTTGACAGTATCACTAGGGGGCCTGCAAAAATTTTGACTGAGTGGAAACAAAAGTTGCGCCTCAAGGATAAGACAAGCCGCGGCAAGGCCTTAGAAGCCACTTTTGATCAAGAGCTGGGGGGCTTTTGACAGGGGGGGCACTCAGCAATAGAATCGACCCGGTTTTTATGGGGATCGAAAGGCACTCCAACTTGGACAAAAAAGTGACGGCCAGGCGCCGCCGCATTTTGGATCCTCATCAGAAGGAACTTCCTTTAGCTCGTGGCGTCACACGCGCCAAACAACCCAAAGCAATTTTTCAACTGAAGACCGAACTGCACCGCCTTCAGGAACGAGATCGAGAATGGAAGCTCATGTTCAATATGCTCGGGCATGATCTCAAAGAGCCTCTCCTCACTCTCGAAGGATTTTCTCAGCTTTTAGAAGATGGGGCCTCTTCTCCCAAGGATCAGCAGCGCTATTTGAAGATTATTCGCGAGGCGATTCATTCTCTCCATCTCATGGTGGGATCGCTTCAGAGCGTTGCAAAACTTTATCACGATCCCGACGAACTCGTGGATCTGAGTTTGAGAGAGATTCTGAATAGTGTCGTGATGAGTCTTTCTAAGCAAGTCTCTCGCGAAAAGGGACAAATCGAAGTTTTGTTTGATGACGTTTTGGTACGAGGAGATCCCGTTCGGCTCTATCAAATATTCTTGAACCTTATCGCCAATTCACTCAAGTTTCACAAAAAAGAAAAAGCCCCTGTCATTCAGATCGATGCCAAATTATCCGGAAGCTTTTTGAGAATTTCGATCTCCGACAATGGCGTCGGCATGTCTTCTGAAGACCTCAAAAGAATCTTTGAACCCTTTTCACGCCTCGACTCAGGGGACGCCGGATCAAGAGAAGGCATGGGACTTGGACTCTCGATCGTCAAAAGAATTGCCGAATCTTTTGGAGGAAGAGTTTTGGTGAGAAGCCAACAAGGTGTGGGCACAACGTTTACAGTGATGATTCCAAAAACCTATGTTATAAAAGGAGTGGGTACTGATGAAAATTCTCATCATCGACGATAATGCTCACCACTCCGAACTGACAGCCCGTCGCCTGTCTAAAGAGTCGTGGCAAGTAGAGACCACGGACAATCCAGAACCCTCCGAAGCATTTAAAAATTATGACTTTGTCATCGTTGATTACAATATGCCCCGCAAGTCAGGGCTCGAAGTTCTCAAGCGAATGAAGGAGTTGAATATCGAAACTCCGGTCATCTTTGTGACAGGTCAGGGCAATGAGATCATTGCCAGCGAAGCCATAAAGCAGGGTGCGTATGATTATGTCATCAAAGATACTCAGCTCCTCTTTTTGGATCGCTTGCCCGCTGTGATTCGAGAGGCCAAATCCAAACATGAGCTCATCGAAACCAATAAGTTTTTGATTCACGAACTCCGTCGAGCCAACGAACGTCTCCAGCGCATGACATTTACAGACGAGATGACGGGAATATTCAATTACCGCTTCATGAAGAAGCAGCTCGACATCGAAGTTCAGCGAGCCCAGCGCTATGGCAAGCCTCTCTGCCTCTGCATCATCGATATCGATCGCTTTAAAGAGATTAACGACAAGTTTGGACACCCCGCGGGAGATGAGGCGCTCAAGTACGTGGCTCAGACTCTCAACCAGTCCACGCGCTCCGTCGATTTTGTCGGTCGCTATGCGGGAGATGAGTTTTTAATTTTGTTTCCGGATACTTCGCTCGCCGATGCGGTTCGACTTTGCGAACGAATTCGTAAGGCTGTGGCAGAAATGTCGATCAAGACACACAACCAAGATGTCTCTCTGACGCTTTCCATGGGTCTTTCAGACTATGAGGCCAAAAAGCGCGCTACGGCAGAAACTTTGATTGAAGCGGCTGACCACAAACTCTATCAAGCGAAGCGGGCTGGCCGAAATCGAGTCTACTCCACAATGAAAGTCATTGAATCTCGTCCTCCCGCTGAAGCAAGTGTCTAACGATATTAGACTTCCGAATTTGGAAAAAACAAAAACAACTTATGTCGTTGCGCGTGTTTTCACAGAAGGAGACGCAGCAGGTCTGCCTTTTCGTGCAGCTTTGGTAGCTTCTGCTCTTCTTTTGAGACGAGCCTTAAGCTTTCGCTGACCGCGACGAGCCTGAAATTTTGAAGTACGACGATTATCTCCACGTGCCATATATGATTCTCCGACTATTTTACTTTGAATTTAGAGTTGTAAGCTTGAATGAGCTTTTCAGTAACGTCCGTATAGGTGGACGCATACACGAGTCCACTCGCTGACTGTTCAAGAACGAGTGTAAAAGCTTCCTGACGTCCAATATCCTGAACCAGCCCCTTGAGCCGACCCAAAATATCTTGTGTTGCTTTCATCTCCTTTTCACCGATTTCTTGCTGATGCTTTTTCCCAAGATCCGTGAATTCTTCGAGTTGCTTACGAAAATCACCTTCAAGCTTTCGTCCCTTGTCGATGATTTGAGCCTGCTGGTCCTGCTTCAACAAGCCTGACTGCATTTGCTTCTGCAGACCTTCGATCTCGCCTTGCAATTTATCCAATCGCACCTTGCGGGCATCCAAATCCTTTTGCTTATCGTCAAACTCTTTCTTGAGCTTCGCCTTAGCTGCTTTGCCCTCTTCCACAGAATTGAGAGCTTTTTGAAAATCGACAATCGCCAGCTTAAAAGGCGCTGCTGAATCCGCCGCCATCAAGGGGGATACAAACAAACTCAAAGCAACCATCCATACGTACTTCATCTTCATTCAAAACCTCCGCGGCCAACCTAGCCTAACTAAAAGGGTGATCCAATCGAGAAATCAAAGAGTATCGAGTCCTCTCCTGCCTTGCGATCCAGGGGAATACCCCACTCAAAGCGCAAGGGCCCTAGGGGCGAGAACCATCTAAAGCCGAATCCTGTGCTCACACGAACATCGGCCCACTCAAACTCGGATTCAGGAAACGCCCCTCCTGCATCAAAAAACAGCACTCCTTTGATCTTGGCCTCTCGGAAGATATCAAAAAGGAACTCCGTATTAAAAATGACCTGCTTGTTGCCTCCCAAGCGGAGCTTCTGGGAACTCGTCACGTCGGATTCGGAGTCATCTCGTCTCTGACCTGTTTCGCTAAATTGAGTATCCACAAAGCGACTCAAAGAGCGAAAAGGATGCCCTCGGATCGAATAAATACCTCCCGGAACATATCTTTCGTTAAACGGAGTCGATCGCCCCTCGATTCCTCGCAAATAATCCGCCCGCAAGCCAAAACTCAAAACAGACGCGGGCAAAATCATCGAATCTTCGTCAATCACTTGATAATATTTTTTGCCCACATAACTCGACTGAGAATACGAGAGCTTACTTCCCAAATACTGAGACGCCACCGTGGTGCTCAACTGCTGATAGGATCCACTGGTCGGCAAAAATATTTCTCGCACATTGAGAGTGTCTCGAGTGATTCCAAAAGCCATCGATGAGTTGAGACCAAAAGAATTGGGATAGAATCGAGTAATGACATCTCGAATATTGATTCCAATATCTTGAAGGCTATACGTCGAAGAAACGGACCATGTTTTGGTCAGGGGGTACCCTACCGTCAAACTTCCTCCGCGCTCAGTAATCTTGGCCTCATCGAGAGATTGGTATTCGGTATTAAATCCCTGAACGGTGAGAGAAAACTTAGAATCAAAAACTCGCGGATTCTTAAAGAGTGCCGAAAATAATTGCCGCTTAGACGAAATCTGTGCGGTTAAGCTGATGTCATAGCCTCGTCCAAACAAATTGACCTTGGAGACAGCGCCTTGGATTCCAAATCGATCAAATGACGAAAAACTTGCACCCAGAGTCAAAGTCCCTGTTTGTCGCTCTTCGACTTCGATGACGACATCCATCTTTCGCTCCGCTAACACATCATTTTGGATGAATTTGACGGTCTGAAAATAGCCGAGCTTTTCGAGATTCTTTTTGGATTCTCTAAAGCGTGTGGTGTTAAAGAGTTCCCCTTCGGTAAACTCTAACTCTCGTCGGACGATTCGATCGTAGGTTTCGAGATTTCCCTGAACGTCAATTGATCCGAAATAAACCAAATTGCCCTTATCAATTCTAAACTCGAGATCGAGCTGCTTGGGATTCTGCGGATTAATTCGCCAGTCGGGCGAAACGTTGGCGTAGGCGTAGCCCTGATCCCCATAGAGATCCTGAATTTTTTGGATGTCCTCCTGAATCTTGAGATAATTCCAAAGCTCGCCCTTTTTGCTATTGAGCTCGGACTTCAGCTTCTCTGCATCAGGAATAAAATCCATATCCCCCGAGAAACCAATATCCCCCACATCGAATTGATCCCCCTCCTCGATATGAAACGACAAAAACACAGCGGTACGATCGGGAGTAAAGGTCACTGAGGGGACGTCGATCTTGGCAAACGCAAATCCATTCTTCCAATAAAGCATTTGAATGCGACGACCATCCACCTGCGTAATCATGTCCTCATCAAATCGGCCCGAACCCGAAATCGTACTCCAATGACCACCCTCGCGAGTAATCATCTGCTCTTTGATTTGCTCATCCCTAAAAAATTTATTCCCCTGAAAATAAATTTTTCGGACTTCTACTTTCTTCCCTTCATCGATGTGGAGAGTAAGCGTCTTTTTGTTTCCGTCCTTGATCACTTCGGTGCGAATCGTCACGAGATAAAAACCCTTATCTCGATAGGACTTGCGAACTTTTTCTAAAGCCGCCTTGATTTGAGCTTCGTCCCACAAAAACGGAACTTTGAGTTCGATGGCTTTGTCGAGCTCTTCTCGATCCAGGGCCTCATGCCCTTCAAACTTGATCTCTTGGATATAATCTTTTTCTTTGATTCGAATGATGACTTTGACTCCGCCAGAAGCCTGAGCCACGTCGATCTGGATATCTTGAAACAGTCCTGAATTATAGAGAGTCTTTAGGTCATCGCGAATCTGAGTTCGCCGCAGATCATCCCCCTTTTTTGTCGATACGTACTGAAGGACGGCCTCTTTGCCCATTCGCTCTTGTCCCTGTACTTCAATATCGACCACGGTCTGGGCGCTCACTGCTCCCATACAGACAAAAAGGAGGCCGCAAAAAATCAATCTCAGGATGGTCATTCTTGTAGTCGCCCCTCTATTAAAGTCGCCTTTCGGCCTAAAAATCTTGCGAGTTCTAAGTTGTGGGTCGCCATCACTAAAATCGCTTTTAAACTCAAACTTTGCTCTTTCAAAACACTAAATACCTGCTCTGCTGTTTTTGGATCGAGATTTCCGGTCGGCTCGTCAGCCAAGATAATCTTGGGTTCATGCACAAGAGCGCGTGCAATGGCGACTCGTTGCTGTTCGCCCCCGGACAGCTGGGAGGGACGATGGTCCAATCGATGCCCAAGGCCCACACGCTCCAAAAATGCCTTTGCTCGACCAAACGCGGAGTCCGCCTCTTGGCAATTGAGCATCAAGGGCACCATGACATTTTCGAGCGCCGAAAGCTCTGCCATCAAATAATGAAACTGAAACACGAATCCAATTTGCCTTCGACGTTGTAAAACACCGGATTTTTGACTGGGCTTTGTACCCGCCTGAGCCACCCGCTCGCTTCCAAAATAAATCTCACCCTGATCGATAGAATCCAACAGCCCGAGGCAATGAAGCAAAGTCGACTTGCCGACTCCACTTTGACCCACAATACTGAGACTCTCACCCTCGTTGAGTTCCAAAGATAGGCCCGATAACACAGGAATCGACTGATCCGACTGACGAAAAGCTTTGGAGACATTTTGAACACGTAAAAAGGATGCCATCAGCCGTCCGCCTTAAGCCCCTCCGTCGGAATGACGGAGGCCGCGAGTCTCGCGGGATACAAAGTAGCGATTCCAGTAATCAACAGTGCCCCCAGAGCGACCAAACCCACATCGGATAATCTCAAATCCACAGGGAGCGTATCGATCATATAGACCTCTTTATCGAGGGGAAACTGAACATAATTTTGGAGTACAAAACTGAGGACAACGCCGAGCAAGCTGCCAATGATTGTTCCGACAATTCCCACAAAGGCTCCCTGAAAAAAGAAAATTTTGAGAATCGTCTGATCAAAAGCCCCCATACTCTTGAGAATGGCGATATCTCGCGTCTTATCTCGGACGATCATGATGAGTGAGCCCGTAATATTAAATGCCGCCACCAATACAATGAGTCCTAAGATAACGGCCATGACAGTTTTTTCTAAGCGAAGGGCCGACAAAAAATCTTTATTGAGAGAAAGCCAATCATGAACTCTGACGGACGCATTCAAAGTTGTCGCCAACTGGTCTCGCAAATACGAAATATCTCGGACATCTTTGGCGCGAACCTCAATGGACTTGGGAAGAGTCTCAAAAAGTGTCTCTGCAAGATTCAAAGGAATATAGGCATGCCGAGAATCGTACTGAGTCATTCCAGAATGAAACGTATCCACGACCTGAAGCCGCTGCATTCGCGGCGTGAGCCCCAAAGGAGAAAAATCTCCCTTATTGAGAACGAGTGTGAACCAATCTCCCGTCGATATTCGCAAGTCACTCGCCAAACTCTCTCCGAGTATCACGCTGCGATCGTGAAACTTATCCCAAGCTCCCTCTTGAACATAATTTTTGAGATCCAAAACGCGCTGCACAAGCGATGGATCCACGCCTTTGACAAATACGCCCTCAGCCCCGCCTCTCGGACTCAAAATAAACGCTTCGCCATAGACGACTGGCATGGCCGAATCTATTTTTGGATTGGCCCGAATCTGTTTGAGCAAGTCGTCCACGAGGGATCGAGAGAGTTCTGCCTCCTCTGAAACTTGAACCAATATATGCGCATTGTTTCCAAGAATTTTGGTCTTGAGCTCCTTTTCAAATCCGCTCATCACCGCCAAAACAGTCACAAGACTCATCACACCGACGATGACGCCTGCCAAAGCAATCCAAGTAATAACGGACAAGCCATGCCCGCGTCTCGAAGCCAAATATCGGCGCGCCAAAAAGAATTCGATTTTGGTCATGAACCTCTCAACTGTGGAAACAAAATCACATCTCGAATGCTGGCGGAATTCGTCAGGAGCATGACCAATCGATCGATCCCAATCCCTTCGCCTGCCGTGGGAGGGAGCCCCACTTGGAGTGCGTTAATATAATCTGCATCAAAGTCCGTGGCCTCTTGATCTCCGGCTTCCTTTCGCTTGAGTTGATCTCGAAAGCGAGCTTCTTGATCTTCGGGATCATTGAGCTCATTAAATCCATTCGCGACTTCGCGACCGCAAATATAGAGTTCAAACCGTTCGGCGACACCTTCTTTGGTGGCGGACTTACGTGCGAGGGGAGAGATTTCGAGCGGATGATCCACGACATAGGTGGGTTGGATCAGCTGCGACTCCACAAACTCTTCAAAGAACAACCACTGAAGTTCGGCGAGATTCGTCTCCTTCGCAAACTTGATATCTCTTTGGCGAAGCGCATGCTTCACCGCTTCGGCGTCTTCGGGATCAGTCTTCGAATATTCACGAATCACTTGTGGAACACTCAACCGACGGTAAGGGGCTTTGAGATCAATCGCTTGCCCCTGATATTCAAAATTTGATTGGCCAAAGGTTTTGATCGCGAGGCGCTCGAGAAGTGTCTCGGTCATCTTCATCAAATCTTCGTAAGTCGCATAGGCTTCATAAAACTCGAGCATCGTGAACTCGGGATTGTGTTTGACCGAGATCCCTTCGTTTCTAAAACATCGGTTGATTTCAAAAACTCGCTCATAGCCGCCCACGACAAGACGCTTGAGATAAAGCTCAGGAGCGATTCGCAAAAACAAATCCATCTTTAGGGTATTGTGGAAGGTCTTAAAGGGGCGCGCTCGCGCTCCGCCCACCAAAGGATGGAGCATAGGGGTTTCCACCTCCAAATAATCTCGCTCCATAAAAAAATCTCGAATCTCTTTGATGACCTGAGATCTGACCTGAAAGACTTTACGAGATTCTTCATTGGAGATCAGATCGAGATAGCGCTGGCGATATCGCGTTTCGACATCCTGGAGACCATGAAATTTTTCGGGCAAAGGACGAGTGTTCTTGGTCAGAAGTTTAAATTCCGACGCATCAATCGTAAGCTCCCCCGTCTTTGTTTTAAAAAGATTGCCCCGCGCAAAAACAATATCACCTAAATCCAAATGCTTAATGAGTTCGTAAATCTCTGCAGAAAGCTTTGAACTCTGACAGTAGATTTGAATTCGACCGCTGCGATCTTGAATCGTCAAAAAAGTTGCCTTGCCGAAGGATCGATGAAGCATCATCCGCCCGGCCGCCGAGACCTGTACCGTCTCTCCGGCAGAATTTTTCTGTTCGAACTCTTCTTTGGTCAGGTGGCCCCAGTCCTTATGAAGGGACGCGGCCAAATGGGTCGGTTGAGCACCCGCGGCTGTGGGATACGACTCCACCCCTTTTTTGTTCCATTCCACACGTTTCTGACGTCGAATCGCGATAATTGAATCTTCGGATTCTTCAGGCTTTTTGGGCGCTTCCATCGGAAAAAGAGACTACGGTCATTGAGCCCGGGGTGGCAACTTCTGAGACAAAGTCATACGAGTCAACATAAGACAATGCCGGAAAGTTGACTCAGGTTAAATGCTTACGGAGGTCAGCCGCAGGGCCCTCAAAATCCGTTAAACTGAAGATCGAGGGTTAGCGGGGATGTGGCGAGTCACTTTCATCATTTGGTGTTCTGTCTGGGCGTCCCTGGAAGGCGCCGCTCTCGCTGAAAATGACGCCGCTCCTTCGACATGTGTCACAGAGCTATCTCAGCGGATGCTCACACGACCCCGAGCCTCATCTCAGGAGGTCATCCGGGCCCTGAGGTCCCTCAAGTCTTCCAAAGACGAAATTGTCTTTAAAGAGATCACTCCTGAGTTCAAATCAGAGATCCAAAAATATTTTGATGCCGATCCTGCGACAGCCTCCCGACTTGAACATCTCTACGCTCTCCTTTATTTAGTGGCCGTACACGCCAAAGATCGATTTCCTCAAATTGAGATTTCCGCTCACAGTATGCAAAACTTGATTCGCTCAAGTCGCGTATTTCCGAGCTCAGAGTTTGAAGACTCGATTGCCGGAAGCGAAATGAAGTGGATCAAAGACACGGGTCGAGCCCAGTGGAAGATGGACTTTGGAGTTCCGGAGCTCTCCCTCAAACTCAATGATGGTCTTGGATTCAAAGGATTTGAGCACGGCGTCTGTCAGCATGTTCAAAAAATCATCGTCTATAACAGCTTTGAATTCTCGCTAGAAAAAAACCAAAGAGAAAACATCTTAGCTCGCTTTAACAAAACTCTCGATTTTGAGGGTGAGTTTGGATCCAAAGGTCGCATCGTCGATGTCAGCGTCAAATACATCACTCTGCGCGAGATCGAATTTTTGCATGGATCTAAGAGAGGCGTTGTCGAAGCCGTCATTGCCCGAAGAGAATTTGAACAAAACTCACATTCCTGGCTCTTTCAGATGCTGGCCAAAGTGGTGGGACAAAAATCGACTCAGCCCATCGATTGGTGATTCTCACTTATCGAGGAATAATAAACTTTCGATAGTCCCCTTTTATTCCCTGGTCCGCAGAATTCGAAATCACCTGCAGATTTCCAAAAATATCAAAATCCAGTTCCTTAAAAAAAACTGTGCGCCCTGATCCGCCTCCCGGAAAGTTATAGAGTGGTGCTCCGCTCGACGAATTACTACACGAAGCCTCGGCCTCTTTGCGATGAAACATCAAAAACAATCTCTCGCCCGGGCCCATAAAAATCTGACCTTGTCCCACGCTTTCTCCGCAGGGAATTGTGCGATCTTGAGAGATTGCGAGAGGGAGCTCTAGCGAATTGAGCTCGCCCCAATGATTGATCGGAGCGTCTGAATAGAGGCCTGCTAAACTGTTTCCACTTCGCCGATAAAAAATTCCAGATGCGGGCGAATCAAAAGAGTTACGACTGAAAGTGATGTAAGTTTGGCCCTGAAACGTAAATGCCGAAGGGCCCGATGCAATTCCATAAGGACTTTGGCTCGCACGCCGTCCCGATGTGCCGTTGTACGCCTCCCCAGGCGCCGCATTGTTGATATTGGATTTGAACCCCACTTGAAAAAATTGAGTCGTCTTCTCGGCAAGAGCATCCATGGTGTAAGGATCGAGCATCGGATACGCGGCGACGTGAGAACCAAACCATCCGTTGCTCACAGGCGCAACGCCAGGCTCGGTATCAAACCAAGTATAGAGCAACCAATGTTTTCCCTGATCCAAAAACACAAAGGGATCAATTCCGATGGCGGTCGCGCAATCTCCTGGCAAACAAAGTCGGCCACCACTTCCTCGAATAAAAGCGGCGCTAGGTACGGGATCGAGGCTCGTGGGAACTGACGCTCCCGCATTTATCCCAGAAGCTCTTTGAGAGATTCCACCATCATAGTAGCGATTCGTGCCCGCCACATTACTGACCGTGTAGCCAAACGGCATCGGTTCTTGAGATTGACCTTCGGCGAAGTAGCCAGATCCCAAAAAGTTTTCGCGCTGAATACTCACGGTGTAAGAAGTGTTTCGCGACAAGGCGACAGGGGTCGGTTGAGAGCAAAGTTGGGGCAGGCTTGGATCTGCAGAGTTATTTACCGCCGTAAACGTCATATAGATTTTGTTAGGTTCTGAAGGCAACTGGTAGAGCTGCGGTGACCAAAGATGACAAAGGGTCTTGGAATTGACCACGATCGAAGAAAAATTGTTTCGAAGAGAATCGTCGAAGGCAAATTTAAAAAATTCCCAGTCGACAAGATTACGAGACCGATAAATCCTAAAGTTCAGCACCCATTCCGCTTCATCGTTGGTCCCGGTGACATAATAGTACTGACCAATCTTAAGAAGAGTCGGATCTGCCATTCTCAAATATCGACTGCCAGACGAATCAGGAGAGAAGTTGAACTTATTGCTCTCCGTCACATTGGGAATGAGGCAATAAGATCCTTGAGAATTTGAAGTACCATCCCGATTTACCGGAATGCTCCCCAGCTCGCTCGTGCGAGGGCACTCTGGCAAAGTCGCTGTCGGTAGATTATTATTGGAAGTATTCGTGGAGAGGTTTCTTGGGGAAAGTTCATCCATTTCCGGAGCACAAGAAGAAAGCCCGAACGAAACTATTCCTGAAAGTACGAACTGAAGAATTACACTTTTCAAGACAAACTCCTTTATCTGAAACTATTGAGCGAGCGTAATAATGGAGATGTTCAGTGAACCTCGGCATTTTCTGATGCAATTATTGAGAGTGCTTTGCGCTGCCTGAAGTTGACTGCGGCAGGCGCGAAAGGACGTCTGATCGTCCTCATCTAAAATATAACATCCGAGCAAAGGAATCCAAGACCCCGAATTTTGAGAACAGCAGTCTTGTTCGCTGGCAGCCGTTTGAGTGCTCGCCGCATAATCGACCCAACATTTGTCCTCGCAAGCTTGGCGTCCCGATGGTGTCGGAGCCGCGTCAGCCAAATTTAAGAGACTCATCACAAAAACCAAAATTGAAAGTCCCAAAGACCTATAAGCTTTCATTTAAACGTCCTCCATCTACGCCCACTCATCTGCATTTTCTAATCCAACGTAGGAGTCCAAAGGACGATCAGGCGCACAAACCGCGCACTTCCATTTTTGTTTTGTCTCTGAGGTCACCCCCTCCCGCAGAAGCGAAAGGGGCTACGGAACAAAGAATGCGTACTAGAGAGCGATTCTATTCACGGCTCAAAAAAGGCCCGTAATAAACAAAACTACTTAGATTGAGTTTTGCGGGCGAATTCTAAAAACCCAAGAATCTGAGAATTCAGAACTTTAAGAGTCCCTTCATCTTTGGGCTTTCCGCTTTCATCCAACGCCTTGTCGACGAAAGGAATGAAGGTTCTCTCGGGATAGACATAGGCATTACGATATTTGAGAACTCCTTCGATCTGCTCTACCCCTCTCAAGTTTCCAAATCGCCCTGCGGCGACTCCGACCAGTCCCGTCGCGCGATGCTGCAAGCTCTGTGGAAATGGCAACATATCCACAAAATATTTGAGTACTCCTGGGGCACCGCCGTTGTATTCGGGAATCACAAAAAACATCGCGTGCGAGGCGATCATTGCCGACGAAAATTTTGCAAAACTTTCTGGCTTGGTTTGGTAGGAGGTCGGAGCAAAGACTTCTAGAGGAAGATCGACGAGATCCAATAGTTCCAAACTTTCGCCCGCGGTCATCAAGGATTGGAGTTGAGATTCGATATACTTAGTAAGACGTCGAGTTTGAGATCCAGGTCGATTCGTGCCAGAAATGAGAACAATTTTCATGTGGACGAGAATAGATCAATCTCGCCTCCTCAATAAAGCTTGCGCTGAAATTCTTTCATAGATGGCCCCAAAAATGGCTAAGGAACGGATATAAAGGCACTGGAGCGAGAACATCTCTTGCAAGAATTGAGATGAATGCATGGGCGTGTATTGGTCATTGTGACTTCTATCGCCGTTTTACTTTACGGCTGCAATTCCAAGGAAACTACCGTTTCAGATGGCTAGCCAGCCCCTGGAGATCCTATGAATCACAAAAACTCAGTCAAAATATCCGCACAAATCGCTCTCATCGTGTTGCTTGCAACATCTTGTGGAGGAGGCGATGAGGACTCAATGCCCTCGCTTCAAAACAACCTCAATCAAAACGGCAACTCAATGTCGAGTTCGGCCGATCCCATGCGAATCGATCTTGATGCGATGGTCTCGGCCGATCAAAGCGTTCGGCAAGCCATGAGTTCCGAAGCTGGATGGATGAATCCCACAGGCAAACGCATTCTCGTCAATGGACGCGTTCAACTGTCCGGCGTCACGGCCTCCTGCAAATCCGCCGACCTCGAAGTCAAACGCATGGATGGAAAATTCATTCGAATCAATCACTTCTTTGTCGAGGGAACGGGAGTGACGACAGGGCGCGGAAATGGAATGAGCTTTCCTGTTTCGTTTCGGCTCAATCCGGGCTCATCGTTCAGAATCGTGGAGAACACCAATTCTGACTGTCGACATGGAGGAATTTTCTTGGGCGGTGATGCGCAACCTTCCAATCGCGACATGAGCGAAATCTACGACTGGTCCTATACGCTCGACTGATTGACTCCCTAAAGGACGGATCGCTATTCTCCAGCAGTGATTGGGCTCTCTATTTTTGGCCTCTGGGCATTAGCATCGTTGAGCCCGTGCGAAGTGGTGGATTCTCAGCAAGACATCCCTCACGTTCGGACCACCACGGCCCTACAAGCCATGACATGCGCCGGTTACCATCAAGGTCGAGATCGTGCGGATCAACTTATTTATCTGAGGTCAGCCATTCGAGGCCAAATGGCCGAGAGGTTTGGAGCCGACTATATCAAGTATGATGTTTTGTTTCGATTGCTCCGCTTGCCACTCATGGCTCAAAAGCTCATTCCTGGATTTTCGACAGAACTCAGAGCGAGCTTTCAGGCGTTTGCACAAGGAGTGGAGCAAGGAATGGCCGAAGCTCAAAGTTTGGACCGGATTAGTTTTGCAACGAGTCCACTGAAGTGGACTGCCGAGGACAGTTTGGGACTTTTGCTCTTGCAGAGCTTTTACCAAACCAAACGAGGATTTGAATCTCAGCTCAAGGTTTTACGTGCCCAAGAGCAAATCCCCGAGATATCTCAGCACTTAGATTTTTTTGATGACGTCCACACTCCTTGGAGAACTTCTGTCATCAAAGAGAACGAAATAAAATCTCCAAAATCTACCTCTCAAAAAGTCAACATCGAGCCATTATCTCAAGAAGCCCTTCTCACCATCGATGGCTTACTTGAAACCCTCGAAGGCATGCCGAGAATGGCCCATGGTTCAAATAATTTTGTCATTTCGGGCAAGCGAACCAAATCGGGTTATCCGATTCTTGAAAATGATCCCCACCTGGAAATTCAGAACCCCCCTTTTTGGTATTGGATTGATCTGGAGAATCAAGAGTGGCGAGTCTTGGGCGCGATGGTTCCCGGCGTACCGCTCTTTGCCTTGGGATTCAACGGCGCATTGGCCTGGGGACTGACCAATTCTTTTTACCAGGCCACATCACTGCGTCTTCTTCCGGAGTCTCTCACAGAGCTTGAATCTCAAAGACCTTTGATCTGGTTTAAGTTTGGATTTTTGCAGCTGCCGTTTTTCTTTAAGACTCTCTCGTGGACAAACGAGGGAATTCCTTTGTGGCCTCAAAGTCTCGAGCTCAATGACAATAAGTACTCCGCACTTCTCTATTGGTCTGGTTTCAAAATTGACTCTGCGGCATTTGAAGGAATCATTCAAATGCCGAAGCTCAAAACAGTCACTGCATTTGATCGCACTGCGCAAGCGATGCAAATCCCTTCCTGGCACTACGTCTTTGCAGATACCAAAGGAAGCATTGGGTATCGAATGGTAGGACGGCTCCCTCGATACTTAAAGGATACTCCAGGCAGAATTCCCACTGAGAATTTTGCCCATGAGGAAATCTTGGCGCCTGAGGATTTACCCAGACTGATCAATCCCGAGAGAGGCTTTATCGTCTCCGCCAACAATCCTCCCTGGCCCGCAAACTATCCTCTCAAATCAGGATGGACTCACGAGCCTTCTTTTAGAGCCTATCGAATCGAAGAGCTCCTTCAAACCAAACCTCGATGGGCCTTGCACGACGCCACCGCTATCGCTTGTGACAAGCAAATGATCGACTCTCGCTTCTTGATTCCCCTTCTCAAGCCTTGGGCACGAGGGCGACTCACAGATTCCACTCTCACGGCCGATCTTCATTGCACAGAGTGCAGTTTTTATGGGATTTGGATTTCTCACATCCGAGACAAAACGGGTCTCGGCGAAGCCCCGCTGTTTCAGCTCCTCTCTCTCAAGGAGCCGCCCGCGTCTCTCATTCAAAAGATTAAGGATTCCTTTGATGAAACCGAACAAATTCTAGGTTCTTTTGATTCTCAACATCTCAATCCCTGGCAAAAATTTCATCAGGTATCCGTTCGCTGGCTAGGACTGGCCTCAGATACTTATCAAACTTTGATCGCTACAACCGGCGGTCAGCACAGCGTGAATTTGGGCGAAGCCAAATGGCTCAAAGTCGAGAATCGGTTTCAGCAAACCTACGGGCCGTCGAGTCGATTTTTGATTGAGCTTTCAACTCCTCCAAAAATTTTGCTTTCTCTGCCCGGACGAAACCGTCGCCAACGAGATGAGCCCTTTGCCAATGATCATCTGACCAAAAAATGGCAGCGCTGTGAGTTTGATTCTTATCAGTGGAAGTAAGACACATTAAGGATCTGCGGGATTTGAAAACAGATTGAAGTGCCCAAAGACTCTCGACATCATAAACTCAAGCCCAGCCTGCTCGAGTTGTTGCTTCCAAGGAGCGAGACTCGGCTGAAGCACTAAGAGTACAGCATCTCTTTGAAGCGAAACAGGTGCGACACCCGAATGCAGAACTTGAGGAGCAGAAAATATAATAGCATCCCCCGCCCTCATAACCGGTCGCTCAATTTGGTCCAGAAGATCCTTGTCGGGACAGATTTCTGCTAAATCCAAAACTCGAGACTTCATATCTCTAAAATTATATGCCGACTTAGCTTCAACTTCTTGGGTCGCCTTCAGAGGTAAAAAGTCAGTGGAACCAAACTCTCCCTTCTCTCCGGAATCCGTCAGATAGTACATGATATGAATCTGGCTGGCTGGTGCTGTATCGCGATGCCAAGTGAACGATCCTGATGGATTTTTTGTCGGCAGCGTTCGTGAAATCATAAAGTGATTCACATAAAAATGGGACTGAAGTGCAGCTTCCACTGCAGAGACGACACTCATATTGAGCGCTTTCACAATAAACGACTTCATCAGCGGAAGATCTGATTCTGTCACGGCCACACAATGATGAAACTGCTCGGACTCGCTCAATCCTTCAAAATACTTTTGTCCCCCTTCCATGAGTTTTCGTACCATCGAGTTATCTCCCCGAAAGGCTCTCTCAATGAGACCTCGCATCTCTCGAATGGCGCTCTCATCAAGTACTTGAGGAATTCGACAAAAGCCTTTCGTCACAAGATCAGCCACGGCAGGCAAACTCACCGAATTATTCTGTCCTTGTGCCTTCACAGTCCGGCACATTTGCAAATAGAGCTGATGTGCATTTTCAAATTGTCCAGCTTTCACCGTATTCTCAAGGCCTTGATAAACAGCGGGATTGACAGCTTTTAAGATTGAAAGATTCGACGTGTCAGACACAATCTGCATGAGAAAAGGATCTCATGACTGGAAGAATTGGGCCAAGTTGCATTTCACCCTTTGACGCGGGTGAGAGTTTGCAGCCATTGACTGCGCTCATGGATGATTGACGAGAGAACACAGTAAATTCATTCATTTCCAAAGATTTTGACGCAGCGAAAAATCCAATGCCCCACTATGAATTTAGGTCTTCATGGGGATCCCTTTTACGTCGATAAAGACTTTGGGGATGGATGAGAAATGCTGAGATTTTTAGGGGGTTTGCTTTTTTTGGTCCAGTCCGTTACTGCGACTCCTTTTGCCGACTCTTTTGGCAGATGCCAAAACCAAAGTGATAACCTCTTCCAAATTCAGGTCAAAATAAAATCAGAACACGAACTTGTTTCGCAGGGACTTTCTTCGGACGAAGCAGTCCTCAAACGCCAGCGAGCTCTCGAGCGAATTCAATCCTCACCTTGGAGTTATCTGGAGTATCTCCCTCGTCTCCAAATTCATAGCATAGGCCTCAGCTTTCTTAGCGATCAAAACGCAGTTGCGCAGAGCCTTTTAGAAACAGGAGACTACGAGTTTATTCGCCGCAATTGTATTTATAGTCCTGCCCTCACTCCCGACGACGCTCAGTATGGAAATCAATACTATCTTCCTCTGATTGAGGCCGACGATGCTTGGGATTTTACGACGGGAACAACGAGCATCACGGTGGCTATCGTGGATTCCGGTGTCGATATCACGCAACAAGATCTCTCGGGCAGGACCGTCTCAGGATTCAATACTTTCACCTGCACTCCCACTGCGGCCGCGGGTTGTGGCAGCATTGCACCAGTGGAAGCAGCCGTCACTGCCCTCAATGACTGCGCTCACCACGGAACACGCGTGGCAGCGATCGCGGCAGCCACCGGCAACAACGCCGTCGGAATGGCCGGAATCAATTTTGCGGCACAGATCATGCCCGTTCGAATCAGCAATGCGGCTGATTGCACGTCAAACGCCGTCAATATGGCCGAAGGAATCATCTGGGCCGCCGAACACGGCGCCAAAGTCATCAATGTCAGTTACTCTGGGGTTTACGATCCCACTGTTCAAGCTGCCTCCTCTGTCGCCCGCAGCCTTGGATCATTGGTTGTGTTTGCGGCAGGTAACAATACGCTCGACCTCTTAGTGGAGTGCAGCGCAGTTTATAGCAGCGCTCAATGCGCACCCTATACACTCGATGATATTTTGGTTGTTGGCGCGACTGATTCTACTGATGCACTGGCGGGATTCTCAAACAGTGGAGCCTGGATCGACCTCGTCGCCCCGGGGGACAATATTCGAACGGTCAATACGGGATCCACGTACGCTGATCAAGATGGAACATCATTCTCGGCTCCCATTGTTTCTGGGGCCGCATCTCTTTTATTTGCACTGTTTCCTGACCTCAACCCGGGAGAAGTCGAAGATCTCTTACTACAATCAAGCACGGATCTCGGCACAAGCGGAGAAGATGACACTTTTGGCTATGGGCGACTGGATATCCATGGAGCAATATCTTTGGCCCTTTCGGGTTCTTTGAACTCCTCGCTCTCTGATAATCGAAAACTCGATTTGCTCCTTCCAAAAGGTCCCGCAAAAATTGGTATGACAGACACCCCGGCACGAGGAGGCTCCCAATCACGAGGAGTGATTTTTACGCAAGGAAACTCCGGCCTCTTCAATTTTAGTCATCAAGAAATCGACAATCGCCGCCTCTCCATGAGCGAACTTCCCGTAGGCGCAAAAGTGGGTCGAGGATCTCTCTACTACCGAAAAGACGATGAGAGTTCAGACTTTGTTTTCACGAACGACTCTCGCACTCAAGTATTTTTGGGCTCGTTTAACTCGCTCGGCGGCGGTGGACCAGGTCCCGCCATTGTTCACAAGACCGCCTGTGGATCCTTTGTTCAATTGAGCGATATTCATCTGACTGAAGATGCTTCGGGAGCAACTCTCCATTTGGTGGTCGCCGACAAAGGCGCCGATGCCGTCTATTCCTACACTTTGAGTCGAAGCTCTGAGACCGTCTGCACCCTTAACGCTAGTCTCTCAATTTCAAAACCCGAATGGATCCGATCCGTGAACCAAGCCAATCCCAGAATTTATATCGGTTATCGAGATTCTACCGGGCTTCGCGTTCGCTCTTATCAGGATTCAGATCTCACTGCCACATCGACTGCCGTGACACTCACCACTTCCATCAGCGCACTTTTTGGTCGCCCCTTTTTGGATTCTACGAATTCAGATCTTTGGGTTCCCATCGCATACGCCAATGATTCTGTTGGAGCGGATTACATTGCACGATTCACTTTTGCGGCGTTTCCTCCAGTCACCAATACTACCGTCGCGTCCTGTGCCTCGCCCACTCAGATCTTGCAAGATTACGAAGGGGGGAGCCGGCTCCTTTACGTCCTCTGCCCTCAACATCGAAAAGTGAGAGTCTTAGACACCTCCGGAAACTCTGTCGGAGATATCTCCACCACTTTTACGCCCCGCAAAATATTTGTGACCTCCGATGGAACATACCGATACGTGGCCGCACTGAGAGGCGACGCGAAACTCAGTATTTTTCGAGCGTCCGCCACAGGAACCTCCCCAAGTTTTTCGGAAACAACATTTAATCTTCCCACCATCATGGACGACATCGGAGGATTTGGATCTCTCGATGAAGTTGTCCTCGTCGATCAGGAAACGAATCTCATCTCTGTTGCCGACTTGGGGACGCTCGCTTCGGATTATAATCTTTATCTTCCCCGCGGGATCAACGCCCTGGCAGCTCAATCGGCCTTTGTGACACATTTTGTTTCGACGGCAGCAAATTCTGCCTACACTTTGGACGAACTCAAAAACGGAATCTGGAGACTTACCCAATATCCAGTCGACACGTCTCCAATTCAGATCTTTTATCGCACCAATCGGCTTTATACTTTGAATCGCGATGGGGAATCAGTCACCGCGATTGATTTGACTGACGGCGAAAGCCTTGAGCTCTCCCTCCCTTCTGGAGCTCGCCCACTTCATTTTGAAATGAGTACAGCACTCGATCGAATCTGGACCGCAAACTCTGGAACAAATTCCATGACTGAAATCAATATCGCCAATGCCAATATCGGCATTCATGGCGCTGGGGGACTTTCGGAAGTGGTCGTGCAAACTGTCGCCATTGGATTTAGTCCCAAGAAAATTCTTTACCAAAGTTCGGATGATACCCTTTATATCGCAGGCCCCACTCAAGTGCGCGCCTATGACGGATCAGCCATGACCTCAGTCATTACTCAAACATTGGCCTCAGGCATTAGCGACATCACTCTGCGGACTGGAGGAATCTGGGCTTCATCTCGCAGAGGCCCCAGTGTGACCGCAATGGACCGTAGTACTTTTACAACGACTGCCCTCACTTATAGCCCTCAACTGATGACATCCAACGAGAGCGTAGGAATCGTCGGCTTTATGAACACTCAACAACTTCGATCTTCTGCGGGAAACACCTACAGTCTCTACCCATTCACAAAAATATTTTCGAGCCTCACCAATCTCTTCGTCTACAATTCCGGCGAGCAGGAGCTTCAGGTCTACCCCTACTCTCAAATGGCCTCCTCAGGAGTTGCAGGATCTCGAATAAGACTCACCTCTGATTTTGACATCACGGATTCGGACACCAATGGAAACATTTGGCTCGCCAATTCACAGCAACTCAAAGTTCAACGAGTGAGTTCAAACCTCCAAGTCGAGTCCGTCAAAGATATCTCTCGTAGTCTACCGATCGATATCATTCCTTATGCAGCAGAAAATCGGATCTATGTTTTGAGCCGAAACCTCAATCTTCTTTATTCCTACGACACAGTGAACGGGGGAATGAGAAAAGTCTCGGTTTGTGAGGCGCCCACAAAAATGATTCTGGATTCGGTCAATGATCGGCTCTATGTCCTTTGCACTCAACTCAGTGCCATTGCGGTCCTTGCGCTCAATGATGTGGGCGATGTCCTCACGCAAACACTTTATCGAACGGGATCTCAGCCTGTGGATATGGTGTTTGATTCGACAGCGGATCAGCTCTTTATTCTCAATCAAGGCTCTGACTCTGTGACCATTTATGACACTTCAAGTTTGGCCACGGCCCCTACGACAGTGACGATTACGGATGCTCCCTCATCGATGGCTCTTGATACGTCGACAGGAGATCTCAGTATCTTTCATCGAGCCACTCGAACTCGCACAAGCCTTGACGGACCGAGCCTTGTCGCAACAACAGCCACCATTGCAAATTTTGGATTCACGCGTGCGGCCATCAACTCTTCAACAAATACTGTCTATGGCACTAGCATATCGCCCAAGTCCATCTACGCGACTTCAACTTTAAACTTTGCTCTGAGCGGAACCGCTCTCACCGACGAAGACAGCTACGCGACGGAGATTGGGATCAGTCCAAGTCAGGACAAAACGTATATGCTCTACCCCCTTAATGATATGGTCAGGATTTTCACAGAGTCTGGAGCTTCATCCACGTATCGCGATGTCTCTGTCGGTGACGATCCCCGAGGAATACTCGTGAGCGACACAGTGACTCGAGCCTACGTCTCCAATTTTGCCGATGATACGGTCAGTGTGATCAGTACAACAACGAATGCCGTACTTTCAACAATCAGTCTCACGGCGGGTTGTGGCCCGACAAAGATGGCTCTCATTTCTGTCAGCGGCACAAACTATGTATTCACACTTTGCGAAACCAACGAAACGATTGAGCTCTTTACAGCAGCGACATACTCAGTGGGTACACCTGTTGAACTTGAATGAAACTGAATTTGGCCTGTGAGATCAGTAGATCGCTTCGCGAATCTTGGCAGACAAATAATCCATGGCCCACACAACGACCGCAATCGTCACAATGATTGTGCCCACTTCATTCCATTTGGCGAGACCTTGATACTGAACGAGGAGCGTTCCCACACCTCCGCCGCCCACCAAACCAATCACCGTGGCCATACGAATATTAATATCCCAACGATAAATCGTGTAAGAGAGAAACGGCAAAATCACCTGCGGCACGACGGCATACCAAATCACTTGAACTCGATTGGCTCCAGTTGCTTCAATCGCTTCCATCGGCCCTCGATCAATACTTTCAATCTGTTCTGAGTACAGTTTGGCCAAAGAGGCAACCGAATGAAGCATCAACGCCATCATTCCTGCAAACGGTCCAATGCCCACCCACACCGAAAAAATAATCGCCCAAATAAATGGCTCGACTGATCTTGTAAAATTAAAAACAAAACGAAGCCCCACATAGAGCGAACGAGCGAATCCACTAAAATTCATCAAGTTCCGTGAGCACATAAAGCTCAAACAAAACGCCACGGGAATCGCCGTCGCCGTCGCTGTGAAAGCAATGAAGATCGTGACGACCATGGCATTCAACACCATATTGAAAATGCTCCAGTTCGGACGCACGAGAGCCTCAAAAATTCGCTGAGCTCCGAGCAATCCCTGCTCACTAAAGAGAGCGACGGGATCCATTTCCGTCAAAACGTATCCAAGAACCAAAGTGAGACAGAAAAGAAAAATCGAAAAAACTCCCGCAGTCGATTTCCAGGAAAACGCATCTACTTCCTGAGACTTCAAAATCTTATCCGATTTAAAAATTAATATTCGACCGATCGAACGAGAAATCTCAAATGTCACAAAGCCCATAAAGAGAGCCGCAGGAATCATCCACAAGAAAGTAGAATTGGAGAGCTGAATGGTTCCTTCTGTAAAAAAATAATACAAAGTCGTGAGACCAAAAATCGCATAGCACCAAAGAATGGAGTCGAGCAAAAATGCCTTCAACAACCCCTTGCGCTTAGCGTTTGCCAATCGCTGGGTATAAGAGTTCTGAACTTGTTCCTCAGTGAATTTCAACGGCTGCGGCTTCTTCACCGTAGATGCGCTTGAACCAATCTTCGTCGATTTGGTCTGGTCTACCTTCAAATACAATCGACCCTCCTTTCAACGCAACAACCCTGGTCGCGTATTGACGTACCAAACTCAAAAAATGCAGATTACATAAAATCGTTTTTCCAAGCTCCTTGTTTACTCGTTCCAAATATTTCATCACAGAATGCGATGTACTCGGATCCAAACTCGCGACAGGCTCATCCGCCAAAAGAAGATCTGGATCCTGCATCAATGCTCGAGCAATGGCGACTCGCTGTTGCTGACCACCACTCAACTCATCTGCTCGCTTTAGCGCTTTGTCTGCGAGCCCCACCATATCAAGATACTGATAAGCGCGTTCACGTTCCTGAGGTGTATAGAGGCCTGCCACACTGGCCAGAGTCGGCTTGGTTCCGAGACTTCCCGATAGGACGTTTCTCAAAACAGTATGGCGTTTGATCAAATTGAAGTGCTGAAAAATCATGCCAATCTTGCGACGGGCTTGACGAAGGTCGTGCTGATCGAGCTGAGTCATCTCGATCCCTTCCACTTTTATGCTCCCACTCGTCGGCTCGATGAGTCGATTGACACATCTTAAGAGCGTCGACTTTCCCGATCCGCTCAATCCAATGATAGCCAAAAACTCTCCGGGCATCACTTGAATAGAAACGTCAGTCAGGGCGCGAACGCCATTTTCATAAATTTTATGAAGATGCTTGATTTCGATGATCGGTTGCTGACTCATCTGCCCCTCTCTCATTTAGCTCTTCTGCTTCTTGAGCACATCCTCCAGATTTACTTGAGCCTCTTTCACCATTTGGCGAATGGCATCATAATCCTTGTCCGTAACTTTCACTAACGAATGACCGGTGGCAACATCTTTCAGAAGTTGAGCCCCTTCCTCCGTCGCACAAAATTCAAAAATCGCATTGGAGACCGCCTCAATGACCTTCTTATTCATCTCTTCGTCCTTAAAGAGATTTGTACGAATCACCCACGGCTCATTGGGGATGTCTTCAGTAAATGTGATAATCTTTACGACATCAAAGACGTCCGGAAACTGAGTCTTGACGCGAGCTCGAGCATCATTCAGCTTCTCGACGCGTTTTCCGTTTTCCATCACATAATCCGGTGATGAATAGTACGTCGCTCCCGCATCCACTTGTTTTTGATAGACCATGGTCACGACCGAATCATGGCGTTGGCCAAAAATTACTTCGCCCAAATCCACGTTATTCTTTTTGAGTAATGCTGAAGGCAAAATAAATCCCGATGTCGAGGCGGGATCCGTAAAGGCAAACTTCTTTCCTTTCAGATCAGCGATGCTTTTGATTCCGCTATCTTTGCGAGCGATGATCTGACCTTTGTAGGATTTTTCTCGAATCTCCCCTCGTGTGACTGTTCCCACGACTTGAATCGGAAAGTTTTTGATGTCTTTGGTTAAAATATATCCAAAGGTATTAAAGACCGCGAAATCCACCTTGTTCGTCCCAAAGCCTTCGACAACCGCGATATAGCTCGAGGGCACAGAGGTCTTCACATAAAAACCCGTGTCTTGGCCGTACAAAACTTTGGAGACTCTTTGAGAGACATACTTCTCAAACTCGGAGGCTCGGCTCGCAATGGTTTGAGCATCCACAGAGGGAACAAACATCACGGTAAAGGGTCGCTTTTGAGACCCTACGGGTCGATCCGCACAGCCAATCATTGAGAAAGAAAGAGCTACCAAGCCCAAAGAACCAAGGAATCCACGTCTACGCATCTAAAAGACCTCCTGGGCCCCTTCTTTACCCAGCTTGCTATGCGGGGAACACAAAAAAAGGGGCTTATTTTAGGCCCTGCGGTTTTGTTTATCTCCTCATTAAAATACGCTAGGAGAGCACATGCGCGCAGCGGTTCGAATCCGACCTGGAACAGCGATAAACCCCCTTTTTATGGCTCGGGCCATCGAAATCGCTCAAACCCCTGACGTCTGCGTTTTGCCCAATCCTCGAGTCGGAGCTGTACTGGTTTACCAAAACCAAATTGTATCCGAAGGCTATCACCATGGCCCCGGGAGCCCTCATGCTGAGGTCGAGGCCTTAGATGCCGCCGAGAAAGTTGGATTTAAGAATTTTTCGCAGTCTACTCTCTATGTCAGCCTCGAGCCTTGCTGTCATACGCGCAAACGCACGCCCCCCTGCGCTCAATACCTCATCCAAAAAAAGATAGGCTCTGTCGTCGTGGCGATGACGGACCCCCATCCCGCGGTTTCTGGTAAAGGGATCCGCCTCTTGAAAGCGGCTGGAGTGACCGTTACTCAGGGCGTTCTCAAACAAGAGGCTCTTCAACTCAATCAAGCCTTCATCAAAAACCAGGTTTACAGACTCCCCTACGTCACTCTTAAACTCGCCTCTACTTTTGATGGTCGATTGGCGGATGATTTTGGAAAATCACAGTGGATTACCAGCGATGCCGCTCGAGAAGACACCCACAAACTTCGCGCCACAGTGGATGCGATTGCCGTCGGAGCTCGCACTCTGGACCAAGACAATCCCCAACTGAATATTCGAATTTCAAAACAAGGTTCAAAGGCGCAGCGTGTGGTGGTGTTTGGACGCCCTCAGACTCCTCGGTCAAAACTCAAAGCCATCCGCGCCAATGGCGACGAAAACGTTTTTGTTTTGAGTCACAAAAAGCCTCTCAAATCGCACCTCAAAAGTTTGTTTAAAGATCAAGGGATCTGCCATCTCCTCGTCGAGGGAGGAAGCCAATTGGCTTCTCAGTTTGTTTCTGCGGGCCTCGTCGATCGAATGATCATTTATTACGGCAGAGGTTTGGCCGGCGGCCAGGGAAAGTATTTATCTTTCAAAGAAAAGCGATCACGACCCCTCGCAAAAATTATCAAATTTCAACCCGAACGAGTGACTCTGCTCACTCCGGACATCAAAGTAGAAGGACAGATGAATGTTTACGGGATTGATTGAAACAACCGGAAAGCTGATCTCTCAAGTCCCCTGGGTGATCGAAGTGAGAGGCCAGTTTCCTCAAACAAAAATCGGAGACTCTGTGGCCATCAACGGCTGCTGCCTCACCGTGACAAAAATGGAGTTTCCCCAAGATCGTCACCTTCTTCATTTTGATCTCTCTCCCGAAACTCTCCAAAAGACGAATCTCGGTCATTTAAAAACCGAAGATGAAGTGAATCTGGAATGGGCGCTAGAAGTGGGCCAGAGACTAGGCGGGCACTGGGTCACAGGACATGTCGACACGACGGGCACCGTACTGGCCTTTGATCACAAAGGTGATTTTTGGAACTTGAAAATTCAGTTTTCTGCCGACTATCAAAACCATTTTGTACGCAAAGGCTCAGTGACTGTTGATGGCGTGAGTCTCACCATCAACCATTGTGAACGTGATTTTTTTGAAGTGATGATTATCCCGCACACTCTTCACAAGACGACTCTGAAGCACTACAGTGTGGGGCAGAAAGTAAATCTCGAAACAGATATCCTGGGTAAGTACGCGCTCAGAGCATTGGAGAATTCCCCGTATGAAAACGTCCAGCATTCGTGAACTGATTGAAGATCTCAAACTCGGCCGTATGGTCATCCTTGTTGATGATGAAGATCGCGAAAACGAAGGCGACCTCGTCATGGCGGCAGATCTCGTCACACCTGAAGCCATCAACTTTATGGCGAAAGAAGGACGGGGCTTGATTTGTTTAAGTTTGGATACTGAGATCGTAGATCGATTGGGCTTACCACTGATGACCCGAAAAAACGGATCTCGTTATGGGACAGCGTTCACGGTCAGCATCGAAGCCGCTTCGGGCGTCACCACAGGAATATCGGCCTTTGATCGAGCGCATACCATCCGAACAGCCGTCAATCCTCAGGTCAGACCCGATGATATTGTGACACCTGGTCACATCTTTCCTTTACGCGCAGAAAACGGCGGCGTCTTAAAGCGAGCGGGTCAAACCGAAGGCAGTGTGGATCTGATGCGACTCGCTGGAATGCAACCCGCCGCAGTGATTTGCGAAATCATGCACGACGATGGCACCATGGCGCGAAGACCACAGCTCGAAGTTTTTGCAGAGAAGTTCAATCTCAAAATTGGAACCGTGGCCGATTTGATTCAGTATCGAATGCGAGAGGAGTCTCTCATTTCTGATGAAGGATCTGCCCTTATCCCCTCGCGCTTTGGGTCGAAGTTTCGATTACATGTGTTTTCGAATCGAGTGGACTCCTCGCAACATGTTGCTCTTGTCAGGGGCACAATTGTGTCGGATGAGCCGACACTTGTTCGAGTGCATTCGGAATGTCTCACTGGGGACGTTTTTGGGAGTCTTCGATGTGATTGTGGCGAACAACTGGAGCGATCTCTTGAACAAATTGATCGGGCGGGGCAAGGAGTTCTTGTCTATATGAGACAGGAGGGACGTGGGATCGGACTGCTCAATAAGATAAAAGCATATCAGCTCCAAGATCAGGGACTCGACACCGTCGAAGCCAATCACAAATTGGGTTTCAAAGCGGATTTGCGAGATTATGGAATTGGCGCTCAGATTTTGAGATCTCTGGGTGTTCAAAAAATGAAATTAATGACTAACAATCCCAAAAAGATTGTGGGACTCGAAGGCTATGGACTCGAGATTGTCGATCGAATTCCTATCGAGGCCCCTGCTCGTGACGAGAATCGAACCTACCTCAAAACTAAACGCGATCGAATGGGGCACCTACTTAGCCTTGTTAAGGAGCAAAAATGATTCTGATTGTTCAAAGTTTATGGAACGAAGCGATTACTTCTAAGCTCGCCGATGCAGCGGCCAAGCATCTTCAGTCTATGAAGCTTCAAACCAAAATCGTTCAGGTTCCTGGAGCACTCGAAATCGCGCTCGCAATTCAGAATGAGCACAAAAAATTGAAATCAAAGCTTAAAGGGGCCATTGCCTGCGGGACTGTCGTTAAAGGCGACACCTACCACTTTGAAATTGTCGCGCAGGAATCCGCGCGCGCTTTGACAGATCTTTCGCTCAAACTTCACCTCCCCATCGCCAATGGGATTTTGACGACCTATGATATCGATCAAGCGCTCGACAGAGCAGGAGGAAAGTCCGGCAACAAGGGTGAAGAAGCCGCTCAAGCCGTGATTGATATGATCAAGCTCTTGAATCCAAAGAAATAAACCAGATAGACTCCATTCATGAGAGTGGAGCGAGTGATTACATCTCTATTTGTGTTTTTTGGGTTGAGCACGATATCGACCTACTCTCAAAAAATTGAATTCAAGCCCGTGGCTGAACTTCATGAACAAGAAATCGCCGCACAAGCCACAGCAACCCTCAGTCAGAAAATTTCGGATGCGGCGTTTTTGATCTGCACTCCTCGAGAGAGTTTTCCGTTTCCAAAATCTTGGAGTTCAGAGCTCAAAGAGAATGTCTTTGCTCGAGAAGCGCTCAGTGATCTCATGAAGTGTTCTCCCAAAAAATGTGCCTTTAATTTTTTGCGGCCAGAACTTGAAGTCTTAGAAAGACTCGAGAAGCCAGAGGATTTTAAGAATCAGTTTATTCAGTTTTATCAAGATAGAGTGGATGGAAAGACAGGTCTCGACACGGGTCGCACCCCCTATTTTTTTAGAACGGGCTCTACGGCAGAGGATTTTTGTCCCTCCCCGAGCCTCAAAACTCTCATCGATAATCGTCCTGTAAAGGGGTTTCCATTTCGATTGAGCCTCGTTCGATACAATCCCCGAATGAGACAGACGACGAGACTCTTGCAAGGAACCTCATACCCACTCGGAAAAAATCAAAGTGGAGTTTGCTATGCTGAAGCACTTTTATTTTCGGATCATTATGATTTGGATCGATTGGAAGTCTGGAAACTCGAGCGTATGGATCAAGGGACGCGAGTCTCTGTTCAGGTTCGACACCGAATTGATCTTCTGAATTCTTGGTTTAGGCGCCTCAATAAAGGCGCTTTGAAGGATGAGCTCAAAGATCTCTTAGAGGGGCAAATGAAAGAGACGCTCGCTTGCCTCCAAAACCAGTCCGCCTCTCAATAAGTCTTGTCACGGCATGATCGCCCTTCCTACAATTTAAGTGGGTAAGGGGGGGTTCAACGTGGGGATTTTAAATCCGACAATCGGTATTTATGCCATTAGTTTTGGTATTTTTTGTACCAATATTATTTTTGCTTTTCGGGGAGTTTTTGAGGCTCCCGCCGCTTTGCTTTTGATGTTTAGCCTCCAGACGCTTCTCGTGATTGTTTTGTTCACGGTTTTGCATGATGCTGTTCATCGCTCCGTCTCCAGAAAGACGTGGCTCAACGATGCTATTTTGCATTCGCTCTGGATTGTTTTTCTCAACGCTCCTCAAGTCTTTAAGTTCATTCACCTGACTCACCATGTTCACACCAATAAGGAAGTCGAAGATCCTGATCATTTTACTTCGAGCTCCACTTGGGCGGGTCGCTGGATGCGATCTTTTGCCCTTATCTTTTTTTATTACTACTTCGCAGCAATGCGATTTCCAAAAACTCTCAAGTATCAAGGTTGGAACTTTCTCTCAGTCAGCGCCCTGCTCGCGGTCATTGTCTTTTGCTATGGCCAGCCTGAGGCTCTCGCCCTCTTTGGAGTTTGGGTGCTGCCGGCCTTTGTTGGGATTGGGTTTTTGGGGTTTCTGAATACCGCCTGGCCTCACGCCCCAGGAAAAGAGACATCGAGAATCAAAAATACGAAGATCCTTCTGGTGCCCGCCCCTTTGCGATGGCTCCTCCTCAATCAAAACTACCACCTGATTCACCACCTGCGACCCAACATCCCCTGGTATGATTATCCCGCCTACTGGGCGACTCATCGCGACCGCCTCCTCCAAGAGGGGGCCGAGGTCGTAGATTATAGACTCAGATCCTTTCAAAACCAGAAGTCTGCATGTAAACAAGGTCTATGACCCAAGCCGAAACGGCATCAGAAGCCACCGAGCCTAATTTTGAAAATCTACTGACCTGGCCCGTCCTCATCGAAAACCTCAAAGTAAAGATGGGATTTAAGGGACCTACTCCGATTCAAAAGGCAGCGATGCCTGCCGTCTTAAGCGGTCGCGACATTTATGCAGGAGCCAAAACTGGAAGCGGTAAGACCATTGCTTTTTTGGCCCCTTTGGCAGAACGAATTAAAAAGGGAGAGATTCATCGAGTCCTGATTTTGGCCCCAACTCGAGAACTCGTCCTTCAAATGGATGAAGAAGCCATGCGTCTCCTGGATGGCCAGACCGAAGTTGTTTCGGTTCCTCTTTACGGTGGCGTCCCCGTGGATCCCCAGATTTTGGCGATCAAAGCGCACAAGCCGCGACTTTTTATTGCGACTCCTGGACGTGTTTTGGATTTGTTTTCGGAAGGCGTCCTGCCCATTGATCAAGCTCAAGTGGCTGTCCTCGATGAAGCCGATCGAATGTGCGATATGGGATTCGCTCCACAGGTCACGCAGATTTTGGATCTGATGAAGGAGCGAAAGCAGATGCTTTTGTTTTCAGCAACACTTCCAAAAGAATTGACGGAGATTATGAGCAAATATTGCCCGAATCCCGAGAGGATTCAGGTCGATGCTCCAGATCAATCTTCCGAAACCATCACCCATCGAGTGATCTTTTGCCCTCGAAAAAATAAAATTCAACGATTGGTACAAGTGTTGACGTCCGATCCAAGTATTGTGAGTGTTTCGTTTTCGCGCACACGGACCGGGGCCGATCGATTGTACGATCGGTTGCGTACAGAGCTCGGCCAAGTTGCTGTTTTGCATGCGGGCCTCGATATGAACGAACGAGAGCGTACGTTGAGAGCTCTTAAAGATGGAAGAATCAAACATTTAGTCGCCACCGATGTCTTTGCACGGGGCATTGACGTGGATTTCCTCACGCATGTGATTCATTTTGATCTCTCAGGAAATCTCGAAGAATATATTCACCGCTCTGGACGATCCGGTCGGGCGGGACGTGAAGGAACCACCATTGCTTTTGTAGAAAGCGACAATCCCGAACAGCTTCAGGATTATCAAACTTTCGCCAAAAAGGTGAAGTTCCTCCCCATGCCAGGCGAAGAACTTCCTGATTTTTCGTCCGGAGGATTTGGGCGAAGCCAAGAAGGTCATCGGGGCGGAAGAAGTCACGGCAGAAATGATCGTGGCGGAAGACACGATCGAGGCGGAGAGCGCTCAAGACACTCCGAAGGCCGTTACAAGAATAATTCTGAAGCCCGGCAGTCCGGCGGCGGCGAAGGACGTCACTCTTCAGGTGGTGAAGGCCGGCCCCCTCGCGAAGGTGGGCATCATCGACAGGACTCACGAGGTGGTCGTCATCCTCAAAAGAGACATGAGAGTTCACGCCCCCCTCGTCGTTCGGAAAGCACGACGACTCAGCGAACCAGTCCTCAAAAGACTTTGCTCTCAAAGACCAAGTCGTTTTTGAGCAAAGTTTTTGGAAAAAAGACTTAAACTGTCTTTGAATTGAGTTCGAGCAATGTAATTTCGGAAGGCAGCCCCAATCGATTGGGTGGCCCCCAAAAGCCTGTGCCTTGATTCACATAAATCCAAAGCCGCTCATCATGCCGATAGAGGCCTCGATAATATCTCTGAAAAAATCGAATCAAAAAGGCTGCCGGGTAAAACTGTCCCGAATGAGTATGCCCAGACATTTGCAGATCAATGGGATGCCCCTGTGCCAATTTGTAGGAATTGGGTTGATGAGCGAGGAGAATCGAAAAGTCACTGGGCTCTGAGCCTTTGAGTGCTTGTTCTACATTCGGAGCATGATTCTCATAAAATCTTCCGCCTTGCAGATCGGTAATCCCCGCAACCAGAAGCTGCGATTTTCCAATCGAAATCCGTCGATGCTCATTGAGAAGAACATCAAATCCCGTCTCTTTAAATACTTTGATCCAGGATTCAGCCTGCCAATAATATTCGTGATTGCCTGTCACCGCAAATACACCGTAACGAGCCTTCAATTGACGAAGAGGCTCGAAGTCGCGCTCTAAATATTCAGGCGTTCCATCGACAAGATCTCCTGTCAAAAAAATTAAATCCGGCTGGAGATTCATCGTCATCTCCACGACGCGTTCTACATGAGGTCGCCGAAGTAAGTGGCCGACGTGCAAATCAGAAATTTGGACAATTTTTAGATTGTGCAAATCCGCCGGCAAATTGGCTACAGAAAGTGGGACTTGCTTGACGACTGGAGACGAAATCGCCGTTTGATATCCTCGCCACGCCAGGGCTGTAGCAGTCCCAAGACTGGCCCAGGGAATCCATCGAATCAAAAAGTCTCTACGCTGAGGATCGAGGCCCGGACTCACCATCAGGCGAAACAAATCTCCCGTCCCCAAAGTAAAAAACAAAATGAGGCCAAAACCCATCAAAGTAAACCCCAACCAAACCGAGGCTGACAACAGACTGTGCGGCAGCATTGAACTTCCGCCATTGCCTGTTTCGGAAACACCTAATATTCGAGTAAAGAATGGCGCGGATAAAATCAAAAGCCCGCCGATCACAAGACCACCCGCAAGCAAAGGTCGAATCAAACTCCCGCGAGGAACACTTTGCAAAAATCGCCAATAAATAAATCCAAGGGCCGACGAAACCATCAATGCCAGGACACCAAAGAAAACAAGAAAGCTTAGTCTCAAGATTGGGCACCATGACATTTCTTAAATTTTTTGCCGCTGCCACAATGGCAAGGATCATTCCGTCCGATGTTTTCTGAGTCAGAATTTCGAATCTGCTCGGGTCGAGGAAATTGAGAATCAAAGTAATGCCACTTTCCTTCATGCAAGCGAAACTCAGCATTTTCTCGGTGAGTCACAGTTTGATGATCTTTAGAATATCGAACGCCAAAAACAATAAAGGTCTTATCCCCCTCGATTTTTTCGCTTTCGATATTGAGGCCCTGCCACTCGGACTCTTTGGACCACGTCTCCACGCTGGCTCGATCGACTTGAGATCGAGTTTCTGGGTGATGAGTCTCCAAAATGTAATCAATATTGCCATCCACGAAAGCCTGATAACGGGCTTCTAAAAGGGCTTTAGCGGTCTTAGGCCAGGGAGTATCTTTACGCTCACGTAAATTATCTTTCGCAGAAGTGCTCATAGACATCATTTAACGGAGACTTTTGCAGTCTCCAATCAAAAAAGGGGTGACGCGCCACCCCAGAGTTTGGGACATTGAGGACGGAGGGACAAAGTATGATTTTAGGGGGATTGGGACTTCATTTTGCATTGTGGACGAACTTCTTTTTACTGCCTCAGGCAGCAGGACCCGAAGATGATCTTCGGCCGACTGTTGTCGATGCTCCGATCCACGCCATGCACACGCCATCCGGCTTTGATGACAATGACGTCGCTCAAATCATCATTGAGGGCGAGTTTCCGAATACCTGTTATGCGGTAGGGCGCGCCATTGTTCGGGCGCAGCTCGAGGACCTTGAGCAAGGCGTGATTAAGGTTCATCTCGAGGCTTTGCACTCTAAAAGAGGAAACTGTCTCCAAGTTGAGACTCCCTTTATTAAAGTTGTAGACCTGGGTGTGCTGCCCGCCGGCAAATATTCCATATTGGGACTTAAGACCCTTAACAAAATGGGAACGCTCAATATCGCTCATGCCGGAGAGGCCGAACTCATGGACAAGCATAACTATGCCCCTGTCGATGCACTTTATATCCGAGATGATGCCTTAGGCTTTAGGCGCATGCTTGTTTTGATCGGGGCTTTTTCAAATACGTGCGTTCAGTTTGCTGAAACAACTCCCCTCTATCGTGGGACTGCAGACCGAGAAGTCTTAGAAGTTCTTCCCATCGTGGAAATGAGAAAAGATTCTGATTGCCGAGAGGCACATGTGCCTTTCTTTAAGACCATTGAAATTCCGGATGGAATTCCTTCTGGTCGATATCTATTTCATGTGCGAACCGCTAATGGCAATTCGCTCAATAAAATGGATAGAATCAAAATGGAATGATTTACCGAACCCTTAAAAAAATGCTCCCTCTTGGAGCTTTGGTTTTTATGCAGGGGCCGCTCTTCAGTTTGAAGGCGGCCCCACCCGTTTTGGAAGCGCCTTCCAATCTCCCCCTTCAAAAGAATACGTCTCTCGGAGATCTGCCCTCTGTAAAAGATTGGATCTCCAAGTGTGGAAGTCCTTCTCCTCTCATCACCCTCCGAAAAACCTACGAAGCCCCACTTCTCGTGAGCGATGCCAATTTGGAGATCATTCTCAAAGGCAAGTCCAGAATCACCTTTGACTCGCCATTGAGCGATGGGCGCAAAAATGACATTCAAAGCTTTGACGTCTTTGACGAGGGAACAGCTCGACTCATGAATGTTCATGACCAAATCGAAAATCGATTTTTTGGCTCTACTTCCGAGCAGACTCTTTCTGAAGACTCTCGCGCCTCCTCTCTCCAAAAGGCCGCCTATGATCTTCTTGAGCAGCGCGAATCCGACGAGCTTTTGATCATGGATATGGGTATCTCGCACGCCCTCGATGTTTATTTTGGATTTTATCTGCGCGACCAAGACAAACTCAAACGAGATAAAATTCTTCAAAGACAAAATGAGATTCTTTACATTTCAAATCCCGTCAGACTCAGTACGCAATTTGAAACTCCGGAGTTTTATGACCTGATCCAGTCGGTCGATGGCGTTTCTACACCATTGCGAAAAGTTGAAACCAACTCGGCCACCTTTGCGGCTATTTATCCAAGTCGATTGTTTTACTATGCGGGACTCAAGCGATCCGCTTTTAGTCTTGCTCGTCTCAAACAAGAAAATTTAACGAACTTGACTACCATCATCTCAATGGACCTCCGTCATATCAATGACAATACGGCATGGGCGGGGCTCCCATCGGCTAAAGAGCTCAAACTTGCAGGATTCAAAAAAATTCGGGTGGGACTTGAAGGCTGGCGCTACGGAAAATCCTACGCCATGACCGATCTTGAAAAAACGTGGAAGACGCCCTATGCCATGCACCTCAGAAGTTATGAGATTGAGTTTCTCAAAAAAAAGCGGCCCGCCATTGAGCGGCGCTATCGCGAGGGTTTTGTGATCAATCCCAGTCGCCGGGCCCTCCAAGACAAACTCATCTCCTACCAAAAGGAAGGCCTTGAGCTCCGGTTGACGGGGCTAGAGAGTCTTGAGATCTTCAAAGGCCAATCCGCCTACGATTTGGGAGAATAAAAATGTCCTTTTGGTTAATGAAGTCCGAAGTCACTGATTATTCGATCGATGATCTCAAACGAGATCAACAAACCGATTGGACTGGAGTTCGAAACTATCAAGCACGCAATTTTATGCGTGACTCCATGAAGCCCGGCGACCTCGCCTTTTTTTATCACAGCAATGCCGATCCTTCGGGTGTTGCGGGCGTGATGAAGATTGTCGGAGAAGCCAAACCTGACCTCACTCAGTTTGATTCAAAATCCAAATACTATGATGAGACAGCTGCACAAAAAGAACCTCGCTGGTTCTTGAGAGAGGTTGCCTTTGTCAAAAAAATCAATTTTGTCTCCCTCGACCAAATTCGCAAATCCCCAGCCTGCAAAAAAATGTTTATTTTGCAAAAGGGCAGCCGGCTCTCGATTACTCCCGTCACTGAGACAGAGTGGAATGCTGTATTAAAGCTTGGCCAATAAAAAGGGGGCCATTTGAGGCCCCCTTTGTGAGATTCTGAATTTACCTCCGCTACGGAGGCAACAAAATGTCGGTTACTTTTGAGCTTTCGCCTTCTCGTCCTGATATTTTTTGATCAGTTCTTCTTGCTTGCTCTTAGGAACGGGAGCGTACTTGGCAAACTCCATACTAAACGTCGCCTTTCCTTGAGTTCCTGAACGAATATCATTTGAGTATCCAAACATTTCGGCCAAAGGAACTTCGGCGGTAATCGTGCAGATATTGCCCGCGGTCTCAGTGCCCAAAATCAAACCACGACGCTGATTGAGGCCTCCGAGCATCGCTCCCTGAAACTCATCAGGGGTTTCGACTTCGACCTTCATGATCGGCTCAAGAATGATGGGACCCGCGGCATTATAATACTCACGAATCGCCGTCATCGCGCAAATTCGAAACGCCATTTCGGACGAGTCAACCACATGGTACGCACCGTCTTGCAATCGCACTCGAACATTGACCACAGGAAACCCAATGAGCAGACCCTTTTTGAGCTGCTCTTTAAAGCCCTTGTCGCAAGCAGGAATATATTCGCGAGGAATACGACCCCCAACCACTTCATCAACAAACTCATAGGTGACTGAGGCATCTTCGTGCGGCTCGAGTACTCCCAAAACTTTAGCGTACTGACCCTGACCACCCGTTTGCTTTTTGTGCTGATATTCAAACTTGGTTTGCTTGGTGATCGTCTCTCGATAGGCCACTTGAGGGGCGCCTACGATTGTCTCCACGTTAAACTCACGCTTCAACCGCTCACAATAAATTTCGAGGTGGAGTTCGCCCATCCCCGAAATAATCGTCTCATTTGATTCTTCATCAACATGAACTCGGAAAGTGGGATCTTCTTTCGTAAATTTATTCAATGCTTTGGAAAAATTATTCAAAGCATTTTTGTCTTTGGGAATCACAGCCAAGCTGACGACAGAATCAGGCACATACATCGACGTCATGGAGTAGTTGAGATCTTCGGAACAAAAAGTATCTCCCGAATAACAATCAACACCGAAAAGAGCGACAATGTCGCCGCCCGCAGAAACTTCGACGTCCACCATGTCTTGCGCATGCATACGGACCAGACGGCCCACTTTGATTCGTTTGCCATCTCGAGCGTTCTTGATGTTCTCACCCTTTTTGAGCATCCCTTGATAGACGCGCATATAAGTGAGCTGCCCGTATCGACCGTCTTCGAGTTTGAATGCGAGACCGACAAAGGGAAGATTGGCTTCGGCTTTGAGGGGCACTTTTTCTTCGCTCTTATCCAAATCCAAAGCGACGTTGTTGCGCTCGCGAGGCGAGGGCAAAAAGGCCGCGACGCCATCCAGCAACTTTTGAACGCCTTTGTTTTTGTAAGCCGAGCCCATGAAGACCGCGACCATTTTAAGAGCAATCGTGGCTCGTCGGATCGCTGCTCGAATTTCGTCATTGGTAAGTTCAGTGCCTTCCAAGAATTTGTTGGCAATATCGTCGTCCACATCGGCGATGCCTTCGATCATCTTTTGGCGGTATTCTTTAGCCTTGGCTTCGTAATCGGCAGGGATGGCTTCTTCACGAATGATTTCGCCGTTGTCTCCGTCAAAAAAGAACGCCTTCATTGTGATCAAATCGACCATGCCTTTGAATTCGTCTTCAGAACCAATAGGAATCTGAACCATCACAGGATGGAGGCCTAATTTTTCTTTGAGCTGATCAGCGACACGATAAGGGTTCGCTCCTTGACGATCGAGCTTGTTGACAAACGCCAATCGAGGGACGCCGTAACGCTTCATTTGTCTATCGACAGTAATCGACTGAGACTGAACGCCTGCAACCCCACAAAGAACCATGATCGCGCCATCGAGGACGCGAAGCGCTCGCTCAACTTCGATCGTAAAATCAACGTGTCCGGGAGTATCAATAATATTGATCTGAATATCGCCCCACTTACAAAAAGTAGCGGCCGATTGAATCGTGATACCTTTCTCACGTTCCAAATCCATAAAGTCCATCGTCGCACCGACGCCGTCTTTGCCTTTGACTTCGTGAATCGCGTGAATCTTTCCGGTATAATAAAGGATCCGCTCTGTCAGAGTGGTTTTGCCCGAGTCGATGTGGGCCGAGATCCCGATGTTTCGTGTTCGATCGATCGCATCAAAATTTACTTTTTCTTTTGCAACTGCCATAAGAGGGTCTTTTACGGCCTCTCAGGGGCTTCTTCAAGGCTTGAGTAGGGGAATATTTGGACACCCTATTTCCAGACAAATACTGGGTTTAAGACGCTACGCCCCATGGGCGACTAAACCCTATAATTTGAGCCTTAGGGGGTAGTTTTAAATGAAATCAATTCTTAGTGTCTTCACTGTTATTTCGAGTATCGGACTCGTGGGCTGCGGCAGCTCGAGTTCTGGACTTTCGGATATTGCTTCGCTGCCAAAGGCTACGGCCTCAGTATCTGCAACCTCGTCCATCCTTGTTAAGCCTGTCGCCACAACGGGAACCTTAGTAAAGGATCTCAATACAATCACTTGGACCGGCAACAGCCGTGGGCTTTGTGAAGCCGGCTCGATCGTTAAAGACGCACTCAGAGAAACAGGCACTGGAGATAAAATCCTTTGTTACATCGGCGTGATGGAACGCAATAATCTCTTTAATGCCTCCTATGACGGCACTGACAAATACTACACTTTGGCACCTGCCGCCGACGAAGAAGATCCTCAGACAATGAGAATCAAGTTCAATATCACGGAGTCGGGAGGGCAGATCTCAAACTTTAAAATGTGGACTTGCGAAAACGGCTCCACCCAGAGCCAATACTTGAGCTTAGTCAACGCCGATGGCGAGGTGGATATGGTCGCTGTGTCTCGATTTTCGAGCAGCAGCGGCGGAAACACATTTAGCAATGGAAATCGAGCCACCGTCGAAGGCACGGTCAGTAGCACAGGTGCTTGGACATCAAAGACTCTCACAAGTCGATACGAAGGGAGCAGCACTTATGAAGGCAATACATTCACCAATGATGGATATGCCCAAATCATCCAAGCGGCGACATCGCTGACTTTGAGTGCGTTTCAAATGGGAACCTACAACGATGGCAGTGCGCATACTTTCTCGTCTGAAGTCTTTGGCGCTATGGAAATTCTTGGCGCCGGAAGCTTGAGTACTTTTGCGTTAGGCGACGGAAGTTTGAAGTTTGTAGTCGACTACGGTGGTACAAGTGACAGCGGCACAACCTCATGGACGGGAGACGATCAGAATGTTCTTGGAGATGTGACGAGTGGGACTTTTTACTCCACTGCAAACGGCGGAACAGTTCCGACGGCGGCCGCTCAAACAATTACTTTTGATAGCTCTGCCAGCGAAGATTGGGACTGTACCGCTCCAAGCGGCGCGACATTTACAGACATTGCTTCTTCGTCATTTACCGCGACTGTTGAAGCTGGGATCGCGACTTGTGACGAACAATTTGCGGGCGATGACAATCGTGAGTACATTGAGTGCCATCAAGGCGACTGATTCATTCATTAAACTTAGAAGTTTAAAAATTAAAAACCCGCTGATGACCTCAGCGGTTTTTTTTTGGCCTCCACTGCGACCCTCTTATCCTGCGCACTCGTGCGCGAATGGCAAACGCACACTCTTTTGATCTTTACATATGGCATGCTCCTTGCGAGACGAAGAGAGACTGGCGTGAGCATGATTTTTGAGGAGAAGTCATGTCCCGGATTTTTTGGAGTGTTTTGCTTTTGAGTTTGAGTCTCCCCGCCTTTGCGGAGGATGGGCCCGTGGAATCGGACAGCTATGTCCATTCTGATATCGCTCAAGCTGCGCGCGAATGGAGACCCAAAGCTACAACATCGACCATTGGCACACTGATTAAGGGTGGGGCCTACGGACTGCTTGGAGTGATGGTAATCAATGCGCAAGCAGACGCGGCTCAGGCCCTTCCACGACTTTCTCAGACACTTGAGTTTTCGGCGACAACGCTCTGGGCGCCACTCTTAGACCTGTCGGCTTATTCTTTCGGAACATTTGCAACAGGGACAATGGCGGCAACAGTCAATCGCGCGTTAAAGTCAGGAATTGCTTCGCCCTTTCTTGGCACAAAATTAAGGTACGATCCTTCCTTTAGAGGCTTCTTTATTCGTTGGACAGCTACCTACGCCACGGCAATTGGAATGGCGAATATGATGCCAACCGCTCTGCACTCCTGCGCCAAACTAATTGCGCACATGACTCAATGACCTGACCTCTCCCTAGCCCGCTCGCATATTGCGATCCAAGGTGTCCAAAAAGTCTTCGGTATACAAAAAGTGTTCGGGCTTGGTGTCTTTGCCGTAAATGCAAACGGCGAGGTCCTTGGTCATCTTGCCGGACTCCACGGTTTGGACGCAGACGCGCTCAAGCTTTTTGCAAAAAGCAATGAGCTCATCATTGCCATCGATCTTTCCTCGAAAAGCCAATCCTTGAGTCCACGCAAAAATCGACGCAATCGGATTGGTCGAAGTCTTTTTGCCCGCTTGATGATCACGATAATGTCGAGTGACGGTGCCATGAGCGGCCTCGGCCTCCATGGTCTTGCCATCGGGAGTGATCAATGCCGAAGTCATGAGTCCCAAGCTGCCAAATCCTTGAGCAACAGTGTCCGACTGCACATCGCCATCGTAGTTTTTGCACGCCCAGACAAAAGCGCCATTGGATTTGAGACAATACGCGACCATATCGTCGATCAATCGGTGTTCATACGTGATCTTTTTGTCCTGAAATTTGGCCAAGTATTCCTTTTGATAAACGTCCTCAAAAATATCTTTGAATCGACCATCATATTTTTTGAGAATTGTGTTTTTGGTTGAAAGATAAAGCGGCCAGCCTTTCATCAAAGCAACGCTAAAGCACGAGCGGGCAAAGCCTTGGATGGATTCGTCCGTATTGTACATTGCAAGCGCGACTCCGTTGCCTGAGAAATTAAAAACTTCATGAGTCTCGGGTGCGCCGTTTTCCGGACTATAAGTAATGGTGAGCTTTCCTTTGCCCTTGGTCACAAAATCCGTGGCTCGGTATTGATCTCCAAACGCATGGCGCCCAATACAAATAGGCTGAGTCCAGTTGGGGACCAGTCTCGGAACATTTTTACAAATGATGGGCTCTCGAAATACGGTCCCGTCCAAAATATTTCGGATCGTGCCATTGGGCGACTTCCACATTTTTTTGAGACCAAACTCTTTGACGCGAGCTTCATCTGGAGTGATGGTCGCGCATTTGATCCCGACATTATATTTTTTGATGGCCTCAGCGGCTTCAATGGTGATTTTGTCCTCGGTCTTATCGCGACTCTCCATCCCGAGATCAAAATATTTAATGTCGAGCTCAAGATACGGAAGAATCAATTTGTCTTTAATGAACTTCCAAATGATTCGAGTCATTTCATCGCCATCGAGTTCGACCACAGGATTTTTAACTTTGATTTTTGCCATGGTCCCCATCCAAAAGCATCGCCGCTCCCTTGGCAAGTTGAGATGATGCAGAGCCCCTTGGGGAGGGCCTCTCTTTTTGTTAGCATGAACTCATGGCTCGGCCTTCATATCCCCGAAAATGGCGCCGCTATCATTTGGGATTTTTTGATGGACTCCAAGTCCGCATCGAAGGATCGAGTGAGTCTTATATTTTAACCACCCTCGGAGGCGGAGGATGTGCCCTCATCGGACAAGACCCTCTTGTAGCATTGGTGCCTCCCCAAAAAGTGAAACTGAGATTTTCTCCCGCTCAGACGCTAAGCACTCGATTGCCGTTTCAGATCACAGCGGATCTACTCTATGTCACGCCTCACAATATGATGACGGGGCAAAAGTATTTTGGATTTAGATTTGAAGAGCCCGAACGATCATCCATTGATCCCATCATGCGCGACATGTCCGAGCTTGCGGCGCGAGGGGCTGTTGAAGAAGCTCGCTAACTCAAGTTAAAAAGATTGAGAATCACTTGAACTTGCAAATTAGACTGCGCCAAAACTGCGACCTGCGCCTGTTGGAGGATTTGGTTTCTGACGAGCTCTGCTGTTTCCTCCGCAATGTCCACATCGAGAGCTTTGGATCGCGCTTCGCTCAAAGATTCACTCGATAGCAGATTGGACGACGCCGCATAGTCCAAGCGATTGTGGAGCGAAGAAATCTGAGAGAGCTCGTCTGTCAGGGTCTCGAGTGCATTGTCGAGAACTTCGAGAGCGACTTGCGATTGGGATTGGCTTGTCAGATCGAGATCGGTCAGGCCTGAGACTTCTTCCTTTACGCCCAAAAGAATACCAAATTGCGCAAGTGTACGATCCGTAATGGCCAAATCCAAAACTCCATCTTCATCAAAATCTCCCACGGCAAAGGGATAGGGCGCAGCCGATTGAGTAAGACTCAATGTCGACGAAAGCGAAAAACTCCCATTGCCCTGAGAGAAGAGCGTCGCCATCAAGGTGGACGTAGAGTCCAGGGCAATCAGATCATTATTTCCGTCTCGATTAAAGTCAGCGATCTCTACAGACAAAACATCGACAAACCCTGCAATAGAAAGTGTTGTGCCTGGCGTAAAGGTTCCGTTGCCCTGATTGATAAACAGGCTCAATTGCCCAACTCCTGAATTGGCAAGTACCTGATCCAGATCTCCGTCTCCATCCAGGTCCCCAACCGCTGCGAGGCTTCCGCTTACTGAAGTCGTTGTCGAAATCACACTAAACGATCCCGACGCATTCATTCCGTAGACTTCAAGGAGCGACCCCGATTGATTGATGATCTCGGCTTTGCCGTCTCCCGTGAGATCGATGAGCGCCATATTCGACTGAGCATTCGCAGTGAATGTTCGATACAACGAAAAGCTTCCTGTTCCATCATTCTCAAACACAGACATAACGTTGTTGAAATTAGTAACAACGTCTTTATCTCCATCCCCATCAATATCTCCACTGACTGTGTAGCCTGCATATGTGCCAATGGAGCTCGCCTGCGCAAAGGTCCCGTCTCCGTTTCCAAGATGGATAAAGGTACCGGTATTGCTCGCGCGGACCACATCCAAAATGCCGTCGCCGTTATAGTCCTCGAGATTGGGAGCTTTAAATGCAAGCCCCCCCTCACCCAATGTTTGGACTCGATAGAAGGTTCCATCGCCTCGACCCAAATAAACGGAGGTCTTGGAGTCGGACAACACAAGATCCAGGTGTCCGTCGTTGTTGAGATCCCCCGTCATAGCATCTCGAATACTCGTCGCATCCGAGGGGAAATACGTGGCTCCGAAACTAAACTGTCCTGTTCCTGCTGCTTTTGTAAAGACTTCGGACGATCTTAGATCATTGATATCCAACTCGATTGTATCTTCTCCCTCAGCACCTGTTTGAACGACGAGATTTTGGGCACTGCCGTCAAGGAGATGGAGATCATTAAACTTTGTCGAATTACTTGTTCGAGTAAACTCCTCGAGAAGAGACTGAAGCTCGTTATTAAGTAACTCTCGCTCACTCTCGTTGAGGGTTCCATTCGAAGCCTGAAGGGCCAGCTCCCGCATACGCTGAACGAGTTCGAGCTGAGATTGGATCGCCGACTCCGCCGTCATGAGGAGTGACTGACTCTGATTGATATTGATCGACGCTTGCTTGAGGCCTCGCACTTGAGCATCCAAACGAACTCCGAGGGAGTAGGCGGCCACGTCATCGCGAGCAGAACTCACTCGCTGACCCGTTGAGAGCCGACTGAGCGACCTCTCAATCGCCGTCACCGTGCGATTGAGATGGTTACGCGCTACTCCAACCATCGGAAAGTTAAGCCTCAAGAAATTTGTTCTCCTTCTTCTTACAATTTCTGCCCTGCGTCAGAGCGGGGATACAAACATCCCTGTGCCTCTCACGCACTTAAAAATTTCCTATCCATATCGTCGGAGAAAAAGTGAGTTTCTCGAGGTCCAAGTTCTTGGATCTCTCAATTCGCTTCGGAGGCTCTCTAGAGTCTTTGGATTGGAAGTGGACCGAAGCGCGTCAGACCGGAGGGCGCCTTGAGATGCAAAATCGGGGCCGATCTTAGACTTCTCTTGCTCCCCTTTTAAGGCTCCCTTAGCGCTCAAGCGACAAAATTGGGCAGGGCATCAAAAAGTCACTTGAGCGCGCTATAATTTTATCTTTAGGGCGTGTGTAAAAACCTGGGGGGTTTCGGTGAAGTTCAAATCATCTAGCAATTTTGGTCTTTTCGCTTCGGTGATCTTACTCTGCAGCTGTACAGCAGGATCGAATTCGAACTCGAATTCGAATACTGATTTTATTAGTCTTCAGGGTGGGACAGTGGATATCAATCTTGGAAACATCCCCACGATCGGTGGCACACTCGAAAATTCCTCGAGTACCTCAAGTCCCGAAGGAGCGCACACACCCACTCAACTTGGATTTGGGGATCCAAACGAACAAGCGGGCGCTGATCAGCTTTCCGGTCCAAGCAGTCTCATTGAGGTCCTCACGACAAAAACTCAGCAAAAGCTCTATGGGTATTCGAGCTCCTATATTTATCCAATGGGCACTACCGATTGGGTTTCCCCCCAGACGGCTCTGACGATTGGAAGTGGCAGCGAGGTTCTGCAGAAGAAGTGCCAAAATGTCATCGAAACTATTTTTGCTCATAAAGGGCAACTCGACTGCGATCCACAGATTAAATTTGATCAGGCCGTGAAGGCTTTTTATGGAGCAGAACTCAATACGACAGCTCAATCGTTTTGTCGGACAGCATCGTACACGAGTTTGGCGTCATACCATGCGATCATGGCGGGATTTCCTGCATGCATGGCAAAAAAAATGACCGCATTCAAAACTAAAGAAGCTGTCGTCAATACTAAAAACCTTGATCTGAAGTCTCTCTTTGTTCAGAAAAAAGACACAATCACAATTCGTATTCCATTTAAGAATCCCACCGCTACCTCCTTTTACACGTATCTCCTCAACGCGCCCGGGGAGATCATCGTTAGAGTGGAAGGAAAAAACTCAAGCCCCAATGAATACAAAGCTCAAGTGGCTGGATGCGCTGGAGCTCTTGAAACGAGCCAGTATCAATTAACAGTGGACGCCAACCGAGAACTCAAACTCAGCTGGAAAGCCACCTCCAAAGCGCAACAAGTTGTCGGGGGCAAAAAGCAAGAGACTTACATCTCTGGTTCCACATCTTCGACCGAACTCTTGTATTCCACTCTTTTGTCGGAATATGAGTTTGCAAAGGGAAAGCTCAGCATCAACTCAAAATACACCGTCAAATCGCCGAACTTTGACTTTATCGGACAAGGGGATGACCCAAAGGATTACGAAGCAGATTCGTTTACAGGCCTCGTCGATCTTACTTTTGAGGGCGATACTTTGAAATCATTGGGAGCAACCAAAATTTATTCAAAGGCCAAGTCATCTAAGGGATATCTTGTTGCAAAGGGAACGACTCTCGGAGAATTTGGATGGGCGGGTCGATTTGTGCCGGTCGCAAATTTGCAGGGAGGTCTGAAGCTATCGACGATGGGATGGCAATCCGGGCTCTTTTCTACAAACACCGAAGGCTATTCCACAGGATCGGCCAATCAAAACAAGATTGAAACTGGCATCAAATACAATTACGACTCCAATCAAAATATTTACGCAAATCTGGTGCCCGATTCAGTCGAAAACTTTGCGCTCGACTCATTCTTGGGCCAAGCAAAAGGTCAATTGACTAAGCTCCAACCTGTCTCTGAGCCTTTACCAACGGGACTTTGCGGGCCTCAGGCGAGCGACTTGATCGAAGTCATTGCACTGGTTCCAGGAACTCCCGAAGTCGAAGCGGCCATCAAAGACTGCAGTGGAAAGTTGACTGCTCCGATTCCGATGGTGTGCGACAACTCCTCCGATATTGCTGCCGCCGAGGCACTCATTTTTGAATCCGGTCCAGTCACAATCTCACATCTCACAAATGAGCCAGCCAAAGGGGGCATGGGAGGAACCCCTCCCATTGAGGCTACAAGCACTGGTTCTGTAGATTAAAGGGCTTATTGATATCGCCGTCGATAAACACCGGGGGGCTCATAATGCGGGAGCGCCCAAATTCCTTTTTTTGCCGCCCGCGCTTTGGCTTCAGCCAAGGGATAGGCTTTCTTATCAAATCCTTTAGCACGAGCTTTCTTGTAAAATTCGCAAAAGCCTTCTTCAACGAGAACCTCGTTCACAACCTTGCCGGCTTTGAGTTTGAATTCAACGAGACTGCGACCGTAAGCATCAAGACCGTAGGCTTTGATCTCAAAGGGAGATTTGAGGAGAGTAGCTAGGCGATCGCGCGCTTCGATTCCGAGGGGCTGACCCGGAGCCGCCTTTTTGCCACGAGGACCACGACGTTCTTTACTTGGGACTTCAGGACAATCGATTCCGATCAAACGAGTCTTGACCCTAAAGCCATCCGAAGACTCCAAAAGAACCGTATCCCCATCGTGCACATCGATCACTTGCGGAGAACTTGCCGCCACTAAAATGGAACACAGGACATTGAGATTCATATTTGAGTTTTGGCGCCTTTGGGGCTAAGCCGGCAAGCAAATAACCTTATGCGAACACATTTTGTCTTGATGCTTGTTTCCCTCTTTTTGAACGGCGCTTTGTTAAACGCGGCTGAACTCAACACCCAAACTTTTGTTGAAGCCGATGGAAAGATCGTCCTCTGGGATGATTTTACAATTCCTGCCGAAAAATCTTACAAAAGCATCGTCGTCATTCGTGGAAATATAGAACTGGAAGGGAAAACAGAAAACCTTGTCGTCGTCGATGGTCATGTTCACCTGGTGTCGGGGGCAGAAATTACTAATAAGATTGTCCTTGTTCATGGACAAATCTCTCGCGAGGAAGGCTCCAAGGTTCCGGAGTCTGTGGACACCTGGAATGAATCCTCCTGGTGGCATCGATGGGAAAATCGATTTGGTAGTTTGGGTAATGCTGTAGAAAAGTTTTTTACAAGCGCGTGGCTCTGGAATCTCGTGGCTGTTCCTGTGGTCGGAGTTGGAATCCTTATTGCTGCGGCAATTATTGTCCTTTTGGGCTCCATTATCTTTTTCATTGCGCCGCGATTTTCACATCGGGCAGATCGCGTCTTAAGAACCTCTCCCTTTATTTCAGTCCTTTGGGGACTTGCCGGATTTTTATCGATTATACCCATCGCGGTCATCATGGTGATTTCGATTGTAGGAATTTTGGTCATCCCCTTTTATTTTCTCTTTGTGATCCTCGTTGCCTTTGCTGGACTCTTTGCGGGATTTAGAGGAATCGGAACATTCCTGATGAGCAAACTGGGTGTTGAAAACTTTTTTGTCTGTACAGTCGTTGGACTGGTTGTCGCTTTTGCACTCAGCCTCGCTCCTATCATTGGACAATCTGTGTTTTCTCTCCTTTGGCTTGCTGGCGTCGGAGCGCTCTTGAGGAGCCTTCTGATTGCCGATGAAGATCCCCGATTTATCGATATCCCTGTTTAGACTCGTCTTTTTAGCTCTGTCACAAAAGCTTAGCTCCAGCCGTATACCTCTCTAGATGAGACTGATTTTAACTCTAGTCCTATTGGTGGGCTTGCCCCAGTGGCTGACGGCACACCCCACGGCCTTTAAGGGCGCGATCTCAGCCATGTCTTTTAATTCTCCCGACATGAACGATGTTCTCGTCCATTATTCCTTTTCACCTCGTATTTCACTCGGCGCGCGCAGTGTCCGAATTCGCGAACGCGGTCTTGAATCCTATTCGGTATTTCCGCAGCTGAGTCTTTTGCTCTGGCGATGGAATCACGAGAAGTTTCAGGCCAACGTCTATACCTATGGAGGAATTGGAGCAAATTGGGCTCAAGGCCAAAAATCATGGAGTAGTTTTTATGGTGCAGAGGCCGATATTGAGGATCGTCAGTTGTATTTTTCCACAGGCTTTGAACATCTCCGGCAAAAAAAGTTCAGAGATTTTCATCAATATCGAGTTCGAGCGGGATTTGCGCCCTACAAAGCTAGTTTTACAGAGCTCGCGAGCTGGATGATTGTTCAGTATGACTTTAAGCCACACGCTCCCCAGCGACATTCTGTTACTCCCCTCGTGAGATTATTTTATAGAAACGTTTTGATTGAAGCCGGTTTTTCCTGGAAGGGCGAATGGCTGCTGAATTTTATGACTCACTTTTAAACGAAAGGAATAAAATGAAACCGCTTATACTCCCCTTAGCTCTCGCAATCTTATCTCCCTTTGGCCTGATGGCTGAAAACATCTCTGTCCATGTGGACGGAATGGTGTGTGGCTTTTGTTCGCAAGGTCTCACCAAAACTTTCAACAAAGAATCAGTCATCGAGAATGTGCATGTGGACCTTGAGAACAAAGTGGTCCATTTAACAACAAAATCCAAAGGCGATTTCTCCGATCAACGAATTGGAGAGATCATCAAAGACGCCGGCTTTAAGCTGCGAAACATCGAAAGGAATTAGTCATCCTATGAAAACTCTGAGTTCAAGTCTCAGTCTTTTTGCGTCTTCGGCCACTCTTGTTTGTTGTGCGCTTCCAGCTCTCTTTGTTTCGCTCGGACTTGGGGCTGTCTTTGTGGGTCTGATTTCTGCCGTCCCGCAATTGATTTGGCTGTCCGAGCATAAACCACTCGTCTTTGGCCTCGGGGGGTTTTTGCTCGCGCTCGCCGCAGGCGCTCAATGGAAAGCTCGAGGCGAAGCCTGTCCTACGGATCCTCAGTTGCGCGAAACCTGCGGACGCGCTCGACGAACCTCTCAGATGATTTTTTGGTTATCGATCATCCTCTACTTGACCGGAGCTTTCTTTGCATTCGTGATGGGATGAGATGGAACTCTCCGATGAGGAACTCATGAGTCGATATACGACAGGATCAGCAGAGTCCTTTGAGCAACTCTACGAACGTTATGAGTTTCGCCTAATGGGATTTTTTGGGAGACGCCTCAGTGCCCCCTCTCGAAGCATGGCGACGGATTTGTTTCAGATCACCTGGCTCAAGGTTCACCAAGCTCGCGATCGATTTGATCCCGCTCAAAAGTTCTCGTCCTGGATTTTTACAATTGCGCTCAATGTATTGCGGGATTACGGAAGAGAATTGAGTTCTACTCTCAAGACAACGTCACTCAACGATAGGGAGATGGAAGCGCCCACACCCACTCTCAGCGCACTGACGGCTCAAGAACTCAAAGATCTAGAACATGAAATCCAGAATTTGCCCATCGAGTGGAGAGAAGTTCTGCTCCTCAGTGACTGGGAGGGCTTTGCCTCTCAAGAAGTCGCCGCCATGAAAGGCTTGAGTGAAGCCAATGTTCGACAGATTTTATCTCGGGCACGTAAAACAATTAAAGCGAGTACTTATGACCCAAACTGATATTCGAAAGGCGATATTGAGTTCTCTGAAGGAGGAACAGACTCCTAAGACTCGAATTGTGTTTCGTGGACTTTTCTGGGGCAGCATTTTGAGTCTCGCACTCATCCTGTGCTTGAGGTCGATGAGCCGAGATGTGTTTGCAACCAATGATCTCGCCCTTTGTATCAGTATTTGGACGACTATGGCTGTGGGTTTGACACTTGTTTTTTGGCCACAACCCCGCATCCAACCTCGTGGCTACTGGGGGGCATTGGCTTACGGAAGACTACTTGTGGGGATGGTGATTGTGACGATTTTACAACTCATCGTCTGCCCTGAGTTTGCATCGATGGCTTTTCATTCATCGGGGCCGTTTTCTTTTGTGGGCCAACTCACTCATTTTTATATGTCCTTTGGTGGAATGAAAGGCTGCATGTTTCTCTGTGGCCTCACATTTACAGGCTTGGGAGCATTTATGATTTTTAGAATTTTGGATCGAGCCTTTTTGCAAACCCCTGCCAAAAAGCTCCCCGGAATTCTCGGCTTAAGCCTGCTCGGACAAAGCCCCGTTATTGTTCTTCAGGCGTTAGATCCCCAAGGTCGAATGACTTTTGTCTACTGGATCGCAGGGAGCTTACTGGCCCTGATCATCATTGCGCTGATGATGAGAGGGAAGAATATTTTGGATCCATCGAAACCAACCACTCTGCCTTAACTCGAGCAACGACACTTTGATCGCGATCAAAAATTTCGGCGATGGCTTGGAAAGGCTTTTTATCGCTGATCACTCCCAAGCTGCCGCCCACTTGTTTTGCAAAATCACAGTCGGCGATCAGAGTTCCGCGAGCTTTTTTGAAATACTCGATTTCGAGTTTGGTAACAATCGCACGGGCACCTGGGGGCAAGAGGGTAAGCACTGCGAGTCCTGAGGAAACCTCCCCGAGATTGATTAACGCAATTGCATGAATAGATTTAAGGTGATTGCGAACTCCATGACGATCTCGCATCTGGACGCGTACTCGCCCAGGGCTCAAGCTCAAAACATGCGGCCGAATCGTCCCGGTATAAGGAACCTTGAAGCACAAAAGTCTGCTAAAAATGAGTGACCCAAAGGGAAGCCAAGACACGCGATTCCAAAGCGCGAGCAAATTCATGTGACTAGGTTGGCGAAGCCCCCGTGCAATGACCAGAAAGATTTAAACGGATGATCCGGGCTTGAATATTTTTTCCATCACAATCGCAGCCGCGTGACTGACATTCAAAGATTCGACTTTCGGCGCCATTCGGATTTTGACGAGCTCATGACATTGGGATTTTACGGCATCCTCTAAGCCTTGGCCTTCGGATCCCAAAACAAGTGCAACTTTGGCAGGTGGATCCCAGACTTCTAAACTCAGACTTTTGGATTCGGCTTCAAGGCCTACTATGCGATAACCACACGACTTGAGTTCGGGGAGAATCTCAGCCACGGTGGGGACTTTAAAAAACTTGAGGCGAAACGCGAGGCCTACAGAAGCCTTCATCACGGCGGAGGTCAGCTCTGCACTTTTAGTTTGTTCGTGGATGATCGCTCCAAATCCAAAAGCCGCAGCACATCGAGCAATGGATCCCAAATTATGGACATCTTCGATGTGATTGCAAATCACGACATGCGGAACATGAGCGAGGTTCTCCCCCGTCAAGGGCACATAAAATCGATGGGAGGTCTTAAAGGCCACTCCCTGATGGGCCTCTGATTTGACTTGGGGGGGAATCCCCTCCTCGATCTCGATCGCCGTCAAATCTCTCTTTGTTTCTTTGGATAATCCCTTCACAAATTCATAGGCAGACGGTGTCTGCACGAAAATTCTAGAAATCGGCGCTCTCACCGCTAACGCTTCTCGAAGCGTGTTTCGGCCAAAAAATATAGAAGGTTTAGTGGGGTCAATCGCCATCGTGGGGATTACCTACACAGTTCTCTTTCAATTGATGAGTCCAAATTGTTAGACTTTCAGTGAGAGGGACGACTGTGGAACTAAGCCAGCAAAAACACAAACCTTTAGAGCCCATCACGAGTCCTTTAGTTGTTTGCATTGGTGATGGGCCACAAATCAGAGATCTCATTGTCAATTCAAGGCCACCACAGGTCATCGCTCACATCACGCCTGGCACCTCTCAGTCGATCTCAGAAACTCCAGGCTTGAAGATCAATTGCACACATGCGGTTCAAGCGCGTAGTCCTCTCTGGGGATTTTTTATCTCGCAACTTGCGGTATTGCCTCAATTGCAGATTGTCACCGACCCGAGCATTCCAAAGGCCACCCTCGATCAGTATCTAGAGCAGATTGCCGAAGCCAAACGTCTCGCCCAGATGACTATGGGGAATTCGATAGAAGACACATTGCTTGGGCTTCAATACTCTGTCCAAAACCTCCCAAATCTCGCCGCTTCAGCGGGATTTGAAGCTTTGCGAAACAAGTTTGCCGGCAAAACAATTTTATCCCTCGCCACAGGCCCTGCTCTCGAGGAGGCCCTTCCCTTTTTGCAAACCCATCGCGATCAATTTGCAATGATCGCCTGTGAATCCTCACTCCCAACACTCACAAATGCCGGTATTATTCCTCATTTTGTCACAGCACTTGAACGCGAAGAAATAGTCGCTCGATATCTCGCTCAAGAGCTCCCTCACTGGGTGACACTCATCGCACCACAACTTCTGCACCCTCAGGCTCTCAAAAACTTTAAAGGACAGACGGCGCTCTATCCTCAAGTTTTTGGAACAGGAGATGCGCTCAAACTTGAATTTTTGGGACCCTCGATTGAAACGGGAATGTCTGCCGGAAATTTGAATATCTCCGCAGCGATCAGGATGGGATTCACCAAGATTGTGATGATTGGCCACAATCTCGCCTTGGATCCAAAGACTCAAGAGAGTCACACAAAAGACGCCTTTTCGGAATCCAAAGTGAATCTTGAAAATTTCACCCTTGAGCGCCCGTCTCAAGACGGGACAACTGTTGTCCTGACAAATCGATACTACGATGTTTTTAGAAAGCAGATTGAGGCTGAGATTTCTCAATACTCACAGATTGAGTTCATCAACACTGCTTCAAAGGGAGCGCTGATCGAAGGAGCATGTTACAAGCCTCTCAGCGAAGCACTCACCGATTCGGACGAGGGAGCAATACACGTGAGAAATTATCTTGAAAGGTCTTTGCGCCTGCCTTCTCCGACTGAAATCTCAGAGCGAATCTCCCAAGCAAAAAAATCTCTAAAGCTTGTGACCAAAAAAATAGACTCCCTGATTACGAGAATTTTTGAATCTGATCGTCGGTTGGCGAGAGAACTCGCAAGTCTTACGAAAGGGCTGGTGCCCTCGCCTCAAGAAATGGCTCGCACATACGAAACCTATCAAAAGTTTCGAGAAGAAGTTTCTCGCCTACCCGAAACTCACTTTGCCATCATGGCCTGCTACGCCCAAGTCATGAAGATCGAACAAGAGCTCTCCGCTCTCGAATCACGAGGTCTCGCTTTGGAAAAGAAATTCGAGGCCTACCTCCGCGGTGTTGAAAAGGTATTCAACATCTGGAAGACGCAATTGCCTCGAATCCAAAAAATTCTTGAGGCTTAAGACTCTCGATCAATGTCCCAAGGTATATCGCGTGGCCACCCAAGCAGAAATTCTGGAGCAAAGTCCTGGTGTCGAGGCCCCCGGCGCAATATGGGATCGAATCCGCTGATCAATCGCCCTCAATCCTAGATGATGACGCCAAAAGAGCCCTGTAGAAATCGTCGCCGCATAAGTGAGCTGAGCCCCATACCCAATCACATGCCCCACATTAAATTTAGCGCCGAGAAACTCAAAGAGCTCTTGGTTCTGGAAAAATGCAGCGGCCCCAGCCACCACGCGTGCCACATTCAACAAAAGCTGCGAAATTGTTTCAAAGCGAAACTGATGGAATCGATCCGCATAGCCTTGTTCCAATTGTCTCGCACCCTGAGTTTGAGCGTAACCAAAAGACAAAACACCGAAAGTAATCAAACTAAAAAACGGATGGACGATCATATCCCCTGTATTAAACGCATAAGTCTCTCCAGCGAGCGCCGCGGCAGCCGCTCCCGCCAAAGTACAAAGCGCTGGATAGAGAACGTTGAGTCCAATAATCAGTTTTTGACCGTGATGGGCCACTTGGCGCGTCCAAAAGGCGTTTCCCAAAATCTTTTTGCCCATCACATTCACGGGCTTCACAAACTGATACTCAAGAACCGAAGAAAGAGCTGCGGATGCTGTGGAACCAAATTGAAAGTTTCCACCCATTAACACTCCCATGGCGGGACCGAGAGCTAAGGGGAGAGTGAGGTTCAAAAATGTTCGCGTCTCAACGAGGCGATCAAAAGACTTCCGCTGGTGAGGAAACGGATCTCGCATCAAGTGATAAAGAGGGACATCCGCTTCGGATTTAATCCGAGGATCAGCTCTAAATTTTTGATAGCGCTTTTCGGATTCGAGCTTTGCATTGGCCTTATCAACCTCGTCAGGCAGCATGGGCAAATAGTAAACGCTTCGCTCATCCGCCATAGGATCCTGAGCATGCGAGAGTCTAAAAATTTCTTGGAGAAGTTCCTGAGAAGGATGTGAGGCATGATAATATTCGCGGACCAACTCGACGAGACGCGCCTCAGAGGCTTGTGCAATGACGAGATAGTCAACGCCCATCCTTTCCAGACGCCGATTGGCCTCGGCGACATTGGCGGCTGTTCGGCGAACTTCAATCTTAACAGCACGACCGCCACCGATTTTGAGTGCAAGACTTCTAAAGTCATCATGGGAAAAAGGAAGCTGACCGGACGTCGCAAAAGGTTTGAGATAACTTTCGAGAGAATCTAAAGCTCCCCCAGTGCCACCATTTTTGAATCCTTCGGCAACTTCGGAGCGAGCCCTTTCCAGATACGCTTGAATGGGATCTCCTGAAGTCTGAGCTCCTAGTGGAGCTCCTACCCATCCCAATGCCAAAAAACCTACTAAACTAAGCGCAAAACGGCCCTTTAGACCTCTCACATTCCCTAAACCCATAGGACCTCAAAAAATCAGTTTTTTTGGATGACGTAAAGCGTCAATTACATGACCCCCTTCTCGCTCTGCGTCAGAGCCCTTACAATTAAAGGATGCTGCGCTGCATCGAATTGGGGATGAGCGCAGTTCCGTATGCAAAAGAGGGTCCCACGGACGGGAACTCTTCCCTAAAAAGGTAGAGAGGACACGATCCATGCGAATCAATTCAAATTCTTCACTGGGAACTCTCAATCAAATTTCTTTGACGAGCAAAAAAGTTTCTCAAGTTTTTGAGCAGCTCTCTTCGGGCAAGAAAATAAACCGAGCCGGTGACAATCCCGCCGCCTCAGCCCTTGTAAATTCTCTCAAGTCCAATACTTCGGGACTCAACGTTGCCAATCAAAACATCGGAAACGCAAGAGGTGCGCTCAACGTGGCTTCCGGCGCGATTGGAAGTTCGATCGAACAACTTCAAGGCCTCAGAGATTTAGCGGTGCAATCGGCGAATGGAACTCTCAACGCAAGTGATCGAGCGGCACTCAATGAACAGTTTCAGCAAGGGGTCGCAAACCTCAATGATATTTCTCAAAATACTTCCTTTGGCGGAACCAAACTCCTTGATGGCTCTTTTAATCAGAGTATTCAAACAGGCGCCGAAGCAGGGCAAACTAATGATGTCGAGATTGGAGATGTCTCAGCCAATGCTCTGGGAGTCAGCACTCAGAATGTGAATTCGCAATCCTCAGCCGAAGATGCCATTGGAGCGATTGATTCGGCGATTTCTCGAGCGCTCAGCGAGCAATCCAAAATCGGAGCGGCGGAGAGCGCTCTCGAGTATCGAGAGAATGCAAACGCCGTTGCCGCCGAAAATCTTGAAGCCGCGCGATCTCAAGTCGAAGATACAGATATTGCGGAGGCCACTTCAGAACTCAGTCGTCAGCAAGTTTTGCAAGAAGCTCAGATTTCTGTTTTGAAAGCACAAATGAGACAAAAGACTGAGATCAGCAAGCAGCTCTTTGGAAACGTTACTCAGAAGTAGTGTTTCCAAATTTTTTCTCGAGTCGCACCCATCCAAATCTTGCCAAAGCCGCAATGCCAAAAGCCTTCATCGAATGAGCGAGGAGCGCGAGTGTCACTCCCGGCACAAAGGACGTGAGCATTGTTGCATCCATCGCACGCAGATGAGCGTCGTTCATCCCCATGATCGCCATAATCATTTGAGTCGGTAGACCAATGATCGCTCCCATGAATGTCGCCCAAGGCCCGTAATCATACATCGCCGTTTGAGCCGACGCCCACATGGTGGTTAAATGAAAAAACTCAACCGTGCGTACTATAAAATCCGATGGCACGGATTGACCCACAAAATACATGACAGCATTATTGCTCGTCGCTGCGGTTGCAAAGATGGCCGCAAACCAATGCCATCGCTGAGGACTAATGGTCGTCGCAGCGATCAGACAAAGTGTGCTCGGCACAATGATCGTGAACCCATCCATAAACAAAACCAAAAACAAGACGATTGGAAGTCTCGACGAATCTCGATGTTTTTGAGCAAATCGAATCCACCAGACGAGAACACGTCTCTCACCTCGCTTGAGCATCGCGCCGAAAGACCTAATCTTTGTCTTAGTCCCCATTTATTTTTTTGCCCGCATCTCGACAAACTGAATAATCTCACCTGCGATATCCACGCCGGTCGCACGCTCAATGGCTTCGAGGCCGGGAGAAGAGTTCACTTCCAAAACCAAGGGCCCCTTCGAACTTTCGAGCAGATCTACTCCCGCTACATTGAGACCTACGAGTTCTGCAGCCTGAATCGCGGCCTTCTCGAGCTCCGGAGAAAGTTTGACTCTCTCGGCCTTCGCGCCTCGATGTACATTCGCTCTAAACTCTGCGGGATCCGATGAAGTCCGTCTCATCGCTGCCACCACTCGCCCTCCGACCACAAAGGCTCGGATATCCGTCCCTGCGGATTCTTTGACAAACTCCTGAATCAAAATATTTTGTCGAGCCGATTGCAAGAGCTCGATGATGGCATGCGCCGAATTGAGATCTCGCGCCAGCACAACTCCCACTCCCTGAGTTCCTTCGATGACTTTGATCACCACAGGCACGCCACCGAGTCCATCGATGGCCTTTAAAATTTCCTCTTTGCGTCTCACAAAAGCGGTTCGGGGCAACTTCAAATGCCGGGACAAAATCTGAAGTGCGCGCAGCTTGTCTCGCGAATTCGAAATCCCACGGGCATCATTGACTGCAAAAATTCCCATTTGCTCGAATTGTCTCACCACCGCCGAACCAAAATAAGTAATGCTCGCCCCAATCCGCGGAATCACTGCGTGGGGCTTGACGATGGGCTTGGACAAATAGATCAGTGACGGAGGATCCTGAACTTGGATTGTAAACTTAAGAGGGTCACGAACGTACACCTCGTGTCCCATCTTTTGACCGGCCTCAACCAGTCTCCGAGTGGAATACAGTCGAGAGTTTCGAGAGAGCACAAACAATATCATGAGGATGTGCCCCCTGAATTAGGCAATCGTTACTTCTTTTGCCAAGTAGACCGATTGAATCGCATTCAAAATCTGAACTCCATCTTCAAAAGGTTTTTGAAATGCTTTGCGTCCCGAAATGAGCCCCATTCCACCAGCGCGCTTGTTGATGACAGCGGTCTTGACGGCATCAAACACATCATTGTCACCTGCAGCGCCTCCAGAATTAATGAGACCTGCACGTCCCATATAACAATTGGCGACTTGATAACGAGTCCACTCAATGGGGTGATCGGGACAAAGCGTATTGTAGACCCGTTCATCTGTTTTTCCGTAAGACGATCCCGCACCCACATTCAACGCCTTATATCCGCCATTATTCTCGGGCATTTTTTGTTTGATAATATCGGCTTCAATCGTCACGCCCAAATGATTGGCCTGAGCAGTCAAATCCGCGCTCAAATGATAGTCCACTTTGTCCTTTTTAAATCCTGGATTACGGAGATAACACCACAGCACCGTAAACATTCCCAAATCATGAGCTGCTTTAAACGCTTGGGAAACCTCGACGATTTGGCGTCGAGATTCGTCACTTCCAAAATAAATCGTCGCTCCAACACCTGTCGCACCCATATCAAAAGCTGATTTCACTTGAGCAAACATGGTTTGATCAAAGGCGTTGGGATAGCTCATGAGTTCGTTGTGGTTGAGCTTAAGAATGAAGGGAATCTTGTGCGCAAACTTTCGGGAGACTGAGCCGAGCACTCCAAACGTACTCGCCACGGCATTACATCCGCCTTCAATCGCCAAACGAATGATGTTCTCGGGGTCAAAATAAATAGGGTTCTTCGCAAACGAAGCTCCTGCCGAATGCTCAATCCCCTGATCCACTGGAAAAATGGAGAGATAGCCCGTTCCTGCCAGCCGCCCGGTTCCAAACATCGTTTGAAGATTTCGAAGCACATTGGGCGATCGGTCGGTGATCGCCATCACCCGATCAATAAAATCCGGCCCTGGGAGATGCAAATTTTCGGAGGAAATCCCCTTACATTTATACGAAAGAAGACTCGCATCCTTGCCCAAAAGGGTCTGGATATCCTTGAAATCCCTCACTTCTTTTTGATTCTTACCCATCGTAGTGACCTTTTCCTTACTGGATTTGGCTGTAGATCCCATGGCCTTAAAAGTAGCTAAAACAGGGGCCCCGGCACAACCTTTTTGACCTGCAAAAGGCCCTCGAAAGGCTTGAAGAAGCTCAGGATTTTGATTTGAATGTGATCCTCTTTTCGGTAGTAACTCCGAATTGGTTGTTTTTTTGATGTTTTAGTACAAGTGAACTCTTTATTGAGGTGATGAATGGCAAAAGATAATACAAGCAGTCGAGTCCGCAAATTCCGCTTACAGCGACGATTAAATACTGATCTTCCGGGATTAGGAAAGCCCGGAGCTCTGGCTCGACGCCCCTTTGCTCCTGGAATGCACGGCTCCGGCCGACGCAAACCTTCGGAGTACTCTGTCCGATTGTCTGAAAAGCAAAAGTTGATTGCTCACTATTATTTGACAGAGCGATCTTTGCAGCGATTTGTCCGCGATGCGCGACAAGCTGCGATTAACTGGATTTCCGAACTTTCTCGTCGTTTGGAGCTTCGCCTCGATAACTTGGTGTTTAGAGCTCAAATGGCTAATTCGATTTCTGCTGCTCGTCAGCTTGTTCGACACGGTCATGTCTTGGTCAACGGACGAAAGATGAATATCGGATCCATTGTTTTGAAAGTCGGAGACGAAATCAAAGTACGCGATAAATCTCAGCAGCATCAAGTGGTGCTCGGCGCTCAACAGAAGCCCCGCCTCGATATTCCTACCTATATGGAAAAGACGGGAGATTTTTCGGTGAAGGTGATTCAGGATCCGAATACCGCTGATATTCCTTTTGCGTATCAAGATCGATATGTCGCGGAGTATTATGCCACTCGCGGACGAAAATAATTTAGCTCCCTCGATGGGGGGTGAAGATTTTGAACTTCTAAAAGAGGCGTATTTAGCGCCTCTTTTAGCATCAGGACAGTTCGAAGAGGTCTCGATCTACGAAATCTCGGATGGAACGGAGACTCTGCGCGCCTCAAGTCAAGAGTCGCCGATCACTACGAATTTTAAGTTTTCTGAATTCATTCAATTTGAAAAAAAGACTGTCGGCGTGGCCAAATATAATTTGAGCTCTGATCATTCAGTCGCACCCGCTCTCAAAGCGATACTTCCGCCCCTTGCCGCTCTGTTTGCCTGGCGAACTCTGCCATGGGCTCATCGACTGCAATGTCTTCAAAAGCTAAATGATCTCAAAAAAAAGTATGCCGGATTTGATTGGATCGGAATTTATCGTCGAGACGAATATAAGAAAGACGATCTGATCGTCTCGGCCTATCTTGGCGAACCGACAGATCATGTGCGAATTCCTGTACAAGAAGGAATTTGTGGCGCGGCCATTCGAGAAAATCGAAGTCTCAATATTGCCAATGTTCGGGCGGATCCTCGATTTATCGCTTGTTCGGTGAGGACTCAGAGCGAGATTGTTGTGCCCATCCAAAATTCTCTGGGTG
>JACCDT010632899.1_pt1 | contig 122049 bp, 112 predicted proteins | sample 7446291 | NCBI WGS metagenome assembly JACCDT01 (sample SAMN15323446, study PRJNA562643) | freshwater metagenome | isolation source: river surface water | place: USA:Blue River Watershed | collected 2017-08-17 | reverse complement strand
CTGCAACTCTGTTGGGATCCTTCTGATCCACAGAGTTGACGACTTGCGCTGCAACTCTGTTGGGATCCTTCTGATCCACAGAGTTGACGACTTGCGCTGCAACTCTGTGGATCAGAAGGATCCCAACAGAGTTGATTCCCAACAAGATTTTATCATCTTTTTGATTTTTGATCTATTTCTACGTTTATCCTCTATATTTAATATCATATAAGTAAGTATGGAGAATGACGACTCCCTGCTCATGTCGCAGCAGATCGCTGCTGACCGCAAGTCGTCAGCCAAGCGAGTTGAAAGTAAATGAACCGTACCGGAAGAAGATGATGTATACAATGACACATTACTTCCATCTTCTCAAATCTATGGCTGGGACTGGGGGTGGGGATTCGGAACTCTTTAATTTCCATTTGTGCCAATCGATGATCCATGAGATCTTTGAAGAAGAATTACTTTTACAATTGATGGTGTCTCCTCTTGTAAATGGGAATTATATATACATGGTCGATAATGCCCAAAAGGGAATTTTAGAAGATTTGAGAAAGAATATTCAATCCGAAAATAAAAAGATCCACTTTCACGATCATAACCGATGCTTCCACAATTTGGAAGAGAGCTCTTCCGACGAATCCTCCGAATATCAATCAGATATTGATGATGATGTTGATGTTGATTCTGGATTGAATATTGCTCCTTCGGTGGCGGTTGAACGTGTTGAACGTGTTGAACATGTTCAAGAAGAAGAAGAGAAGAAGAAGAGTGAAAATGCGATGTTATATGAATACTTCTCCTCTTCTAAATCTCCCCAATATGAAGAGTATCATGCGTCGAGTTTGCTACGGATTTCTTGTATGAAACGTTATGATAAAGTCGCTCTTTATTTACTCAAAAGAGTGGATGGATGTGTGAGTGAAAGTGAATTAGATCTACTACGCATTTGTTGCGAAAATGAACTTCAAGAAAGTAGCAAATATTTGATTTCTCATATCTACTCTTCGGGTAAAAGTAGTGAACGAAAAATATGTGCCATATGGATGATATGTTGTAAAAATAAACATTTGGAAGATCAAGCTCTTCTCATATTCGAATCATCATCCGGTCATGATTTGAAAATGAAAGAGATCATGGAAGATGGCCTTGGATATGCCGCAAAACATAATATGAAACGCATGGTTCAATCGATTCTTGAAAACGGAAATGATTTGAGAGTGGATCGATTGAATCGATCTGTAAATAATCCACTCTATTGGTGCGCATTTCATAAGAATGAAGATGCCTTATTACGATTATTAAAGTATAAAAACATAAATATCAATGTTAAAGAGAAGGATCAAGATTATGATCTCTTTGAAGTGGTTTGTCGAAAGAAGATGGTGCGTATTGCTCTCCACATGCTATGTACGAAGCACGAGTTTATTCATTTCAAGGGGAATGTAGATGGCTCTTCCCCTTTCTATTATGCGTGTGTTGCTGGGTTGGAAGAAGTGGCGCTGAAAATCTTGGAAGCTACGGATTACAAAATTACATGCGATGTACGAATGAATCGAACGAGCTTATATCACGCATGTCTCAAAAATATGGATCAGGTCATATATCACATCCTTGTATCCAAAAGTGTATCATTGGAATATTTGAATTGTACAGATTGTGTTGATATGAATAATGCGTTTCTTTTGTGCTGTAAAGCACGGAATGAAGAGCGCGCATTACAAATGATTGAAATGGCGAAGTGTATGAGTGGAAGTGTTCATGGTACTTGTGCTGGAACGGAATTTTTATATATGCTCAATCGGAAGAAGAAGAGCCCTCTTTATTACGCATGTAAATATGAGATGAAACGATTGATCCCTCTTCTTTTGCGTCTAAAGATACTCTATACACCATTCTTCGATAAAAAAATAAAAAAATATATTGAACCTTCATGTACAAAAGAAGGGGGTTCGAAATGTAATATATGCTATGATGATGATGGGAAAGAGGGTGGGAGTGGGAATTATTTGTTCAAATGCGAAAAGTGTGTGGGTCTCTTTCACGCGCGATGTATTCACTCTTACTTCCAAACCGGAGCTATAAATCGATGCCCACATTGTCGCGAACGATCAACATTTGCTCTTATATAAGATTGCTCATTACAGCTTAATAATAAAATGTTGATATAAAATGTTTAATATAAAAAATAATGAATATAATTAGATTAATACAGAGTTCGTTAAATGAACTTTTCGAAAACCCAAAAGCCAAAATTATATAATTTATTAGATTTCAAAGAGTTCCCTCCTATTTTAGGACAACCTATTATTATTGATAAAGATACAATCTTTTATCGAGCATATGATATTCAATATGGAGCATTAGAAAGACCATCTTTTTTTGGTGAATATAGTGTGGCAAGTCGATATGTGAAAGAAGGACGTCAATTATCCGCATTTGTTACGAAACGAAAAATTAAGGTTCTTGATATAAGATATGTATCTCATCTAATCAATCAACTTATCATATTACGTGAAGATAACGATTTTAATAAGATGATCATAGGATATAAAACTTTGGCATTATCTTTTGGTTTGGTATCATTACGCGCACAATTAGAATTATATAAAGAACGGTATCGTGATATTATTGCGAATGATGAACGATTTAAAAAAATAGAACAATATTATGAACATTACCGGTCATCACATGAGAAATTCACTTGGCAAAATCCGGTTGAATTGAATGGTATCCGAATAGGTGAAACCAATAATGATATAAAATCAACACTTATTCTAAAAGAGATATTTGGTGAATTTTTCGACGGCATCATCTTTCCCGAAACATTCAGCCCATACTTCGATGATAATAAAATACCCAATGAACTATTACTCTTCGAACCAACACAATGCGTTGCCGAAAATAAAACAAATATCATAATACTTAATACCAAGTATGTGTCTTATCTTAATATTCTTGACATTATAAAAAAAAATGGTATTCATACCTTTTCAGTTCCATATTTTATGAAAAATCATAAACACCTCTATTTTCAATATGGAGGATACTCAAATTACAAAAGTAATCCAAATTATATATTTGAAAAGAATCGATTGATTCATATTTACTGTGATACCCACAAGAAAGATTTTCGAAAAATACAAAAAATTGGACAACTCTTTAAAAAAAAACTATTTGATAAAAAATGAATTGATCGTATCACATGTTAAAGGTAGCAGGAGGCTCGCTTAGACTTTTTCTTTTCCTTTTGAAAAAGAAAAAAGTTAAGTTTATTCGAATATAAAAAATAATGAATATAATTAGATAAATTAAACGTTTTTTTATTATGAACTCTTCTCAAAATACCAAACTCTATCGAGTTTTAGATTTTCAACATTTTCCACCCATATTAGGTCAATCTATCACTCTCGATAAAAATACGGTTCTTTACCGAGCATATGATACAAAATATGGCGCTTTAGAAAGACCCGCTTTTTTCGGCGAATATAGTGTATCAAACCGTTATAAAACAAAAAATCGCACATTATCCGCATTTGTTACGAAACGGAAAATTAAAGTTCTTGATATAAGATATGTATCTCATCTAATCAATCAACTTATCATATTACGTGAAGATAACGATTTTGATAAGATGATCGTAGGATATAAAACATTGGCATTATCTTTTGGATTGGTCTCATTACGCGCACAATTAGAATTATATAAAGAACGATATCGTGATATTATTGGTACCGATGAACGATTTAAACGAATACTTGAATATTATCAACATTATGAATCGTCTCCTGAAAAATTTACTTGGCAAAATCCAGTCGAATTGAATGGTATTCGAATTGGTGAAACCAACAATGATATCGAATCCTCACTTATTCTAAAAGAGATATTTGGCGAATTTTTTGATGGCATCATCTTTCCCGAAACATTAAGTCCATACTTCGAAGAGAATAAAATACCCAATGAACTATTACTCTTCGAACCACTCGAATGTATGACCGAGCATAATGAAAATTTAATTAGACCTAAAAATGGTACGGATATATATGTAAATATTAAAGATATTATCAAAAAGAGCGGAATAAATGTATTTTCCGTACCCTATCTTATGAAGAGTCATGAATTTACATTCTTTCAATATGGAGGAAGCTATTCTGGAAAGAGTAATCCAAACTATTTATTATCTAAAAATAACGTCATGAATCTTTATTACGATACCAAAGATGAAGAAGTTCAAAAACTCAAACGTATCGGACAACTCTTTAAAAAAGAACTCTTTGACACTCGCAATGTACCCAGAATCAATTATATGAATGAACGGAATGATGCGATCGCAGCACGGGCTTCTATGAAGTTCGATCCGTCTGGGTGGAAAAGTAAGTGATTATAGAAGTTATAATACTTTTACCCATGTACTTCTCGAAATCAAACGTTTCAAATCATTCAACTCATCACAATCTAATAAGTACAATATATCATAAAAAATTCCACAATGATCAGGCCTGAATTCAAAGAAAGCAGAAAATGGAGATGGATAAATAGTACTATATTTGTTTTTGAATTCATTCCACTTTCGATCATTGATATTGAATTGATTCCACTCCATGTCATGTAATTTTTTCACTTTTTGATTAATTGCGAGTAATATATGGTTATTATGTGAATTATTATTACGTTGATACGGTATAAATCCAAAATCTTCATAATATGTACGACCTTTCCATAATTTATGAATTAAACTTAGAGGCACATAATTTGTTCGATTTCTATTTTTACTTTTACATTTAGATTCCGCCATATCAGTAAGTATACATTTAACACAACCTATTTTTTTCATAATTTCGAGCATCCATTTGATTAAATCTTTGCCTCGATAATCTCCACAACGATTTATATAATTTATTTTTCCAATATTACCCTTTATTTCAATATCAATACATGCATCCCCATCCTTTGTTCTCTCATTTGAACTTATCTTTATCGTTTGATTACTCGTTATCTTTATGGTAAAATTCCATAAATATTTCAATCCTTCTGAATTTAAAGGCCCTAATATATATAATTGATGATTCTCAATCATTGATTGATTATACGCATCCTCGTATGGATTCCAATATTTGATATTTCGTGTAAATTCATTATAATTGAGAATGTTTGATCTTTGATTATTTTCCATTCTTCTATTCAATTACTCTCTTCTATTATATATAATATATTATTCTATCTTTTTATATTCGATGTTTTTATTCGATGTTTTATTTGATGTTTTATTTGATGAAGATTCCGCGAACCTTTCATACATGACATTCGGGACGAATGTGATGCTCATTCGTCCCGAATGTGAAGAGGGACTATATTTGTGATACGATTGAATATAAAGAACTTACATATCTATATACATAGATTATACAATCGTTTTTTGAAAAAGATGCTCACGTCGATTCGCAACCGCACTCTACTCACTTGGCTGACCTCAGGTCAGCAGCGATCTGCTGCGACATGGGCAGGGAGTCGACATCTCGGAGTTCGCTCCTTCTCGCATTCGCATCGTGGGATTCGCCAAGAGCTCAGCTCGCTTCACCGGATTGACAACAAATATGGTGAGATCTTTTATAACGCATCATATGAGACGACAAAGACCCATATGAGAGCTTATGGGGAGACAACCGTACTGAGTAATGGGGTTCATGTTGTATACACCGGCAAACATACAAGCAGAAGTCCCAAAGACAAGTACTTCGTTTATAATAAATGGAGCAAAAGCGCGGGTTTGATCGATTGGGGAAGTGTGAACCAACCTGTCTCGTCAGAAGTCTTCTCTGAACTTTATGATGAAGTAGTCGAGTACCTGGGTAAGAAAGATCGACTGTATGTGTATGATGGACTCGTTGGAAGAGATATTCCTGGATATAAAGCGAAAAAAGTGCGATTTATTGTTCCATATGCTTATCAAAAACACTTCCTAAAAAATATGATTATTGAAGCTGATACAGATGATAAGCGACCGATCGATTTTACTATTCTAAACGGATGTGATCTGGTAAATAAAAAGTATAAAATTCACGGATTGAATAGCGAAACGTTTATCGGATTCAATATTGAGAAGAAGAGTGCGATAATAATGGGAACCAAGTACACAGGAGAGCTAAAAAAATCTATTTTCACCATGTTAAATTATTGGTGTCCGCTTAATAATATTTTATCACTTCATTCATCAGCATGTATCACTGATCCAGAAACAAAAGATACTATATCTTTTTTTGGATTGAGTAGCACTGGAAAAACGACGTGGAGCAATAGTTTATACGGACTTATTGGTGATGACGAACATTTTATCGTGGGAGATAAGATAATAAATGCCGAAAATGGTTGCTACGCAAAATTAGCAAAATTATCAAAAAATGAAGAGAACATTTACAATGCTATTCGAGATAATGCTCTTATCGAAAATATTAAGATTGTAAAGAATGAAAAAGGAGAACTTATTCCAGATTATGATGATATTTCACTTACTGAAAATTCACGCGTATCATATCCACTTTCATATATTAAAAATTATGAACCCTCTGGATATGGCAAAATCCCCAAAAAGATCGTATTTTTAAGCGCTGATGCTTATTCAGTATTACCCGCAGTATCACTTTTAAATAAAGAACAAGCAAATGATTATTTTCTCGCAGGGTACACCGCAAAACAAGGTGGTACAGAAAAAGGAGTAAATGGTGTTCAAGCAACCCTATCTTCATGTTTCGGAAAGGCATTTCTTGTACACCCGCCACGTGTATATGGTGAATTACTAATGGGAATGATTGAAAAACATAACATCCAAGTTTATCTTCTGAATACTGGATATTTTGGGGGAAAAATGGGTAATGGTGCTCAAAGAATGATTTTCAAAAATACGAAGAAAATTATTGATTCTATTGTTTCTGGTGAAATTGATAATTGCAAAACGATTACAACAAATATGGGATTAAAAGTACCTACAAAAATAAATGATCTCGATGAATCATATTTACTTCCTTGGAATACTTGGAAATCAATGGAAGAGTATAAAGTGGAAGAAGAAAAGTTTATTAAGATGATTAATGATGAAATTAAAAAATATAAAGTTTAATTTAATTTTCTAAAATCAATATTTTTTAACAAATATATTTTGTTAAAAAAGTTTATAAATATTAAATTATTCATCAAATATATCATATATATTTGTAGATGCTATAAAATGGTTTTCAACACAGTTATTCTCTTTAATCGTTTCAATACTATTTACTAATTCACTTACCCAGTCATATTTATTTAAAAATATATCCATTTGATAAATACGAATAACAGAATACCCATTCTCATTTGCACACTTCATTTTGTAAAGATCACGTTTATGAACCTCTTCGGGAGGAAGCCAATTTCTCACTTGACGAAAATGTTGATCTCCATCAATTTCAATAATAATTTTATACTCTTCGATTACAAAATCAAATCGCAAATATTTATTTGTAGTTTCATTTATACACCAATCTGCTTTAAATTGTTTATGTATATTATATTTTTTTATTAGTTCATCAAATACCTTTGATTCACTCTTATTCATACATAATGAACATCCACTACCTAATAAATGCACCGATGGAGTCTGAAAAAAAGAGGTATGCTTTTTACATATAATTTCAACGTTTGTTTCCAAATTAACATATATAACTTTATCATAGTTATATTTATTATTATGAATTTTATTAGATCTTTCTACAAATTCTTCTAAACTATTTTTTGATTTATCTACTTTACATTTCCAACAATCATAACCTTTTAAATGGCCGTCTGGTCTTACTGAGAATAAACCATGATCTTTTTTTTTACATATGATATCTACATTTATATTAGAATTTATATATTTTGTCATTGAATAATCATATTTATCACCATGAATTTCTAATGATCTTCGTATAAATTCTTCATGTGTCATACAATTTAACTCTGAATATTTTTCATAAGCACATTTTTTACAGCCTTGGCCTTGTAAATGATGACCTGCTGATTGTTCGAATACACCGTGATCCTCTTTTTTACATATAATTTTTATTATATCATTACTTGTTGTATATTCTACTAAAGAGTAGTCATATAAATCATTATGTATTTTAATTGCTTTTTCTAAAAATATTTTTGTATTATTTTTATTTTTTTCATTTATACTTTTTCTTGCACATATAGGACATCCATTCTTTTTTAAATGACAATTAACTTTTTGTTGAAATTCATGATTACATTCATTACATATAATAATAACTTTTTCACTTTTTTTCACATATATTACTTTTTCATAATTGTATCTATCTTCACCATGTACTTTTCTTGCTTCTTGAATAAATTCATCTTTATTATTTATTTCAACTAATGGCACATTTTCACGATGACATTGAGTACATGGATATATATATTTATCAAAATATGCTGTTGGTAATTTTGTTATCATATTATCATGTTTTATACATCTCACTTTAACACATTTAGTAGTATTGATATACTCCGTCATTGAAAAATCAAATTTATTTTCACCATATGTTTTCACCATTCGACATATAAAATCTTCTGTGGTTAGTTTCCGATTTTCTCCTTGTTTTATAAAACCACATTGGCGACATCCATAACCATTTGTATGACTTTTGGCATCTTGACTAAATTCTCCGTGAATTTTACATATAATGTTAACTTTTGAATGCCGATCTTTATACACCGTTTTGGAATAGTCATATTTATCACCATGTATCTCTTTCGATCTACGAATAAATTCTTCTGTTGTTATACCTTTAGTCATTTCTTCTTCTATTCTTCTATTCTTTACTTAGATTTTATTTCATATATTTTAACGCAATACTTTCTTACCAGATTTCTTATATATCTTTTGTATCTTTCTCTTTAAGTTCTTTCTTTTTTAAATAGTACTTTTTATTATATTCTGCCCTCTTTTCAGGACTTAATTTTTTCGAATATTCTTTGTTATATTCTGATCGCTTCTCTTTTATATCTTCCTTATGTTCTTGATAAAACTTCTTTGATCTAAAAGGTGCCGTATACTTCTTCAAATGCTCTTTCAACTTTTCAATTTCCTCTTTCAACATACGATTCTCATCTTTCAGCCGTTCGACTTCTGTTTCCATCTTTTTCTATTCTTAATGCCATACTACTCTATATTCATCTTTTTCATATTATCCATTCTTCTTCTATCACCACTTTCAAATACTTTCGATATTTAATCTACAAAATGTAAAAAGTGATTACTCTTCCTCTTCCATTTATCTCTTTATAAGAGAATAAGAGAAGAAAGATTCAAAAATCATGGTTTGAAAAGATCGGATTTCAATTCTCGAAGTTGGAAACGCGTTTCTACAAAGTCTGATTATTTCCGATTAAGGCTCTTTTTACGATCCAAAAAGAATCAGAAAAGATCCATTTCTCAAAAAGTAGTAAAATTACATCATATGAAAATGTGTAGATATTCTCAGCTTTTATACCACTTATCAAATAATTATTATGAATTGAATCTCCTTCGTTAAACTATTTTTTGGGCAAAGAGTTGTAATACGCGGCGTATTTGGGCAAAGAGTTGTAATACACACATGAAATTCATATAGTATGGATTGAATAAATTATCTCTATTAAGAATAAAGGATTCTGATCATGAGTTGTAATAAAAGACCTATTTATTACATTTACCCAAATAAAAATGGCGATTGCCGACCCGTCCAAATTAACTGCGGCGAAGGGCCTACCGGATACACCGGCTACACAGGAGCCGCTGGTAGTGCCGCATCAACAGGTGCGACTGGGTACACTGGGTACACAGGTTATACTGGTTCCACAGGTGCGACCGGTTATACTGGGTACACAGGTTATACAGGTTATACGGGGCCTGCCATGTCATTATCATACACCGTCTCTCCCATTCAATATGCCTCATTCTCGATCCCAACACTCACCACCGATCCCAACTATTACAATATTTATCAAATTGATACATCTTCGGCAGGAATCGTTATCACACTTCCCGCGATATCTTCTCTCGATTATAGCGGAAAACGCGAAATATACATATGTGATGTTGGCGGGAACTTAGGGGTCAACTCATTGATCATTCAAACAAGCGGTGGGGATCTCATCGCAAATAGCTCATCGATTTTACTTGTGGTGAATTATTCAAGCATTCATCTTGTTTCCAATTACGGAAACTCCGTACCTTCCCGATGGTTGAATCTATAATTATGGGGATGGGATGGGGATTGGAATCATTCTTATTTTCTTCGGAATCAGCTCTTTTACCTATGTATAGGATAAAAGACCAAAAGACCAAAAAAAATGCCCACGATTCGCTCCAAAAATGTCGTAAATCCATGCTTTACCGTCGGATATACCATCAACAAAGATATGCGCACCGATGATGAAACCGATAGTCTCGATGCCGCATATGCCCCATATAACGTTGCCATTCCAGGTGGCCAAGTCGCCTCATATTGGAATGATTGGGGAAATGATATCTTCGACGGTTGGGGTTTCTTTTACCTCTTCAACCTTCTGGAAATCTTCGATTTCCAGAAGGTCGCAGCGCAAGTCGTCAACGTCGCAACCGGCACCTACTTCTTCCCTCAACTTTCACCACAAAACCTGGCAAATGGTAAGTTCACTACACAAACATTTGAAGCATTTGGAAAAATATTCACCATCAGGGATCTTCAAATTTGATATTTCCGTCAATGATCCAGATTTCCAATTCAACCTTCTTGGGAGATCAAACATCTCCCAAGAAGGTAGCAGCGCAAGTCGTCATCTTCGGCGCATATGGAGATATGGGCTCCGATAGCGATACCGAAAATACCAATTTAACACATTCATATACCCTTGGCCAAGATGGCACATATACATTGTATTACAATCGCAATGTGGAATCGGGTGATTCAATCGAACGATTCTTCTCTTACTTCGTACCCTACGAATTGGCAGCAAATACGACGAAAACATATTCGGATTTCTTGACCAATGATGATGAACTCTCCCTTTACTCTGTACCGGTGCGCCAAGGCATCACGGTATACTTTGCCAAAAAGAATGATGTGAAAGATTGGATTGTAAATGATTTATATGTGTCCAAACGCAGGGATCAATACGCAACATTCGATATCAGCTTGGCAACTTGCTCCTTACATGAAGGATACCGCTTTTATCAATCACGCGCCCTCAAATACGGATTCGTTCGACTTCCATTCAGCAATTATACCTATTACTATCAAATGGAAAATATGTAATTTAGGATCTTTTATAATAGAAAACATCTCGCGATCCTATCATACGTGATGCTCAATGAAAAAACCACGATTGATAAATAAGAAGATACAAAAATTATATCTTCTTATAATAATACGAATACAAAACAATGACCTTCATACCCTCCGTTCTTACCACCAATGACCCATCCAATAGTTCCACTTCTACTCTTGGAAGTGGCAGCGTATTCACCGGAAGCGGCACGCTTACCACCGGTTTCGACAATCTTTTCATCCTTATCAAAAGCAACGTTGACAGCGCTTCCGGCGGTATTCAGATCCAATTTTCCAACGATAATCTATCCTTCGACACATTATATACCGATACCTACTACGCCACCGGATACTTCCAAAAGAGCTACTTAATACCCAAAAAGTACGCTCGCGTTCTATATACCAATGGTGCGGCTTCCCAATCATCCTTTGAATTAACAACTCGTCTCAGCACAAATGCCGTGAGTGGAAGCGGAGTCCAAAATAACTCGATCACCGTTTTCGATAACGAAGTGGAAGCAACGTTGGACGCATTCGGGAAACTCCGCGTTTCCATGCCAAATACACTCCTCGACATACGCTTTCCCGCAAATAGCGCGGCTTCCGGGGCAAATGCGAACTTCTTGAAAAATGGCCTTCAAATATGTACCAAATCAAGCGGGTCATATAGCGCGACTTACGAAAAATCGAAGGCGATTTTTAGCGGCAGCGGCGCCGGTTATTACATATCACAGAGCCGCAATTACGTCGCCTATCAACCCGGCAAATCACTCTTATTCATGAGCTCAGGTATCATCAATCCTTCCAACACAAACTTCACTTCTCGACTCGGCATCTTTGATAACGAATTCACCACCAGCGCATCTTATCCAACCGTAAATAATGGCGTCTTTTTCGAATATTCGGGCGGCGTGGCATCCGTAAATGTGAAGAATGATTCATTGACAAGCATTTCACAAACCTCATGGAACATCGACAAGATGAACGGTAGCGGCGTGAGCGGTCTCAATCTCGACTTCACCAAAACACAACTCTTCATCATCGATATGGAATGGCTCGGCGTCGGTCGCGTTCGCTTCGGCTTCTACGCATACGGACGCATTCACTATTGCCACCAAATCACCCACATCAACGTTTTAACATCTCCTTATACAAATAACATCAACCTCCCATTATGCTACTCGCTTCACTCCACCAATGCGGGCGGAGGGAGCGGAAGTGTCCGTCAAATATGCTCCACCATCATCTCAGAAGGCGGATACAATCCCGTTGGACGGCCGCATTCGGTTTCCAATAGCCAAGAGGGTGTGGATAGCCCTGTGACGGTTCCCACCACGGAAACGGCACTTCTTGCTATCCGCGGAGGTGGCGTCAATTATTATCATCAAAATATTGTCCCAACGGGGATCTCGATCATCGACACGGCGACAAATAATAATATGTTATATCGCCTTCGCTTATATCAAGATGGTGCTTTTGGTGGATCGATATCATGGAGTAGCGTTGATTCGAACAGGAGCGTGGTTCAATATGCGAAATCGGGGGCGATTACGGGATTCAGTAGCAGTGGAAGCATACTTTTGGATCAAGGATACTTTTATGGACGCGGAACGATCGCATTTAATGGACTCGGAGACGTGTTTAGTAATTTGATATTACAACTTACCGCAAATATTGATCACACTTCGGATGTACTTGTGTTAACATGCCAAAAGATCGGACAGAATAGTACAGAAGTGTACGCAACTATTTCGTGGCAAGAGATTTATTAATTGCGTTTTTTAATATTCCATACTTTTTATTTTATTGAATAAATAGTATGATGACGACTTGCGCTGCAACTCTGTTCCTCTTTCACATTCGGGACGAATGAGAGGAACCAAGAAGGTTGAAAGAATTATCGAAATCCGGATCTTTATCAAAATTTGAAAATAAAAGTAAAAAGAAGAAGTATGATGATTACCGAAAAGAGAAGTCAAATATAAAAGTACGAAATACTATCAATTTCAAAATATGTTTGAGATTTTATTTGAATTTGATTTCATACATATTATTTTTAACTTTTTGTATAATATGATTTCAACGCAATTCCGCAAAATCATATTTTTAATAATCATATATATTTCATTTTGTTATACCATAATATGATATATATTTAATTCGTGCGGAATATTTACCCGAAATACCATTTTTACCGATTTGTACGAATTTACCCAGTATGCGGAAAACTCAAAAACCTGAATTTTAAGTCCGCCAAAATAAATGGCTTTTCAATTTCACAAAAACTTTTTTTTATTCGCGGACTTAAAATTCAGTTTTTTGAGTTTTCCGAATACTGGGTAAATTCGGAAAAAACGGAATATACGGAAAAATAGGTATATATTTTATGGGATTTTATAATTATTATATTTCACATCATGAGATGGTAAGCATATATTTTTTCTTTATAAAATATTAAAAATACACATTTCGGAAAGTAGACGATTTATATATACTTTCCGTGTTTTTTTTAATCAACATGATTTTATTTATTTATAATAAAAATATTTAATTATAAAAATAACATCATAAAATATTAGTAATATTTACCGTTATCTAAAAATGCTTTATTTCTCATTTTCGATGATTCGTAAAATGGAATATTCACTTGATAATTTGTATCGATCTCATGTTCATCATACTCTTTTTCTTTCATGATTTGTTTCGTCCGTTCTTTATACATATTACATACTTGGGTAATGTCAGATAAACATTTGTCTCTTGTTCGAATATTATTTGTTTCACAATAATCATATTTCTTCGTTTCAATATTGTACGGTTTATATATTGTATCAAATACATATTTATTACGAATAATCGAATAATATTTATCAACATATTCAAAATTTTCAGTAAAAGATTGCGGATTTGAACATATATATAAACATATTGCTTTGTTTAACTTTTCTAATAATAGACAGCCAGCTTTATCACTTTGAATACGTTTTAATCCACCATCCGAATAAATAAAAGCATACTTTCCATCAAAGTATATATTTTTATTCTCATCATTTTCTAAAATCATATGTAAGAAATTTTTATATAAATAAAAATCTTTATTTTGAATTTTGTTTAGAGGTATATGAGAATATGTATAATTATTTTCAATAAAATCATTTATTTTTACACTATAGCTATTTTGTGAATTATTATTGTTTTGAACATGATTATTTTGAATATTATTTACAATTTGTGTATTTGATTGATTTTGATATATAAAATTTTGTAAATTCGTCTCTTGTGATGTTTGAACTACATTATTCATAAATTCGGATGGGTTTGTGATTGAATTTATTAATTTATTTTTATTACATAAATCTTTATTATAAATATGATTTATCATACTTTCTCTTTTTTTATATATTGTTTTACATTCTAAACATTTATAATGTTTTTTTTGATCAATCATAAAAACATAATCATTTATATTTATATTTGTATCTTTATTTATTATTGGATTTTTATTTGATTTTGAAATTTCAGATATATTTTGAATAATATTCAATTTTTCATGATAATTATTTACCAAATTAATTCGTTGATATGTTTCCAATGAATTTGGATTTATATTATTATAAAAATAGTATCTTTTATTTACAGATTTTGATTTTATATCTTCCATAGATAATAAACAGTTATATTTTGATTCACATACTTCTTTTTTGGAAACATGCCTCTCCAAATCAGTTTTCAAAAAAAAAGTGTGCAAACATTTATGACAAATAAAACAAGAATTATTTTTATTGTAATTCATTTTTAATTTGGATTCTATCTTTTTATTCTTTATTTTTATTCATTTTAAACGAATAAAAATATATATTATTCCTATATATCTATGGAGCATCCATATATTTCAGTTATATCATATATTTTTATTTAAATTGTCATATATTTTATTACCATATATTACCATATATAATTATTTATTTTTCCAGTCTTTTGATTAAATTCATACTCCATTGAGTTATGGAGCTTCATAAGTATTCGCAAATAGTAAAATATTAATTAAAAATAGCTATATACTACATATTATGGTAATAGTGTAAAATGGAATATGATATTATTTCTTAAAAAAATGATCCATATGCTTCCGGATCTCCGCCATTTTATGTAAATCAACGTTTTCGTTTTTTTAAGTCCGTGAAAATAAATGACCCGAAACGAAATGTTTTGGGTCATTTATTTTCAGCCTTTTATTTTTAGGAAAACGTTGATTTACATAAAATGGCGGAGATCCGGAAGCGTATGGAATGATTATTTTACGTAATTATATAAATATTATATATGTTTATGAACATATTCAGTAATACTAATCATATATTTATATATATACTATTTTATATTAGACTTATGGAACTCCATAGCCTTGAATATGGTATGTATATTTTGTTAATTAAATATATTTCATAATACCATAACCAGTGTGATATTTTTTATATTTATTTTTAAATTATGAATAACTTTTTTAAGCTCCATAAGTGAATGGAACATATGAAATTAACTTTATAATTATAAAATATAAGTTCGGTAAAATAAATATGAAAAAATAAGATATACATATAAGAAGATTCATTAAAAAGAGATCGACTCCATCATGGTATATATACGGGACAACATAACCTCCATCTTTGTCGATCAACATGATTTTATTTATCTTGCCAATCAAACAAAAGCATCCATTCAACTTTATCACTCTTCCGGTGCCCCTTTAAACATATACACACGAAAATTCGGCAATGAATCCCTCATCAACCCCAACGCCATTTGGAACCCCACCAAAATACATATCGACAAAAAACGACGCCTCTACATTTGTAATCAAGAACATAATATCACACGATATAGCCTTGAAACATTCGCTCTTCTTGAAACTCCCGATAAATCGATCTACCTTGACGTGAGTGCCCTCCACCATCGCCCACATGATCTATGCGTCAAAGAAGATGAACGGATCTTTGTTCTCTATAATGGAGATAAAATCGGCGTATACACATATCATGGTGAAAAGATGAATATGATCCAACTATCCATACCAGCTTCTTACATCGCATATGCCAACTCCTTCTTGTACACCTATTCCAACGAAGCAAGCGCTTTCCATAAATATGATAAAAATGGTATATCCACCAACTTCATCGGTAATGAGTACGGAAATGAATGCCTCCCCACACATTTAACCGAAATTCTCTATATCCAATATGTCGAAAATGTGGGTTTCTATATCATTGATAAGTATGGCAAAGTACATTTATACGATCTCGAAGGATATTATCACGATGGATCGAATCCAATGGACGGAGTAGAAGATAGCATGAGTGGTAGAAGAGCATTTTACATCGATCGATTTGAAGATGAGAAGCCAATTTATTATTTATACCAAGAATCAGATCGATATTTACGGAAAAGTGGCATGAACTTTGTTATACCATATCATCCAACATCCCACTATGTACCAACAACAAATATGGAGGTGATCCAATTTTTGGTATCCAAAAAGGATCTTTATAAGAAATTGTTGGATGGTTATCGACTTTCGAATCAATATTTACAAGAGAATAAAGAGTACTTCATCTATTATCAAGATCGCAAGATTCATAGCTACGATCTCATCTTCATTTTACAAAAGAAGTTTATGCTCAACAGTCGCGATTATAAAAATGATCTATTTGTCCAAAAGTACCCACAACACTTCCTTATCAACGATCAGAAGTACACATACCACCAATCATTGCGGCCATTTTATAAAATGGTATTTCAGGATTATTGCGAAGCGTTGGTATACCAGGAATTATACCAAGATATTCAAAAAGTACTCGTATATGATGATTATCAGAATCTAACCGATAGGATCAAACTTTTATTCCACATAAAAGACCCACACATCTTTCCACGAGTGCCACATGGCGAATTAAAAGCATTTTATAATAAAGATCAATGCGTACTCCTGAATCGAGCACTCTTCACCAAATAAACATATATTTATAACACATCACATATCACATATAACACATAACAACACATAATCGAATATATTTTTTTGTTTTTTTGTTTTTTGTTTTTTTGTTTTGGGGGATGAGGAAGGAAGATCGATTTTACTCGGAACGATTGTGCCGGAGACGCTCGATATTCACATAGTACTCAAAGAGGTTGAATGATGTTTTCAAATAATCAATCTGATCAAAGAAACGCTCCACAACAATCATCGAGTCAATCTCCATTCCTTGGTATCCCATCAGGACAACCAGTTCATCATATGACTCCTTCGCGGACTTCATATAGCCGATCATCTGGTCGCGAATACGATCACATGTATTGACAAGATGCTTTTCGTGCTCGAAGAGCTCTTTGAGCTCTTGCTTATGTTTTTCCTTCTCCTCTTCACTCTTTTTACTTTTACGGTATTCACGGAAAGAATCCAATGAAATCTGGCCGTAATGAACAAGCTCCTCTTTTGTCTTGTCATATGACGATACAATCGGTGAAAGCTCCAAAAAGAGCTCACGTAAACGCATAATGATCACGCGGATCCGGGAATGGATTCCGCAGGTTTCGCGAGTATCATACGTAAAGAGCTCATTTTCCAGAGCCTTCAAAAAGAGATCGTAATCGTAAGCACGAGCAGATGCCATTTTTCGTTTTTTGTTTTCGTCAAAAAGAATAAATAGGTTTATACTCTCTTCTATATACAATTGAATATAAAAGATATCTTTGGTAAATTTTTTTAAGAATTATTCTCTATGTTGTTCATTTACGATCGCAGAAAATAAACGATAACGTATATCCACATTAATCAATACGTTTTGATAGAGACTACTCCGGCATAATGGACAATCACGATGATGGATCTTAAAGAGCTCCTTTACACACGATTCATGAAAAATATGCTTACATTGGACACATTGTGACCATATATTTCCACTCTTTTCACTCTCCATACAAATCGCACAATCTACATGCTCTACAATAGGTAGTATTCTTCTATTTTGATACCAATCCACATAATCACATATATGATACATCAAATACTCCGAAACACAACGCGGATATGATTGGATTGTATCATATATAGTCTTCACATACTCCTCAAAAATCAACACTTTCCCATCTTTCTCATATGTATCCATCTTTTCATCATACTTTACCATATGATTTCGACCATATATCGATCGACACCATAATGAAACAATATATGCGTGAGCAATGGGTGATGTAAATGAGTGAATAAAGGCGTTGATCCCATGTTCATAAATCGGCTCTTCATCAATTTCCATCATATCATGTATCCACTCCAAAATATCATCTAATTGAATATGTGCGTCAATGTGTAATATGATATTTTTAATTTTGTGAAAAGGGAAGTTCGATATAAAATGAATACTATATGAATTGCTTGTATCAAGGAGAATGAATCTTTTAAGCATTAAATAGTGTTTATTCAAAAAATATATATACGTGTACTTATAATTATATTTCTCCAAATCATCATCCATCTGATCAATAATATCCATATGATAATCTTTACAATACTCGCTCAATTGATATAACGAATCAATCGAAAATAGATGATCATCACTCGGCTCTATACCTTTGGCTTCCAACTCCCAAGAAGGAGTGTTATCATATAAAATCGGTAGAATTTCCAACATAAAGTGCCCCAATATCGGATTCTCCATCACATATGACGCATGAACAAAGAGATCATAAAAGGAAATATCCGAATTCTTGATCCATTGATGCTTCAATAACTTCTGTACCATCGACTTTTGACTCTCATAGATGGATATATCACATGTTCCATCACTTGTTTCTTTTACCATCTTCATATACACATAAACCATAAAACGTTCGCGAAATATCGTTTTTGAATACGTAGAGAGTATATTTCCATTAAAGAGGATAGTGGCATGCTTCATAAATGTTTCGGGATCTACATAGGTGTAAACAAAGAAGAGCGTTTCCACTTCTTGATGAAGTGGGGATTTCTCATTCTCAATCAATGTTTGGCAAAATTGCCGCATACATCCCATATACTCGCTCTCAATATCATACTCACTCTTCATTCGCCGTTCATACTCATACAGATCTTTCACATGGATCATTCTTTTGTTTTTGTTTTTGTTTTTGATTTTGATTTTGATTTCACTTCTATTTAAGCAAATATCTTCTATATTCAATCAAATATAGAAATGAAAATGAAATGAAAAATGATTTTATTCAATTAGATCGCACTCTCTCCACCCTCTTCTTCCTCTTCTTCCTCTTCCTCATTGGAATATGGTTGTGGTTGAGGTTGAGGTTGAGATTCGGATCCGGTTTTCATCACCGTCATAAAATGATACATATGCGCATCCGTATCCTTCTTCATCACATGAAACATCTCCTCATTTGGATAATGAAGCTGATACACCTGTAATGTAGAAGTACGCCCAATGCGTTGAGCACGACCGATGATTTGTGCCCGCATTTCCGGATTGGGTGTGTGCGTAAAGATCACATGCGATGTATTTTCGAAATTCATACCACAACCAAAGAGTGTCGAATCACAAAAGAGGATCTGCGCATCCTCCGACTTATACTGACGCACCGCTTGCTCGATCGAACGCATATTTCCACCATCGAGCTGAACATACTTGATATTTAACATATCACATATCGGTGTGATCTTCTTGAAAATCGATGAGAAATCCGAAAAGATCATTATCTTCGTAGGCACAGGTTCAGCGCCTTTCTTCTTTTTACTGGGTGCCGGTTGATTTAAGATGCGCAAAAGTTGATGAATCAAATCGAGTTTATTGATCTCCATATGAATCTCCTCATTCTTATGCGCCTTCTGATGGATAATACTTTGGAGATCCTTCTCATAAAAGAGTGGATCACGATTCTTCTTCTCAATGTGTTGTGCCGTGAGCTCTTCCGCCTTTTTCTGATACTCCGAATAATGCTTCTCAATTTGCGTATATTTGATCAACTCTTCCACATAAAGGCGGAGATTATCATAATTCTCCACATAATTCAACATATTGTTCACACTCGACAAACCTTGCGATAACTTTTCACGATATTCCGTGAAACTCTGAATAAAGAGCTTGATTTGATTCACAAAATCATACTTATTATTCCGACCCATTTGCTCAAATCCATCATGAAGATAAAGCGTACGGCGATTCTTCTGATTCAACTTTGTCAGTTCATCCACCGTCAAGATCATCGACTTTCCACTTTCACACGTATAGTACGCATTCTTCATACTTATACTCAACTTCTTATAATACTCAATAAAGTTCCGCATCATCGAAATGACCGTCTCCTTCTCTTCACGTGATATATCATTCTTCTCCATCATCATATTATACTTCGAAAATAACATGTCAATCAACTTAAATTTACCCAAGAAATTCGAAAATTGAGCATAATCCGACTCCACTTGCGTCATGAATTGAATAAAGTTCTTCAATGTCCGATTATACATATTTACCATAAAATTCATATTCTCTCGATCACTCTTCTCCGACTTCCACTCATAATACTCACGGTCAATCATCAAATACTCCACATAGCGCTCCATATAATACGGTTGCGTATTATCAAGCGACATATGTTTGGCACCCATCATCTTCAATAAACCATTTATATACGTCTCCTCTTTGAGCGATTTCGTCAACGTTTGAATCGCACTCTTATTCTCATCATCCTTCAATACCTCATTCAATGTATCCATATACTCCACCAAACCCACACTCTTCATATAATAAATCGTCTGTGAAAGAGCTTTCGTCAGCGGGGCAAATGATTCCACCATATCAAATACCTGATCATGAAGATCATATCGCTGATCCTCAATTTCCTTCATCTTCTTGATCTGTGTTTGATAATACTCGATCTTGGAGCGCGCATCCTTCAACGTTTCCACAAACTCTTGGGTCGAATAATCGAGGAGCTGATCCTCATTATTCGGAATCCGCTTGATAAATTGGAATTTAAGCTTGGAGTAATCATACGCATTCAACGCCTTCATATCCTCCTTCGTATAATAACCAATTTGCGAAATGATCTTATCCAAAATCGGATTATAACACTCCATGTGATAATGCTCCGGCTCCGGAATGCGCATATTCTTAAAAACATACTCCGGATCACACTTCGAAAAAGAAGCCACCTCAAAATCACCCGATGGATCAATCTTAAAATGCGTTTGATATATACCCATTCGCGACGGCGTGAATGATGCCGAGACAAACCACGTATACTCCGTCGGAATCGCATGTACCAAAAGATTCGCAATCGTGTCAATCTCGTCAAAAATAAGTCGACGGAATGTGCGATCATTATCATACAGTTTAAACGTCTTTCCATCACGACCTTTCACCACATTTGCCTCAATCGTCGCAACCATCGGATGATATAACGTCGATGGCACAATATAAATATCATAATACTTGCGACTCTTAATCATCTTCTCATGCGTTGCTTTACTAATCACCGTTTCAATGTCAAAGAGCGTTTCATAATCAATCATATCCTGATACGAAAGCTTCTTATACGTTAACTCATCCGAAAAACGCGTTATCGAATTACACCATTGATCCACAATATTATGTGGCATCACAATAAATGTCGTAAAATTCGCATTGGGGTGCTTCTGTTTATCATTCAATATCATCGAAAGCATCGTGAAGGTTTTACCCGCACCCGGCATCGTCGCTTCCACTCCATACTTCCGTCCCGAACGCTCGATATCCTCAATGCGGTGAAGCATGGTGAGCTGATGGGGATAAAGGGTCATCTTCGCATTTTTCGGTTGCGGAGCTTTCGGGCTCTTTTCAGTAAGCATTTTTTAAAAAGTAAATATCTGTTTATCCTTCTGATTTTATTCTTTATATCCAAACGAATCACACAAAAATAGATTGTAAGAATAGAAGATTGTATTTTTGTACTTTTTATATTGATATTTATATTGTGATATTGATAGAATGTGTTATAATGCGCAGGTTTCATTAAATACATGGTACTTCGCCATTTTTGGATTTTTAGTGGGACTCTTTGCTGGATTTCCACTACCTAAATTGCTTTTTGCTCTACTTTTTAGTTCGATGCAACTTGTCGAATACTTTTTATGGAAGCATATCGATGATCCAAAGAAGAATCGATTTTATTCGAAAATGGGACACCTTATTCTTATATTTGAACCCCTCTTTGCCATCTTCATGATCCCACATAAAATGATCCTTTATGGATTAAGCGCATTTTACATCCTCTTCCTCATACTCTTTCATCTATATAATTATCAAAAGATCCATTTTTACACACGCGTCGGAAAGAATGGCCATTTGGATTGGCAATTTAGCCGCAATTTAGGAGATTTGTATGGTTTGATATGGTTTGGTCTCTTCTTCACAGGTATTTATATGAGCAAAGATATCGTCTTCCTCTGGGGAGGTATACTTTCTCTCCTCTTTACATTATATAGCGAAAAGTTCGAAAATACATTCACATCAAAATGGTGTTATATTAGCAACATTGTGTGGATCTATATTATTTTATGTGCGTTATTTTCACTTTATAATCGATAAAAGAGATATAATCCACATTTGGATATAAATTTGCTATTTGAATATGTTGCCGCAAATGTTCCCAACATCCGATCTTGTGTGATCAAATATCCACTTCTATTTTGAAACTTTTTATTTCGATATTGATTTAACGAATGATCTACTTCGACCAATTGTAATAAATCACCTACTAACTTAAAGCGTGAAAAGAATAGGATTACTTTGATAAATGGATTATATGAATACACATATTTCGAAAAGAAAGATAAGATCTCATTCCGATAATTCTCATTTGAAAAGAGCCTCAAACTATCAAAGTAAATATTCTGATCTTTATATTGAAGAATATTTTTCCTCTTTTTACCACGCTTCAATTCATCATATATCTTTTTATCCGTATATGGCATCTCCATCATCAAATTCATTAAATGTGCGCGTAAAGTAGGATTTGCATGATTATACATCTCTTCATTTTGAAGAATGATTGATGTGATAGATGCTATAAAAATATACATCATCACATTATGATTTTTCATGTATAACTCCATTCTATGTGGATCATGTACAATATTTTCAATGTTCTTCTTCGAAAGAATATGTTGTAAAAAGATACTTAAATTTCCAACAGAATTCGCGCCTTTTTTTAAAGATAGATTAAAGAATGGACTTTCTATATCAAATCCGTCTCTTGATACACTTGGTACAGATAAATAAATATCTTCGAATGTTTCATTAAAAAATATTTTACATATTTGAGAATAGTAATCATCCGCATATTCACGTAGCATATCTGCTTTCGTCAATGAATCATATTCTCCATATATCTGATTCAATATGCGATTTCGATTTACTTTTGAATATGGATCCATATAAGCACCGACAGAGGATACAAAATACGATGAGAAGAGTTCTCTTATCTCTAATAAATCCTCTTTACTCATATAAAAGAAAGATAATGCCGCTGCGTCTTGTATAATATATGGCTTTCTCTGAGTTCGGTGTATATATTTCATAATCGTAAAGAAACAAATGCCAATATCATTTTGTGATTCACAAATCTTATAATTCATTTCATTTAATCTCTTCTCTATAATATCTCGGAATACACGTTTGAAAAAGTGTTTTTCGCTTTCATATTTTATTTTTTTGTTTAACTTTTCTATATTTTTTGCGCTTAAAAAAGAACGATCTTTATCAAAAAAATCATGAACAAAATCATTCATGATATATGATTCATAATATGAGTTTCCATTTAATTTTGTATATAGATTCAATCCAATTGATCCTGAGCCAATTTGAAGAAGAACCTCTTTTTTATCATATAATGTATCATACAATTTATAAATATGATCAAAAATAAAATCATACTTCTTATGAAATCCAATAAAATATGGATTTATGGTAAGTTGATTCTTCTTTTCCATATTCTTCGCTAAAATCTTCTCAATCTTCTCATGATCACTTTTATCTAAAAAAATATACTCTAAAAATGAAAAGTGAAAAATAGGCGTATAATCATCATTTTCTAAATGTATAAATATCACAGGTTCCACAAATAAATTCATTATATAATATTTGGCATGTTTACCATATAAATCTTCATACAAAGAATAAAGAGAAGATATGTTTTCGAGAATTTGTTTGTTCATATCATTCATTAATTTGATTTTTATAGATTGAAGATATAATTGAATCTCTTGATGAATATATGTGTTTGATCCTCTTTTTACCATCTTTTCAAAATATGTTTATCTATTCTATACTTACTTTTTTCTATTCCTCTATTTCATAGAAAAAAAATAAGAAAGAAGAGTAGATTATATCAAGCTGATGACCTCTTTTCAAGCGAACCTCCTGCTCCCCAAAGGGGAGCCAAGGAGTACACACATGTTTTTCACATCACCAAATATCAAAGATCAATCCTATCTTGATATCAAATATACTAAATACGGAGAAAATCGGATGCCATCATTCCATTGGGATCCCGTGGATAACGCTTCATACTACGCACTTTTTTGCGTCGATATTACCAGGCCATGGAATCACTTATATATCCCATATATATCGATCTCAAAATCAAGTATATCACTCAATGCGGAAAATTCCATCGTGGGGATCAACTCTTTCGGGAATTATGGCTATGATGGCCCTTTGCCTCCACCTGGAAGCGGGCGACACACCTATATTTTCTACCTCTTTGCCATTCAAACAAATAAAAATAAAAATGAAGCCAACATAAAAAAGAGTATACATCGCGAAAATACAATTGTGAATATAGAATCATTTATTCAATCTGTTCAAGATCGCGGCGAAAAGATACTCGCTTATGGGGAAATAAGATGCTATTTCGAAAAAGAGTGAAGATCTTTTGTTTATTTTATTTTTATTTTGTTTTATTTTGTTTATTTTTATTTTTATTTTTATTTTTATTTTTATTTTTTTATTTTTATTTTGTTTTATTTTATAAGAATATTTAGAATATAAATCCTCAATGTTCAATCGTTTCACCATCATGATAACATATTGATCTTTCCATAAAAAGATAATAAATTCGAGGCTTCTCTCTATATAACTTTTCGATACGATAATTTCCGATTCGAATTTCGAATCTTCTTCGGGGTGAAAGAGGACGCAAAATATTTCGAAGAAGAGGACTCACTTTGTTCGTGATATCATGTTCAAGATAGAATGTGATCATATCCGTTTCGGGATTGTAGATGATTACAAACGGATCATATCGAAATTGCGAAATGGTTGTTAACTCTTGATATAGAATCATATCGATCAGACTCTCTAAAATATCATTAAACCGCTCTTCCGTGATTGGAGTTTGGATCATATGACATATCGCAGAAACAGACTCAAACGGAATCTTACTTCGCAATCTTTGAAACGGATCTTTTAACGGATCCGCATCATTATATATATCCGCGTTATCGAATGAATCCATTTTAAGGGTTTTTACATGTATTGTTCATATATGTTTTCTATCACTATTTCAAATCAATTTTTATCATCATATAGATCATAAAAATAGAAGATCGATCATATTCTCTTAATTCTTGTTTCTTATCTCTTATTTTTGGGTATTTTGATGACGATTCCCTGCTACTCGCTGCTGACTGGAGGTCAGCCGAGCGAGTTGTACGTTCCCTTCTTTCTTCTTTCTTTTTGGAGTTTGTTTCTTCTTCTTTTTGGGTACTTCAATCTTTCCAAAATGGTTCATCTTCAAATAAGCGCGGACGTTCTTATTCGAAATTTGCGTAGGATGGCTATCCAAAATATGATGAATCAGACCATATTGGATCTGCTCTTGGGGTGAAATATGAATAATCGCTTTATCCAACTTCTCATAAAATGCGTTCGGCAATTTCGAGAAGCACTTTCCAAATCGCTTCAACTCATTCATAAAGATTCGCGTATTATAAATTTGATCAATAAACTTCCATGCGCCTTCCACTCCACGATAAGTGAACTCTGTGGTAATCGAGTAAGGTTTGAGGGCAATGCGATTGGGACACATGAGCGACAAGAAGAGGTTGCTCAAATTCTGTTGCCCCTCACAATACGCAACAAGCGGCACTCCCAAATGCTGAATGAGCGCCAAACGATACAAGAGACCCGCATGAACGATCGGACTTATAAACGCCTCCGTATACGAATAGAGAGGCAAGATTTGTAATACCACCGGTTTGATCTGCTTCATATGGATATTACTCAATATCATCGAATCGAGCGAAAAGATAAACGTTTCTAATGACTGAATCGCCGAAAAGGGGATTGGGGTTTTACTTTGAATCGCACCCACCGAATCATTTGACGCAATCTTCATATTATATAAATCCACCGTAATCACATTAAAATTCGTTTTCTTTAAGAACGTATTGAGCGGCAACGAAAGATTGCCACTCTTCGCACTACCTATATCATACTTCCCTATTTCCGGAAAGTGTAATACACGATCCACAATTCGCTTCTTCAAACAATCGGCGGCAACGATCATTTTATCACGATTGATATAATCCGTGATCTCATCATCGGTCAAACGCGTACGCGACTTGAGCAGATTCTTATAACGGATAAACATATCCAACGCATACTTTTGCTTTACTACACTATTTCCCGTCTTACCATATTCAAAACCCGCACTATCATGGATCAAATATTGCGAATAGTCAATCATCACACGATAGGGGGCATAAAGCGCAAGAAAGGTTGCCGCACTTGCACATATATCCTCAATGACCACACAAAAGGGAACACGGGCTTGAAAGATGAGGGTTTCAAATATATCAATACCCAAAATATCACCTCCTCCCGACGAAAGATGAATCACAATCGGCTTCGGAACTTCACGCATATTCTCTTTTGTATATGTCGTTTCATTTAACATCAAGAATTGCTCACGAAAGAGTTGCGCCTTCTCCCGGGAAACAACGCCATTGTAATAAATATGAGACACTTTGGATGAGAAGAAATCCTCATCCTTAAACGCGCCAAAAAACTCCACACTACGCGATATCAAATCTTGATATTTCGCATCCATCTTATAATCTTATAATCTTCTATCTTCATATCACATAATATTTTTATCAAAAATGGATATAAAGAATATCATATGAAAAAGATTAAACACGAAATTGTGATTCTCTCTTTTCTTTAAAAAGAAATAAGATGGATCATTCAAATACAAATACCTATGATTGTGGTATATGTTTTGAAAATGTATGTGAGGAAAATGTTGTGAAAGTGTGTAATGGGAAACATCACTTTTGTAAACCGTGCTATGAGAATTGGAAGTGTGCATCCCTCCAAAGTCATAAACATATTGAATGTCCCATGTGTCGCAATTTGATCACCCATTATTTCGAAGCAATGCGCGTATATACAGGGGCATTTGTTGAATATTACACACATACACAACAAAAGAAGAGTGAAACTCAATATGTGAATGGAAATATTCATGGTACACATAAAACATGGTATCGGAATGGGGCGATCGAAAGCGTGATTCAATTCACAAATGACAAGATGAATGGCACATTTGAAAAGTGGCATTCAAATGGAAAACGCGCACTACTCAAACATTATTTGAATAATCATCCACACGGGGAGTTTAAAGAGTGGGATATTTATGAAAGATTATATACCATTGGTTTTTATCATCGCGGAAAGTTGGAAGGGGAGCGAAGAGAGTTTTATGAAAATGGAGAGCTCTATCAAGTGGATACATATCAAGATGGAAAGAAGTGCGGCATTTCCAGAACGTTCTATCGATCCGGTAAACCAAAAGAGATCTATAATTATGTGAAAGGACAACGAGAAGGGGAGTATGTATGGTATTATGAAAATGGTATGCTTCGCGAATTAGGGAAGTATGTGAAGAATCGCAAAGATGGTATCTTCCGCACATGGAATTCGAATTATAAACTTGAATATGAAGTGGAGTATAAGAACGGAAAGCGCGAAGGAATCGAAAAGAGATACAGCTATATCGGTTCCATCTCATCGGAACGATTCTTTGTAAATGGACATCGTCATGGCATCTCTAAATCATACCACTTTGTTAGCGTCGAAGAGCAGATGAATCCACCCGTGGATGTAATCTCTTATTATGAAAATGGAAAGTTAACTGGATTATACCAAAAGTGGCACTCAAATCATTCTCTCCATGTAAGTGCCGAATATAAAGATGGAAAGCGTCATGGTGTATATCGCGAGTATTACAAATCAGCCCATGATGATGAGCATATCATAAAATCAGAAGGTATTTATAAAATGGGTGTTCCCATCGGTGTACACACCAAATGGGATAAAGATGGAAAGATAATTCGTCAAGAGGCGTTTTAAGAAGCCTTCACCAATTTAAAAATGGTATACAGATTTTTACGACGGCTATATTTAATGCGACCTCGGCAACAAGGACAGGTGATCTTACTCTTCTGAATGAGCCAAGCATGGAGACAATCTGAGCAAAATTGGTGATTACATTGTGTGATCACATTTGAAGGATTATCTACACATATGGCACACGTTTCAATTTCGGCAACACTCTTTGTTTCATCTTTGATCTTCAACGGGCGATAAATCGACCCATCTGGAAGGATGGAGTACTCATAGCGCTCGGGGTCTTTGGCGTGAATCCACTCCACAAAGTCGAGCATTCGTTCTTCACACACTCTGTGGAAGAATTGGATCATATTGATATTTTCATCCGTAAAATAATTCGGATCGATTTCATCAATAAAACGGATCACATCCAATTTCTTGGAACCATATCGTACAATATCATCCGTATGTGAACGAATCAAATCGGGATAACGAGCATAAAGCCATCGCAATCCTTCGACATTTCCCTTCTCACTAAGATAAAGGAGTGTATCATCACCCAAAATGTTGAGTGTAGGACGGATCGTCAAGAGCCATTCACATACATCATACTTATTCTCGGTGATCGAATTTGAAAAAGCATACATGAGATTACTCTCTGAATTCTCATCTTCGAGAATCAGGGGCTTGATCTCATAGAACCATTGGGCAATCGCCAAATGGCCATAAATACAAACTCTTGCAAATTCATAACTCGATAACTCTTTGATCGGATTATTTCTACGATGTGTTGTTGCCACAATATATTTGGCAACTTCAAGGTTTCCCTCATAACAAGCACGTGTAAAGAGTTCGTTGATATCTGTTGCTTTACGCATCAAATCATAATCAACACCATATTTCAACTCAGCGTAAAGTTCAGCAGCATATTCCAGCTCTGAATCATCATCCGACTCAACATCAGAGATGTTCGAGAGAACCTCCTCATCATCATGAACATTTTGGATAACTTCCATTTTTTATATTTACGTTGGTAAAGTTTTGACGACTCCCTGCTACCTTTTGTTCCTCTTTCACATTCGGGATGAATGAGAGGAACCAAGAAGGTTGTTTATAATTGTTTGGATATTCAATATACTTCTATAAAAAATAGAATAAATTTTTATTTTTTTTGACCTTTTACATGGCTTCACGCGAAGCATATTCCATCGCTTCTTCAAGAATACCTGAAAAATCGCTATTAGGAAGAATAAGTTTCATTTGGGAATAAAGCCAAATGGCAATATTCAGATGTCCATGCTTACAAGCCGCAATCAGCGGAATGCGCGATCCATTCCATAAAGGAAAGATGCCCAAATCCGAATAAGATGCCATCATATCGGCAAGGCGCAACTGTGCCTCTTCCTCTTCCTCCTCTTCATTTTGAAAAGAGAGCAACATGAGCGGATCGGTATGGTAAAAGAGCCATTCAGCAAGTTTCATGTGCCCATGGACACACGCAAGCAAGAAGCTCGTTTTCAAACAAAATTTCATAGCCATAATCTCTTCGTGAAGAAGCGAAAAGAGCCACTCCACAACATGTTGATGTCCATACATCGATGCGCAAATAACTGCGGATCCGTGGCAAAAATCGGGGGTGAGAAGTCGAATCTCACTCGGATTGATTCCATAGAGAAATTGGATATACTTCAATTGACCATACATGGCTCCATTCACAATTGCGACCTCCAAATACTCATGGATGCGCATACATGGATAGAGGGCAATGGCACGTTCGGCAAGAGGGATCAACTGATCCCCATATCTCGCAAGAGTGAGCAAATAGTTCGCAGGATTCATCAAATGAATCGTTTTGTCCATATGATCGATCATTTTTGATATCATATAATTTTCTTTATCTATATCATATAATCCTCATTATCTCTATAATTTTAAATTTTTTTTTCAAATATGATGCTGATTTACGTTTAATTTTATAAATTGGTTTTTATTTGTTTTTTATTTGATTTTCTGTTTTTTTTTCAAAAAGATAAAGAATAAATAATAAAGAATAAAATAAATATATATAGATTTTTCACAACCTTCTTTGTTCCTCGAAGAGGAACAGAAGGTAGCAGGGAGTCGACAACTCGCTTGGCTAACCGGAGGTCAGCAGGGAGTAGCAGGAGTCGTCATATTCTGGATATAAAAGAGGGGAGGTTCGGGAACATTTCCCTCTAAACTATGCCGGCAATACGGGCATGAAGGTGAAGTGTTCATCCACTCCTCGATACACGATTGACAATATTGATGTCCACAACGGGTAATCAAATCAGATTGATCCTCCCAACATATCGCACATGAAGTGCGATCACATACCTTCACTTCACGAATCGGGTAATCCTTCCGAATAATCGGGATGATCACATCATTGTCCATTCGGAAGTTATACCTTTGCGGCATGATCGATCGATACCACTCAGCAACCTGGATATGTCCAGCTTCGCACGCAGTGATAAATCCACCATGATCGTACGCACTTAAATCGACGTTTTCTGTTATCGAATAAACATAATGAATCACATCGATATGTCCATGTTTCGCGGCTTCATAAATCATCTTCGATGAATCACCCGCAAATGTTCTGGGATATAGCGCCTGATAATGTTCCAAAATACCCGTAAATCCATGCTTCGCAGCATTGGAGAGGTAATAGGCAAGATAGGTGCTCTTGTTGTTGATATGATGCGAAATGAGACCTTTCAGGATCTTCTGGCACTCTTCAACAAACGAATATTGAATATTCGGTGTATATGTACCAGTTTGATAATGATAAAAATACCGATAGCGCTGGGGATATTGTTCACAAATCCAACGTATAATACGCGGGCTTCCCACGCGACATGCGTGATGAAAGGCGTTATCCGTTTTCAAATATTCAATCTTCGCCCCAATAGAGATGAGAAATTGAACCATCTCCAAAACGGGTAGACCACACGCAGCATAAAGGAGGCAATTCTTCATCTCCTGGGTGTTAAAACCCGGATGTATAGAGAATAACCACTCTACCACATCCACAAAACCTAAACGGCACGCTTCATGAATACCATGATTGGCATTGTAATCAACGGTAATCGTCGGATATGTCGCATAGAGCCATTTGGCAATATGTAAATGTCCGGAAATACACGCATTTGAAAAAGCTGTATTCCGATGAGTTGAGTTTGTTTCAAATGAATCAAAGAACCATCGAACCATATCGAGAGAACCCGATTTCACGGCATCTGATGCCAAATGATACGACATTCGACTCTTGATATAATCCATATCGCGTTCCGAGATCCATGAATGAATCCACTCGATCATCTCTACATTACCGCTTTTTATCGCGGCAGGAAAATAATCTGTATAAATCGACACACATGGCGGCTTGATAGAAAGAAGCCACTTTGCCACCTCTACGTTTCCGGATTGGCAACATTTCTCAAAATGATGATGACCCGATACACCCCATAGTTGGAGCTTCTCGGGGTACTGAGTCGCTAAAATGCGGATTAAATCCCACAAACCATAACGTGAATACATATGTATCGTATACGGATCTTCAAGTTGAGGAGAGTGAATAGAGCGCTTACGCGCAAGATCACTACGTATCGATTGAAAATCCATTTTTTGGTGTTATGATCTCTTCGTACCCTTTCACCCTTCTATCTTTTCAAAAAGTCATTTTTTATTCATTTGTATTCGATTTACGATATATTTATAAATTGTTTTTATTTGATTTTTATTTGATTTTTTATATTTTTGAAAATAAAGATATAAATATATAAATATATAAAAATAAATAGATTGATTGAATCATCGCACTAAACGGGTTCAATGTAAAAGAGCGGAGGATCATCACATGACGAGGACGATTTCAAACTCTGTGTACAATAAGGGCAAGTTGGGCGGATTTTCATCCACTCTTCAATACACCCATCACAATAGTAATGACCACATCGGGTGATCACATTTGCGCAATCTTCAAAACAAATGGCGCATGTGGCAGGGCATGCGCGACGCATCGGGTAATCCTTCCGAATGACCGGGATGATCTCATCATTGTCCATTCGGAAGTTATACCTTTGCGGCATGACCGATCGATACCACTCGGCAATCTGGATATATCCAGATTTACACGCAGTGATAAATCCACCATGATTGTACACACTTAAATCGACGTTTTGTGTTATCGAATAAATATAATGAATCACATCCATGTGCCCGTGAGTTGCCGCATGATAAATCATCATGGATGATTCTGCGATAAATGTTCGGAAATATAGCGCGTGATAATATTCCAACATACCGAGGAGACCATACTTGGCCATATTCGACATGAAGTAGTATACATCATTATTTTGATGATTGAGGTGAATCGAAATCCGACCCTTCAAGATCTTCTGTTGACGTTCCACAAGCGAATATTGGATATTCGAATAATATAAAGTATATTCATAATCATAATGATGATCATATGCCTTCTCTACTCGATATTGATAGCGCTGCGGATTTTGTTCATGAATCCAGAGAATGATTCGCGGAGATCCGCTAATACATGCGCGATGGAAGGCGTTGTCGACATGTAAATATTCGATCTTCGCCCCATTCTTCATCAGCCATTGAGCAATCTCAAAAGAGTTCGCATCACACGCAATATAAAGAAGCGTATTCTTCATCTCTTGGGTATTAAATGCGGAATGAATGGTAAATAACCACTCAACTACATGAAAATGCCCATTTCTACACGCTTCGTAAATGCCATGATTGTCATTATACTCAACGTTGATCATTGTATATGTCTCATAGATCCACTGGGCAATATGTAAATGTCCGTCGACGCACGCATGATAGAATGCGGAATTCCGATAAGTGGAATGATTTTCATTCCACATGAAAACATATTTGAGCACATCCAGATTTCCAGAAATAGTTGCATTTGCCACCAACTTGGAATAAGTGCGATGACTCTTTATAGAATCCATATCTTGGGGAGAGATCCATGAAATGATCCATTGGATTATGTCAAGTTTTCCACCCATGATAGCATAGTACAAAGAATTCTCAGCATGAATATTTTGATTGGAAGGCTTTGTGGCGTAAAGCCACTTCGCCACTTCCACATTTCCTGAATGACAGCAAATCTCAAAAAGACAATCTACACTCCATAATCGGAGCTTCTCGGGGTGCTTTTCCGCTAAAATGCGGATCATATCCCACAAACCCCAACGTGAATACAAATGAACAACCGAAGTCGCAGCATATGCTTCATCAAGATTGGGGAAGTGGATCGATTGCTTACGTTCAAGTTCCATCTTTTCTTCTTTTTATAATCGTATATTTTCTTCTCTTCACATTCTTCTTTTTCAAAAAGTCATTTTTTTACCTCTTTTGCGAGTTATACTTATGATAAAAAGCATATGCGTAAATACACATTTTACCAAATGTTTCATCACTTATACCAACATTCACATGGGTTGATAATTCCTTCTTATCAATGCTCATAAAACACGCTTCACAAAATGGGCGCTTCTCCATATCTCGAAAAATCGTCCGCGCACTCAACTTCATATCACATATGCCACAATTTACCATCTTATCTATTTATAAATAAAATAGATAATTTTTTATATAAATAAGCGAAAAAAGAATTAGATCAAATAGAAGAAATCGTTTTTGGAAAATTTGTATTATTCAATTTTATTTTTACTAAAAAAATAAAATAAAAATATACAAAGATTCATTTTCAAGAATATAGAGGATTTCGCTTCGATCTAAAAGATTAGATGGGTAAAGAACGATTTTAGCCATGCCCAAATCGATCTTTCATCTTTATCATCTTTATTCATTTCGATTCGAATCGAAGATAATGGAATATACGGATCCGAACAGAAGCACTCATCGTCACCTTGATATCCATAGTCTGCGAAATATCCATCATCTTCTATTTTTCGCCTTCTTCTTTTAGATTTTAACATGGAATCTCTTATTTAGAATTACCTACTCTAAATAAGATCTATATTTTTATGATTTTATGATTTTTTGTGATGGTGGGTTGGGGGTTGATGAAAGAGGAGGTATTTTTCTATTTTTTTTTGATATATACTCACGCGTTGTCTCACGCGTTGTCTCACGCGTTGTCTCACGCGTTGTCTCACTGGTCTCACTGACTCACGCGTCTCACTGACTCACTGTTTCACGGTCAAGCGCTTCTTTCCGCGCCTTGTTGTAAAACTCAATATCACGGGGTACGATGGGTTTAAACTTCTTGCCCATAACCTTCTTGTGGTGAATTTTAACCGTCAGCTCAATACGCTCACGAATGATATCGTTCAAGATGGGCTTATCACCATCAGGACGGGTGATGTCGTTGAATAGTATATTGACATAATCAGGATTCTCATCAACAAAATCACACATCATCATGTACCATGATTTCGCCGGGAAAATGTCGGGATTGAGCAGGTAAAAGTTGATGACATCAACAAAACGAGCTGTCTTATCGGTATCCCCGTGCAAACCGAGACGATCAAACGTCCGAAGGATGCGGTTGACCACACTGTTCGGCAATGCGAGAAAAGGGATCATGTTTAACCCCGAAAGGTCGGGTAAACCCTGCGAAAGGCCAATCTTGGGTAAACCCAGCAAAAGCGTTTCCATGTTGAATGAGTTGTTATAATCATTCCAATTGAGTGAAATGATTATATATCATTTTATCCGTAATTTTTTTTATAAATATTATTCTTTTTCAATAAGAGTCGTGTTTTTGTTTCCCATCTAATCCACCTCTTCGAGATCACTCTTTACGTTCACCTTTTCGGCAAAAGCATCAACACCTCCCCACACATCAAGTGGATAGATACGTCCCGAATAGCCGAGCTGATGAGCTTGGATCAAAATGCGATAATAATCAATCACCCGCGTACGAGTTTCGATGTATTGGAACGCATTCAGCCAACGTGAATCGACTTCATAGAGCTGCTTCATAATAAACGCAAAATCGGACATAATCAGATTCAACGTATCCGTATCATCCACGCGACCATTGGCGTAGCCATATGCGCGGAATATCCACTGCTGGATTGTCATGCTACACGCATACCTTTGCATCATTTGCTCAAAAGTCTCCTGACTCATCATCATCATTTTTGACGACTCCCTGCTCATGTCGCAGCAGATTTCTGTTCCTCTTTCACGTGTGAGAGGAACCAAGAAGGTTGAATAGAATGTTGTATATTCCGATTAAATACCACCACTTTCTCTTATATATTTGTTTGGTCAATTTTTCTTTATATATATACTTACGATATGGTCTACGAAAAATTGAATATAAAAAATAGATATGATTCATCATTCTTCATATGAAAACATACAAAATAGAACAAAATGGGAACTCGTGGCTACTTTGCCTTTTTCTACAAAGGCCGTTTGTACATCTTTTACAATCAATTCGATTCCTATATCTCCGGATTGGGTACACGGCTTCTTCACGAAGTGCGCGAAATGATGGAAAGTGGAAAGTTTGATGATTGGAAGAGCCATTTTACCTCATCGGTTGTGATCGAAAATGAAGAGCAATTTAAGCGCATTTTCCAGAATAATCCGGATCATTTGAACACATTGATTGATCACTTCATCGCACATATGCCAACACGCAATATCCGAAAGTGTGATACAGAATATTCCGATATTACTCGTTTATACGATTGTTGCCAGAGCATGAAGTGCGTTCTCGAATCGAAGTACCTCTTTATTACAGAAGATATGGACTTCATGTATGAAGCCGAATATGGCTATATTCTCGATTTCGATAAAGAACGGTTTAAGGTGAAGATTCTTGGATACAATTGTACCCTCGACTTCTCCCTTCACAACCTCCCATACAAACTTCCCGAAATCGCATTTACACGCGAAGAAACAGAAGAGTAATTGAATATATTACTTTTTCGATTTCGTTGAGTGTGATGATTTTGAACGCGATGAGTATGAATCCTCCGAATCACTTATACTTATATACGATTTTGAATTTGAATGTGAATTTGAATTTGAATGTGTTTGTATGCTTTTTATAATATCACTCTCTTTTTGGATACCTTTCTTCTTCAATGATTCTAATTTCGCTTTCAACTCTTCGATTTCCCGCGATTTCGCATTCAAAATCTCACTTTGCTTCCCTGATGTGATCGGTTTTTCATCTTCCTCTTCCAATTGAACACGGAATGAGGAGGAGGAGGATTTGGATTCATTCTTTTCATTCACTTTGCCAAAGAAGCGTGTTGTGTAGAGAAGATCACTTTGAGAGCGATCCGCATAAATTCGTCGTTGTACCGAAAAGGTCTTCCCACCCTTTCCCGCCAAAACAATGTAATCCGGGGCAACTTTCTTCAATATTCCACCACTCCGATATAACTCCATCGATTTTTGCGGGTCAAATGTAATATAGGATATTTTCACACCTTTACGGAGGAGATCCATATCTTTATTGTCAATCTCCTCATAACCACGCAACTTTTCCGCAATCGCCTCTTGCGTTTGGATCATATCCGTAATTGTTCGTTCCGGCTTCTTATAACCATCATTTGTAAGACGACGAGCACCCTTTGCCGTATACGTTATTTTTTTGTGCTCCATACGCTTCTTAAAATATGCCGATGTTTTCGCATCCGATCCACCCGAAAAGACGATCGTTTTCACTTCCGAATCACTCATTTTAATTTTAATTTTAACTTAAACTTTAATTTACTTTCTCGTTTTTGTAATCTATCTATATAGATCCTCTACTCTTTATATATCTTTTTCTTGAAAAAATGAAAAATAAATTCACTCTTCCTCTTTTTGATAGACGATCAAATATAAAAGAACGTAAACCCCCAAAAATGGCTCTTTCCAATAAGGTAGATCATTCATTTATTCAAGTAAAACCTAAAAAGCGTGAACGTGAACGTGAACGTAATCGTATTCAAGAAGATGAAGAGACACAATTTTGCTTTAAAATGTATCGGGATTGGAAAGATCGTGATATCCCATTTGACATTCCCGTTTTAATTTTGGATGAGAAGCAACTTTTTGAAAATAAAGATTTGGCAACGATCCCCCGTTTAAACGCGAAGTATCAATATACAAAGAGGAGCATTCCTTTCATATATGACATATATGACATATATGATTTCACGAAAAAGTATCAAACGTTAGATCAATACTTCTTTAAATATACCAAAAAGTATATACCCTCTTTCGAAGATTTCAAGAAGATCTTGACAAAGCGCGAGCTCTTTGAATTAGAGCCAAACTTTTTCGAATCGGTAAACCTCTTTTTATATACGTCATTCCTCTTGCGCCAGTTTAGCTGTGCCATGAAGATCATCCCGTACTTTTATACGCCGATCCAAGATGAAGCGAAGTATATCTTTTATATTTGTGTCGACTATTTGAGACAAATATGTATGATTGAAAATAAAGCAATGATGCGAAGTGATATCATCCATATGATCGAAAAGCTCTACGCGATGGAAGGGGCGATTTTAAATGATGAACTCTTTTTAGAGGCATTCCCATTTATGAGTCGCGCATTCATCGAAACAAATCGAGATATTTTTATTCAAAAAGAACCTTTTCATTTTGTAATGAATAAGAAGTAATCATGGAAGATTTTTCCATTCAATGATATAAAAAATCGAGTTATAAACAAAAAATTCAAAAATACAAAAGAGAGAGAAAAAAGAAGAGAGATGGATATTAGAAGAGAGGATAAAAGTATCCATCTTGATAAAATGCGTGCTGATAACTTGGTTGAAAATAGGGATCTTGAATCATCGATGTCCATATCTTTTCCGGATAATAAGGCGTTTTCGGCGCATGTGAAAAGAAGATTAAATGGCGATTTGATGGCAACAAATGTGAATTGGATGATTCATCACATTCAAATCGTTCTATTTTTAACGACTTTCTGCTCATGTCGCAGCAGATTTCTGTTCCTCTTTCACGTGTTAACACGTTAAGGGGAGCCAAGCGAGTTGTACTCTTCATAATAAGAATAAGAATAAGAATAAGAATAAAAATAATAAGAATAAAGATGACTATAATATACTTCATTTTTTTGAGAGTATATCTTCTATATGTAAATCATATATTTTCCTCATCCTCTTCATTTTCCTCTAAAATGGATTCAAGCGTACTCTCTAAATGTGGGTGATGTTTCTTCTTCTTCTTCCGCTTTTCCTTTTTATCTTTCTCTCGTTTTTTATCAAGATCGAGATCGATATCAATATGGATGGGGGCATACTTTTCCATTTGATCTTCGCGATCTGTTTTTGTATGATTCTCCACAAACAAATAATAATATTTCATATACTCATACTTTGTTTCTCCACTCTTCTTTTTATAAACAAGCACACCATTATCATAATTGATAAAATCACACTCTTTCACATACTTTCGCGTTTTGGATACAATATACATACCATATTGCGCTTTCTGATCCGGTTTCAAGGATCGGAAGAAGGAAAATACATTCTCATAATCTTCGGGTTTTACATAAAGCGCATACTTTGATAAACGTTTCTCATTTTTCTTATAAATATCATATAACTTCGGCATTTTTTCTATTTTCATATTGGATTTATAAATTGGGTTTTTAAGCGCATTTTCATTACATTCTATCTTTTATGTTTTATTTACACAATATGTACAAGATGTTTTTGTTTTCATGAAATCACTCCTTCGTAGTGTACTCGATCTTCACCTCGCCACTCTTCTTGGCACGCTTCAACTTGCCCACACACTCCTTCGTCTCAGGGTCAAAGACCTTATCCGAAAGAGTACAGAGGATAAGAGAACGTTCACCGTCCTCAATCTCCTTGCCAATCGTATAATGCTTATCCGCGTGTTGAATCTTCGAATACTTCTTCTTCATTTCGATGAGGGTTCCCACACAAGTGGGCTCATCATCATCCAAAGTCGTCAGATCATACACGTTTCCGTCATTATCCAGGCCGTAAGATACCCCCTTGTCGGTAGTAATCTCAGTAAGCTCAGTTTCCTCAGCATCGGATTCGGATTCGGATTCGGATTCGTCATCTGACTCCTCCTCCTCCTCGTCGTCGTCCTTCTCGGACTCTTCGTAAGCCTCGGAATCGCATGAACGCGTTTCCGCATCATCCTCTGACTCCTCAGCACCCATCATATCACGAAGTGATTGAGTGGGAGCGGGAGCAGATTGAATTGTGTAGGATGTAGTCCCGACGGAAGCAACCTTTTGAATGGGTTGCTTCGTTTCGAGGATCTCCTTCGCACAGGTGTAAAGGTAATCGCGAAGACGCAGATTTCCATGACGAAGAATGTTGAGAATAACATCATCACGATTCTTAAAATCGTAAGTCGTATCCTCATTACTCTTCTTCGCAGCAGCGCCGCGACGAGTTCCCATCGTTTCGAAGAAAGGATCCGTGATCTCAATGAGATCACCCTTCCTCTTCACAATGACACGTCGAACCGACGAATCCACGGGATCGTTAGCACGAGCTTCCAGATTGGAGAGCTTCGTACGATTCTCCTCCACTTGCTTCGCATGGCGAATACAAACATCGGTATCCTTGATACATGTGTATGAACAAGGACGATAAGCATGGGGCTTACCATCTTCACCATTTACGATGTAGACGGGTAAACCCTTCATGGCGGCCTTGTAGCCGTCTTCCTTCTTCTGGCAATTTGCCGCACACGTACACATGTTTCCAGGTACCTTCTCCTTCTTACTCGTCGAAAGCACCTTCTTGGGCACCATCGCGTTGAGCTTCGCCTCGTCAATCGAAATGGTTTCGATATGAGGAGCAGAAACAGGGGCAGCCGACTTGGTCGACTTCATAGACTTGGTAGCAATTGTGTTCATCTTTGAAAAAAGAATTGTCAAAGCTTTTTTGAATACTCTTCACTCATCATTTCAATTATCATCTTTCCAAATAAATCAATTTTTTTCATTTTATAAATAAATAAAAAATCACGTTTACGATCATTTATTTTTATAATACATGAGAAATATCATAATAAATAAGCGATTCAATCATCCGATTACGTTTTTTTGTTTTTTATAAATGATTTTATTTTTTTTGAAACAAGGATCTTCAAAATCAAACACATAGGCTGTTATACTTCTTATTCTTCTCATATGCCTTCTTATCGAAATTTTCATCAAGCTTGATTTCATCCCGATACTTCATATAAGCCTCATAATAGTTCTTCGCATACTTACCGATCTTAATATCCGAGTTGGGATACTTCAAAATAGAGATCTCATAGATGGCATTATACTCTGAATTCGTCTCAATAATATGCTTAATGACATCATTGAAATTCGACTCGGTAATCTTCACCATTTTGTTTTATCTCTTCGTAAATAGAATTCTTTTTGTTATACTCATCTTTTATGACTCCATACATCTATCAAAATATAAAATCATTTTTTTTTTATATTTTAGAATTTGAAATTTAAAATTTAGAATTTTTGGATTTGAAATGTGTGTTGTATAAAAAAGATCATTTAATAAATGGATCCATACGTAAAGTACTTAACATCTTTTTAAAGGTATTATTCTTCTTAGGTGTTGATTTACGTTTGCTCTTATTCACATTCGGACTTGGTGCCATACCAAAACATAATGTCAAATACTTTGGTTTCAAATAATTCTTCGGCACCGGCTTGTTATGATGAAAAAGAGGTACACGTAAATCATGATACACATAAAAGTATAGTTCATTATACTGTTGAAGCAATCCATGGTTGCGCGCCAACGGATATAACTTATTCCGAGTGCGCAATTTGGGTACGATTGTTCCAAAGAATCCACTCTTCGCAATCTCATAACGGAAACCCCAAAACGAAGTGTGCTCAATCATATCCAATGTAGTATATCGATTCCGATTTGTATGATTCATCATTGATACTATAAAAGCCGCATCACACACAAGGAATATATTCTCCATTTCCGGATTCTTCTCCATCAAATCCTTCACAAATGTCATGAATTTGCTTACGCTCATGCTTGTATAATCACTTATATGTTCGGATTTATATGACCAATCCACCTGAACATGATACGTAGGCAAATAAGAAGCATAAGGGGCAAACTTATTTTGAGCCATATAATTATTCACATTCTCATTGGTACCAATCTCATCGATCATATAACGTAAATCAGACTGACTCCGAACATACTTACCACCTGTTGTGTAGGGAATCGGATAGAGTTTGCGCGTTCCTTGGGTATTTCCGAAGATGATTAACGCACTATCAATACAGCTCCCTTTAGTACTGGTTAAATAGAGTGAGTTGTTATCGGTGAAATATTTGGTATTATTGGAGTTCCGATTAAAGTAGTATGATTCGATCAAACCATAATCGGAAATTGATGAATGAGGACGTAAAGACCTTTTACCCATTGATTTTTCAATAAATTCACATGATGTGCCTTCGCAGATTAAATATATATTTACGCCACGTGGTTTTTTGGATTCCATCTTCGCTTAATCTCTATCTTTAATCAACATTTATATTTTTCTTCAATGTATAAAAAATTTATTTCTTTTTACCTCTTGAACCGATCCTTCTAAAAAGATCAATTATTCAAGAAATTCACATTACTGAGTTCACATTACAGTATTCACATATTGTAAATAGATTCAATAAAGATGGAGTATAAGATCTTCGATGATCTAACGATTTCATTTGAAAATTATCATATGATCGAAGATTATATACGATACTATCTTTTCAAATCCACTCGTCCCATTCCATACTCGTATGTGCTTATTTTGGCAGGAATTATGAAGCGACGCGTCATGAACGCAAAGCACTCCACCATTCAAGCATTTGACACACCCCACGCAAAGGCGATTCTATTTTCATTGATGGCCATTACCGTTCATGTTTATGGACAGCGTTGGCTTCTTGATCATGATCATGAAGAAACAGAATGTGTGGTCGTGGCCGATTTGCGCCATATATTTGATTATTTTATGATTCATATTCGTGAATCATTAAATAAGAATAAAGATATGTACGCATCCACTGTGAAGAGATCCCTCTCTATCTTTACCAAGATAAATAAGAGTTCCGGAAGATATTCGTACTCCAATGAAGATATTCAGTATAAGTACTGTTCCGATTGGACAGAGCGACTTTCAGGTTTTTGGGATAAAGATATGGAGCAACAAGAGAAGATCGTATGCCAAATCTTACATGATTATGACATTTGCGAATACTTGAAGGCTATGGGTGAAGTGAAACTCGCTCATTACCAACTCTTTAAAATCCCCATTCACGAATTGAACAAAAAGTACGCTCATCACCAAATCAAACTTGAATGAGAAATTCAATAGAACGCACTCTTTGTTAAATGAATCGCACCACATTCCGTAATATATACATTATGCTCATGATGCGCTACCAAAGATCCCTCTACATCATAGATCGGTAAAAATTCATCACATATCTTATAATTTACCAACACATCCAACGCGGAATTCAGATGCCCATCCTTTTCCAGCCATCGTTGTGTAAAAGGCAAAGACTTATAATACGCATCGATTTTCCGATAAAGGACTTCTGCCACATGTGGCAACTGTTTCTGATTCTTCGCATATTCCACACGATGATTCCGCGATAACATAAAGTGATTATTCGGGCGTTTATAAATACACACTCCCGCACCATTCGTAATAAATGGCTCAATCGCATACTTCTCACCCACACACGCACGAGCCGGATAGTCGAAATCAAGCCGCCCATTCGGCACTGCCTTTCCCGCATGAATGATATAAGGCGCAATCGAATGCCCACATAACTCTTTAAATGTACGATACCCCTTACTCTCCACATACTCCTCAATCTCCGCACCGATTTCCGATAAACGGGCATCCACACGACACATATTTACACCTATCATCGTCGCCTTCTTCGAAACTTCAATCATATGCCGCTTCTCTTCCTCTCTTTGATCATCAAAATCCCCATTTACGAGAATGGTGAACGCAGAATCAGTGATCTCCCCATATACATGAACGCCAAAATCGATCTTTACCATATCTCCCGCTTTTAAGATCAAATTGGCATCATGTATAGATGGGGTATAATGGGCGACACAATGATTCACACAAATACCCACCGGAAATGCGATCGATCCACCCTCTTCAATAATCGCATTCTCAATATAAAGGGCGAGATCATAGATAGACGCTCCATCTTTTAAAAGTACGTCTCGCTTTTCATGAATTTGCTTTACAATCTTCTTGTGAATATACGCAGATTTGATCATCGATGGATTTAATACCATCTTTTATTTTTTGTTCAAATATAACATTCTTCGTCAAAGATCTTTTATATCAAATCTAAAATCAAATCCAAATATCTTTTCAAAATCATGTTGAAAAGATAAAGAAGAATCATACTATGACCATATGATTTTCATTCATAATATATCGATTAAGGGTAAACCACAAAAATGATATATCAATAATTAATGGCCGTGGCCGTTTCATATATTTATGTTGAAACTCCTCTATATTCAACCCCAAAAATGATCATTTTATATGTAATATTTGATATTAAAGGTTATATATGGAAGAGTTATAGTAAAGAGTAAATATGTTTCCATATATGCGAAATTTCTTTCAAAAAGAGCGTAAAGATAAAATCAAACATATTGAAGACGATCATGGCCATTTTATCTTTATTCATATTTTTTGATTTTGATTTAGAGGATTTATGAATAAATAGAAGTAGAAGAATGATCAACCTTTCGGAATATATCAAGAAGAAGAGTAATTGTATCCACTGTTTGATGGATAAATGTAAAAATCATAAGATTGCGGCGACCGATCCGATCAAAGTGATGAGTAAATATATAAATAATCCTCTTTTGATCAAAGGTGTAGAGGAAGATATGAAATCATGCAAAATTCAGATTACAGGTTATCAAAATAAAGATATTTTGAAGAATGGATTTATGTATACTACCTGTATTTTCTGTATTCTCAATCAACATCAGGATTTCAAATGTAAAAATATGCGCGAAGGACGCTTTGGAAAGTGTACCACCAAAGATGGCAAAGTGATCACATATTGCTATCCAGATTTGAAGAGCGTGAAACATCGGATTCAAATCGGACTTCATATGGATCTATCGATCACATTCGGAACAAATGATAATAACATCAAGTTTGAATATTTAGCCGAGAATGAAAAGAAGATAGAAGAAGAGGTAAAGGTAGAAGAGGTAGTTGACGACTTGCGCTGCAACTCTGTGGATCCGAAGGATCCCAACAGAGTTGACGACTCCCTGCTACTCTGCGATCGATCATTCGTCCCGAATGATCGAGCCAGCAGAATAGAAGTAAATAAAGTTTCTGATATGGAACCTTCACCTTCACACATTTATTCCGAAGATCTTGAAGCAGAAAATCGTGAGTTAAAGCGGATTATTATGGAAGCGAGTTATGGATCATCAAATCAAACGGATTATATAAAATTAAAGTCATATAATGACTTTTTAGAAATGAAAATAAGAAGATTATGTGAATTGCTATATACAAAAGAGTGTGATCTATTTCATATGATTGATCAAAAGAGCATTGCTATGTGGGAGTCTTAATCATTGATCTTTGCCGGTTCCTTATAATTCACCTGATGATTCACGACTAAATCGCGAATCGCAATAAGGATTTGCGCCCGTACTTTCTTATCATCTAACTCCTGAATATATGTTTGATAATCGACGAAATCAAACATATCGATCTTATCTTCTCTCTTCTCCATACTCTCGTCATCATTATCTTCCTCCTCCTCATCCATATTTTCGAACGCTTCATTATTGATCTTTGACAATAAGAGAGCTATATTCGCACATACCATCTTAATGATATTCACACCATTTGTATCGATGATCCAATTTCCCTCTTCATTATAATATTGGAACGTCTTCGCTTTGAGAACGCGGATCGGATAAATATCTCGCTTTGTCTTATCCTCACACTTATAGAGAAGATCAAAGATTTTCATAAATGCGGATTGACTCTTCGATTTGAGGAGCTTTCGCACATAATTATCATCAATACTCCGATTTACATAAAGAGATGCTACATTCTCCACCCGAAGCGGATGTAAATGTGAATAATCCGCATCTACCTCATCCTCTGCTCCCGCAACAGCACCAGTGGAACGCTTTGTACCCGAAGAACGCTTGGAAGATACCTCATCAATACGATGATTGATCTCCTTCAATTTGAAAGAAAGATCTTGGCGCGTTTCAATCACACTCCCTTTCAGCTCAATCAATTGACTCATCATTTGAAGATGATTCATTTGACTCATCTGAATCGCCTGATTTAATTGAATCATACTCTGAAACTGAATCATCATTTGCTCAAAAGTCTTCTCCATTTTCGACGAAGAAGAAGAACCGGTTTTGGTACTCTTCTTTGGCTTACTTGGCTTCCCCATAGCCTTGATTGTGTATACCTTCTTTACAGGCACTTGGCTCTCTACCTCATCATACTCCTTTTCCGCATGAATCTCAATATTTTGCGTGTTGCTCATTTTTCTTTTAAGTACCTTCTTCTCTTCATATTCCATTTTACAATGAGTTCTCATTTCACTTTTTTCATTTTATATATCTTTTCATCAAATAATCTTTTTATCTCCACATATAATAGTTAAAAATGAGTAGTACATATATAAAAAATAGTAAAAGTAAAAGTAAAAGTAAAAGTGTAAGTAAAAAGCCATATACATTCTCCATCAAGAAGCGCATTGATCATGAACATCTTTTAGACAAACCCGAAGAGCTCCTTGCGTTTCAGCGTGAATTCGCACCACTTTCCGGAAGTGAACACCCATATGAACCCGATAAGTGGAACACTGAAGAGTCGATCCGTACGACACACAATTGTTATAGTTATGCGTTAGGTAAGATTCGCCCCAATTTGAAATCAAAAGCACAACCAGGCTATGCTTCCGGTCATGATTATATCGATGACGTCAAAGATTACAATTGTAAATCCTTCTACCAACGCGTGAAGAAAGATAACCCATATACTTATTTAGAGAAGTTTGATAATCCATGCGATAAAGGATATTATAAAGTATTTATGGCACTCGATAAAGGAAATGATTATCATTGGTGGCGCCAAAATGGCAAGAAGAAGATCCCCGATGGCACCGAAGGATATTGGAGCCATAAACCAGGTAGCACAAACGTTGTTGACGTCGACGCATCCGGTATGAAGATCAAAAATCCCCTTTTGGCAAATCGCAAATACTCATCCCTCAATTATAGCACCCCGTGCTTCTTTCTATGCGTTCATCGCGATCTATCCCACACAATGTCCGTTATTTATCCCCAAAAGGCGAATTCTTCATCCTCATCATCCGGATTTAATATCTTCTAAACGAAGAAGAAGAAGAACGAAGAAGAAGAAGAAAAAAAATGATTTTATAGAGGTTTTATACGTTTATGATAGAAGAGTTATATCATAAACATAATCCATCAAAATGAATAACGTAGAAGAGGCAAATTTTGCCATGTATATCGAGAATAATTATATTTCAATTCGAGTATATGATCACATTTTATCTTATCGTATCCCATTTTATGAACCTGGCACAAACTTCCGCCATACCATATATCACTCGCTGGAACTACTCTATAACCAGATTACGATCACCAAAAAGCAGAGTTCGTTTACGCTCGTGGATGATGATCAGTTTTTGACGATGATTCTCTATAAACATGAGAATGGATCCGATTTTCTGACACTTACCGGATTTACCGATGAGGCGATTCTTATCACCCAAATATGGAATTACGTACTTACTACAGAAGATATCGCCCATATGAAGGAGTTTTTGATCATCCTCAAAGCGTATTTAGAGACATTTTTGGAAGTATCCTTCTTCCGCATGGATTAGTATTCATAGGAACCTAAAAATTGAAACATAAATCTTTATAAATCATCACTTGCCTCTTAAACCATAATATACATACACAATGACAAAGAATCCAGTTAATGTTGATGATGAGAAGAAGATGAAGATGCGCTTGATGCTCTGTATATGGGCAAATTGTGCTCTCTTCTGTCTCATTGCGATCACTCTCTATTTTTTTCATGATAACGAATCTACGTATTTACGTTGCGGCCCTCATCATGATTTGAATGTCCTCGGCATTCAGATCAATAGTTGGAAACATTATATTGGGCTTCAATTCTTTTTGGCAGCGGTGGAGATCACTGACGTGATCATCAACGAGATTGCGAGTCCCATTTTGAGCTTCAATATCTATAATCCAGACAAGAAGGAGATCACCCAATTTACGCGATGGGAACTCCAATTTTACGGAAATACCATGTGGATGCTCAACGGATTAAAACGCGTGCTCATGGTAGTTGTTTCAATATCCCAAATCGATATCGCTTTGTTGCGCGTTGTGTATAGCGAACTTACCTCGTTTTATACCATTCGAATGCTCCTCTTAGAGAAGAAGTTCCCAAAGGAGGATGATTCCTATGAATTGGTGAAGCCAACCGGCGAGGATCTCGTTTAATTATACCTTATTTACTATTTTTTGTGCTTCAAATCTGAGTAATTGTATATATTTATCTATTTTATGTATCTTTTCGTCATACTCCGGTGTGCCGAAATTTGTTTTTATAACTACTTCTCTCATTTCACTTAACTTTTTGAGTTTTTCATAAATAAGATCCATTTTCCTCTTCTGATTCGATGATAAATGTGAATAAGATTGATTCAACACCATTTGAAGTATATTCTTCTCATTTCCACGATTCATATTCGAATCACTTTTATTTGAATTTGAATTTGAATGTGAGTTCAAATTGTTTTTATTTTCATTTTCATTTTCGTTGATCGATGATTCTTCAATCACCGAATCAAGAATAGTACCAAAGGTTTTATATATATGTTGTTTCTTTCCATAGAGCATATAAAGAAGATAGATGAGATGTACTTGGAATGTGTTCAAATCTTTAATAAAGAGATTAAAGTACTTATCATTATACACATAATATGCTTTATACATCGTTAGTTTCTCTTTCAATGTATTCAAAATCTGATCACGATCCTCCTTCTTCGCACCGCGGGTAGCATACTCTTTCTTTGTGCCCGGTTTGTTTGAAAAGAGATCTTGCTCGATCAAAAAGTACGCATCCGGATTCTCCTCCGCAAAGATGACCGGCACCTTCTTCTTGAAATCACACTTTTGCGTATTCTGCTCATCCGGTTCCCCACAATACGCATGCGATGGATCTTTAAAAAGAAGATTATCATAATACATCCCGATTTCACGCTTTAAATCACCATTTTCCAAAAAGATCGCATATAACGTATCACTACTCTTATTCTGCCCCGGATACAGATTATAAACCTTCGTTTCCTTCAAAATCTTATTGTAAAACGCAATAAACTTATTTCGCTCCTCATACTTCCGCTTCTCACCACTCTTCTTCTTCGATGAATCACCTTTCAACTTCTTCTCAAAACTCTTCAACATCATCTCCCGATACTTCTTGGTCGGATCACCTCCGCCTCTCATATGCTGTTGAGGGCGACGCTGCTGCTGTTGCTGTTGTTGACGAGGTTGCTGTTGCTGACCCTGTCCCTTCTTCTGTTCAGGGTTCTTTTTTGGAGGATCTGCATGTTTTAATGAAGAGAGCTCTTGTAGGAACTTTTTCATCAATTTGATGTTAAAGAATTGCGAAAATTCCGTGCGATCCTTCTTAAAGAGCTGCTCAATTAAAACAAAATGAAAAATACCATACTTCAATAACGGATGCCAATTTGCGAAATCTTTATTCCGAATATACGCATATATATTCTTATAAAAATCCGCCGTAGACGAAGAGGGGAGATTAAACATATGTGTCATCAAATAACGACTAAATACTTCACCCAACTCATACGGATTTAATAAACGAGTTAGAAGAACACTCTTTTGTGTAAATGCCAATTCAAGCTTCTTATTTGTTAAAATGACACGCTCCGACTTCTTCATTTCAATAAAGAATTGAATAATCTTCTTCATATGATCATTACACTCTTTCTTCTTCGATTCTAAGGTAGCCTTAAACCCCTTGAAAGAACGGATGATCGATTGAATCACCAGATTATCCACACTCTTCTCTCGCCGAAAAATGTTTTGAATATAACGGGATAAAAAGGATTCCGGGCGATCAATCAGCTGGATCTTCTCGGTCTTACTCAATCGATGTAATATCGAATTCTCATCTTTTAATATACTCTCCGGTAATATATCCTCAAACATAAATGTAATGATTTGATCCAAATCCTTCTTATTTTGATCCACCGTCAAATAACTCGCATACTTCGACCAATCTTTCTGAACTTCACGCTCAATATATATCTTTAATTGATCCATATTTTTAATTCAAAAATAAACCAAAATATCAACTACTTCTATATGCGATTTTATTTTACTTATCTATATATGATCTTATGTAAAATAAAAATAATAAAAATAAAAATTAAAAATAAACATAAATTAAAAATAAACATAAAATAAAAAGTATATGTTATGTTATGTTTCGAAGTGAAATGAAGATTAGAGTTTTGATTCTACCTTCTTGAAAGCGCGCTTCATATGATCGATGATATATGTGCGAACTTTCGACGGTATGCGGCTATTTTGCTCCACAAGTGTGCGAATGATCTCCGCACATTGATAGTAAAAGTGTGATAATAAAACGACCTCTTCTTTCGCCTTCATATCTTGAATCTTCTCTTTATTATACTTCTTATTTTTCGATGTTTTGAGAAGTTGATATGATTTCGTCAAGTACTTGTAATAAAGAATCACCAACTGATTCTTCATCTTATCTCCCACATTTGCATTCTCTTCAAGTCGCGTAAGTTGACGCATCGACTTCTCAAAGATCTCCATCGGCACTCCATTATATAACTTTTTACTCAATAAATTACATATATAAATATCAAATGTATATTGTGCCAATAAGACCCGCACATAATGTTTGTAAAAGAGCATCAAATCCTTCATTTTACGATCATTTGGTAAATAAAAACCAATGTATAAACGCTCATTTGGATCATACAAATCCCCTTCCCGCCGCTTACCCACAATAAAGTGATTGATCGCCATCAAATTCATTTCCATAAACGGATACTTCTTCATTAAAAACTCATTATCTACCGCCAATTTACTTCCACATACCACATATCCATGTTCATCGATTTTGATTCCATATGCGCGAGTGGCACGCGATGGCAAGAAGAAGTCATAGAAATTATTCAGAAGGATCTTTTTAAACATCTTTAATGAATCCATACACTTCTCAATATATGATGATCCTACATCCAAACTATTCTGGACAAACCGAGTATCTTCCTGGAATTCATATAAGATCGCACTCAACTTCGAAAAGTAGAGATAATAGGTCTCATAAAAGAGCTGAATCGCAAAGTACACATATAATGCCAATATATCCTTCACATGCGCATCATTCAAATATTTAGGATTCTCTTTGATCAAATCAAGCACTTTCCCTAAGAGCTCATTATTGGCCTTGATCACATCTCTCGATGACGTTAAAACAATATACTTATCATACACAAACTTATGAACAAACATTCCATTCTCATCCGTATACTCCTCCTTTCGATAAGGAATGATAAATGTTTTGCGGATCTTCCCCTTATCCTTCATGATCATATCATATGTTATCTCAACACTATTCAACACACTGCTGATAATACGCTTCTTATATGTGCTATTCATCGTACGGTTCGATTCGGATTCATCCTTCCGAATCACCAGTGCCGCTATATCATCTTTGATATTTTGTTGATGAAGAGGGATGAGCGATAATATATCACTCACTCCATTACATAAACCATAGATCATCGCACTGATGGAAACAGGGGTGGTTTGATTGGATAAGAAGATATTGCCGATCGACGGGGCGTCAACATTCAGATTGTGATAATAACATGTGTTTGCGGCGGCGTATTGAATGGCACTTTGCTTCTTCTGATTTTCAAAGAAGTCGCTCTTGATCACCTTGGTCATCAAACGGATTTGGTTCGATTGGGCGCGAAAGGCGAAATCGTCATGATAAAAGATATTTGGAAGAATGCGCTTTTGCGTCGCGATTTCACGCATAAAGGTTTCACATTGCGTGCGCTCTTGAACAATTTGGAATTTCATTTGAACCATATACTTCAAAAATTTATCAAATTGATCAGGATCTCCTTCCATATATTTACGGAACTCGGCATCTAACTGCTCGATTTGATCATCCTCTTCCAAAAGAGGTGCGCGCTTCTCTTGGATAAAATCACGAATATTTGTTTTGGAAGAAGCAAGTAAATGAGTGGGCGGTTTGCTCTTATTTACATTTGTTGACGACTCCCTGCTACTCTCTGCTGACCTCCGGTCAGCCAAGCGAGTAGAAAGCGTGGTTGGAGAGATCAAACCAATCGTTTGGAATTTTTTTAATAATTGTTCCTCCATTTTTCGAAACCTTCATCTACTAATAAAAGATATATTTTACAAAGAGCGGAGAGATTTGATAAAAAATAAAATATGTTTTACAAAGAGCGGAGAGATTTGATAAAAAATAAAATATGTTTTACAAAGAGCGGAGAGATTTGATAAAAATAAGATATGTTTTACAAAGAGCGGAGAGATTTGATAAAAATAAGATATGTTTTACAAAGAACGGAGAGATTTGATAAAAAATAAAATATGTTTTACAAAGAGCAGAGAGATTTGATAAAAAATAAAATATGTTTTACAAAGAGCAGAGAGATTTGATAAAAAATAAAATATGTTTTACAAAGAGCGGAGAGATTTGATAAAAAATAAAATATGTTTTACAAAGAGCGGAGAGATTTGATAAAAATAAAACGATTTAACAAATCATATGATTAAAAGAAAAAATAACTCCTCCTTGGATCCCGAAGGGAGCAGGAGGTTCGCGGAGTCGTCATTTACATACCCGAAAGGCGGTTTTGTACCGAAATGCCATCAAGTCCCAAACGAGGAGGTGCCGGGTAAGTCGTCGAATCCATCGATAATCCCGTATGAGTAAGACCAAATGATCCTAAAACAATATAGAATAAGAATGAAAGAATAAGTAAACATATAATCGACATCGCCATACTCTTCATCCCGATTGTTGTGGAGACGACCACAAAGGCGATCAAAATCGAAAGGATGATCCGGATACTGTCTCCCACAAAAATACTTCTAGGAATTTCAATGCTAAAATGCTCCTTCATGATATCGTTTTTATGATTCTTCTATATATGTTTTATATATTTTTCGGGTTTGATTTTGACTTTTAACTTTTGATTTTGCGTTTTTGAGTTTTTTTCGAAAGATATAAAATATATCTTTATTATAGTACGTTTCCATATTGAGATATTCGAGATGTCCAATGAGTATCAACTTTATTATAAAAATATAAATTCACAATGTTTACCCGTTCTTTGTCATAATGAAATTCCACTCGTCACCGGTTATACCGGATACACCGGCCCCGAAGGACCCGAAGGGCCCACAGGTCCCCAAGGTTGGCCAGGTGAAGCGATGAATACAGGTGCCACCGGCGATACAGGTTATACCGGCTACACTGGTTTCACTGGTGATACCGGCTACACTGGTTTCACAGGTGATACTGGTTTCACTGGCTATACCGGTTTCACAGGTTATACGGGTTATACTGGATACACAGGTTTTACTGGGGATACCGGCTACACTGGCTATACAGGTTTCACAGGTGCGACGGGATACACTGGGTACACTGGATACACCGGCTATACTGGCTACACAGGATACACAGGTTATACAGGATACACCGGTTCTACGGGCTATACGGGATATACCGGAAGACAAGGTGTACAAGGCGCAAAAGGAGATACCGGGGCGACCGGTTATACGGGACCACAAGGCATTCGCGGTGATGATACCGGTTCTACCGGATATACTGGCTACACTGGCTATACCGGCTACACCGGCGCCGAAGGAAGTGCGGCAAACACAGGTGCTACGGGGCCTACGGGCTATACCGGCTACACCGGGTACACCGGTTATACCGGATATACCGGCTACACTGGGTACACGGGTTATACGGGTGAGACGGGATATACAGGCTATACGGGCTACACGGGTTATACGGGGTATACCGGTTATACGGGGCCGGCGGGCTTTGCGACAAATACAGGTGCCACAGGATATACGGGTTATACGGGATATACGGGGTACACGGGAAATAGAGGGCCGACAGGTGGCACAGGATGGACGGGTTATACCGGATATACCGGAGTGCACGGATCCACCGGATATACTGGATACACAGGACCCGCAGGCTTCGCCACAAATACAGGCGCTACCGGTGATACCGGTTATACCGGATATACCGGATACACTGGTTTTACTGGGTATACAGGCTACACTGGATATACTGGATATACTGGCTATACGGGTTATACGGGTTATACTGGATACACAGGATATACGGGTTATACGGGATACACTGGGTATACGGGTATTCCCGGAACGGCAGTAAATACAGGAGCAACGGGCTATACTGGCGATACAGGCTACACTGGCTATACAGGGTATACTGGTTATACGGGTTATACGGGGTATACTGGCTACACTGGTTTCACTGGCTATACGGGCTACACTGGCTATACGGGTGAGACGGGTTATACAGGTCCCATAGGAACGACGGGCTACACGGGTCCCATAGGAGAGACAGGTAGTACGGGTCCCATAGGAGAGACGGGCTACACGGGATACACGGGGCCATCTGGCTTTGCGACAAATACGGGTGCGACTGGCTACACAGGATATACGGGATACACTGGGTACACGGGTTATACGGGATATATGGGAGAGACTGGGTACACGGGTTATACGGGTGATTTCGGCCCCATGGGACCCCAAGGCGTTCCCGGAGATACAGGTGCGCAAGGAGAGACCGGTTATACGGGCTACACAGGAGCGAAGGGTGATACGGGAGCAAAAGGCGATACGGGATCACAAGGAGAGACCGGTTATACCGGAGCACACGGTGATACCGGTTATACGGGAGCAAAGGGTGATACCGGATACACAGGTCCCATAGGAGAGACGGGCTACACAGGAGCGAAGGGAGACACAGGCTATACAGGGTACACTGGATCGACCGGTTATACAGGGTACACTGGTTCCATAGGAATGACGGGTTATACAGGCTACACGGGTGCGACGGGGCCTTCACTCAATACGTCGAATTTGAGTGTGGGAAATCTGAATGTATCGGGAAATATCAATATGGGTGGGTCTTCCTACATTGTATCGAGCAATCAATACTTCGCATTTGCGCACGGCATTTTTGGTGAAAATGTAAGTGTACCTTTACCGGAAACACTGACATACAATGTTTACTCGGTCAATCTCAGTTTAGTGGAGATCACGAGCAATCCGTTAAATTTCAAGATGGGAGATCGCATTTATGTGAATGTTTTGTCGGGATCGGTTCCAAATGGATATTATACGGTATCAAATGTGATCGATACTTTCTTCTACTTCACCCTATCTTCACCACTGGGAAGCGCGGAATCGGCGAAAGCGCTAAATGTGGATTATTATGTGAAGAATCCGAAGAATATATCGACATTTAGTCGTGTTTCAACGGGACGATATATATTATCTTTCACATCAGCGTATGGAGATGCGGATTATGTGGTAAATGCGACGGCACGTGGAAGGAGCACAAATGATATTTCGGTATGTATGGATAGTGGAGCGGCGGTCAGTACATCGACGTTCCAGCTTGCGGTGATCCAAGCATCCACGGGAAGTTATATCGATGCCGAACGCGTCATGTTTAGCATCTTTTAGAAAATGGGAAGTGTGATAAACATTTGGATATAGAGAACTTTTTATTATTTAATATAAATATATAATAAATGATAATTACTGACGATTGGTTAATAAAAAATAAAACACCAGCAGGTGGATATAATAAAAAACAATTTGATATTTTGGGTATTCAATATCCTCCTCAAAAAGGATGGAAAGAAAAACTAATTGGGAAAGAGTTATGCGATGAAAAAGTGAAAGAATTTGAAAACATTTCAAACGGTGATATGAAAGGGCAAAAAAGTATTTTTGATTTTATGAATAAAAGTAATGAGACTAAAAGCGAGATGACTAAAACCGATCAGACTAAAAGTGAAGAGATTAAAGATGACAAAAAAAATAAAAGAATTGACATATCTGAATTATCTAAATGTGATATTGAATATTTTGTATATACAGCTGGAGCATGTATAAATAACGGATCAGATAATGCGATGGCTGGAATTGGCATTTATTTTGGAGAAGATGACATAAGAAATGTATCTAAAAAAGTTGTTGGTAAACAATCAAATAATATAGCAGAATTACAAGCAATTATTGACGTTTATAATATTATTAAAGATGATTTAACAAATAAAAAAATATGTATTGTTTCTGATTCAATATATGCTCTTCGTTGTATAACAGAATATGGAGAAGAACAGTCTAAAAATAAGTGGGAAAAAGATATACCCAATAAAGATCTCGTAAAATATGGATATGAACTATATAAAAATCAAAAGAATGTATATTTTATGTATGTTAAAGCACATACAGAAAATTTTGATGTTCATTCAAAAGGAAATGATAGTGCTGATAAACTAGCGAATAAAGCAATCGGAGTAGATGAATGTCCTTACAATACATTATCAAAAGATACATCAAATAAGATTTATTTAAAAGTACCATTTGCTAAAAAAGAAGAGATCAAAAAGTTAGGTGGTAGGTGGGATAGTGAAAAGAAAAAATGGTATATTTTTAATAATAATATAAATAAAGATGAAATTTTAAATACATTTAATTGAATAATTAAAATGAATAATTAAAATGAATAATTAAAATGAATAATTAAAAATGATTTATAATCAAATGAATATAGAGAGTATCCTCATATAAGAATATGATGATATTTTGAAAAAAAGATGGAAGGTGAAGATCATACAGGATATATTTATCTATTACAAAAGAGAAGTGAAACTTTTCTTGGTGAAAATGTTTATAAGATAGGTTCTGCAAAGATGTATGAGAAATATATGAACCAAAATAAATCCGACAAAAATTCAACAATTTATACTATTTACAAAGTAAACCATTATAATGATGTTAAACAAATCTTCTTATTTCTTTTCAAATCATATTTTGAGAAGATAGATATGTATGGAAAAAATTATTTCAGAGGAGATGTGTTTAAGATGATGAAACTAATGGATCAATTTTTTGTCAATTATGGAGTCTATTTTATAGAAAAAGTATCTCTATTTTTGGAGTTTAAGAATGATCATGTATTACATCATATTATTTATAATGATGAAAATACGAATAAAGGGTTTTATGATTACATCGAAAATATAAAGAAGATTCATCAAATTGAATTGAATAAAGCAGATTTCAGAGAATATAGTAATTTCTTTGAGAAGTATATTTATCGTCCAAGATATAATATCGAATATGAATATTATAAGGAAGAAGAGATTCTTCAAAATTAATAAATCAAATGTTTCTAAAAGTCGTATTTAAAATAACAAATTATGTACAAAAAGAAAAAATATAATTGATCTACTAAAAAGTAAGTTATCATAAAATAATTATTTAATCAAAAGAGGAATTTGCCTCCTAAAATTTACCATATATCCTAGGAGATTGATGACTTGTGTATAAATCACAGGTAATTTTTAATTAATCTAACATTTATTTGTTTTATATACTTATTACTGATTTTGATAATAAAAATATATTTTATATATAAAATAATTAAAATATATACATTTCCTCCTAATATAAAAGGTATCTTTAATGAGCGATCTACTTACAATAACACGATTCAGCAATTTAGAGAAACCTGAAATTTTAGTTGGTAAAAATATAGCCGATTTTCATTTCGTTAGAAAACAAAAATATTTTCGGACTTAAAAAATGAAAATCTCTAAATTGCTGAATCGTGTTAATGTTATTATATCGCTCAGTAAAAATACCTTCATATATCTAATTATTATTATATATATAAATATTTTATTAACATGTATAATAATAAATTATTTATATATAAAAATATTTTTAATACCTACGAAAAATACAACCAAACTTTTTTTAGGAGGAATTGCGTTTAATTCTAGGAGGAAATATATATTATATAATTATATAGTTATATAATTATAACACTTCAGCATTTTAAAATGAATACGTATTATATATGTCATCATTGTTGTGAATACATAACGATTTATAAGAATGATATGCGAAGACACCATGATCGCAAAACAAAGTGTAATTGTAATAATATGTTAAACAGTTATAAGGAGAGCTGTATATTATCGATGAATAAGAAGTTTGTGTGTGATTTTGATATTGAAAAATTAAATAAGGATGATATTTTGTATATCATTACAAATTATACGAATGATGTGAATTGTTTGAATAAGAATTTTAAAATACCGGATACACTTACTACCACGATTTCAAATACATTATCCGAAGCAATCACGAATAAAATATTACATACTTTATCTACCAAAATAGCAAATCCACATTCGAATATGGAACATGTAGAAGGTAATATAAATGATCAGATCAACCATCTATTTGATGAAGCATCCCAAAAGTATATATGTAATTTGTGTAAGAGTTCATATAAACATAAGCCGAGTATTGAGCGACATTTACTTGATAAAGATCGATGTATCAAACTTCAAAAGATTGAACATGCGATAAAGACAAATAAAGAGACGATCAATCTCATCAAAGAGAAAGAGCGTTTGAATAAACAGATCAACAACACATTCATTCACAATGATAATAGTGTCAATAATATCAACAATTTCCAAAATAACAGCAGCAATCAAAATATGTACCACTTCCAATTGAAAGATTTCATTCATGAGAATTATGATCTGAGCCATATTAAAGAGGACTATTATTTACAGAAAGATTTCTTCTTATATCCCAATTTGTTGAAGATGATTATGGAGAATGAGCGGAATCATAATATTTTTTTCTCCGAAAATGAGGCGATCATCTACTCCGACAATGAGTTGAATAAGATGAGTTCCGAAAAAGCCGGATATTTGATCCTCGATAAGTTGAACCAATCGTTCAATCAACTCTATTATCGCCAAGATGAAGAGACACAAAAGTTTTATGCCTATGTTCAAAAGTACTATTTCGTCATTAAAGGGCACTATAAACATGATACCATTCATAAAGATTACGACGTGAATGAGAAGCGCTTCATTTATACCGCAAATAGTAGTATGTTCCGCAGTCGTGATAAGTATTTGAATAAAATCATCAGCTCTTTGGCAAATTGTAAAGAGAGCGCTCGTCAAAAGATGCTCATCAATCTCGATGAGATCAAGAATATTCCGGTAATGAATCCGAATATTGAAGATTTCGCTTCAATCAAAATGCGATATCGGGATCTTCGCGATCGCGATCGCGATTAACGCGTTAAAAAAATATATTTTATGATAAGTAGATAAAAATAGAAGTATTTCGCATTTTTATTTTTGATATAAAAGAAAAATAGATAAAAGAGAAGAGAATAAATAAAAATGGGAAAGACGCCGACTCCGCGATTGAGGGGTATGGATCCAACTGAGAATGATCAAGGATTAAAGAGTAGCAATGTTCAAAATTATACGGTGACGAAGAATCAGGTTTATAATAATGGGACGCTTCAAGATCCATCCGAATTTTTTAAGAATGATTTTTTCAATAACGACTTCTTTAAAAATGCGATGAGTGGGCAATTTAATGAGCAAATGATGGCGATCCCCACGGGTAAAAATAAGAGTGTGACAACCACCGTGACGAATGGGAAGAATGGAAAGACGGTGACAAATGTGGTTCAAGTATATCACAATATTCAGAATAATAACATTCATAACAATATCACAAATAATATCACGATCAATATATCGCTGAAAGGCCTCTTTACGGATGAAGAGATTTATGAGTTTATGCGGCAACAAGAGGAGCGTGAAAAGCGGGAAGAGGATTTCAAGAAGATGATGGAGAATAAACGCTACTCATCGCGTGTATACTATAATCATCATGAAGATGATGGCATGGGGACACAATAGGGTACATTTATGGATCCGACGAGTTGATAACAATTGGTGGTGCCATTCTTTTGATAAATTTGGACAAGTGCGGAATTATCGGTATAGTAGGTGATCAAATAATCGGTATAATTGGTATTATTATGTAATACCTTCTTTTGAAGTATCACTTTGGCCATCTTTTTTTGCGTCTTCTATTTATAGAGATAGATTTTATCTCTCTTCACCTATTTTTATCTTTATGTAATATAATAAAGATAAAGTATATGATAAAAATAAAGTATATATAATAAAAATAAAGTATATATAATAAAAATAAAGTATATATGATAAAGATAAAAGATATATATATGTGAAAAAGTGAAAAGTGCCTCCACTTGCGAAAGTAGTTTCAATATAAAGAATATATATCTTATAATATCATATAGGATACTCTATTTTTTCTGAAAAGAGAAGAGAAGATGTCGATTCGAGGAAAAGATTTACTTGACCGGAAGGATGTGGAGAACATCAAGGCCATTCAGTTCAGTCTTTTTTCGCATCAAGATATCATCAAGGGTTCTGTATGTGATATAAAGAGTATCGACACATATGATGGGAATGTTCCGAAGAGTGGTGGTCTTTTTGACCACAACATGGGAACGATTGACCCTCAGATCATTTGTCCGGTGGATCAGAAGCGTTCGGATCTTTGCCCGGGATATTTTGGCAAGATTGACTTGGCGCTTCCTGTTTTCAACTACAATTTCATGCCTTATATTGAGAAGCTTTTGAAGTGTGTTTGCTTCCGCTGTTCGACGCTATTGATTGACAAGTATGACCCTGCTGTTTTGAAGGAGTTGGAAGGAAAGAAGGGATATAACCGCTTTATGGCGGTGTGTAATTTGGCGATGAAGAGTAAGAGTAAGAGCAATACGAAGAAGTGTATGTACAACAGTGCGTGTATGGTTTTACAGCCGACGAAGTATACGCGTCTTAAAACGGCGGATATGGCGGTAAAGGATAACATTGTGAAGATCCGTGCGGAGTTTTCGCAAGATGCGTTTAAGGATGCGAAAGTCCAGAAGGAGCAGATCTTCACGCCTGAGATTTGTTATAACATCTTCAAGCAAATCAAGGATGAAGATGTTGACTTTCTTGGCTTCTCATCGAAGTACAGTCGACCGGAGTGGATGATTATCACGTCGCTTCCGGTACCTCCGCCAAATGTGCGCCCGTCGATTCGTCAGTCGGACAATCAGCGTTCGGAGGATGATCTTTCTTTTGGTTTGTCGATGATTGTGAAGGCAAATAAGGGTTTGAAGCAGTTGTTGGAGAATAATGGAAAGGAGAAGAATACGAATGAGCACCAAGGTTTCCTTCAACATCAGGTTGCGACGTATATGAATAATGAGATTCCGGGTGTTCCGGGTGTTCGGCAGCGTTCGAGTTTCCGTCCACTGAAAGCGATTGCGCAGCGGTTGAAGGGAAAGGAAGGGCGTATGAGAGGGAATATTATGGGTAAACGTGTCGACTATTCGGCGCGTGCGGTTATTTCGGTGGATCCGAATATCAATATTGATGAGTTTGGCATTGCTCAGAAGATTGCGATGGTGCTCACATTTCCGGAGATTATCACTCCTTATAACATCCAACAAATGCGTAAAGCTGTGCGCAATGGCCCGAAGAACTATCCGGGTGCGAAATCAGTGATGAAGCATTCGACTGGTAATACCGTCAATTTGAAACATGCGGATGTTCAGAAGGTAGCAAATGAACTGGAATTGGGAGATACTGTGTATCGTCATCTGGTGGATGGTGATATTTGTTTGTTCAATCGTCAACCCACCCTTCACAGGATGAGTATGATGGGACATAAGATTAAGGTGTTGCCGGGGAACACATTCCGTTTGAATATTACGGATTGCGATCCTTACAATGCGGATTTTGATGGAGATAGACCCAATGAGTCTCATTCTTCTCTTTAAACATTGTTTCGAGAGAGAATAACAATATTCATTTTGTCTCCAACAGGCGGCTGCTCATGTTGTTGTAGGAATTACAACATGGGGGAAACAGTGTAAACCCTACAAAGTGGATCATTTATGGGAATGGATGAGAAGCTTTTATATAACCGTCTAGTATTATGGGAAACCGCGAGGTTTCTTGATAATGCGAAGTTGTCAAACTGTTCGGGAAACCCCTAAAGTCGAACATTACGAAGTCTATATCGAAAGATGTAGATGGCGCGGGCGAAAGTCAACGGTATCGTAAAAATGTGTTCGAATGAGGAGTGTTGTATATCACACTTCGAAATGGGCAATCCGCAGCCAAGCTCCTAAGTGCGAATGAACGATTTGTTAAGTGTAAACTTATGAATTGTGAAGTGTTAGCATATGGAGAAGGTTCAGAGACTAAACGGCAGCTGGTCTTAAATGATAGTGTAGGAAACAACACTTGATAAGGCTCAAGATATAGTCCAATCCTTTTGGAAACAAGAGGTCTATTACCATAAAACCAGTTTTGAGGAAATAAACTATCTTCCCTTACTGACTATGGTGATAAAAAATGGAAATGAATTGCCATATCCCACAATCATATCAAACGTTAGAGGAGTTGCGCCAGCTCACATTGGTGCCGACGCAGATGATTTCGCCTGGTAAATCGTCGCCTGTATTATATTTGGTACAGGATACTCTGTTAGGTGGTTATTTGATGACCCAGGATCATATTAAGTTGAAGAAGAATGATGTTCACAATCTCCTCTCTTTCAAGGATAGTTATAATGGGTATTTGCCCGAGCCGGCTGGCATGGAGGATGGACAGCCCTATTGGACGGGTAAGCAAGTATTTTCGATGATTCTTCCGGATGTGACGATTATGGATTTGAAGAATGTGAAGATCAAGCGTGGTGAGATTGTAAATGGATTTTTGGAGAAGAAGAGTTTGGGTGATAATGCGGGAGGTTTGGTTCACCAGATCTATAACTCGTTTGGTGTGAATGAGACGACTGACTTTCTGAATGACTCGCAAAATCTGGTAACGCGTTGGATTACAAACCACAGTTTCTCCATTTCATTCCGTGATTGTTTGATCTCAAATGAGGATCATAAGATTGTGCGTGATATTATTAAGAATCATATTAAAGAGGCGGAAGAGTTGATTCAGAAGGCGCAGCAAGGCATTTATATGCCCGATTTGGATGATATGTACAAAGCCCGGAAGTTGGAGATCGACATTGTGGGTATTGTCAATAAGGCGGGTGAGGAGATTAAGAAGCATGTGTATGGAAATGCGAGTGAAATGATCAAGAATAATGCTTTCTTCAAAGAGGTCTATTCGGGTGCTCAGGGTAAGGATATCAACTTCCAGCAAATCATTGGCTGTTTCGGTCAGCAAGATTTCCAAGGAGGTCGCATTCCGTATGGTTTCACAAATCGTTCGCTGCCTCACTTCCATCGCTATGACATTTCGCCCGATTCGCGCGGTTTCTGTCGCAACAGTTTCGGCAAAGGTCTCAGCCCCAGTGAAGTTTTCTTTGCGGCAATGTCGGGTCGTCTTTCGAACATTTCCAAGTCGATCACCACGGCCGATTCGGGCTACACGTCGCGCAAGTATATCAAGGCTACGGAGGATCTGAAAGTCGCCTATGATTTCACGGTGCGCAATGCGTATGGTATGATCGTCCAATTTGCCTATGGTGATGACAATTATGATCCGATGAAGATCGAGAAGATGCCGATCAAGATGTTTGAGTATAATGATGCGAAGATGGCGGATGTGTATCAGTATGATCAACATATGATGGATGAGCGCTCATATTGGGAGACGTTTATGACGAAGAGTGCGGTGGATGAGATGATGGAGAATCCGCAATATATGGATATTCTTAACCGTGAATATGCGGAAGTAATGGATATGCGAAGTATGATGAGAAACGTATTCTTCAAGAATGTGAATCTGATCAGCAATGCGAGCTGCTACACGCCGGTGAATCTTTATCGGATGATTCAGAGCAATCTTGTCAAGTTCAACATCCAGCCGTATCAGCTGAGCGACATTTCGCCTCTTTACGTGATTGAGAAGTACAAGGCGATGATCAACTCGGTATTGAAGTATATGCCGGAGAAGCATAATAGTGTGATCGTCCAGCAGATCCTCTTCAAGTCTTTCATGGCGTCGAAGCGGATTGTGAAGGAGTATCGCATGAACAAGGTGATGTTTGACTATTTGATCGAAACAATGCGCCACAAGATCATCGACTCTTTCATTCAGCCGGGTGAGATGGTGGGTGTTATTGCTGCGCAAACACTGGGTGAGTCATCGACACAGCTGACGATGAATGCGTTCCACACGGCAGGTTCGGCGTCGGGTGCGTCGATTACACGTGGTTTGCCTCGTCTTCGTGAGATCATTCAGATTACGAAGAAGTTGAAGCAACAGACGATGCATGTGTACCTCACTCCTGAGTATCAGAAGTCGAAGGAAGATGCCCGCAAAGCGCTGGCGAAGATCACCTATACGAAGCTGAAAGATCTCATTTCATCAACGGAGATCATCTATAATGGTGAAAATACGGTATCTGGACATGATGAGGATCGTGAGTTTATGAAGAGTTATAAGGATTTCGTCTCGCTCTTTGGGTTGGAGGAGAAGAATGTGAACTGTTTCTCGCCGTGGACGCTGCGCATCATCTTTGACAAGGAGACGATGATGAACCGTAAGATCAGTGTTCATGAAGTCCAAGAGATCATCAAGGAGAGTAGCCATAATGATGAGGATATTGAGTGTATTTTCAGTGATGACAATTCGAGCGACATTGTGATGCGCATTCGGATCAAGAATGATGGAAAGAGTGAGTATTACCATTTGATGAAGGATTTCGAGCGTTCGCTGGTGGAGCTGAAACTCCGCGGCATCAAGAATATCGAATCGGTCGATCCGATTGAGTACAATACGGTAAAGACGGATCTGGATGGCACGGCGCGTGATGATAAGGCGTGGCTCCTTCGCACGGGTGGAAGCAACATGATTGATATCCTTTGCCAAGAGGGAGTGGATGCGTCGCGAACGATCACGAATGACATTGTGGAGTTTTATGAGATCTTCGGTATCGAAGCCGCGCGATCACTCCTTTTCCATGAATTTATGGAGGTGTATGAGGAGAAGACGGTGCCTCGCCATGTGAAGATCATGGTGGATATCATGACATACCGTGGCAAGCTGATGCAAATTGACAGACATGGCCTGAATCGGAGTAATGACATTTCGCCGCTCAGTAAGGCGGCGTTTGAAGAGATTCTGAATACGGTGGTGAAGGCGGGTCTCTTTGCGGAGCGTGATAACATGAAGGGTGTTTCGGCAAATATTGCGATGGCGCAATTTGCTCCTGCGGGTACGACGTCATTTGACATTTTGATGGATGATGATAAACTTGCCGAAATTGAACAGAATGACTATTCGCTGATGATGGTGAGTGGCGAGAGTACGATTGAAGATGTGGATGTGGTATATGAGGAGACGTATGCGGATTATGAGAAGGATGAGGAGGTGAATGATGTGGATTTCGAATTTGGCTTTGGTATGGAGAAGGCGAAGGAGCATAAGCTGAATAAGATATCGTCTGCTGTTTCTGTGGTAAAGAATGGAAAATCTGGAAACAACCGTCCTGTGCTGGAAGAGCCGAAGTATGAGGAAGGTGAGCTCAATTTGGGAGAGGTGATGATTGAAGAACCGGAAGTCGAAGCCGGAGAAGTCGATCTTGGAAATGTAATGATTGAGGAACCCGAAGCTCCCGAATCTGCGAAGATTGACGAGGTGCCAGTTGTGAAAGGTGGTATTAAGATCAAAAAGACCAAGAGTGTGAGTCGCAAGAAGGTGAAGGTGTAAATAGGCAAAATATACTTGATTTTTATTATTTATCATTTTATCAAATATAAATCTATGATTTGATAAATTATTCCAATGATATGATATGTTGGATCATCCTATTTGCATATTTGGAAAATAATATTTTTTCACATAAAAGATGAAAGAAACATACACCGATCACTTCATATCCGATCATCCGTCCAAGAAGGATCATCATCGCGATATACATATAGAGTGTATAAAAGAGAAAATGGATTATATAGAAGAAGTACATTTCGCATTGATTCTTCCGATGTATCGATGGAATCCTTACTTCGCAAGTACCTTTGCCATCGATCCAAACCGATATAGTATTAATGGATTTCACGGGGTCATATTGGACGATAACACGACGATGTGATTCGGGAAGGTGAAAAGAGTATGTGGATCGTATATAAAATGTTTTTGAGAGCAAATCCGCATAAATAACACTTCCACATCGATATAACCAATTTTTCATCTTACTCATTTTTGAATATATGTTTTTATTTTTTGTTTATAATATTTGTATGTAAAGGATTCTTCTTATAAATAAGTGAATATGAACAATGCAGTATTTTGAACTCGCGCTCTTCTTTTTATTTATTTTGGGTGTAAGCTCTTTATATACACAATTCATCTATGAACCATTACGTCGCGCGAATCAGAGTAGAAGAGCACGCGGCTCAATTGCTAATACACGATCGCGATATCCGACGAATCTTTCAATGAAAATCCCTACTTCACCATCCGGAAAGTCCACATCAGAACGCTCATCAAAGAGGTTCTGAATGCCGATATAGAAGAATTCACCCACCTTTCGGTGATCGCGAATGGCTGTAATAGTGTAATAGTCTGGATTGCGATAATTGAAGTACTTCAACATCATGTTGCTGGGGAATTTGCCCCGATGCGCTGTCCAGAAGATATCATATAGAATATGATTTCTTTCATAAAGAAAATCGATCGAATCCCGCGTCTTGATATAGGCGTTCTTCAAATCGATCACCTTCATATCCATCGTTTCGGGATGGATCATAATCTTATATACTGTTAACGCACCATGAACAAGCGAAGCCGTCATCATCTGATGAAGAAGCTTAAAGAGCGAGATGAATAGATCATCCTCTTGAATGCCATGGGTCGCAATATAGGTATATAGAGTCGTATAGCCGTCCAAATACGTGAACGTAAGCGAACACTTATTGATATCGGATGCCACCATCTGGGGGGCAAATGGGTACGTACGCTGATTCATGGCGATTTCATTCTTGATCCCGTGAGGATAAATGATACGCAAAAGGGCACGATCACCATCATGGCTATAAAACGTGGGTTGCTCAGTATAGATCTTCTTGATCGTTCCATCATCTTCATTGAAGAAGATTGCGGAATTGCCAGTAAAAGAGCGTGAATCAGTGTTCATCGTATCTTTTTTTTGATAATCATTGTTTATCAATTGAAGGATGATAGCTGATCCAATATTCATTTTTTAGGCAAAATCGGTTTACGATCCTTTATGAAAGAGCGCTTTATTTTCTTTGGATAAAATAGAAGATATAAATATATATTGATTTGATATAAAGATGGTAAATATTTTACCGATACAGAATACTCGAAACATACCCGCAAATGATCAAAAATGTACAATCTCACGGAATCGGGAGAAGTCCCATATCAACTGTTCCAAAATATCAAAAATGGAACCTTTGATTTACGAATTAAATAAAACGATATCCTCTTTTTTGGAAAATCCAGACTCTTCAAGTCCTGTTTATACCTATTATGTAGCAAAACGGAAGATCACCGTACCCATTCCATTCAATATAAATAAAACAACAATTCAAATCGCCCGTGATCCTGAAACGCATAAGTATATGGTTCAAATAACCTCACAAAAACCCGTACCCTTTGAATTTCATGAGATCAAAGATTCGGGAAATTCGATGCTTCTTCTCTTGATGAATATGGTTCGTCTTTATTATGTGGATCAGTTGCTTCATATTATTTTAGCATACTTTACGAAAGAGCGCAATCCCGAAAATATCCGCAATTATTTCAATGTTGTGAAGTTGGGTAGTACGGAGCTGGTTAGCAATTATAATATCACGGTTTCGGGTGTGATGTATCCACAACAAATTGTGGAGTATTACAATTACTTCTTTTATCAATTTTGGAACAACTATTCGGCGCTTGTGTTTGATACAAATATTTATGGTTCCTCCTTCTTCATCACTGTGCCAAATCAAGGCAATTATGAGAGAAATCGCCCTCTTTTCGAACAATTATATGCGAATTTGAATCTAAACAATGGCGGCACGATCTACTATTTACATCCAAAACAGGAGAATCAAGAGGCTGTATTTCTTTCACAAATCAAGTGGCTACTTTTGAAGATCGCATATCATACTCTTGATTTAGAAATTCGTGATGCGGCGCATGTGGCCATTCTTGATAAGATCAAGGCGAAAATCCAAGATTTTATCCATGAAAACAAAAATATAAATAAGAATATGAATCAGAATTTCGCGCGATTATTGGCGGAGAAGCATGTGAATAGCCCACATGTATTTTATCGCACCGAAGATATTGAAAAGAAGATTCAAAAGTACGAAGAGAGCCAAATTGCGATTCAAGAGAAGCAAGTTGCCTATGAAGAGCGCCGTGATACCGCGTCGCAACTCGAGCTGATCGATTATATTTCGCGCTCCAATTACTATGGATTTGAGACGTACTTTTGTATGGGAACGATTTATCATGTAGTCGGTCATTTACAAGGTGGTGGTAAATTTGAAATGACGCCATACTATTATATGGAATCAGCAATCGAGAATTTCATCGATGTATACCGCTATTATGGATTGATAGGTGAAAATCCGGAGTATGCGCTTATCAAAATGTCCAAATATATATATCGCATGTATGATGCTCTACTTGCTTGGCTGACCGGAGGTCAGCAGCGAGTAGCCATACAATCAAACCGAAATCAGAATCAAAATGGGCTTAAAGAAAAACGTGATCTTTTTGCGACGATTTCAAAAGAGATGAAGATGGCGAAATCGTTTGCGAATCATCCCGAGAATAAGGACAAGCTAATGGAGCTTTATTTTGCCCCAAACAAACCCTTTCAATTGGTAGCTCTTTTGAATAGCATATGTGATGATATATGTATGATACTTTAAGATTTAACCTAAAAGATCATCAAGTATATCGACTTGTTCGACGATCTTTTGAATATAAAACTCGCTATAAATGCCAATTTTTGTTTTGATAAACTCTTTAAAATCCGCATTGGATCGATTACACTTTTTGAGATAGATTTGGTATAAATGTGATATGGTTAAGATCCCACACTCTTCGAATTTGAAGAAGTGCGCATATCCCGCAATGGCGGAAATGGGTGATTTTAAAATCGTGCGATTGGTATATGACCCCCGCATATATGGTTTCAACTTCTCCATAGATGGATCGATATTTTTACAAATATATTCGAGCGCATATACATCATCATGTGCTGTATGAAAGTCCAATTGTTTATTTTCGCATGTACTTTCTGATTTATTTTTTAAGTAAGAGAAAACATTGCTCAATTTGTAGCCGCCATTTTTGCGTATATTTGGATAGTATCGTTGAATATATGGCATAATATCGACAAAAACCCAATTTTCCGGAACAATCATTTGATGATGTTTGAAGTGATTCTCCAAAACGTTCTGATCAAAACCGAAGGTATTATATGCGACAAAGTAGTATGTAAATCCGGGATCGGTAAACGTGGTACATAAATAATTGAGCAACTCGTGTGATTTTAGCCCATGATTTGCGATGATCTTCGCTTCATCAATTTGATGGATCTCGGTTGCCCCTATGATATTGTCATATGGAAAGACGTAAAGATTTACGGGTTTGGGAAGGAAGGATGGTGCGGAGAGTGCCATTTGCATAATGGCGGATTTATAGAAAGGGCGATTTCCATTTGTTTCGAGATCGAAGAAGATGATCTTATGTTTTGGATTGGAGAAGAAAGAGGAAACCATTCGTTTCATATTACTTTACGTATCTATCTTTTTTATCACATATGAACGTAAATGAGAAGTTATATAAAAAAAAATGATTTTTAATATGAAAATAAGTGGATGATGAAGCATATATCAAATATAACATATCGAAAAGAGAATGAACCCTGCTTCCTCTTCTTCTTCTTCCTCTTCTTCCTCTTCTTCCTCTTCTGCTGCTCCTGCTGCTTTATTCGATTCAATTCGGGCAAAGCGTAAGGCGGAGAACGATGGGAATGAGAAGAAGCCTAAGGAGCAGATCAAAGATAGAGAGCTGGAAGTTGCCCGTATTATGGTAGGTGCTGGTGCTGGTGCGGGTGCTTTACGCATTGTTGCCCCTCCTTTTAACCAGTTGCCGCTTACGGATCAACAAGAGAAGAAGAACTATTTTATTACTTCTGATTTGGCGAATTTTATGATACATACAGTTGACTGTATGATCGCATACCAAAGCTTATTGAAGAGATTTGTAGAGCGTATTTGTGAAATTTCACAAAAAGTACTCATTCCTCTTGATCTGATTATGCCCACGGAGCGGTTTGAGTATCTTCCAAATATTCAACGTTTGGTGGAAACCTCTCCATTTCCGGAGTACTTCAAATCGAAGATCATTACGACCCACTTTGGTCTTGTAAAGAAGTATATTTCGTGGGAAACCATGAAGAGCCTTCTTCGCACCCATGTATATGATCGTATTGTTTCGGGTATTGAGAATCAGGAACCGTCTATGTACGCATTGCCTTTTAAGATGGATCGCCATTTGTGCACATTCTTAAACGTTCCACTCGATACGCGTATGACTCGCGCACAGGCATATACTCGTGTGATGACGTATATTCGTGAAAACAACCTGATCATTCCTGAAACGGATACATTTAAGATGGATGCGAAGCTATCTGCGCTCTTCTGTGGTGTTTACAATGAGAAGAAGCTTACTTTTATTTATAGCTACCTTCGTATGCGTTTTGTTTATGAAAATGCGATTCAACAGTATAAGACTCAATTTACAAATGGTGATTTGAGACCTTTCATTGTCGAAGAGTCATATGTCAATGAAGCTGGAAAGCTTCATGGAAACATGCGTAAGTATGATATTCATGGAAAAGTTATCTTTGAAACGTACTACATTGATGGTGTTGAGAATGGCATACGCCGGACTTGGCACCCGAATGGTATGTTGCGATCACACACGAGATTTACCCAAGGAATGAAGGATGGAATGTCATTCTTATTCAATACGGATGGTGAACTGGTCGTAAAGATCTTATATAAGTACGGAAATGCCGAGAAGGCGGTTACCAACTTTTAGAGATCGATTTATATCTTATTATCTTATTATCTAAATAAAATAAAAAATAAAAATAAAAAAGATATTTTTATATCATGATTTAATCCAATTTATAAAACAAACATAAAACAAAACAAAAAATAAAAAGAAAACTTACTCTTGAAAGATGGATTGATAAAAGGTGGAATCGTTTTTTTTCAAATGATTCTTCATTTTTAGATAATGATCCCTTTTGAACGTTTGCTTCACAATTGATAGCTTCTGATTCCGCCGTACAATATATTTATATTGAACAGGATCTTCGATGTGGAAAACGACAAATGCGTTGATATAACCGTCTTTTATCACACACTTTCCCAAAATTTCGACAAGTGAGAGGACTTTGAGAATCTCCTTTTCAAAGGTTTGTAAAGTACATCCGTTATCAAATGGGATCGAAAATATAATTACACCATCCTCTTTTTGCGATGGTCTCAATATTGCCCCTTTACAATATTCCACCTCATTTTCATAATATGCCTCCATATACTCATTTATCTTTTTGTAATGGTCTTTTACCGTTTCCTCTATATTCAATTTCCCGTGATAAATGATGGCATCCATATTTTCTCTTCTCTATATATACTTCATCAAAGACTCTTTATATTCTCAAAATAGAAAAATCATATATATAAAAAAGAAAAAATGATCATATGGGTAAATAAAGAATAGGGTATATGAGAAGAGAGATCAACTCATCAACATATCAAATGAAGAGAAAAGAGAAAAAGCGATCATATGAGTATGTGGAAGAACGATCATATGAGTATGTGGAAGAACGATCATATGAGTATGTGGAAGAGCGTATAAATCCACACATGGTGGGAGATCCGCTTTATTTTATTCATAAATATGAGATCATTCCCATATTTCAGTATCGTACACGATTAAAAGATGGGCACATGTGTTATTATACATTGGATGAGAAGAAGGATGTGTATGGAGACCTATTTGGGTACTATCCGAATGGATGTGTCGCTTTCATGGCGTACTTTATTAAGAGTGAACCACATGGTGATTTTCATATTTATGATGATTGTGGTATTTTGATTCAAACATTGAGATATGATTATGGAAAGCAAATATCGGGGATACCGTCGAGCGTGATTCGCGATTTTTTGATTTATTTTTTACGTTGATCACTCCTTGCGCGATTTCGCGCACTTTGAGCATCGAATCTTCTGATAATTTCCGTGATCTTTGAGGATAGATGCGAAGTACTTCTCATATTTATAATTGATATTCTTTTGTGTGAAAGATTGGGCTTTGAGATCTTTCAAATAGTGGCCATATGTTTCAAAATTGGAGATCATTGATTTAAGTAAATAGCTCGATTTACAAATGGAAGGTGTGTTATGAAGTGATTGCGCTGTCTTCTCAATCGCACTTTTCACAATCTTCTTTCGTATGGTTAATAGCTTCTTCTCATTTATATTTTTAACTTTATGTATATCTTTATCTTTATCTTTATCTTTGTTCTTCTCAACTCGCTTGGTTGACCGGAGGTCAGCAGCGAGTAGCAGGAAGTCGTCATCTTTGTAAAGGTGAACAACTTGATATAATTCTTTCAAAAAGATGATATTTGCGTTCCATGTGCGCAAATCTTTGGATGTAATATCATATGGAGCCAAATATTCATTCACATGGCTCAGATTTACCGAAATCTCCTCTCCATCTTCATTTCGAATATGGAATAAATACGGATCATTACGCGTCGATCGACGATAAAGATCTTTCAACAAATAGATCAATTCCGGATTGCGGATTTCGCATATATTTTGAACACCTTTCTTCCCAATAAAATCGATAATAGCGCGTCCTTTACCGAATTCGATGTGTTTCTTATGAAGGGTAGTGATACCGTGGTGTTTGTATAACTTTTCATTTGATTTATTACCTCCTCTGAAATTACATACATTCATAATGCGGAGTACGATGGCGCATAGTTTTTCGCGCGTATACTTCCGGTTATCTAAATCGCGATCGATTTGGCGGTTTAGATCTTCGATTTTATTGGAGATCTTCATTAATTGGCAGAACTTCTTCTCTTCGCGTTTCATCTTAAATTTGGAGGAGTATATATATTGTGTTCGTCCAGCTTCATCCACACCAGTGGCAAGAAGATCACTCTTCAAATAGATCTTTACATCCCGGTAAGCGGGGGCAATATAAATTTGTTCAATTTCATCTAATAACTTCTTATTTTTAATGACACCTCCATTTGCGTTTGTATAAATAAAACCATTTCCACGCTTTTCACGAATATAGTATGTTTTCATTTCTATCTTCTTTATAAATTACTAATCTTAGATCATATATTTTATCCATATATGCCAAAAATAAGTTTTTTTCACACATGTGCCTCCTCTTCCTTTGCCATCAACTCATCGTCAATCACATCGAGCTCCTCATCTGTGAAGACCTTGATGATCTTCCGATTGAGGCGAATTTGGACATTTCCATCTCCAACACGCGATGTGATGAGAAGTTCTTTATATTTATCTGTATTTTCCAAAGGTGCGACATAATTGACGCGATCACTCGTTCCCTTCTTATTTCGATAAGGGTAAGGGTATGTGCGATTTTCGCTATGTCCATGAGCATCATATGGCAAAATAAAATAGCGATAAATCTCCAAATCGGATGAATCGGGTTGATCGTCGCTCTTATTACACACATAAAGATATGGGTACTTCATCAATTCGCGGGGGATGGTATAGCGCCAATCCCGGATGCGTAAATTCCCTTTTGAATCGGTCATTTTACGATAATGGTTTATTTTATCATCGATGAGAAAGGAGAGATATATCTTCACTTTGGAAAAATCAATTTTTATCAAATATCGATGATTTTTGATAAACGTAAATAATAAAAAATAGATCTATAATATAGAATAGAATCAAAGATGCCACCACCACCTGAAATAAAGAACGTAAATGAGAAGAAGGATGAAGAGAAGGAGAAGGAGCATACGATGAAGGTTTGGAATGATTCGGAAGTCCAGCTTCTCAAAAAGTGGGGTGAAACCGCCGCCTCTTACCGTCTTCTTCATGATCGTGCCTACCGCCACTATTACAGCAAATCGTATATGTATGCTGTTCCTGTCATTGTGTTTAGTACAATTACGGGAACAGCGAGTTTCAGTCAAACGCTCTTTCCTCCCGCATATCAGCCATATGTTCCGATGGTGATTGGTGGTATAAATATATTTATTGGTGTGTTAGGTACATTGGCGCGTTTTTTCCGCGTCGATGAATTAACGGAAGCACATCGCGTGGCATCTGTATCATACGGTAAATTTTCGCGAAATATATCTACGGAATTATCGCTACCACCTCAAAATCGGAAGTATAATGGGGCGGATTTGGTGGAAATGTGCCGAACGGAAATGGATCGATTGATTGAGCAATCTCCGGTCATTCCTATGAATCTACTATTGGAGTTTAAAAATAATGAAGAGTATGCTGCGATTACCAAACCAGAAGTGTTGGATATTAAGCCGATTGAGGAGTATAAGATGAGTAAAGAGGAGAAGGTGGCAACGATTGTTTCATCCGTAGTGGAGAAGTTGCGCCAAAATAAACCGGAGCGATCGCTTGTTCAACAAATGGCGGAGAAGCATGCGGCTTCAACAGCACCCCGTCCTTATGCTCAACTTCCCAGGTATACAGAGGAAGATCAGCCGAAGATGCTCTCGGTGGTGAGTCAGGCACTGGGTGCGGAAAGAGCCAAGGAGACGATAAATCATGAGTTGAATCAAATCGCAAATAGTGGGGTTGTTTCGAACGCAAAATCGAAATTTCAACATTTGATGAAGAAGGTGGTAAAGGCTCCCGTTGAACAAGAAAATGTAAAGAGAGAAGAGAATGATATCCGATCCCTTCCAAAGGTGGAATTGGTAAATATCACGAAGAATATTCTATCAAATGCGGTTCATGTGGGAGAGGAGGCGATCGCTGATGTGGAGCTCGGAATTTCCCAAGCTTGTGAAGAGGAGAGTAAGAGCGAGTAGATGGGGGAAATGTTTTTATGTTCCATTATGCTTCCAATACTTCTCGTCGCATATTCGGATCTGATCACTCAATTTATAAATAAAATCATAATTACTCTTTCGATGAGATCGGTTATGTGAATAGAGTAGATTCTTTTCACGATCATGATGGAAGGTCATATATTGAAGATCGCGTCGATCTTCTGAAACATAGCGATCATCATCATTGAGAAACATCAAATATAAACAACGGGCTTCTTGGCTCGTATGTGCGAAGATCGTTCTTCTTTCACTCATGATTGTAGATTGGTAAATTGTAGATTGTAAATATTATCAAATATAATATATAACGTAGATAATTTTTGAAAAAAATGATTTCTGAAAATGTAAAGTATGACTCTTTCTTATTTTTGAAATATCAAATTCTTTTTATTCAAAGATGGCTACCAAGATTTACGTTCCCCCTGCTTCGCCGAAGATCAACACGATCTTCCGGCTTATCAACTCTGTGATCGATCTCGATTTTTTGACCCATCCCGATATCACGTGTGTCATTCGTTTTACGAATGGCGATGACGTCGATATTACGGGAAATGTGCTCAATCACACGAAGATTGATGACGAAACGATGGATCGGATGAATGAGTTTTCTTGCGATTTCGCTTTTCCGATCAATTTTGATCTGAATGGCGCGAACTTTGAGTTCACCTTCTTTGCTCCCACTGATTTCTTCATTGAAAATGGAGATGTTCATGATGACATTGAGGAGTTGGCCGATTTCTATACCTCGGGTATGGGAACGATCTTCTTCCATGACCATAATGGACACGGGAGCGAGATCCATGTGGATGAGACGCATGTGAATATCACGTATCGTATCCATCAATCGAGTGGGATTTCGAATGAGTTGAAGCTCACTTTCACCAAGAACGATGAGTTGGTCTACAAGATCAAGTCGGCGATTCACCTCTTCTTCCTTTACATCAAGAATGAGTTCTACACTCTGAATGTGTAAAAGTCGCTTATAGCCACTCTTTTGTGGAAAGAAGATAAAAAAAGAAAACATTTTATAAATAACACACATTTATGCCATAAGCTTCTTTCGGCAATAAATGGCAATTTCATCCATTGTCCATACAATACATATCGGCCAAAAGAGTGCTTCACCCATTCCATAAATAAAACCAAATATCACATTTTCGAGAAGATGCGTAATCGGATAAGGTTGATTCTTAAAATCACGAATTCCGTAATAGAATGATAATCCAACATTCTTTGCGACCATGAATGTCATAATTTTACACACCAATGGTGAAGTGTAGAAATTCGAAATCAAACTCATTTTTTGATAAAGACCACTTATACTCATTTTATTTCATAATCTCTCTATATCCGCAAATTCATATATGAATATAAATATAAATATAAATATAAATATAAATATAAAGAATATTTAATAAATTATAATATAGCAAATTTTTATTTAGCATGAGGTAGGTTCTGGATTGATATAGATCGTTTTGCCACATTGAATAATGATCACCTTTGGCTTTTCGCTGGCAATCTTGATGAAAGTATGTAATCGTTCATACATATGTTGAACAATCGGCATTTTCGATCGGGGATTTAGATAGTCGATTGCGCTCTTTCCATCGCTATTCTTATGAATCACATACCAAAGAGGAGCAATATCCATCAGTTTATCAAAGAGAACGGCATTTCGCGTATATACGGCAGAGATGAGTGCGCTATTTCCCGATGTGCGATCGATATAGAGTGGGTTGATTTCGCCATAATCGATCATATCACATATCACTTTGTGATTCATTCCCATGGCTAATTCCATGTATATCTGATTCTTATGAAATCCACTCTCACTACTCATATTTGTGCGAATAATAAGATCGACAAGTGGGGATGATTTATCTTCAATGGAATCATATAATGATTGCGGAGTGTGGCGCGTGTACTTCCAAAAGTCCTCTTCATTCTTGGCAAGGAGTTTATAGAGAAGATCCGTATTGTGATTTGAGAGCGCGTATGTATATACATTTACATACTGCTTTGTGATTTGATTATATGTTTCCACATGAGTGTTGATTAAGTAAATCGTCATCAGAAATCGTGTAATCTTCGCAAAATTCTTTTTTGTCGCAAGCATCAAAAAAGAGTGTTCATTATACTCTTGGTCGATAAAGAGATCATCATATGGATGATTTCCGTGATCATGCTCATAATCGAAGACGAAGTTGAACAAATATTCCGATTCGACAAGTGTACTCTTGATGTCGCGAAGGATCGCCAAAAAGAAGGACTCTTCGGTACTTTGTGTCTCTTGAAGCATGAGCATCAAATCATAGCCGGTGAGCTCGTAGGATGGATCCTTCATAACGATTGAGAAGATTTTTGAAAGATTCGCATTTTGCTTCTCAAAAACGCGCTTTGCATGGGGAGAGTGCCAATTATACTTTTTATTTAAAAATTGTTCCAGATTTCGAGATGAATATGCGAGCTTCTTACCATTCTGTTCCTTAAAAATGACCACCATTTCTTCTTTTGTATACTTCTCTCTTCAATCATATCGGCATAAAATGAGCGCCAAAATCACTTTTTCTATTTCATATATCTATTCTCTATTTCATATATCTATTCTCTATTTCATATATCTATTCTCTATTTCATATATCTATTCTCTATTTCATATATCTATTCCACAGATTCGTATGAGTTATATAATAAAAAAATGATTTTATAAATAGATAACGATCATCTATTTTCCATTCAAATATAAACCGCATAACGTAAACCCGAAATGTCGTCTTTTCAAGCGAACCTCCCGCTGATCGAAGATCAGCCAGGGATGTCTGAGCATTATGATTGTATGGAGGTGGAAGATGTAGAAGATCCCCTCTCTACGTTCAAGTCAAAATATGACGTATTGAAGATCGAGTTGCGACATTTGTGCGATGGTCTCATTTTATTTGATTATGATTTTCCCATGAAAGAGGCGGATATTGCGGCATTCTTGACCATTGATCCTATCATGGAATTGTGCCGCATTTTTCATGATTACTTTTTGTGTCATGATACTGCCATTTATACAAGTGCGGAGCATATCACGAATAAGATGGTGATTACAGATGATTCGCCAAAGGAGGATGTGATGATGTACATTCAAGCCTATATTTTTATGAGCATTGAAACAGAACCACATAAGCATCAAGATCTCTTTGATATGATCATTGACGTAAGCCAATATTATGAGAAGTACTTCAAGAACGATCCATGTGCGATATTTAGCATGATCCAATTGGAAGAGAGCCTCGAAAATATGGGATTGTAAAAAGAGCAAGATTTTATTTGTTTTATGAAAATGTTATTTTATTATTTTATTTTTATTATTTATAAAGCCAGGTCTATTGTGTTGAATAGAATTCAAAACGCACCTTGCCGCTTTCCGTACTACCGCATACACACAGTATGAATAGTCCCCCGGCGGGGTAGGCACCGATTTGCGCTAATCGGTACATATCCGTCTTCTGCCCGGCTAAAATTTCAAAAAAAATCACAATAAAAATGTAATAGATTTACTTTAAAAGCACAACTCCGTAAGAAATTCTTAGGAGGAACTCGACGAGGCTGATTACAATCACCATATGGGTGCTTTGCGCTTCACCAGCCTAATCAATAGTATACGAAAATAAAAATGAGATATTTTTATCTGTCATTTTTTATGATCATAAAAAATGCTTCTTTGATCATTTTTATGATCATAAAAAATGCTTCTTTGATCATTTTTACGTTATAAAATGATCATAAAAAATGAATTATAGTGATCTTTATTATCTCATCATTGAGCTTAAAGGAATATCAAGAAACGTAAATAAAGAAGTTTATATCAAAGATGAAGAATTGCCGTATGTGTATCCATTTTGTGCGTCGTACTCATTTCGTTTATGATAATTATGGAACGGTAAAGACGATCAAAAATGTGATCAAGTGTGATAAGATGAATATTCCGATTGAATTGAAGAGATCTGAGGAGAAGAGTAATGAAGACGTTTTTATTCCCAATAAGTGTAAGAACGCAAGACATTTCAAGAAGCTCCCGGATATCAATATTCACGATATTGTTCTTCGCGATCTTTAACGAAAATCATATGTTATCACAATAAAATTGATTTATAAATCATGAAATATAGAGGTTATATTCAAAAGAGAATATAAAAATGTGTCGATTCTTTGCGTATTGTGATCGACCTTGTAAAACGAGCCAATCACACTTTGCGCATTGGAAACATGTAAGGCTTTATTGTAAAGAGAAGGATCCTGATTATCTATCTTACAACCTTTATCGGCGACTTATCGAAACAGATGATCCCGAAGTGGAGATTATGTTGGAGAAGAAGCGGCAACGAAGAACAGATCCATGTGAGCGCGGTTTTAGCCAGTTGATCAATCAGCGGAATTATGAGAAGTATTTGATCAGCCATATGGTAAAAGATATGCTTCGTGATATGATTGCGAAGATTGGATAGGATCGTTTTCACCATTTATTTTTTATCTATTTTATAAATATGAATCACATTTGATCCTATTTATATAATATTATCTTTCTATACTTATAAACAAACATGCGTAAAATATTGATTAGTGGAACGGGTCGATGTGGAACGACATTTTTGATCCTTCTTCTTTCACTCTTGGGTTTTGATACAGGTTATACAATTAAAAACTTTCAATATGATATTTCCGAAGCGTGTAATTCCGGAATGGAGCGGACGTTGGATTCGCCATATGCGGTTTTGAAGAATCCGCGATTTATTGAAGATATATCTCAAATCGTACAAAATCCGCAAATACAGATCGATTATATGATCATCCCAATCCGCGATTATGGAAAGTGCGCGAATTCACGCGTTCAATTAGGAACGGAAAATGGTGGATTATGGAATGCGACGGATTATGAATCTCAAATGGCCTTTTTTCATAAGATCATGGCAAATTATAATTATTATATGGTAAAGTATGATATTCCAACGATTTTCATCGATTTCGACCGGATGATCGCTCAACCGGAGTATGTATATGAGAAGTTGCGGCCAATCTTGGGATCGACATCATATATGCTCTTTCTTCAAAGCTATCAAATCGCTACCATTCACCAAAATAAAGAGTTAAAAGCGCAATTTATCAAAAAGTGATGCGAGTTTTGATTTTTCGATAAATCGAAAAACATATATCGATCATGGATAGAGATGATCTATGGTCGATTTCAAATATAAACATATAACGCGTAATGCGCGCAAACTTCTTGTTGTATTCAACGATATGACCCAAGTGGGTTTTTCTGATCACTTTTCGCTTTATAAACAGCTTGATCGCACTTTTTCCGATTATGACATACTCTTCATCAAAGATATTGCTGAATATTATTGGTATTTAACCATCATCGATTCAATCCATGCTCTTCTTGCGACATTGGCGCCATTATATGAAGATGGGATATATGGTTTTGCGGGAAGTTCGGGGTCGATCGGGTTGCTCAACACATTGCCGCATTTGCCCAATTTTAAGGCGGCTGTGGTGATTAATGGCCAAGTATCTTTGCGGAAATCGCATGTAGATCTATATCGCAATTGTCGGGATTGTTATATCTTTACCGAAGAGAAGATTTCCGGATCATACAATCGAGAGTATTTGGAACCGTTATTGCGAATAAATGAGGTATGTTGTGGGAAGATCCGTTTTTATCATAATCAATCGATGTCGGATTCGGCACATCATCGCATTTTGCGTGAATTTATAAAAGATCATCCTTATCATCCAACCGCATTTGAAGCGATCTTTGAAGAAACACGTGATGCGCCATCACATGGAAACTATTTGGTAAAGAAATATCGCGATTCGTATTTACTCGAATATAAAGCGTTTTTTGATGCTTTTTCCAAATAAAAAAGATTCATAAACAGAAACAAAAAAGTAGTGTCGATATAGAGACTATTTGAGAGAAAAGAGTATAGTACATATTTCATTCAAAAAATAGAAAATGGATACTGAAGCGCGCATTGACGCATACAGGACTCTGATCCAACGTTCGTTCAAGAATGCCGAACTGGGTATTTCGAAGATTACGGAGGATATTGTGCGTATGGAGGGTATGACGGGAACCAAGACTCGCCATTTTTACAACAATCTGCTCAATACGGAGGATGCCCGTTATCTGGAAATTGGCACGTGGAAGGGCAGCAGTGTTTGTGCCGGTATGTGTGGTAATAAGGCAAAGGTGGTGTGTGTGGACAATTGGAGTGAGTTCAATGGCCCCAAGGAGGAGTTCCTGACGAACTTCTTCAAGTTCAAGGGTCAAAATGATGCGATCTTTATTGAGAGCGATTGCTACAAGATTGATGTTCGCACTCTGCCTAAATTCAACATCTATCTGTATGATGGTAATCACACCAATGAGAGCCACTATAAGGCGCTGCTTCACTTTTACGATTGTCTGGATGATGTGTTTATCTTCATTGTGGATGATTGGAATTGGGAGGATGTTCGCAGTGGAACGATGAATTCGATTGAGAAGCTGGGTCTGAAAGTGCTGTATGAGCGTGAAATCCGCCTTACTTGGGATAACTCGCACTCACCCCGTCCTCTTGCCGATCGCACTTGGTGGAATGGTATTTATGTCGCCATCCTCCAAAAGCCCGCAAAGGCGTAAGTAGATGAAAATGGAGGGCGATTTCTTTTTATCATAAATAGATAAAGTAAAAATGATAATAAATACCATTTATTATCATTTGATTTGAATACAAATATTTATTTTGAATACAAATGTGTGAATATAGAGGTAAGAGGAGAAGATAGAATTAAGAAGTACTAAAAATGGGACGTCCAAAGAAGATGGTTCTTCAAACGGTTGGGGAGATTACGCCTCCCGCACCAGTGATTGAGACTCAATCAGTATCTTCCGCACGTAATAAATTTGATATATGTTTCGCATTTGACACAACGGGATCGATGAGTGGTTGTATTAGTCAAGTGAAGCAGAATATCCAAACGATCGTGAAACAACTGATCGGGGAGATTCCCAATGTGCGGATCTCCCTTGTTGCCTTTCAAGATTATGATTTTAGTTATGTGTGGAAGGCGATTGACTTTACCAATGATGAAGGTGCGCTTATTCATTTTATGACCCATTTGAGTGATGCGCATGCGATCACCGGTCATGATATCGGATTCCGCGGTGGTCGCGGCGGTGAGGGGATGGAAGAGTGTTATGAGTATGTCCTTCACAAGATTCCAGGGCTTAATTGGTCTTCTGAGTCGATGCGTTCGCTCATTATGATTGGAGATGCGCCTCCGCATACTCCGGGAAATGCGTATCAAAACCTCGATTGGATGGTAGAGCTTGGTAAAATCAAGGCTATGGGGATCAACATTTACTCGGTTCACTGTTTGAGCTGGGGAAATGAGCCGAAGGTGAAGCACTTCTTCAAGACGATTGCGAAGGAAACAAATGGCTATCATCTTTATCTCGACCAATTCACGATGATTCCGGCGATGATGATGGCGATTTGTTATAAGCAAATGGGCGCTCAGCGTCTTGAAAGCTATGAGCATGAGATGAAATCGGGTGGAGTTTCGCATGGGATGAATCAAGTTTTTGATATCATGTTGGGGAGAAGAACAACGGAGGATGTTGAAGCGGAGAATGAGGCGCGTTTTGATTATAGGCGCTCTTCTCGTTCTTCTTCCTCATCAGGTGGAGGAAGAAAGGCGACGAGCACGGGCTTAGAGAACCTGAAAGAGGAGGATTTCGTGTTGAAACCGTCGCCTCCATCGCGTTTCCAGGTGCTTGATGTGGCACATGATGAGGATATCCAATCCTTTGCGACGCAAAACGGACTTACGTTCGAGCGTGGAAAGGGATTTTATCACTTTACGAAGCCGGAATTGATTCAGAAGAATAAGGAGATTGTGCTTCGTGAGAAGTCGACGGGCGACTTCTTTGAAGGAAATATGTGTCGGAAGATGTTGAATCTGATTACGTATGATGAAAATAAGCGGATCAAGCCTACCGATTTCCCACAATATGATATTTTTATTCAGAGCACTTCGCTCAATCGGAAGTTGATGGGTGGTACGAAATTCCTTTACGATACCATAGTAGGAACCTAGGGCTCATTCTATGGAATGAGCTGGAACTTCGTTCTCCTACTCTACCTCCTAGTCAGAAAACCAAGGTTTTCCGACACCTTTCCTTTTTATAATACAATTTTTATATAATACAATTTTTTATATAATACATTTTTTATATATTGATCATAAAAAAAATTTACTTCTTTTATGATCAGAATCTGTATCTCTTTCTGTTGATTATCTATCAAACGAAAAAATGCGTACGAATGCGGATGAGTTGCGTGAAAAGGGTTATACCTACATTTTCCACATTACCCGCCCCGAGAACTACAACAAGATGCGTGAAGTGCCCTATATCATGACTCCTGTTGAACGCCACAAGGCGCGTGTTGACGTAGAGGGTGTGTTGAGCATTTCCGAGATCAACTTTGAGAAGGAGTATAAGATCGCTTTATGTGAGTATCCTGGGATCTTTATGGGTCTTACCAGCAAGAGCCTGGAACAACTCCGCAAGGATCATGCGGATACGACCGGTTGTCTTCTCATCTTCCCATTGGAATTGATGAATCAGAAGAATTGGCACTTTAATATCAATGACCGCAATGGTTTCTTCTTCCCGGACACGATTACATCGGACAAGTGTGAAGAGATCCCTCATGCCGACGTGATCCCAAAGTATAATGAGATTGTATTCCATAACAAGATTGCGCTTTCTAACCTGATTGAGGTATTTAGCCCTCAAATCGATTGGAAGCCCGAGTTCAAACTTGATCTTGATTTGGAGACACCGCCGTGCTATATTTACTATACCGGATGTCGCTATTCGGGTATGGCGTACCCTTTCTTCACGCAACCATCGGAAACGATGGTAAGTGCGGAGTTCTTGTACGCATGGTATCAGAAGTATTTGCCAAATGAGTGGAAGGGCGTTATTCGCCGCGAGATGGATATACATGAGATGGATTTGGCCATTTTTGAGACGATCGTTCCGGAAACCGGACTTACGCTCGTTGATCACTACTTCCGTCATCGGATTTGAATTAAAAAATTGATTTCTATTTCATCTTTGAAAGTATATCAAATCAAATCTATATTATAAAATAAACGTAAAATAACTTTTTACATTTAACATTTAAAGAAATGGCCTCAATGACTGCTTCTGCTCCTATTTCTACTCCCTCTGCTGGTGCTGCTTCGGCGGCCATTGAGCAGGTGAGTGTTGCGATTCGTGATTCTGATATCATTCACAAGCTTTACGCTTGTGGATCATTTATGGAACCCGCGTATCTCAGCTTTATTGAGTACGGTTGCTTTTTCAGTCTGCCCTTAATGGGCACAATGGGTGGGCGCGAGCTCACGTATGGTGACATCAAGCATCAATTCCTCGGAATTTCCGAGGATCTTTATGGTCTAACGATTCGTTATATCCGTTTCCTCCACGCGAGTGAGCGGCTTGTGATCCTATCTACGGATGGGATGCGTCGTGTCTTCAAGGTGATTCGGTACTCGCGTGAGCGGGATCAGCCCTTTGGACTTGAGATTTTTAGCTCGTATCCTGTATCGGAGTCGTGGTCTCATGTAGACCGCCTCGCCAAGATTGTGGAACGGGATGCATCAAATACGAAGATGATCGCGGCACTTGGTGGATACAATATCCACCGGTACGAGCGCGTCATGTCGACCAACTTGTTCGTCCTCTTTAACACAGACTCGAAGAGCATTGAGTCATGGAAGGTTCATGTCAATCCTGCGGGAACAGCTGTGAACAGCATTGTCCGCAGGAAGCTCCGCAACATTCAGCTCACTCCTGAGGAGATTATCTACTTCATGGAGCATATCGAGAGTGAGGAGAGCCATGTGCCTTCGCTTCTTTCTGAGAAGATCGAGCACTTTAACGTGCTTGCGAATGATGCCAAGCATACAATTGAGAAGGATAGCCGGATCCCTCTGATCAACCCTCTCAGTTGGGATGATCAGAAGAAGGTTTATGAGCTCATTCGCAGTGGAAATCTTACGATGACCCAAAAGATTGGATCAATCGATTCAATCTCACTCACGGAGAATGGCAATATCGAATTCTTTTTCGACCTGAGTGGTGAGATGATCACACCGGCTTAAAACGCATTCTTTAAAAATGCGAGATAGTGTATATAATGTAATCTAAAAATTAGATATTTAAAATTATATTCATATTTATAAAAAATGATTTTTGTAAATTCAATCATGACATATTCAATTCAATATTTATAAAAAACAATATTTTTCAATTCTATTATCTACTCTATAAGATAGAGATTGTGAATTGAGAATGAATAAAGTATATTCAAAAATACAAAAGATCGTTTACTCTAAATCGATTGTCGGTAAACCGTTAAAATTACCGAGAAGTTATACTCTTTCTGCGATTAACAAGCGGTTAAAATCGTACCATAAACATATATCGCTTACGAAAAATGTTCAAATGCGAAAGCGGAAGAATAAAATGCCTAAAATCTCATTTCACAAGAAGAGTGGAACGCTCTATCTATCTTATTATACCTATTATTACAATGGAGATATGAAGTTCTATCAAAAATATGTGAAGTATGTACAAAAATATCTCTCTTTTTATCTCAAAAAGAAGATAGTTAAAGGGATTGTGATCGATTTACGAAAGCATCGTGGAGGATGGATGAACCCATTTTTGGAATCACTTTCAACAACGATTCTAAATCATTCATCATTATTCAAATTTTATTCTAAAAAAACACATAATCGATGGTGGAATATTCAAAATGGCAAAATCATCTTCTCTTCTGGATCTTATTTAGGGAAATCATTAAATTTACCGTATCCAATGAAGATCGCCATATTGATATCAAATCAAACCGCATCAAGTGGAGAAGTTTGCGCATCCGTCTTTAAGCGTAATTTGCCAAATGTTCGAATTTTTGGTAAAACCAAGAGCGCGGGATATTTGAGTATCAATCAATCTTTCCCAATCGATCAAAATCACACTTTACATGTACCGATTTGTTATGTTCAAACGGTGGATAAAAAAATACAGAAGAACGAATATTTATATCCAGATGTATATACCAAAAATCCTCAAAAACGCGCGATTGAATGGATTCAAGATTGATCCGATTTAATTATATGAAATAAATATAGTAGATCCTTATAAAAATGAAATCCAAATATACAGAATTTGAAAAAGCGTTTCTCGAAATAAAACGGGTGATCAAAGATGAATTTTTCAACTTTTATTTGGTATATCGAAAGATTAAAAAATCCTATTTTAGTGGATTTTCAGAGAAGAAGTTTGAAAAAGTGTTAAAGTTATGTAAAAAGTATCAACTTCATTGTGTTTACAAAAAAATCACATATATCAATAAACATAAAAAGAGAAGAGAAACGGAATACTTATGTATGATATCACATGATGGAGGTGTACCCAAAAATATATTTTCATTGAAAGGCAAGCGATTATATAATGCCATCGGTTTAACAATCGGATATCCGAAAACATGTGTGAAAACATTCGGAAATCGAAAGAATCATTATGGTCATAGTATATGGGTTAAATATAAATTGAAAGGCGATGATAGGAAACATCGTATTCATGATCAACTTTATTATTTCATGTGTAATCGGCCATTAACGAAACATATGAAAAATTTCAAAAAAGCAGTGGTGGAAGAGTGTAAAAAGAACCTTTTGAATCTATTTTCATATCTCTCTATTCGTTATGAGATCACAAATTATGATTTTTCCAAAGAGTACCGAATTACAAAGAACCGCACAAAGGTTATGTCGCATGGAACGAGCAAACTTGTTGGGGGGAAATAAAAATATTATCATATATATTTTATAATAAATGAATTTATTATAAAATCCGTTTAGTTTAGAATTCCATGTAGCTACCTATTTTATAGAAGAGTTGCCCGCAACTCTTCCACAAATAGTTGCGTATCCAGATCCCACATATCATAAAAGTTCGCCACCTTTCCATTCACCTTGATCAATCCTTTGTCACTACGCTCTCCCCGATCTCCGCGATACACATCCGAAAAGTTATGTTTGTGATTAAACGCAATGATTACAAAACTATACGGAATATCCATCATCTTCTCCAATCGCCCTTCCATAAATGGTTTATGTTCTCCGCGCTCACAATCCCCATCAAACGGTCGTTGTTCCCAAAGACGTTTTGTGTATCCCATCGACGCTTCCGAAAAGGATAGCATTCCATCTGATGCCATTGACGACGTATCACTCAATAAATTGTATGTTCCAATCAGTGAACACCCCACGCACTCTACACCCATGTTCTCATACTTCATCAGCAGTTTGACACGAGCCAACACACTTTCCGGTGGGTAATAATCATCATCATCCATATGAAGGATATATTTCGATTCACGCGATGAATGTTGAACCCCAATATTCCGCTTTGCGGCGATCGTATATCCCGAATCACCCAAATATATATGTTTGATCAATGGGCTCTTTGGCAAAAGTCCAGACGTTTCGAGATTCTGATCACCATCTTCCACAATCACCCACTCCAACTTTTCGCGGGGATAATCGAAGAGCGCATAATTGCGCAACGCAATCGGGAAGAGGTGGCTGCGATTGCGCGTCGGCGTAATCAGCGTAATCATCGGAAGATCCTCCTCGGCAATGTTGGGTAGTTTAAGGATATACTCTTGGTTTGCGCCAACCGAGTATTCGGGAGTGCGCAATCCGCGGAGGGTTTGGGTCATAAAATCATAATTCACTTCGCGACCTTCAATATCGGAATATCCCGCTTGTTGAATCACAATCATCGGATCACACATGTACGCTTTATAGACCGAATGGATCTCATTAATATAGTAGCGATCGATCTCTTCGCGATAATCACGCAAGTCGTGTATGATCTTCTGAACCATTTCATCGCGTTCCAGATTGATCAAATATGCGTGAGTCGTCCAACAGCTCATGCGTACCCAACCTTTGGTCTCATTTCCGCCTTCACCCCCACCTCCCATAATGCGATGAACCGTGCCGCCAAAGTAGAGCATATCATAATCCGTCGGGATCTTCACTTTTTGTAATGATGAAAAGGGGGCAATGATGGATATATCATCTTCAAAAATGAGAAGGTTCTTCGCACCACTTTGAGCGCGATTCTTATATGCCGTTTCGATCACATGAAGGTGCGATAAGAGACAGCCGCGTTTTCCACCTTCGGGATGACGCTCCGCAATGTACAAGTTGAGGGGAATATTGCGACGTTCACACAACTTCACAAACGCCTTTCGCTTATCTTTGCGATCTTTCAAATTGATACCATACACAATCGTATTTGGCAAATCTTTGTGAAACGTAAAGTACTTCGATGTTGTCATTTTAATACCAAACAAAAATATATATACTTTATCATAAGTTCTTTATATCAATCTTTTTAACGCAGATGAAATAGAGAAGATTCCAAGAGAAGTAGAACTCTTTGGATGTGTGATCATATTGAAGATCGAGATATGTATGGATGAGATTATATAATTGAGCGCCACTTTGAATCTTCTTTAAGTAAAAGAGGCGTTTCATAAAATCAATCAGCTCCTTGATCGATTTGAATCTCCATTTACACTGCTTCTCCTTTAATTGTACCTCAAAACCGTGTTTTTGAACTTCATACTTATCTAAAATATCTAAAAAACGGCCGCAATGTCCATTTGGATTGTAATTATGTACGATTTTATTTAACCATGTATCTTCCTTCGAATATTTCGAAACATCACTGATAATGAAGATCCCACCCGGTTTGAGCACTTCATAAACATTCTTATATAATCGTTCGCGATCTTCCGAACATATATGATGATGCGATGCGTGAATACACACTTTATCTACACTATTTGGTACATAAGGGAGTGTGTACTTTTCATAAAAGTAAACATTTTGAGTTTGATTTTGATTTTGATCTTTATGATATGTGTAAAAATCGTGATGTGATTCGAAAATAGCGTATGAGATTTCGCTCATATTTTGAATATAAAGATGAAGTGGGGAAGCAACGCCATCTAAATTCAAAATAACATCTCCACTTTGCGGATCTACTTCACTCAAAAGATCCATAAACTCTTCGTACATCACATGTGGATAAGTGGATATCGCATACATGTAATCACCTACTCGATTGGCAAATGCGCGATCATACTCCATCTTTTCAAAATCATATCTATCTATCTATAAATGATATGATTTTATTTATAACAAATTAGAGAAAATAATGAATTAAATCCAAGATTGTGCGAGTTGAAATTCGAGCTCTTCATGAAGGACGCGTTCTCCGCCCATGGGTGAAAATGTGTATTCACTCAAATAGATCTTATCTTCGCGATCCACATAAAAGTCCATTCGAACAAATTCAAATGGCGATGATAGTGTCTCCGCCCCACGGATCATTACATCCAAATGAACAGGCTTCTCCACATACGGAAGGCCGGGTTCCACATGTGGCAAGAGCGGTTTCCAATCACGCGTGTAATCGTTCCGCAAATCGCGATATCGCACGCTGATGCTCACGACTTTTCCATAAATACACCGGCACATATAAACGAGTGCTTCACCATTTTGTCCTAAATATTTATCATAGATCTTCTCTTCAAGAAAGAAGCGTGGCTTGATATATGCGTATTGGCGTTCCAAATGTATATTGTATGGGCGATTCCATGCTGTCAATTGTGTTCGGATTGCGGCCAAATTTGCCGCATCCCCATCGCGAATATTGATATTCCACTTTGATCCATGTGCCGCTTTGATGATATAGGATGGATTGAGATCTGTACTTCGCAAATCGCCCGGATCTTTTAGAATCCGAATGAGTTTCGCAACATGAATATCAATATCATACTTTTGAATAATCTCTTTTACACGAATCTTATCTACAAATTGCGCATGAAAAGCTCCCAAAAATCGTTGATACATTTCCACCTTTTTATAAAGGGGAAGTCGATTCCACCCTTTCGGTTTTGGCATAATCAAAAGTGGTTTTCCTCCCATTTAACTCGATTATATCTCTATCTTCATATTCGATAAAATAAACTCCTTGAATGATTTGATTCATATTTTTGGGCAAAGAATTGTAATACGCACTTTATTTACACAATTTTATTTTATAAACCGCGATTTCGTAAACCTGTGCCGATTTTGTATAACATGTTGGCAATCCGTTTTCGCAATGTGCGACGTTGAGGCGGCTCTTCATGAGATGATGTTGTGGAGGATGAGGATGAAGATGCGTTCATGCGCATGGCACTATCCAATTTCGCCTTCCATACATTACAACTATGACAATGACATTCAATATGATCATCATGTCCATGTCCGCGTTTTCGGTTGCGGATCATGCCAATGATTTTCATCATCACAACAAACGTGATCTTCATGATCTGTGCCCGATGTTCGGGATTTTGGATATACTCCATCCCATATGTTCGGATCATATGAAAGAGCTCTTCAAACATCATCGCAAGTACTGCTTTTATAAATCTTGAATGCTTAGACTTCTTCTATGATTAGATAATATAAAATATAAATCTTATATTATATGATATTTGATATTATTTGATATGATATTTGATATTATTTGATCGATACTAATAAATAAAGAGTAAGAGCATATTTGTATGTTTCACCAGTTTGATTTGTTTATATGAGATTTGATTATATAAGAGGTTGATATTTAGATTGAGGGGGGCTTTAATCACAATATATGGGAATCCGTGATGATATAACTCTTCAATAAATTCATGAATATAATACTTACCGATCTTTAAAATGAAATGTTTGAAATTCTTGTATCGCTTTCCTCCCCATGGTGGATCTAAAAAGAAGATCGATCGACCATGATGTGTGAAATGTTTATAATAATCGAGTATATTTTCATTCACCATATGTACATTATGTAGTCGCAATACTTGAATATTATTTTGTAAAACTTCAAAATGAACTTTATTCAACTCCACCGCATACACGTCTTTGAAATTTCGCGAAAAAGAGATCACATCTCCTCCAATCCCCGCCGTTCCATCAATGATCGTATCAATATGCGGAAATGTACTCTTGATCTGTTGTGTGATCCACTGCGCATCTTCCGGTTTGCTAATCGAGTATAATCCCTTATCCGTAATCTTTAATGTATGATTTGTCTTATATAAATGATTATAAATCTTCACAAGCTCGATATCATTCTTATCAAAATATTGCGCCAAATCCACTATTTTCAATATCACCGGATCAATAAAGTACTTCTCATCACATGTGGAATGAATCTCCGATACCTTATCCTCATATATATGATGGATCTTCTCTCCATACATATTATGAGTTAAAGCACTTATATTCATGGGTGAAATGAAGAGTGAAGGTTGACGACTTGCGCTGCTACTCTGTGGATCCGAAGGATCCCAACAGAGTTGACGACTCCCTGCTACCTTCTGTTCCTCTTCGAGGAACCAAGAAGGTTGACGACTTGCGCTGCTACTCTGTGGATCCGAAGGATCCCAACAGAGTAGTGATGGTTTCTTCTCTTTTTCTTGAAAAAGTTGGTAAATCGATTCTTTGATCTCCTTATCATAATCATCCATCTTGATTTTATCATTCAATGTTAAAATACTTGGTTCAGCATCATACAACACCAATTCGTTCTTTGACACTGCTTCCTGTACGGGTTGTGTTGCCTCCCCACTTTCGCTATCGCTATCACTCATATATAATGTGTTAAATGTATTCTTTGATGCTTTCATGATACATTCAAATATAAATAAATCAAATATTAAATCTCTTTATAAAAAATCTTTTATATCAAAATAGAATATGTTCTTCACTCCTCTTTTTAAAGAAGAGATCTTTTATCAAAAAAGAACGCTTATATATCTATTTTTGAAAAGATGGATCTATATAAAAAGTGATTTCAAGTGGGTATAAAGAGCATAATATGTAAATCTATAATAGATCACTCAATATTTCAAAAAAATGGGTATTCCTTCTTTTTTCAAAGAGCTCGTCAAGACTCATAAAGATACTTATTACGGGATGACCCCCGGAAAGCAAATATGTGATTACCTCTTTCTCGATTACAACGGTATTGTATACAAAGTGCATGATGCCCTTCGTAAAGCGAAGAAGATCGATACTTCCTTAAACAAAGCGAGCATGGAGAATTTGATCATCGATGAAGTGGTGAAGTACACTCAGCACATTGTCAATGATGTCGTTCAGCCTCGTAAGCTTCTCTTCTTCTCGCTTGATGGCCCCGCGCCTCGCATGAAGATGGTTCAGCAACGTTCGCGTCGATACAAAGGGTTCCAATTCAAAGAGTGGTCAACCGCACAAAAGATCAAGTATCAAATGCCTGTCGAGGCATCTTGGGATCCGAGTGCGAACATCTCTCCTGGTACCGAGTTTATGGAGAAGCTTGCGAATAAGCTCCTCGACGTCGGAAAACGCAAAGGTTTTTCAGGCACAAGCACAACCACCTCGAAGCTTCAAGTCCTTATCAGCAACTCAAATGTTCCAGGTGAAGGCGAGCATAAGTTCATGCCGATCATCCGCAACATGCGGAAGAATAAGAGTGAGGCGGATTCGCCAATTTACATCTATGGTGGTGATGCTGATTTGATCGTCTTGGCGATGAGCACACATAAAAATAAGATCACCGTATTCCGCGAAGTGGCGGGTGAACAAGAGTTGGCGGGTAAGTTGGACAATTATGAGTTTGTCGGACTGGATATTGACAAGTGCCGCGCGGCATTCCATGGAGTTCTTACGAAGAATTATGCGAAGCCGGATATTCAGGAGATCCGAGTGATGAATGATTACAACTTCCTTACTTATTTGGCGGGCAATGACTTCATCATTTCGCTTCCATTCTTCAAGATCCGCCGTGGTGGCCTGGATCGTGTGATCGCAATTTATAATACACTTCGTCCAAAGTACGATTATTTGATCGATTATCATCCCGATGCCGAGCAACCCGAACCGAAGATTGATCATGCCTTCTTCTGTGAAATCATTGAACAGTGCGCGCTTCAAGAGCAGAGCCTTCTTGAACTTCAACAGAAGAATGTAGAGAAGCTCCTTCGTGGCGGACGCAACGCTCGGTATGATGGTGAAAAGGAGGCGGGTAAAACACCTTATCAAATCGATGAAATGCGTTATCAGCATTGGGAGATTTGTAGTCCAGGAAATCCGCTTTATGAAGAGTATAAGGATGAGTTTAAGAAGATCAACTATCGGCAAAGCGCCGAAGTATGGAAAGAGGAGTATTATCGCTACTTTGCGGGTGTTTCGTATGAAAATCGCGAAGAGTTTGACCGCGTGGTAGAGGATATGTGTGTCAATTATTTGGAATCCCTCATCTTCACCATGCGCTACTACTTCGTTGGGTGCCCTTCGTGGCGCTGGCATTATCGTTATCGTGTATCACCTTTCCCGAGCGACATTTTGCGTATTCTCACGAGTAAGATCACGAATATAAATGATATTGCTTTCCCGAAGGATGTGCCATATTCGCCATTCCAGCAGCTTTTGCTCATCCTTCCGCCTCAAATGAGTGAGATCCTTCCGAAGGCGCTTCGTCCTATTATGAATGATCCGATGAAAGGGTGTGTTCATTACTATCCGGAGAAGTTCCGGATTGATGCGGTGGATGGAATGAAGTATGTATATTCGGAGGCGATTTTACCGGAAATCGATGATGAGGTGATTATGAAAGCGTATCATGAAGTGGAGGATGGTTTGACGGAAAGTGAGAAGACGCGAAATACCATTCGCACACTTGCTCAGCTGATCAAGTAGATCAAAGATTGATATGTTTATTCTTTATTTCTTATTTTATTTATTTTTGAAATACATTTTATTTTCAAAAAAACATATATAACATATATAACATATAACATATAACATATAACATGTATTTGATTTAATTATACTTCGATCGATTGTGTTTTCGCATCTGGGATTTCCACCATGATCTCTTCTTTGCTTGCCGCACATTGAATATGTCGTATGCTTTCACTCTTTTCCGGATCAACATCATTATATTGAACCTTTCCTTTCAAATATGCGGAGTAGAAAATATTCTTCTCTGTATGAATGGTCGAATATACATCACTCAGCTTCGTGATCATAAATAGAATATTTGTGATATATGTGGTCGTCGTCTGATTATCCAAATAAAAGTCATAGATGACAAATCCACTTAAAATGGTATTGATAAAGAAGAAACACATCGACGCGATGGCAAATCGGTAATAGTACGCGTCCAAATATAAGATCCGTTTCACCCGATGTGGTTGAAGGCTTTCCAACGCACGCCCGACGGATTCATTATCACATGGTTTCTCTTTATTCACTTCTAAATAGTTGATCAGCTTATATTCGCGTTGAATCTCTACCAAATACATAATCATAAATGAACCCATTGTGATAAAGTTGAAAGTGAGAGCAACGGTATAAAAGGGCGATGAAGGGATCATATTTTCATGATACGAACATACATGTGAATCGCATGATTGGGGAACAAAGAGGATGAGGAGTGAAGATACCATAAGTCGATATAATTCAAGGGTGAATTGGGTGAGTGTTGCCACCTTTTGGGTAAAATCTTGATTTTGAATCTGTTCTTTGATCGATGCGATGCTATTACGCTCTTCTGACATATATGAAAAATGAAAAAATAATTCTATCTTTTCATAAAATGATTCTTTTTATTTCGGAAAATATATTCTTTAATAAAAGAGTATAATAAAAACAAAAAACAAAAACATATAATTACTCAATAATCAGATCATATCGTGTGTCATTCAGTGCTTCTAACATGATATCCTTGGGTGTCATAATCTCACCCGAAAGAACGGATTTGAGAATGGTGGGGGAGTATCCCGAAATGAGCGCCGTATTTGCCATATTTGCTTTCACTGGAACCTCATTTACACGCCCATTCACATTCCAAAAGACGATTTGAGGACGTTGATACCCCTCTTTCTGATACAGCTCATCGATCTTTTGGAAATTTGTTTTCGCAGAATCCGCCACATCAAATTGCATATCACTGATCACCACAATCCGCTCCGGCATATCCTGTTCAGTCAACTTATGTTCTTTGGCGCGATGTAGAATGATTTGGAAGACCTTATAAAAATTCGTCGTCCCTCCCCATGGAGCCTTCGATATCGAATTCACTTTATCACGCAGTGTCTCACCCTCTACCTTATAGAAACCAGGAGATTCATGGAATGTGATGATATGATCCTTATATGCCATATGATCAATACTTCCACTTATCAGAATACCCAGGGCAACCGATATCATCATCGGCATACCACTCATCGATCCCGACACATCACTCAGCACCAATGTGCGTCCCAATTTGCCCACATTGCGCATCTTCTCTTCCATTACCTTCCATTGTGCCTCAGTAAGTTCATTCACTTCACCGGGTTGGAAAGAGGATCCATTATGATATGTTTGAATAATTTCGTGGGGATACAAATCTTGCGCGTTCACTTTTGCTGTCCCTTTTGTTAGCGAAGAGATGTAGGATGAAAAACGCTCTCCATCATTGCGATAAAACGCATTTGGCTCCTTCTTCCGCTTACTCTTCTCTTTACCATGGATAAACATACAACGCGATGGAACTTTCTCATAATCAATCGCATCATACTCCTTCTGAACAAGATGCGTTTCCACTAAGTCAAGATGTTTGCGCAAAGGCGCCAAATAGGTCTTCCGGAAAGCATCCTTCTTCATGTGAAGCGCTTTGGCGATATCACCATAAATACCCGTCTTCTTATCTACACTCTTTCCTTCTGATGGCACCCACTTCGCACATAGCGTTATGTGCGCCTTCTTCTCTTCCTCTTCTTCTCCATTCAATTTCGCAAGATCTGCCTTCAATTGAGTCGCAACACACTTGACATACTCCTTCTTCGCATTCGCCTCTTCAAACTCAACGCCATCGTCCCATCGTCCATATGTCGCCAAATAGTGGATCAGATTCTTCGCAAAGAGCACCATATTCTTCTTGGCAAGTTCATTCAAGAGAATGCGACCCAACTTTCGCTCACCCTTTCCTCCGCGAATATCGCGAATATATGCGATCATCTTCGCCGTGAGTAGCGGCGACTCTGCATACGCCTTCTCAAAGAGTTCCAAAAGAAGCGGCTCATGAAGATCCCTTTGTGCTTTGTAAAAGAGATCTACAAGCGCATCCAATGATGATATGTAGGTAGGAGCACCCTTCTCCGTAATCGTCATATTTTTATCTTCACTAATCATCGCATCGAAAAACGTGGATTGCGAACTCCGACAAACACCCTCATTTACAGATTCATATTCCATTTTTCTGATCTCTTATATTTATACTTCGAATCTTTTCCTCTATATCAAACGCAAAATGAGTGTTTAATATATAAAAATATATATTCATTTTCAAATGATCCAATTGGATCATCCAAAAAAATTCAGATTCATCACTCTTCCCCAAAGATGGAGATAAATAGTGATGTACATAATCTTCTTTTTTTATACCTTAACATTCTTATATATCAGATTCCAAATAAATATGTGTAATTATATATTGAAAATTGCTGCGCGGAATCTTATATATGAACGTTTCGATAGAGTGAGAGCTGCGGGTTATAATTGGGAATGGCTGCTTGAAATCACCTGATTTCCATAGATAAGACCATTTTAACGGCCACACACAAATCTCTAGCTACACATTTTAATAAATTCGATTATAAATTTGAAATGGCTGTCGGTAGCTAATTCACAAGCATTGCTTTTCGGCTGATGCTAAGTGAAGCGATAGGGTGGCTGTTTGAAATAATCTTATTTCGTGAAGGATTACTCATCTCATCGCATAGACTGGATCCAAAAACCCATCTATACAATAAGCCGATCTGATATATACCAGACCACTCGTATTCACATCTCATATCCGAAGATATAAGATGGATGAAGCACATTTTATAGAATCTCTAACAAAAGAGAATCTAAAATCAATCGATGATTGAAAAAAATGTACTTCGATCCTTACTTTCTATTCCTATATTTTTTACAAAAAATAAACGCACTTACATTTATATATGTCGAAATCTCTCTATATTCAATCAAACATCGATTTTGATTTTATTATTGAATAAAAATATTCTTTATAAAGTATAGTATTGATCTTAAATCGAAAAGAAATGGTGGAACAAGCGATAACCGCATTCTTTATTATACTCTTTATCATCTTTATCATTATCCTTGCCATCAATGGCATTTTGAGCCGTTTGATCGACGGTGTGATCACTTCACCTTCGGCAAAGACCGAGAATTTCAAATCGGAGATCACCGGTTTGGAAACGCGTGATGAGCAGAAGATGGTAAATCGCGGTATACCACTCAAAGTCCATAGTGAACGCGGATATCAACAGAACAACTTTCAAGTTCCTTCCGATATTCCACTATCCCAAACTTCCTATGCGTACTATATCAATAAATACTTCATGAATCCGAAGATTAACGCATCCGTCGATTCAGATATGGAGATCGTTGGAAACGCAAATATTGAGAAACCCGATTTCCTCTATGATGGTATTTGGAAGCGTAATGTGAAGAGTCGTAATGATGATCAGCGCATTGAGTGGATACCCACAAATGGAATCAATGAGAAGCGCGGAAAGCTCTCCATCGATAATATGTTAGCACAGGCTCGCATCAAGCCGATGCCGGAAATGGTGGAAGGCACGCCATGTAATAGTGGGAATTTTGATCCATATTGGGTGTGTGATCATGAATCCAACTTGATGAGTTCGAGTGGAGATCTCAATTGCCATAAGAGACATAAAGAAGATGATATGGTATGTTTTGATGTTTATCTCGATCCACTTTCCAACTAAAAACGAAAAATAATATTTGATATAAAGAACTTTTTTTATCAATAAAAGTATTATTTTATATTTTATATTTTTATATTTATTTTTGAGAATGATCAATAAAAATATGTACTATTTATGCCATTTTTGTTTGGATTTTATATCTAATTATAAGAATGATATATCAAAACATGTAAATAAGATGAATAAATGTAAACCGTACTCTTTATTCAATGATTTTGAAGAAGCAAAGAACCATTCATTTTCAAAAAAATATATCTTCTATTTTGATAAAACGAAGTTATCAAAGAATGATATATTATTTATTATTTCGAATTATCATAATCATATAAATCATATTTTTGAAGATTTCCGGAATCCAGAGATGATATATAAGAATAATTCTAATTTTTACAAAAATAAGTCTGAAACAAAAGAACCAAATTTTATATGTAATTCATGTGAAACAACATTTACAACAAAATATAATTTGATAAAACATATGAAGAATATAGAAATATGTAAAAGTAAAAAAACATATAATATGATTATGAAACATAATGAAGAAGTAAGAAAGCAGAAATTATGTGAACTTGAAGAATCATAAGAGTCTATTTTTTACACATTATCAATAATAAATTATATATTTATAATATAGAATATTATAAAGAATGAATTATCTCTATGTCATATTGATCCTTCTTCTGATTGTGATCTTATTGGAATTTGGACAACGCTATCTTCGCCATCAAAAAGAGACATTTGCCTCAAATCAGGAGGGTTTCGAAAATCCTGCCGCATCGCAACTCTATTTTGAAGAGAACGCACTTGTTCAATTTGGCGATAATACCACCTCTTCTGCCGTAAATATTCGCTCACCACGTCAATTCGGTACATTTGGTGGCACAAGTGGTAAACGCCCATCTTTTATCGGTCTTGCCAATCCGGATACTTATCAAGGTGATTATTACAAATGCCCCAGTTGTGAATTACAATTTGATTGCTCCAATTATCCGTATGAAATAAGTGAAAAGCACGGTGCGGTGTGTACGAATTGTATCGAAAAGCGGATGTATAATGAATTCAACCTTCCCGTTTATGCGAAATCCGTGGGATCGCCTCGCACATGCCGCGATTTATTGAAAAAGTAATATAAAGAGTAGATTATACAAAGATAAAACATAAAGAGAATGATTGAAGATCCGATATTGGGAGTTAAGTATGAGGTGCGTTTCAAAGAACCGATTGATCTTTTTGAGATCCTCTTTCCAGCATTTATTGAATTGCGGAATGTATTTGAGTATACGACAATGCGAGATCGGTTAAACATGTATGATATTTATTTACAATCTCTCTATACAGATGATGATGGAAATTTGATTCATGATATGGAAGAACGAAAGCGGATTTTCTATGAACGTCGACACGTCTATATGGGTGGTATCAAAGATGGTTTATACGAATTGCCTTTATATTGTGAATCGGAAGAGCGCGATAAGAGAGATCGTACATTATGCGATTCGATTATCATTTATGATTCAGCCTACAAGTATAAGATGAATGACTTGGGATCTGGATACGGATCTATTTTTTATAAAGATTATACGAAATACAAAGAGATCGAAATGGAGAAGAATCGGATTCTTCCCACAATTGAGGATTGTGTGGATTATGATGAGAAGAAGAGATTTTATCTTACAAGTATGATGGCTCTTTTGGAGTTAAATGATGAACAAAAGAGCGTTTTAGAGAGTGTTCTCTCATCCAAAATATTGAAACCACATATCAAAGATCACGGATTTGTTCCATACTAAATTGATATATTTTTGTTTTTCAAAGATAATGATAAAGAAGATTTTATCATTATAATGATAGAAGACGTCATTCGTTCCGAATGAGATCAATCCGCACGAAGTGTCGAGATTGATAAAGATGAAAATGAAATTTCAATCGTACGAGAGTATACAAACATTATATATTCTCGATTTGCTTATCAAGAATAATCAAAATGAATACCATCGGCTTTCATTACTAAATGAATTGAAGAGTATATTTGATGAGAAGTATGGTAAAAAATCAATATATGCGATTGTTAATCTTTTTATTGAACCTATACTTTTTTACAATGAAGAGTATCATTTATTTGAACCGATTCTTGGTTTCTCCTTTTTAGAATATATATTTTTGGACAAGAGTGATCACATAGTGATTCAAAAGAGAATCGATATGATGTATGCGCAGAAGTATATCTTAATAAAGAACCCATACTTCATTTCACTTCATACAAATAATTATAACTTTATATTTGAATATATCGATGAAGAGTTAGAAAATAAGAAGAAACATAAAAAGTATAATGGAGGAGAGAAGATACGCATAAATGAGGAATTAAAACGCAAATTCAATAAGAACTCTTATTTTGAATCGTATTTATATACGGATTTCATTCATGATTTTTCGCATGGAACACGAACTTTTCTATCCAATGAGTCAATGGAATATTTCCGAAAATATATCGAAGGATTGAAGATTCAAGTATATAGTGAAACACAATTTTTCAAAAAGATCCGTGATGATCTTCTTCTTCCAAAAATACTTAAAAATGAGTATCAAATATGTTCGAGTAAAGATGAAGTTGGATATGCGTTTTACAAACTTTTAAAACGTGTGATTGCGATGAAACATTTTTATATCATCAACGAAGCATCCGCAATCTCTTTCTTTTATTTACCCAAAGATAAACTCGATGAGATAATGAAAGTACTTGATTTACATATTGTTAAATCGGTAGGTGTGTATATGGATCCTTATTCAAAAAGTAGTAAAGTAAATAGTGTTTATGAAAGAGAGATGTATTATAGTCAAATTTGTAAAGAAATATTTCAAGATAACTACTTTGATTCCATTTATATTGAATGTGTAGGTATCGCAAAAAATCTATTTGAGATAAATGGACACTTTACAACCGGACTACTAAGTAGGAGATCGAATAGTGTTCAAACATTAAGTATTTTTATTGAATATATATCATCCACGCGAACCATTGAAGATATCATTAAAGAGAAATTATTAAATATTTACTCTTCAAATAATAATATCCAGGCAGAATTCAAAAATATACTCAAAAATTATATGACACACCATTATACCTTTTACTACACGTTCTTATCATCTATGACAAGTATTTTATTACATCATTTAGATTATTTCAATAAAACATACGGTAAAGAAATAAAGAGTCTAATTTGTACACATTTTCTAAATATACCCTATCAAAAGGATAAAGATGCGATTTTACGTGAATTAAAGCGTGGACATATTCGAGAAAATATAATCTCATATATGAAGAAGATATATATGGATCACAAATATGGAAATATTGATATTTCGGATCTATTTCGTGATCCGATGTATATTCATTATATTCGACTTTACTTTTGTAAGCATTTATATAAAATCCCCGATTTATTCAAAATTATCCTATTCTTTACACGTTTCAAATTATGCGGTGATTTACTTCAACTTATCGAAGTAGATCATGATTTTACAAAATATCGTAATCAATCATTTATAAATAAGAATGGATGTTTAATTACACATGATCGCAATCTTGGATCATATGCTTCAACACACAAAGAGACAAATTATATTTGTAAAAGTTCTTTAAGCTCAAATGAAATATATTTATATTATCGCATTCATGATTTTATTTCGAAAAAGTGATAAAATACATACCATTTTAGATCCGTCTAAAATACATACCATTTTAGATGGATCTAAAATACGACTTTACACTTGAAATCGCAAGGGAATTCCACCTCTTCTTTGGATATGCTCTTCATTACTGTCGCCTTCTTTGACAAGTGATACAAGATCCGCATTTCCGTCCCTTGATGAATCGCCTTATTTTGAACGGGTATATCCACCTCTTTGTAATGATGCGTCTCATTCACCTTCTTAGCCGCATCTCGTATCTTCGGATCCACACAATGAATCGTATATATATATCTTATCGTCGTATCGCTCTTTGTATCTAAGGATCGCAAAAAGCGGAAAGATAACTGATTCATATCAATGATCTTATAAGTCGGTGATACGAATACATGGCGTGGGTATCTTCCATCTTTATCGTCCAAATCGATTCCCGCGGAGATAACACTTGTATTACAAATGAGAAGTCGACACTCATCATTTGGTTCTTGGAATTTCCGAATGATTTGCGCCCGCTTTTCCGTATTTACACTTCCATCCAACCGTTGAGGATTATATTCGACAAGACGGTTCATCAAATCATCGATATTATCCGTATAATTGAGGGCACAAACCACCTTTGCATGGTTCAACGTTTCAAGTCGAAAGCGCACTTCTTGTTCAAAGACTTCGAGCTTCGACGCTTCCAAAATAGGGAGTGCTTTGAATACATTTACCCGCTTTTCGTGATCCGTAATTGTTCCATCCGCCGCCATCAACGATAAGATGCGATCCATTGCTGCCATACACACTTTATTTGATTCCGGACTGAGCGTGTGGAAGGTGTTGATGTTAAATATCGTATGTTTATTCTTCTCAATCATCTTCATATGCGACGATAAATACTTCAAGATGACGCACAAGAAGAGCTGATAACCCTTATACTTACACGCTTCCGCATGTAAGTGTTTATTTCGTTTGACCTCATCATAAAACGCTTTACCCGCGCCATTTACATCAATCTTCTGGCAATAGTCGATGATATTCTGATACCCTTTATACGAGTATACACCTGTGTGCCAATTATGAGACACAAGTTCATCGCTCGTTTGAATCCCCACATTTCGATAAAAGGTGATGATCTGTTCACTCTTGTCAAATGGCGTTCCCGAAATACAGATCATCTTATTTCCCATCTTATTATTCAATATGTGTCGCATCAACTCCCGACATGCGTTCGTTGTATAGGAATTTCCATTACGAATATGTTGGATCTCATCAAAGATAAAGAGGAGCTCTCCATCTTCGTAATACTTGCGGTACTTATCTGAGATTTTGAAGGATGCCATTTCGATTTCCACATTGTTTCCCATGATAAGTCGCGATGTTTTGAAATCATTGCGATGTAGAAGACCATGTTTTGGGTTCACCATCTTATGTCCAGCGACTTCATTGTATGAGTATATCTCCACATTGGGTAGTCCATGCGTCTTTACTACATCACTCCACTTACTCCGAAGGGATGCCGGACATATGATATACACGTGTTTCAATTGGGGGTTGATCTCAATGTACTTGGCGGAAATATATGTCTTGCCTGTGCCAAGGGGAGAGAGATCAAGGGCAATGTTGTGTTGATCAAGGATTGAGAAGATCTTCTCAAAGTGCGGATGTTGGTACTCGAAGAGTGTGATCTCCTTCTTCTTCACCTCCTCTGCTACATCTGGAACATCTGTTGCGTCTTGTAAAATCGATTCTATTTGTTGATCAATATTTTCATCACCTACACTCTTCTTCTTTGGAGTTCGTCGTTTGATCACCTTCTTCTCAGAAGAGGATGATGAACTCTTCGATAAGATGAGATAATCTTCTTCTGAGAAGGTATCATATGTCGGAATATTGAATTGATACTTCGTGATCGTATGTTCGCAATAAAACTCATCATTGATCTTCTCGAATGACGTATTACACGTACGCATCAAATCGATCACACTTTGATAGATCTCTTCTTCCGCATGAATACCACCACTCTTCAATTGATGATATGCGGTGCTTTGAATCCGATTTATTCCACTTAGAAAGTGTTCAATCACTTCGCGATAATTGATCTTCAACTTCATACTCTTATAATTCGTATAAAGATGACGTCCCCATTGCGCTTCATTCAACTCACTGCGCATATATTTAATACGGAGATCATCATTTGCCATATAATACTTATTCAAAATTGTATTATAATTACACTCATCCTTAAAGTATCGCCGAATCCCTTCTGTTTCATCATAAAGGATCTTCATCAACTTTTGGGGTAATTTATAGTCAATCATCACGCTTTGGGGAATCCGATCAACATATACATTTGTTATTGCTACACCGGCCTCTTCGCGTCGGAATGGTTGATTTGGATTATATCCATAATTGGAGATGATTCCGGTATTCCAACTGAAATGGGTATTACAATTTGTACAATTCATATGATCACATCCATGGGTTTTATAAATCCGGGTATAGCACTTCGGACACTTCTTGGTCTCTTCATTCAAACTCTTCAACGTTTCCAATACGGCTTTATCACATATATGAGGAGATCCATTTGATTCCTTTACACATACACAATCCACACAATGCTCCTTTTTACATATGATACACTCATATTTTTTCGTTTCCATATTCAACTTTAAGATTCCATTACACTCAGGCATTGTACATAGTTCACTGTAAATACGCCCACGGATGACTGGACGTACTCGATCAACACTTGATGCGATTTTGGAGAGCCCTTTGCGGAGTAAGGCGCGATCTTCCTTTTCGCGTTCGTAAAATTGGATCAGTTCATCGGTAGCCGCGATGAATTCCTTCTCTTCTTGAATCAATTCATCAATCTTCCTCTTCTCAATCACACTCTTCACAAATGTTTTCCCGAGAAGGTTTTCAATCGTCTCCTTCGATATATCCAACTTACAGTTCATACATTGCGCCTTTCCATACTCCTTTTGGCAATGATTACATACAACACATCCACATGTACATTCAATCTTCTTATTCCGAGTATTTTCGACATAAATATCGCAACACACCGTACACTCAAAACTTCCGACTTTTGTTGCCATCTTCTCTATATACTCTATCTCAAATGATCTCTATATTTGATCATACTCAAATCGATTTTTTTCCTTTATATCAAAAAATAGAATGTTTTGATATATATTTTACAAAGTAAGATAAAATAAAAATAAATAAAAGTAATATAAAAGTAAATATGAATTATTGGAAGATCTTCGCATACATATCTTCTACACATGCGCTCACATCATCCAGATTATGATTTGTGTAAATTGCCGTAAAAGGATATGACTTTTCGTGTGATTGTAATATGGCAAAGTGTTCTGTTTCGTGGGCGCCAAAGATGCCACTCTTAGGGATCACTTCGGGACGAATGATCATATAGCTCTGATGATCCGGAAATGCTGCTTTTACCATCTCCATTTCATTATGGAAGCGAACATCGGTAATAAAGATATAATCCGCACTGCTCTTTGCCATCCGCTGGATTGTCGCCTTTACCCAAATATCTTTGTCCACTTGTTTGCGAAAGAGTTCCGTTCCCACTTTGATCAGCGCATCCCGCGGACTCATCTTCCACTCTGGAACGACCACTTCTTTCAGATCATCGCCGTAATGATCGGGTGTAAAGCCGAAAGCGATTGAGCATATTTCGCGCAATGGATCGGCAAAGGAGATCTTTTCGCACTTTTTATTTTCGGAAAGAGTGATCTTCTCAATGAGCCGATTTGCGACGGTATCCTTTCCGCTCCGCTTACATCCCGAGATCAAGATTACACGCACCATATTTGTTTCTCTTTGATCGATATACTCTCATTCATTATACGTTCTTTATATCGATATTATGTTTCACTTTTTTGATTCGATAAAAGAAATCAAAATCAAAAATAAAATATATTCTTATTCATCTTAAAGGAATCGTGTGTAAAGAGAATAGCTTGCCATTTTTTTACAAAAGAGACGGATACGGGATACGGGATACGGGATACGGAAGATGAGAAAGGCGTATATATTTGACATGGATGATACGCTCATTTGTTCGGATTCGCATATTTATGTATATGATCAGAAGAATGAGTTGATTGAGAAGATCAATTCCCAACAATATGTTCATAAACGGGATGATATAAAGAGATACCATCAAAATGGATATTTGATCAAAACGTGTGAATTTGGTGGAGACGGTTCGTGTGATCATGCCGATCATCTTTCCTATCAACATTTGATGCGCGGTGAAACGTTGGAAGCGCAAATATCCATATTGCGATCTTATGCAAATGATGCGGATCTATATTTGGTGACGGGTCGTGGTAATAAACGCGAAACATTGCGTAATGTGATCAAAGAGCGATTTGATATTGACATTCCTGTGGAGCATATATATCCGGTTAGCAATTGTGCGTATATGGAGGAGGTGCGAAATCGTTTATCCGAAGAAGAGTTGGAGCGTTTAGGACAGATTACAAATTTCAAGACAAATTCGCTATATGATATATTACGAAAAGGTTATGATTATGTTGAGTTTTATGATGATGATCCGCGGAATATTGAAACATTTCATCGTTTGATGGAGCACTTTTGCCAAAGCACCGAGTATAAAACATTCTTGATTCGAAAGTAAAAGATCAAATAATTATGTAAAGAGTAAATAGTATAGATCAAAAAATGAGTGGAAATAAAAGATCACCATCTTCTGTGGCGGAACCGCCTTCACCACCGATACTAACACGACGCCCGCTTAGTTTATCGAGTATGCCAAGTTTAACATTTGATAATAATAACAATAATGAGAATAATGACCCATATACGGTGAATGATTATTATCATGAACGACGCGCAAATACACCAATTTCAAAGAATGAGTTATATGAGATTATTGATCGACGAAGAGTGGTAAATCATGCTGTGGATGATCTATTTGGTGAATTTATGCGTGATATTGAAGGCGAGTATGAATTGATCGATATGAGTGGATCACGTGAGCGAAATCAAAGTAATATCAAATTGGGTAAATTTGGTAAGATCTATTTGATCAAAATGAACGAATCACCAAAACCGAAGTATATAATGAAGAAGGTGAATATCAACTCGTATCCATATGCGAATTTCCAAGATGTACATGTCGAAGTGGAGAATGTTAAATATATCAATCAATATATGAGTGATCAATTTATGATTAAACATATTATCTTTCAATATGGAAATTCATACTATTTCATATCGAAATATTTGGATACATATATCACCTTTTATGATTATCTTCTAACTCTTCGAAGAAATCAAAATAGAAACCATAAAAATAGAGTAATATCTTCTATTTTAGAGAAGATCAATGCGGCATATGATGAAATGCGTACACATGGTATTATTCATAATGACGCTCATGTCGAGAATATAAAAATAGATCCAGAAACGGGACATATCAAATTTTTGGATTATGGTATTTGTTCGATATTAGGTAGAAGAGAGCGATTTTCAAGTATAAAGAGATCGGAATCACTTTCAAATATGAATCGGATTAGAAATGGAATGATGGAAGAGGAGCGAGTGAGTAAAGTAGAATCGCGAAAAATGAATTTACAAAAGGGGATTGAATATCATTATCGCATCATTACACACGATCTATTTGATCAAATATGGGATGAATCGAAACAGAAACTACTTGGAAGTATTGTTCTTATTTTGGTAAATGGACGTCCCAATGGCAAAAATACGATGACATATGATACAATTATGGATATGTTTCAGAGAGAAGTAGGTGTAAATATAGAGATAAGAAGAAGTAATCATTCTCATGTAAATGGTCATTTTCGAAAGGAAAATGGTGTTGTTGAACGTATGATTCAAAATAGAGTGCGTCAAATTGAAGAGCGGATCATGGAAAAGGATAAGAATCGTTCTCGTCCATCTGTCGGAAGTAAAATGATGATTCAGCGGATTTCTTAATTGTACCTCTTTTCAAGAGTTAAAATGTATCTCTTTTCAAGAGTTAGAATGTATCTCTTTTCAAGAGTTAAATTGTATCTCTTTTCAAGAGTTAAAAATGTACCTCTTTTCAAGAGTTAGAATGTACCTCTTTTCAAGAGTTAAAATGTATCTCTTTTCAAGAGTTAGAATGTATCTCTTTATCAATTATAATATTGATAAATAGTAGAGTAAAGTTCGAGAAGGATGAATATTATCAAAAATTTAATGAAGAGTGAAAGTATCTCGAAACCGAAATTAAGCAGTAGCAAATCAGCTTCAAAGAAAGCAAGTGTGAGTAAGAGTATAAATGTAAATAAGAGTGTAAATAAGAGTAAGAGTAAAAGTGGATCGATCGAAAATCGCATTCATGCGCATATCAAAAAACCCGACACACCATATGTTTATTATGATGCTTTTTTGGATGATGCGCAAAAGGAGTATTACAAAAAACCGATCGGCATCTTTGATCCACACGGCGAAAACGTGAACCCCTTCACCGGTCTTCCTTATCAAAACCTCTATATCGAAAATAAACCCATTAAATATGATAGCGGTCCCGCAGAAGGGAGTTCGGTACCAAATACATATCGCAATTGGTCATATATTTGGACAAACTTGCCTCTTTATACGAAAGTAGGTGAAATCGTCGATTCGATCCGTAATCATAATATGACAATTGTGAAAGCGGGTACAGGAACAGGTAAGAGTTTCCTTGCTGGTCGCATTTGTGCCCAAGCCTTTAACTTTCAAAAGAAGGTACTCATGACCCTTCCCAAAAAACTCTTAGCACTCGATGCCGCCGATAAAACAGCCATGTCATGCGATGTTCGCGTCGGTGAAGAGGTCGGATACAAGTATAAAGGAGCTCATGAAGTGAATAAAGGTGGTAAGGAGTCGAAGATTATATTCACTACCACGGGTACCCTTGTTCGTCAAATTACGGGAGATGATCCTTTCTTAAAAGAGTATTCATGTATTATTGTAGATGAGGCACATGAGCGTTCGGTTCAAACGGATGAGATCATTCTATTCTTGAAACGCGCATTGGCGCATCGTGCGGATCTCAAAGTGGTCTTCATGAGCGCTACCTTAGATACGAAACTCTTTATGGATTATTTTAGTGATTATTCATGTAATTTGGTCGAATTGCCAAATGTAGTAGCAACATTTCCAGTGAAAGATATTTATGAAAAGCGCAAACCGGAAGATTGGCAAAAAGCGGCGATTGAGAAGGTGATGGAGATCCTTCGTTCAGGTGAATCGGGTGATATACTCGTTTTCATCAAATCGAGCGCCGACGCAAATAAGATGATCTCTTATCTTCAACCTCAACTGAAAACGCTTACCAATAAGAGCGAAAATCCATTTATGATCACACTTGACGCAAAGATTCCCACCGATGAGAAGGATTATGCTTTGAAAGAGTTCAACTATCAATCTCACCCCACGGCCGATCCATCCCGCCCTTTCACTCGCAAAATCGTCTTCTCTACCAATGTTGCCGAGAGCTCCCTTACTGTGAAAGGTGCGGTATTTGTTGTAGATTGCGGTTTGGCATTGGAAGATCTCTATGAACCCCGCCGTGATGCCAATGCGCTTTTAGAGAAGTATGTTTCGCAAAGTGCGATCATCCAACGTCGTGGTCGTGTGGGTCGCACCAAACCGGGTATATGCTATCATTTATATAGTGAAGCGGAGATGAAGACCTTTCCGGAATTCCCCATTCCGTCGATTCAAAAATCTGATTTATCACTCGATATCTTAGATATGATGAAGATGGAAGATGTTAAGCATGTAGGAGATATGAAAAAACTCCTTGCTTCCATGATCTCCCCACCCAGTCGCGATTTCGTCTATTCGGCGCTCAATAATTTATATACGAATGGCGCGATATCCTCCAAAATGGATGATGGCGTGATTACGATGCTGGGTCGCGCATATTCACAATTTAGCGGGTTAACGATCCCGATGGCGCGTGCGATTATTGCGTCATACTACTATCATTGTAAATATGATATCATCCCGATGATGGTGATCATTATGAATATCAATGGACGCATTGATGGTTTGTATGATCGCTTCCGCCCACGTGGAGGAAAGATGAATGAACGTGATTTCTTAAAAGCGCAAAAGGAGCATGAAAAGAAACAGCATCAGTGGGATAGTTCGGAAGGTGATTTTATGACAATTTATAATATTTATCAAGCATTCCGCGCATTTATGAAGATCCCAAAGCCGATGGAAAGTCTCAATGTACCTCAACCCCAAATGGGTGGCGCAAATTTGAATAACAACAACCACTCATTGAATAAAAATAATACGATCCCGGCGGTGATCCCCATTGAGCAATTAACAAAGAAGACGGCTGCCGATGCGCGTCGTTGGTGTATGGAGAATGGCATTGATCATCGCGTTTTTGTGGATAGTCGCAATAAAACGTCGTGGGATAAAGTGGGGAATGATGTGCGCAAAATCGAGAATACGTTGATGAAGATTGTTCAACCCCCGGAGTTGCGCCGCCAATATTTTGAGAAGTATAAAGAGGAGGGAGGTGTTGCCAATAAGCGCCAATTGGAGAAGGAGATGACGGAAAGTAAGAAGGCACTTAATCAAATCACCCCGCCGGAAGATCGATTGAATGCTCCTGAAATTGATCGCGTTTCCATTCAAGACAAATCACCCATGAATGAGAACGCAATGAAAGGCGGGCGTAAAAGAGGAGAAGAAGAGGATGAGTCTCTTTTGGCTCAATATATTCAATATGGAGGATATAATGCGAAACCCTTTGAGATCAATTACTTCCCCAATGCGCAAGTGTATGAAAAGAAGGAGGATAATATTATGGCAGCACTCGGTCATGGATTTTTCACACATATGGTGAAACATGTAAATAAGAATTTCTATCGTACGTGTGTACCACTTGAACCGGTTGCGTGCTATCCGGATATGAAGAGCACGGTGGGATTGAAAGCGAAACCGAAATATTTGATCTATAATGAACTCTTTATGTTGCGTGAAAACCAACCATCTCTCAAATTGAATATTGTTGGAAAATTACCGACAAAGATACAAGCAGAGATCAAGAGCGCATATGGCGATTTGATTAAAGAGTGCTACTCGTCTGCGAAAGTTTCAAACAATCGAAGTCGAAAAACAAAAACGAAAAAAGTTGTGAAGAAGAAGAAACATTTCACCAAACGCAAATAAAATAGAATATTTTGTTAGAATATTTTGTATATACATCGATTTATAAAGATACACTTTATAAAACTCAAAACTCAAAATTCAAAATTCAAAACTCAAAAACTCAAAATTTAAAATTCAAAACTCAAAACTCAAAACTCAAAAACTCAAAAATAGAAATCAAAACTCAAAAATAGAAATCAAAACTCAAAATTCAAAAATAGAAATATATTTATACATGATCCACATGAACGGATACTTTGAGTGGATCTGTTGAGTTGGATGGAGAAGATTTTTTTTCACACAATTCGCAACTTTCGCGATTTACATACACATGTTCTTCGATCATATGATACATTCCGCCGGTATGTTTCCATGTGTGTGATCCAAAGTAGAGATCAGGTATTTTTTGAAATTGATCATTTAAGAAGGATATGATCTTTTGACGAAATAGATCATCCTTCATATCATCTGAAATAAATACCATATTATCATCCAATTCTATAATAAAGAGTGCCGCCAACGAGTTGAGAACAATATCAAGTAGCGAATCGCTATATGCCAATACGAAGAAGTTGAGTAATACAACCACCGACGCACATAGCACATTCGAGAAGAGATCACACTTTCCAACAAATGTTTTCGCACAATCTGGGAAAGTGGTATAAAAGAGGAGCGTATTGGTGAGCTGTTTGGATATAACAAATAGGGTGAAAAGAAAGATGATCGGTATGATCACCATCCCTTCATATAATGGGAAAATATCTCCCACCTCCATATCGAGTAAACTCATTCCGAGAAGTAAAATGAGACATATTTGGCATATGATGGTGATGGATGAGTATAAGAGATCGACTGGGTCATTGGATAAATAAGAGATTTGATAACAATTGAGCTCAAATTTGCGATTATGGATCTTTTGGCACAATTCCATCGATAAAGATAAGGGTTTCCATAAATGATACAATTTTGTCGTTAACCCCATATCTTCTTGATACTTTTTATGTTTATTATATGTAATCGGTCGGATAATGAGGGATTTTAAGTATCTTTCTAATCGGAATACACTATGGATGGTTGTATAATCGCGTTTTACAAGGGCTTCGTCGATCAATGCGATGAATTTGGGATAATATGTACTTATGACTGATCGTCCACTTGTCCACCCGCGAGATCTTTCATACAAAAGTTGGAGTAAACGAATCGGTTCAATATTTTCAAACGCAACAACTTGATGTTTCATAGTAAGGTGTGTTAAGTTGAACTCTCCATCTTCTCCTTTTGCCTCACTCAATCCGGCATATTTGCTCTGCCCATATGAGATGAGATGATCGATTTCGGGAAGGATTCCTTGGGGAAATTCGATGATTTGAAAGGCGCAAATGCCTGCATTATGGATATGAACTCCCGAAATGTAGAATGGATTCGATACACGTATGGGTGGTAGGAAATCGTACTTTAATTGATCTTTCTGTTTATCTTCTAACTTCACACAACCTATGGGTTTCTCTTCACCCATGATATACTTCTTTCCTTTGTAAACGAGTTCAAGATAGGTGATGTTGCTCCAAAAGAGTGATTTATTATCACCGGCTTGTTTGATCACTTGTTGAAATACCATTGAATCAAAAGAAGGAAGATGATCATTTGATTCTTCAAACTCGATGGCTAATTCTCGGGATTCACCATATTTTGTTCCAATCAATATATTCTGATCAATCTCGACAGCACATACATTATTTGTATTCTCTTCATAAAAGGTATGAAAGATCATTTTGCGATATGTTTCGGTAAAGAGAATCGCACTTGTCGTTTCGGAATTGGGTGTAAGTTGATATTTTGATGGAAGATCATTCCCAACAATATATTCGATCATATTCGCGATTTGATATATCTTTCCATTCTACTATATATCTTTATTTTTCGCGAATAAAAAGTGAAGAAAAAGTGATTTAAGATCAAATAATATCCATTTGTACGAAGTACTAAGATTGATATCAAGGGTTATTTCCAATGTACGAATATATCAAATATTGCGGCTACTCTTCCAAGAAGCAAACACATTATGAGGCGTATGAGTATTTATTGAACGGATTGATCAAATATATGGATGTATATGGCTCATGTAAAGATGTATATGAATTACAAAATATTCTTCTCGATTGGATCGCAGATGATTCCAAAGAGCATATGATTTTTGCGCATTTGTTTAATGATGTAAAACAAGTGAAAATTCAAGATAATATGAAAATGGGACTTTCAAATGGAATCACCTTTGTTGCCATCTCGGGAACAAAGGGGAATTTTGTGTATACATGGGTCTTTCAAAAACTTCGCGATCATTTTGGATTTCTTTGATCACAATCCTTTGGATTGAAACACATATTGAATGAACTCTTTGCTATAAAAGTAGAAGATGAAATCATCTTCATCATATAATTTTTGAAGATACTTATCGAGTTTCACCTTCTCCACAAAATCTTCAAGCACACCATGATAATCAATTTGCCCCACATCTCCTTCACAATGCTTCTCATGTTTATCATAAATGCGCTTCATATATTTGCGATAATCGATACTTTTACCCTTCATATATAAGAGGATCTTCTCAAATACCGCATTTCGTCCTCCATGTTTCTCATAAAAATCATCGACACAATTATACTTTATACTCTTGATGAGATTACCATTTTCAAAAATGATCTTATGAATCCACTCTGGACACTCCTCAAATGAGATCTCCACTTCGAATTTCAACTTCTTATATGTAGTCGCCAGCGTATGATACCAAATCATCGGTGCGCTATCCTTCGTCCGGAAGTGATAGCTTAAATACCCCTTCTCTTCATTCATCTCATATTCAATATGGGAGGCGTTGGAAGCACTTCCCCATAAAAGGCGATATAAATCCGATGAATGGAGTGATATATTTGGGATCACTTCGGCTTCATAATCCTTCTTCTTCTCCACATACTTATGTTTCCATGCGTGAAGGATGGTAGAAGGGATCAACTTTTCAAAAGAGATGGCTTCCTTCTTCGCATCCGTATTGCGATGTGTTTCATAAAACACATTCAGATCTTCCGGCTTTCCAAAGACTTTCAGATTTTGATATAAATAAGATCCGCCCATCTAATCTTTTTAATGTCTCTCTACTTCACAATAAGAATCTTTTTCTATAATTTTAACTTATACGCATTTCTTTACGTTCAACGAAAAAGAGAGTTTTGATAAAAAAATCTACTTATTTTTTACCTACTCTTTATATATGTGATAGTTAATCATATATATATTCTATTTTCAGAATGAAAAACGTGATTTATATTTCTTCATTATATGATCAATATAAGGGTGATATACATGTAATGATTTCACATATTTTACAAGAGATAAAAGATCAACGTAAACGAGTTGAGTATATACAAAATATATATCAATTCTGTGAGATCATTCAAAATAATGAACGTACACAAGTTTAGAGATCGATGGAGCGAATGAAGAGTTCACACAATTCGCGATTTTCATGAATCGATGAATGGAGCTCGCGCTCTTGAAAGAAGATATAAAGTTCATTTGAAATAACATAAAATATATGATACATCGCACTTTGATCTTCTCTAAGCCGTTTTTTACAATAATCACGCCATGTCATCTTCTCTTCCGTTTTATAATCTACACATATCATAATATTTTCACTATCCAAATATGTAATCATATCTTGAATGAGTTTGTCTTTTCCATACTCTTCAATCGATCGTTCAATTTCACTATATTTCCGCAACTCTGTTTTGATACCTTTCTTGAATGATTCCACATAATAAATATCATAATTATCCTCTTCATTTGTATATGTAATTTCAAACTCCAATTGAGAGAAGATTCGCGATATCGTATATAACCAATTGTATGGATAATTCCACGCGGTGTCAAACGCATAAGAAATATGACGACTTGCGCTGCAACTCTGTGGATCCGAAGGATCCCGACAGAGTTGACCCGTATTCAACTCCGTTAAATCCACGGATGGTTCTATCGCATCCCACTTTGTACCCCAAATCGCACACGAAAGATCCCATGATGCGGCATTTGAGTCGCGTTTTGAGAGCATATGTAAAAGTGTTCCGTGTTTATGTTCATAATTCTTTTCAATATATGAGATCATAGGAGCATATATTTCATTGGGTACACACATTTCAAAAGAGAGCGATTTGGAAGGAATATTCCGGATCATACTATCTTCCTCTTTTACCCGATTCTTCTCATAAAAATATGTCAAATGCGAAGGATCACCCTTCACAATCAACTGATTTCGCGTATAATTCGGCATCCTTATCTTTACTTCTATTTGATTCCTCTATATCCGAACCCTTTTTCTTTTTGAAAAAAAGAAAAAGCGTTCTTCATAAATAGAGAAAAAGAAAAAGAAAAGCGTTCTTTGTAAATAGTATCATATTATGATATATATGATCGTTTTTATTTGATATTTGAATATAAAGGAATCGGCATGAATATATAAATATGCTTCATATGAAGAATGGATCCCGATTTGTGTGAATTTGAGAAGAGTGATATCTTTACTCCGGAGCATATTTCCGAGAAGATGGCCTCTTACTTCATTCCCAAAAGTGATCATTCTATGCGTTTATTGGAACCGTCGGTTGGCGTGGGTGATTTATTGAAGTATATTTCGTTCGATATGTATGAGAAGATTGATGTTTTTGATATTAAGGAGGAGTATTTGAAGAAGTGTGTAGATCATCCAAAGATTACAAAACATCATTCCGATTTTCTCCAAACCTCCTTTGAAAATACGTCATCTTATACCCATATTATCATGAATCCGCCATTTATACGAATTCAGGATCTATCCGATGGATATCGTTCTTTTATCAAGCAATCATGGCCGATGTTGAAAGGGAATTTCGATATATACTACGCATTTATTCTTAAATGTATTGATCTACTCGATGAAGAGCATGGAGTGTTTGTAGCGATCACTCCCAATAGTTATTTGTTTAACAAATCGGGAATTGAATTACGCAAATATTTATTTGAACATCGTTATATTCGAGAGATCATCGATTATAAATCGGAGAAGGTTTTCAAAGAAGCATCCACGTACTGTGCGATCACCATTTTTGACAAGACGCCGAAATCATCTCTCATTTATAATAACCAAATAATCTCTTATGATGCGATTTCGACACATCCATATATGCTCTTTTCGAATGGATCGGTTGGAATGGAAACGAAGACGTTGGAAGAGGTGTGTATCATGCGAAATGGGATCGCAACACTCCGGGATTCGATCTATATCCATAAAGAACGGATGTATGAAGAGTCGTGTTGGAAACCGATCACAAATGGTCGGCATAATTCATGGGTTATCTATCCATATGATGAAGATGGAAAGATCATCGATGAAGCGGTTTTGGCAAGCACATGTCCACAAACGTATGCGTACTTGGTGTCGCAAAAGGAGGAGTTGGCAAAACGCGATTATGGAAAGAAGACATATGCTGCGTGGTATGCGTATGGGCGCACTCAATCGGTAAAACGATCACATGCTACCCATGCGATCTATCTTCCCACATTGATCGATCCGGAAGATATGAGTAAGAGTTTACACATATACGAATCGATGCTCTTTTATGGTTGTTTATCGATCGAATTGAAAGAGGAAGTTCATGAAGGAGTTGATTTGAATGTGGTGATTGATTCGATTTTAAAGGCAAAGGAGTATATCAAAAACCAATCTTCCAAACGAGGGAGCGGATGGATCAATCTATCAAGTACCTTATTAAAAACCATTCCTCTGATCCAATCAAATATATGATCATACTTATTTCAAAAGATCGATCATCATATTTTGTATAGAACGAAAGGGTGTTTGATGATTAAATCCTTCAAATATGGGTGTTTGATGGTAAGATTCGCCAATTTGGGATACTTGGGAAACATCAATAATAAAATTCATCATATCATCGGCAAGGTGATGTTCTTTTAATTTTTCCATAATTTGAAATGATTTTTCGTACGAGATGATTTCAAACTTTTTGATTACATTGGATTTGTCTAAATAAGGGATGACCGAAAAGATGATATTGAATGGGATGATTTTGAGTTCCGGATTTGCCCACTTGATATGAAGACACTCTCCCGTCAAACCTTCCCATCCATTATTTTTGTTCTGATAATAATTACTCATAATCATCTTGACTGGAAAGATGGCAATGGGATCGCCATTTTTAAATAACACAATATCACACTTTTTGTGCCCGGATGTATTACACGAAAGGATCTCTTCCTCCAACTTCACAACATATTCATGATGCTCGGAAAGCGCACTTTCGATCTTCTCCTTGATATACAAATGTAGCATGTCCACCTTTTTTGAAGAGCGCGCACCATGCACCAGATACACTTCAAATATTTCCCGGATCTTATTGATAAACTCTCTCTCTTCTTCCTCTTGCTCTTTGAAATTCGATATTTTTGATAAAGTAGATGATAATTCTCTATTTTGAAAAGATCACATTTTTTATCCTCCTTTTCCGTACGTTTTGGGCAAAGAATCGTAATACGCATATTATCTCTCTCTTTTTTGAGAGTAATGTGGATATAGAGGGTTTTTTTGAAAAGAGTGTAGAGTGAAAGGTTAAAAATAATCTCGCGATCAGGATTGATAAAATGAGTAGTATGGATAAGTATGACGACTCCCTGCTCATGTCGCAGCAGATCGCTGCTGACCTCCGGTCAGCCAAGCGAGTAGAGTTGGTGCGTTCGATTGGTGAAGAGTGTATTGGCGAAGAAGAGTTGAAGGTCTTATTTGAGAAGGTAGAACATCCGATCGCATATGATGGTTTTGAGCCAAGTGGTCGGATGCATATTGGCCAAGGTATTCTTCGGGTGATCAACACGAATAAGTTGACGCGTGCGGGTTGTACATTTCGCTTTTGGATTGCCGATTGGTTTGCTCAATTAAATAACAAGATGAATGGTGATTTAGAGAAGATCCGCTTAGTGGGTCAATATATGATTGAAATTTGGAAAGCTGTGGGAATGGATATGGAGCATGTGGAGTTTCTTTGGGCAAGTGATGAGATCAATGCGCGCCCGGCGGAGTATTGGGGAAGAGTAATGGAGATTGCGCGTTTGAATAGTGTGTCGCGGATCAAGCGCTGTTGTACGATTATGGGACGTTCCGAGGAGGGTGATCAAATGCCGAGTGCGCAGATCTTTTATCCGTGTATGCAAGCGGCGGATATCTTCTTTTTGAAGGCGCATATTTGCCAATTGGGAATGGATCAACGAAAAGTGAATATGTTGGCGCGCGAATATTGCGACATGACGAAACCGAAGATTCGCCATAAACCGATCATCTTATCACATCATATGATTATGGGATTGAAGAAGGATCAAGAGAAGATGTCGAAGAGTGATCCGGATTCGGCGATCTTTATGGAAGATAGTGAGGCGGATGTGAAGCGGAAGATTCGAGGAGCATATTGTCCGGAAGGTGCCGAGGATTTTGAGAAGAATCCGGTGGTTGATTATATCCAACATATTATTTTCGGATATTTTGGATATTTTGACATCCCTGGTATGGATCGATATGAATCATTTGAAGCATTTGCGTCGGATTATAAAGCACAAAAGTTGCATCCATCGGTGGTAAAACCAGCCTTGGCAGATGCGATCAATCGCATTATCGAACCTGTTCGCAAACACTTTGAAACAGATGAGACGGCAAAGGCGCTATTGGAGAAAGTGAAGAGTTATAAGATTACGAAATAAGATTATCAAAATCGATGATCGTAAAGAAATAAATCGAAAAATTGACTTTTTTTTTATCAAATCGTATGTATCGATCTTATAAAATAAAAATAAAAAGATAAAAATGGCTTCCAAGATGACGACATGCGCTGCTTCTCAACGGACTCGAAGAGTCCCAGTTGAGAAGTACCGCTACGGTGTTTGTTTCAAGGATGTTCAATGTGATGATCCCAAGTGTGAGAAGACCCATCCCGAACGTAAGCGATTAAATATATGTCAATTTGACGTATTTTTTAATCCGAAGTGCGGTGATAACGGTTGCCACTTTGAGGATTGTTCTTTCTATCACCTTCGCAGAGATGCGTACTATCGCCAAAAGGAGATTGAATTTGATGGACTTGTTTGTTCGGTGGTCGATTCTGTTTTACGCGGCGAAGACGATGCGATTGTACTCAAAGATGAGTATAAGAAGTGTATGCGGAATCTCTATTCATTTATGAATTTAGATCGCGACATTTTCGATATCATTCGCAAATTAGAAGCTGTTCATACAGCATCGCAAACTCTTTATAGTAGTACTCATATTTCGATCAAAGGGGACTATTACGCATTTATTTCGCGCTTTCACGAGCTGAATGAGAAGAATTCACTTCTTCTTCAAGAAGCAACGGAGAAGATCGAGTTGATGATGCGTATTTACCCGGAATTTCATTCACATACACGGGTTGTGTACCAAAAAACGCTTTTGTTGTACAAAGAAATATGCGACTTCGCGGAATCCGTGGAGTATGAGTACAAGTGTACCATTCACAATTACCCAAATCTCGTTTAACCACTTGTTCTATGATTCTATAACATAGAATCATCGTATATAAAAAAACACAAAACCATATGATTATATCATTGTGTAGAGAGTAAGTGCTTTATAAATAAAATCTTTGAATTCATATGGATTTCCATACGCTTCATTGAGATGAGTGATGATCTCTTCATGATTTGTCGGAACATTTTTGTAAAACTCATACAAATGGCCATCTTCATCATATAAAAGATCATTGAGTGAATTCTGCTCTTCACATGCGCGATCATACACAAGATCATACAAATCCTTCATATAAGATGCGATCTTATTTTGATCCCCACCACACTCTTCCATAAATGCTTCATACATCTTCAATGATGCGTCTTTTATATCCATCCCAGAATGTATCGTCTCATCCACCATACGATCAAAGAGAGACACGTTATCATGTTCATTTTCCATTTTGTTATTTGTTAATTTGTTATATGTTTATTTTTATATTACGTAAGTTCTTTATATCGAAGAGAAATAAGGTGGAAAAGATATATAAAATGAAAAAAATGAATATTCACGCGGAAAGAGGGAAGTTGAGGAGCAAGATGAGTATATAAAAGAAAAATGCTGATAACAAGTTCAGAAAATATGTTGACTCTTTTGGAGTCTACGTATCGCGATTTCGAGTGTAAAGATGATATTTCGATATGTACTTTGCGCAACAAGTTGCGTGAAAGGCGAGCTTTCTTTGAGTTTCACGACTCGACAAATGATCTCTTTTTGAACGCATTTCGCGTGTATACAAACATCCATACAATCATTCTTTTTGGGAAGACCCAACAAGAAGCCTACCGCGACCATTACATTCCGGATTACAAAGATGATTTTATCATCTACGGAATCAAAACGATCTTAAAGTCGAAGATGAGTATGAAGAAGATTCTGTATCAACTTCATTATGATCGCCATCAAACGGCCGATTTTGACGCATTTAATGCGTACATCACTGACTATTTGAATATTGGCTTCTCCGGCGAGGATGATGTATTGATTCCGATCAGTGTGATGATTTTGCTGAAACGGAGACCGTCCATGGATCTTTATAGTATGCAGGAACGATTAGAGAAGGATTACTATCTCTATATTCCGAAGTCTCGTGAAGAGCAGTGGATCGCGGCGACGATCTTTTTCAATGATCATTCGCTCGATTTTATCGAGAAGCAAGACCTCAAATTCTATTTGAAGAGTGACGATGAATATAAAGAGTGCTGGATGCGGATGAATGGATTTTTGAAATTCATTCGCGAAAGTGTGAATATGGAAGATCGGCATCGCCTTCTCTTTTATAGTTCAACAATCCTCTACTTTTTGGGTCATCGCAAAAATAGCGACTTTGACTTCATGATCTTCTGTAAATCGGGCACTCCCGAATTCTATGAGCCACTTCGTCTTTTCGAAACGGTCGGAAATCGCGAGTATGTCGAACGTGGTGAGAAGGGAATCTATGATTTCAGCTATTACCATTGCGACGATCCCGCATTACGCCGCCTTTATTATGAAGAGTTTTATGACAAGTGGGCTCAAACTTACGGTGTTCGCAAATTCGAAGAGATCTATACATTTGGTAAACACCATATGTACTTCCTCGGAATGAAGAGCACGATCATTGAACAAGATATTATCCGCCGTCAAATGCGTAATCGTCCCCGAGCAATCGCGGATTTGATCGCACTTCGAAGCCGATATCGCTTCAAGTTTGATATCCCCAAGCCTCCCAAGAGTGCTGATAAATTCATCAAAGTAGACGGACTCTCCATAGAGGAGAAGAACGAACTTTTGGAGAATAAGAAGGGAATTTTGCTCACGAAATATGGTGTGGAAGAGATTAAGATTGCCGAACCGGTGGATCAAGAGAAGTTTCTCAATACTGTTATTTGGGCATTGGATCAACGATATCGTATGGAGTTCACACTTTCGGAAGTGCGGGTTGAAGTTGGCTTGGAGAAGAAGAGCGACGAGAAGCGGACTTACAAGATCCGGGCAGTTTCCGCTCCTACAAAGAATGAGGAGGAGAAGAAGAAGGTGAAGGTTGTGAAGACGAAAGATGCGGTCACGGGTAAAATTGTGACGAGCACCAAAAGCGTCGATTCGAAATCAACCGGCAAAAAGAAGTTTGTGATCTCGAAGTGATTTTGATCAAATCGTAATGATCATATATTCAAAAATATAATATATTGAATCTAATTTATAATATTTACATTTTCAAATACAATTTTCAAATACAATTTTCAAATACAATTTTCAAATACAATTTTCAAATACAATTTTCAAATACAATTTTCAAATACAATTTTCAAATACAAT
>JACCDT010799032.1_pt1 | contig 123207 bp, 108 predicted proteins | sample 7446291 | NCBI WGS metagenome assembly JACCDT01 (sample SAMN15323446, study PRJNA562643) | freshwater metagenome | isolation source: river surface water | place: USA:Blue River Watershed | collected 2017-08-17 | reverse complement strand
CCGTATGCTCACCGATATAGAAATTGCGCAACAGGCCCAGTTAAAGCCTATTGCTGAAATAGCTCGTGAAATTGGAGTTGATCAAGATTCATTGGAACCCTATGGAAAATACAAGGCCAAAATTGAGTTTTCGTTGGATGCCCAGAAGCGTGCACAAAGCAATCTAATTTTGGTAACTGCCACTACCCCCAATAAAAGCGGCAGTGGAAAAACCACCACTTCGGTTGCCCTCACTCAGGGATTGCAAAAAATTGGTAAAAAGGCTATTGTAGCTCTTCGCGAGCCGTCTCTTGGGCCTTGTTTTGGGATGAAAGGAGGAGCTGCCGGCGGCGGATACTCACAAGTCCTCCCAATGGAAGACATCAACTTGCACTTTACGGGCGATTTTCACGCCATTACAGCCGCTAATAACACCTTGGCTGCCCTAGTAGACAACTATCAGTACAATCACCGCGGAAAGCCCACGCAATTGAAATCCGTGCTATGGCGCCGCGTTCTTGACGTCAACGACCGTTCTCTCCGCAACATCAATACCGGTCTCGGGGGAAGTTCTAACGGTATTCCCCAAGAAACTGGCTTCGACATTACTCCTGCCAGCGAAATCATGGCCATCCTATGCCTTTCAACTTCGTTTGAGGATTTGAAAAGACGCTTGGGACAGATTCTTTTGGGTTATACTTTCGAGGGACATGTATTCCGCGTAGCTGACTTAGGCGCTGTGGGCGCATTGGCCATCCTACTAAAAGACGCAATAAATCCAAATTTAGTTCAAACCTTAGAAGGTGGGGCTGCATTCATCCACGGTGGACCTTTTGCGAATATCGCACACGGATGCAACAGCATCATGGCAACTTACGCTGCCATGGAACACGGAGAATACGCCATAACCGAAGCTGGATTTGGGAGCGACCTTGGCGCTGAAAAATTCTTAAACATCAAGTGTCGAGCGGCTGGTATCACACCAAAAGCCACCGTCTTGGTTACCACCACCCAAAGCCTAAAACTTCACGGAATGGTTCCGGAATCCGACATCAAACTTCCCAATAAAGAGGGTTTAGCAAAAGGATTACTCAACTTACAAAGACACGTAGAAAATCTTCAAAACTTTGGCCAATCTGTAATTGTCGCATTGAATCAATTCCACTTTGATACCGAAGAAGAATTGCAAATGGTAGAAGATTTCTGCAAAAACCTAGGTGCCTCTTTCGCCAGAAACCAAGGATTCGCCAAAGGCGGAGACGGCGCAATAGAACTCGCAAAGAAAGTTGTAGAAGTCGTGGAAAACAATCCATCGAAACACATTCAACACACTTATGAATTAAATCAATCGGTTCAAGAAAAGTTAACCCAAATCGTTCAAAAAGTGTATGGCGGCGCGAAAGTCGTTCTTGGTGAAAAGGCTCAAAGCAGCTTAAAACAAATCAAAGAACTGGGCGCAGATCAATGGCCCGTTTGCATTGCCAAAACCCAATTCTCGTTCACAGACAACGCCAAAAAAGTAGGCGTCGAAAAAGACTTCACCATCACCATTGACAATCTCATCATCAACGCTGGAGCAGAGTTCATAGTAGCGGTAGCAGGCAGCATCATGCGCATGCCAGGACTCCCAAAAGACCCAGCCGCAATGGGAATGGATATCAATGACGGTGTAATTACAGGGTTATCGTAGCGGGTAGCGGGTAGCGGGTAGCGGGTGCCGGGTGTTAGGTACCGGGTACAGAGTAGCGTACCAAAGTCCAACGACCTTGGACCAACGACCAAAGACCAAAGACCTTTGACCAAAGACCAAAATAAAAAAAGCCCGATGTTTCCATCGGGCCTTTTTTTATTTTAATTAGGTCTTATCAAGTTGACCGAACCATTTACACGGTTAATCTTCTCTTTACCTTTGAATCTGTATTCCATTTGGTAGAAATAAGTTCCTGAAGGTGCATCTGGACCGTCATTGTTGATTTGACCGTTCCACTTAACCTTAGGATCTTCACTCTTGAATACTCTCTCACCCCAACGGTTAAAGATACGAATCTCGAAGTGATCATGACCCTGTAATGGGACGTCAAAATAATCATTCTTACCGTCTTGGTTACCTGGTGTAAAGACGTTGGCTAGATAAACAAACAAATCAACTGTTACAGGTTTACAAAAAGTGTCTTCGCAACCAGTTGAATTCTTCGCAATCAAACAAACCCAATATACCCTAGTACTGTCGTATGACCATTTAACTTTAACATCGTTAGACTTCAAATCTTGCATGAAGGTTCTTGGCAGACTATTAGCAATGTCATTGGTGTGTCCAAATCCCCAACGCCACTCAACACCATTGATATCTTTACGAGTAAATACAAAGTCAGGCTTATTTGATGAATCTATATCAAAGTCAGCAACAACAGAATCTACCAAGAAAGTTAAACTATCCATATCTGAAGGACACCAAGGACGTGGGTGTTGTGGATCGTAATCAGCATAATGATACACGGTATAAGTACCTGGATCATCAAACACTCTAGCATAGCGCTTGGAACCAGTGGTAACAGTATCTGTTACATAAGTACCTAGTTTCTTACTGTAGTGTACAAACTTCCACTTGTAAACCTTCAGAATGGTATCAGAATTATCGATGAATACATTCGAGTCACCCGGACAAATAGATGCCCTCAAGATAGTTCCTCTGACTGAATCCCTAGGAAGAACCAAAACTTGGAATTTCTGCTGGAAGGAGTTCGTATCTGGGAATACTGCTGGACAATATCTAAAAGTGTTAGGAGGTAAGAACAAGGTATCATACTGTTGTAAGTAGATCTCATACAAACCAGACTTTTTATAAGTATGCCAAACTTGATTTTCAGTAGTATCATTTTTAATGTTACCGTCACCGAAATACCAAGTCCAAATCGCTCCCTTGGTTGCTGAGTCAGACATATTACTGAACTCAATAGAGTCACCAACACAAATGGTTACAAAGTTTCCAGCCTTTGTAGTATACTCAAACTTAGGACGTGGACCGGGAATCTTCACCCATTTCGAGAATGTATCCGAACAACCTTGTTCAGTGAATAATACGTATTGAATCTTAAACCAACCATTTCTGGTGTATTTATGACCTATACGAGCCGGTAGGCCTTCGTCATTAAACTTCAACTTCTCATAGTAGTTATTAAATCCATCTCCCCAATCAATGTACCATTTGTTAATATAGTCACAAGACATTGGCGTTGCCCCAGTGCAATTCTTCATTGCCCAACTGCATGGATCATGCAGAATAGAGCTGTCAAAGAATTCTATGGTTGTATTACAACTTGGAACCTCCAAATTCAATCCAAACTTCACATCCAAACGAGTAATAAACAAACGTTTAGTCATGGTATCCTTACAACCTGTTGAGTCTCCAGCAATGTTTCTAAAAGTATAAACCCCAGAGTCATTCTTGTAGTACAATTCGCTACCACCACCCAATTGAATGTATGGATTATTCGTTGAACCAACTGAAGTTCCACCATAAGGGGATCCTCCAAAAATGGTAACTTTATTGGTAGTATCGTCATCTCCTTTATTCCAATCCCAGCGTGTTCTTGGCTCTAGGTTCTTACCATAACGATTGGCATCTTTCCAATAATCATATTGGGTTGGGTTTTCTAATGGATTAGGATTCCAATAGTAATTCCAATCCCACTGTCCATTATTCTGAGGGTCAACGTTGAAGTAACGGTAGTCTGGCGCAAACACTAAACTTTCACCTTGATCTTGACAAACAATAGAATCTGTGAACTTATCTTGAAGCATCGCAAAACCTACGATGATGGGTTGTCCCCAAATGGCTTCACACTTTCCATTGTTTGAGGTCATACTCAAACTCATGATATGGAAACCAGAGTGTTCAGGAACAAATCGATAAGCTCTAATCTTTTGTTTATTCGCTGGATTAGTCCAAGTATCTATTGGAGTAATCACAGAATCTCTGAAATGCAACACAAAAGTTGAATCCGGATCTGGTACATAATAGTATCTTATGTCTTTACCGAAGCCGGTAGTATCAATACAACCGTATGCTCCAGTTTTAGGTTGACCAATAACTCCTGTATCGTTCCAAATCATCTTGAAAATTTGGGCATCAGTCAAAGAGAATGGGTCAAACCCGCGATCTTCTAATTTCTTCTTGATATTCTCCCAAACTTTTGAAACGTCAGCAGCCATCGTAAACTTCCTAATTTCAGCAGTAATAATGGTATCTGGACCACCATATACCTGCGCCTGACCATCATACCAATCGTTTGAACATGCACCTTGGTATGGTCTTTCACGTCCTCTAGTTTGAACTATGTAGTTATAAATGTACTTTTTATTCTGGCCAGGTACATTTTTCTGATAATGATAATAATCTTCCTGAATGAATGAATTCCAACTTCTCGCATAGTATGGACCTGCATCACCGGTTGACAACATCCATCTCATTGATTTCAAGTCACGGGTATTGGTTTTATTGGCAGCAATCTCGCGCACAATAACCTCATCCCATTTACAAATCTTGCGGAATCCACTTGGGCCAGGAGTTGGCTTTACAATTTCGGATGCAGGATCTATCAATGGGAAACAAGCAAACTTATCATAGTAATGGGTATCTTGACACAATGGACGCTTACCATTATTACCATTCCACTTAGTCCACAAAGTGGCACCTGGAACTTTTTGAATTCCATTACCCACTATAATACCTACTGTTACACACTGAGTCTTGGTATTACAAACTCCAGAGGCAGGGTATTGCCAAGAGAATCTACTAGGCACACTTCCGCTCAAGTTATAGGCTGTATTCCACCAAGGACCGGGAGGATTCAACGGACGTCCACCTGGGTTTAATCCATTCAATGGCACCCAACCGTTTGGATTACAGAACGTATCGTAATTGATTTGAACCTCAGAAAATGAACATCCAGGTTTCAAATCACTCAATATAAACGTGACACCATAGGTTGGATTCGCAGCTCCTAAACACTCAACAGCATCCTTTATCAATCCACTTCCAACACCACCAGCGTTTGCATGCAATAAAGCCAATTGCTTAACTGCTTCACTTTCGCACTTCAACACATGGCAGGTATCTCTATGATTTAATTTCACCTGGTTACAAGATGGAATACGTGAATAATACAGTTCTCTGAAACGGTTGTAATTAATGAAATAATCAAAACCGGCCTTACCATTTGGAACGCGTTTGAATGAATCAATGATGTTTAATTTCTCACCCTTCGCCCAACGAATCTTCATCAAGTTTCTTGGTAACGTATCAGACTTCAAATAGAGTGTGTAAAGGTACTCAAAACTATCTGTCTTGCTTTTCACTAAAATGTTTTGATTGGGTTTCAATAGGGTATCTCTCGGACCAACAATCATTTTCTCTGATCCTTTTGTTCCAACGTAAATCGTATCCTTAGAACCCAAACGTACCTTGATGTAATCTTCCATGTAACGCTCAGCTGGACCTAATACCTTTTTCTCCAATCTCCATATAGGTTTCACTTTTGAACCCGTAGCCTTATAAGTGGCTGAGTCTTTTTCCCATCTGCCAGTCCAAACACCGGTAGTTGGATTGAATGAATAATTCGGATTCCATACTGGCGGTATAGCCATCAATGAATCAAAATAAACATAGAATATAGAGTCCGCAAAAACAGGAACTCTCTTACACAATCCGTTGCTATCTATGAAAATCGCATCTTCCATCGGACTTCTCTTGAAGTCAGATAACATTACTAAATCCCAAGAGCGGTAGTAGTGAAAAGGAATAGAGTCATGCGAATATGCACAGTTTACCGTAACGTTTTTATTTTTCACAACGTCAGTTGTACATTTCGATCCAAAATTATCTCCGAAATCCCACAAGCGAACAACACAATAATTTTCTCTTTTCAATGGATCGTTTCCTCCGGCAGGCGAAACACCACCACTAGGAACATACACCGTAGAATCACCGCGGGTATTTCTTTCTTTGCGTTTTGGCGCTTCCCAAATTTGGATAGGCTTCTTTGTCACGTTATTCCATTGGAAAGTATGACCCAATGCAGTAGTACCATTCTTATAGAATGTACTGTCATCATCGGTATAATCTTTGTCGTTGTGATAGAACGTGGAATAGTTTCTGAACCCTACCGTATCCATGACATCTTTAGGACACTGATATACCTGCCAATCAGGAATACGGTCGCCCATAATGTCAATAGTTGAACTAGGACCTAATATAATAATGGTATCATACACCTCACGGTCACCACAAATTGGGTGCTTGTATTGAAGTTTTACCAAGAACGGGCCTAGACCAGAGAAATCGTGACTTGGCGACCAAGTTCTGTTGTTGAAATTTTGAGGACCAGTATTAGGGTCACCAAAAGTCCATAATAAACCACTTGCACCCGATGGAACAATATTTGTTCTAAAATCAATGGTTGGTTCCGATACACACGTACTGTCTTTACTGGCTAAAATGATAACGTTTGAAGCAAAAACCGTTGCTGTTGCTTGCATACCGAAAGAATCTTTACATCCGTCTTTGGTACGAATGATCAATTTAGAATTGTAAACTCCTTGGCCAAAAAACCATTTTTTCAAGTCTGGACCCCATGTTTTAGAAGTAATATTAGGAGCAGCTTCCATCCAAACGGTTCCGTCTCCCCAGTACCACCAAATGGTATCCACCGCATTGACACCTATACGAGAGACATTTTTCACTAAAGCTAATACTGAATCACACTGGATAGGCTTATTACTTGTGAAGGCAGCTCCAATTTTTTCGCGTACAAAAACGGCACCCACTAAATTTTGTGTGTCTGTACAACCGTTTTTATCAATTGCCTCTACAAACAAATCAAATGCACCTCCACGTACGTCCTTAATTGAAAAACAAATTTTATTTGGCAACACTGAAGGTGGAAAGTCATAATCAAACAACTGACCGTCAGAAACCAAGTACTGCGTACGAATCACAGGAGATCCACTTGGAGTTTCGGTACTATCAATGAAACAGAACAAGTTGTTCTGAAAACATTGACTGTCCATAGTGACAATACTCATCTTGATTTTTGGTTTTTCTTTGATAACCAAATTTACCGTGCTCGTACATTGCTGTCCGTTCGACAAGGTAGTAATGTAAGTAGCTTTGGCATTACCTGCCTTTGAAAAGGCAAACGTAGCATTCTGAGGACCGTTGTTGGTAAAATCTGTACCACCGTCGTTGAATGTCCATTTGTGATTACTACCTTGTGCACTTCCTAAGAAAGTAATGGGTGCGCCTACGCACAAACTACCGTCGAAAGTAATGTTACAAGTTTGAGCTGTCAGTTGAAACGCCGATAAAACCGTCACTAAGAATAGAGACAGCCAGCCTTTCAGATTTGAGGAAAATCCTTTCATAATTGAACGTTTTTCTGCTAAAAAGTCAAAAATAAACGATTTACGCCGGAAACCCAAAGGCCAAGCATCGTTTGTTACAGTATATTTATTCATTTTCATATTTTTATCTTATTAAATTTAACACCCATTGGTCACCTTCAGCTTCCTGTGTTTTTCTATTTTTCGACTTCAAAATCACCTTATACGTTCCTGCAGCACAGGGTATTCCCAGATGATCACCAGCCCATTTTCTATTTTTATCTGTTGTTCCAAAAACCTTCATTCCCGCTCGATTTAATACAACCAATTCCATAAAATCGGCCGATTTCAATTCTACAAAGAATGAGTCGTTCATTCCATCTCCATTGGGCGTAAATACATTGGGTTTTACATCATCATTTGCGCCAAATTCAATTTTTGCCTCCTCTATTTGAATCATGTCTTCCAATTCTTCCATTGTTTCATTTTTGACATAATTCCGACTTTCCTGATTGTTGTTTACTACACCAACATTCACTTCATCTTTTACCGGAAATTCAACCAATTTACCTTGCTCCTCAATATCGCCTAGCCCTTGATTTAAATTGGCATCACCAAATTGACTGATAACAGGTTGAACCTCTCCAAATACGGTATCAGTCATAAACTTTTCCTGCTTCGGCTTCCCTTCTGGAACAGTAATTTTCAATTCTTCTTCTTTCTTTTCGGGGGATATTTTTACCTGTTTTTCCTCGTCATTACCAACCCATACTGCGACTCCAATGGAAAGTCCTACAACCGCAAAAACTCCGGCAATCTTCAAACCAACAGTTGTACTCCAAACCGAGGTAGTTGCTTGAACAGCAGCCTGTTGAGTAACACCTGTAAAAACTTGATTTTGAATAGCCTCTAAAGCACCCGATGGAGCTTCAATTTGGGCTTCACTCAATTTCGACCGAAATAATTCATCAATATGTTCAAGATTTTCAGTCATTTTTCAATCGTTGTTGCAGCCATTTTCTAGCCTTAAAAAGTTGTGTTTTGCTAGTACTCTCTGTAATCCCCAGTGCATTTGCTATTTCTTGATGCGTAAAGCCCTCTATAGCATATAAGTTAAACACGGTTCTATATCCAACAGGAAGCTTCGCTAATAAATTCATAAGATCATTGGCTTGCAATTGATCAGCAGCAGTATTGAATTGAACTTCTACTGATTCATTTGTTTCCAAATCATCAAAAAGTTTAGACTTATCCTTTCTAATTGCATCTAGACATTGATTCACAGTAATACGTTTCATCCAGCCCTCAAATGAGCCTTCAAACCTGAAATCAGGTAACTTCTGAAAAATGCGTATGAGTGATTCTTGAAACATGTCTTTCGCTTGATCATCTGAAGACGCGTACCGACAACAAATGGCAAATAGTCTGGATGAAAACAATTGATAAAGTTGATTTTGTGCCGATGGCACTCCATCGATACAACTCTTGATCAACTCTTGTTCTTGTTCCGTACTCAATGACATTTGATGAGTTCATTTCCTCAAATTTCCTTTAAGATGCGAATACACTTCTCAAGGTTGTCTGAGATTGATTAATTTTTTTTATCGAGCATCACCCGAGCAATCTTAAATGTTGCGTCAGTAAAAAGCGCTTTCAAATGAGCATTACGTTCAACTTCAAATAGACATTGCTCCAAAATTTGAACCAATTTTTCTATTTGCTCAACGGAAAATTGCAATTTTTTAAAGCTCTCTACAAATTCTCCTTCCCTGCCCTTCCATGTATTCAATTCAGGCACATAAGCTACCACCAAAACAGACCTCATCAAAGCCAACCCATAGGCTAAAAATGCTTTGATTCCTTCTTTCCCCAATGTTGACAACTCATCGGTCCATGCATTTGCCTCAGCAGGTTTCACACGGTAACACATTCCCATCCAATTCCTCCACATCTCAAAGTAGGGACTCTCAACACCCTGCATGAGATCTATGGCTACCCTAAAATCACCATCAGCCATTAAAGCGATTCGCGTAGATTGGTCTTCACTTAACTGAAAACTTGCAACCAAGTGATCTCTTAATTCGCCCATTTCAATAGGAGGAATTCTCACAGATTGAGTTCGCGACAAAATAGTTCCCAAAACCTTTTCAGAACTCTCGGCGACCAACAAAAACAAGGTATTTATTGGCGGTTCTTCAATGATTTTCAGCAAGGTATTTCCAACATCCCCCAAAAACTCAGGAAGCCATAAAATCAGAATTTTATACTCTGACTCAAACGCCATCAAAGACAAACTCTTGATGATTTCTCTGCATTCAGCAATAGGTATGTTTCCTTGCTTTTTCTCGGCACCCAAATCCTTCATCCAAGAATTATAATCAATATATGGATTGGTCAAAAATGACTTTCTCCAAGTTTCTAAATTCTCGGAAGCAATTTTTCCTTTATCAGATGAAAACGGAAAGCTAAAATGTAAATCAGGATGAGTCAACGTTTCATACTTTCTGCATGAACTGCACTCTCCACATGAATCGTTTTCCAACCTATTTTTACATGAAATAAATTGGGCATAGGCTACTGCTAATGGCAAAGAACCGTGTCCTGATTTCCCCAAAAACAATTGTGCATGAGGAATTCTTCCAGCAATCACATTGCTTCTCAACTTATCTTTCAAAGTTCTATGCCCTATAATTTGAGAAAACTTCAAAAAATATATTTTAGAAAAAACCTAGAGAAACCGCTTTATTTCCTCAACTACTTTAGCCAATTCTTCCTGCGTTGGGGTTAATTTGGGACGTGTAAAATTGATATCTCCCACATGATTTAAAGGCACTAAATGAATATGAGCATGTGGAACTTCCAAACCAATAACCGCTACACCCACTCTTTTGCATGGAATAGCCTGCTTAACTGCATTCGCGATCGGTTGGGTAAATGCCCATAAAGCTGAAAGTTCAACCGGTGATAAATCATAAATATAATCTACTTCCTTCTTAGGAATACATAAAACATGCCCCATAACCAAAGGCATGATATCTAAGAAGGCCAAATGATGATCATCTTCGTAGATTTTATGACAGGGTATTTCACCTGAAACAATTTTTGAGAAGATGGTGCTCATAATCCCAGTTTAAATAGAGATATCCAATACTTCTAATTTCACAATACCAGCCGGTACTTGAATTTCAACAATAGCTCCTTTTGCTTTACCTAGCAAACCAGACCCTATTGCACTTTTTACAGAAATTTTATTCTCTTTTAAGTTTGCCTCCGTTTCAGATACCAACTGATAAACAGCCTCCTTGCCCACATTGTGATTTTTCACTTTTACTTTACACAAGATACTCACCTTGTCTGTGTTTAATTGAGAACTATCTATCACTCTAGCATTGGCAATCAAATGATCCATTTGTGCAATCTTATCTTCTAAATGTCCCTGTGCTTCTTTCGCAGCATCATATTCAGCATTTTCAGATAAATCACCTTTATCTCTTGCTTCAGCAATTGCTTGAATAATTTTTGGACGCTCAACGTGCTTTAAATTGCTCAATTCAGCCTTTAAAGCTTCTAATCCTTCACGTGTAAAATATTGTACGTCACTCATAACAATTCTTTTAGTTCTATAAGTTTAATGAAAAAAAAAGTTGCACCAACAATTTCTGCTGATGCAACATATTCAAATATAATAAAAAATCTTAATCTTCTGATCCTAATCCAATACGAATTCCGAAAGAATGAACTCCATTAAATGGATTTGTTGCGCGGTAATTGTAATCTAAAGAAACTACATTGCCGTCTTTACCATGCCAATCGTAACTCAAGCCAGCGAACGGACCAGTAAACGCCGATGGACGGGTCTCCTCATTGAAAATACCCTCTTGATAGCAATATCCTCCGCGTAACATAATCATGTCTTTGTATGCATACTCCAAAGAAACAGTTGTTTGGTTTGTAGTGAAAGAGTGGTTAGTAAAAGCAAACCCTACTGTCAAACGATTATCATACAAACTTGGTACTTTATCTAATCTCAAATCATAAGAAGCAGCAATATTCAGTAATGCGGGCAACTTCACCACATCTGTTTTTACTTGCAATGTTTTCTCAAAGGTTCCATTTTGCAAAGTCGCTTTGTAACTCAAACCATCTCCGCTATAGCTCATGTCTGGACCTATGTTCTTTACAGAAACACCAAATTTGAAATCATTTCTTTTCAACTTCGAAGCATTTGCAAACAAAGTAGTAGTATATTGAACACCTGCATCCAAAGCTAAACCCGATGCACTAGCATCTGGAATACCTTCAGTTACCATTCTAGCTGTAATACCCGCAGAAATACTATTACTGAAGCTCTTACCATATGAAACGCCAATATTGGTCATATTCACGCGGTATGTACCAATACCACCATAAGGATTGTCTTCTGTAGTTATTTGAATGGGTTGAACACCAAATTGCATTACTTGAACTCCCAACGTTCCGGCAGTTCCATCTTCTCCCATTTTTACTGCAAAACCAAGATTATTGATTCCTATTCCAGACCCCATTAACCATTCTGTTCTTGCGAAAACCAATTCTGTTTTGTTGGTCATACGATCCAATCCGCCTACGTTCATAAACATCGCTTCAGAACCTCTAACACCTCCTGCACCTGACCAACCTAAACCACCTGAACGGGCCCAACCATTTATAGTCAACTGCATTGCACCTGCTTGTCCTTGTCTTTCAGGGTTTCCAGCAAATACTGAAGTAGCCATCAATCCCAAGTAGAGGGCAGAAAAACCAGACTTTATATGTGTTTTGTTTAATTTCATTTTTGTCAATCTTAAATTTTACAACTATTAATATGAATCCAAGTCAATGGCGTGCATAATACCGTACCAACGAACTACTTTCTCACCCAAACGAGGAGCTTTTACATGTATCAAATACAAACCGCTTGCAATAGGCACATTGTTCTGATTCTTCAAATCCCACTCTAAATAAGTAGCCTCATCTGCCTTTTTGATCTTACGAATAGTATTACCAGCCATATCAAAAATAGTTACTGTACACTCCGGAGGAAGATTGGTAATCTTTACACGAGAATCAATTGGACTGTTTTCGTATTTGCTGTATCCTCTGTAAGGATTGGGCACTACATTTACCAAATCTAAATTTTTCTTACCAATGTTGTCGCCCACTTTTGGTGCAATTTCAGAACCATCAAATTCATACATGGGACGGTCATCATTTCTATTGTCACCAGTATTAAATGTAGTGTATGCTTTAGAAACTCTTACATTGATTGTTACTTCTGTTGGAGGAATACCGTCTTTCATACTAAAGCCAGGCGCCAAATATGTTGGAATAACCCAGTTCACCTGAGATAACAAACGAAACTTATCACTATTCGGGGGGCTCGCACCAGCAGTTGTAGATTGCAATCCTTTACGGAATCTATCGAAGTATGTATCTTCTGGACCATAGTATCTTTCTCCAATCACATTTCGAGTGATACCGTGTCTACCGGTTCCGAAAATATATATAAAGTGTTTACCGCCAATTGCAGGGTAATTTCCGTTGTCGTTATAAACCGTGGATGTTGGATTCCAAATCATGTCTCTACCGTTCTCACCGGGTAAGTAACTATCTTCACCGAATCCAATGTTCAAACGCTCACCAGTTTCCAAGTTAATAGCATAACCAGGGAACCAACTCAAACCTTGACTACCTGCTTCATCAGCGAAGTTCTGATCTTTTGATTTTCCGAAACGCATGTTAAACTTAGACATATTTCCTTCTGTTCCATTCTTCACTTCGTCATCGGCCATTTCCATTACCACGGCTCTCGTCCATTTAGATTTATCTGGAGTAATAACCAGTTGGAAGCTATTCAATTCAGGCAAAGGATTCTGCAACCAGGATGTATTACCGCTCCATGCAAAACCATACGTATTTTGTCCGGTAGCCGCGCTGTAAGCAGCCCTTGCTGTCAATCCATAAGGTGCAATTCTTCCATTCCAAATGCGTTCGTAAGCTTGACTTGGATCCAAATAATTTCCATTGACCCCAATAAAGTCATGGGTATATGGGTCAAAAGGAGTAATACCTCTACCTGCGCTACCAGCTCTTATCCAGTTATTAAACCCTTGAGATGCGTCATTATCAACAACCGCCGTTAACCATTGTTTACCATTATCAGCCCATTTAATATCCCAATTGATAAAGGAGTTGGTAGGGTCAGCAGTTACATCCTCTGAAGGATTATACACCTGATTAATTTCAACGCTCAATCCCCAATCAGCCAATGTTTCTTTAGTAGCATTGTACTTACCAGCACGTCCTTGAATGGTTTCAAAGCGAATTCCAATTGTTGTATCTGAGAAAATAGTATCATTACCATTAATACTATCTTTTTTCACCAAGAACCAACCGGTATTCCTAGTCATAGAATCACGCAAACCGGTATTGTTAGAAGGCGTGCGTTCTTTCAAAACCAATTCAAATTTGGCGTTGGGAACCTTCAACGGATCTATTACCTTGATGTTCACAGGACCGGCACCACCCATATACTTAGGCTTCGCAACAAATCCAGTTCTAAGAATGTCTGCAACTGTACCTTCAGTAAACTCTAATGACATTCCACCGTTACCACGTCCGCTAATTCTGGTCAAACTAGGGCCAGAACCATAGGAACTTTGAAGCTCAGTACCAAAGTTTTCAGGTTCAGTAACATGAGGAGTAGCGCGATATACTTTAATGTTTCTTCTACCAGCTAGGAATTGATTTGGATCTATTTGCATAGTGTCATCCGCCAAAATTGCATAACTCAAAACCATGTAGTAATAGTTTCTAAAGTCTATCAATGAAGTATTCGCATTGGTAGCAAAAAGATCATTTTTGATGCTGAATGAATGTTGAACACCTTTATCAGAACCATCTACCTTTTCGACAGGAACCATTTGAGATAACTTAGGATCAAACACTTTATTGATGATCTGACCACGATTGTTTTTCATGTCACATTGGAACATCAAACGCGCCTTATCAATGTTATCTAAGTCACCGGTATTCACCGTTGCATCTTTCAACTGGTAAATCAAATAGCCTTCAAATTTATAGGTCAAATCTTTGTTATTCGCATCCTTGTACTTTTCAGTGTAGTTTTCAACTTTATCGGAGTTGGTATTCAAGAATTTCAAAACCAACTCTTCATGTAGCTCTTGGATTTCAATATCTGGAGCATTAGGACCATCCAAAATTTTGAAATTATTGTTAAACAAAGTTTGCGCTTTATCTGAAGCCAACTTCAACAATTGCAATGAACCAGCTGCACCTTGACATGGAGCTCCAGCACCACCACTGGTCGTTCTTGCCCAAACAACACCTACTGTAATTCTTTGAACTTGACCTGGACGCAAAATAAACGGACCTGTAGATTGCAAGAAACGACGGTCAGCCGGACGGTTACCCGCGCTCTTCTCATCCCAACATTCACCGGGGAAATCAGGATCTGTTCCACCAGAGAACATATAATTAGTTTGACGGGTTCCACCAAAACCATTACCACCAAAGGTTACGTTTTGACCTTGCTTCCACTTACCTCTTAAGAAGTTATAGAAACTATTTGGATTTCCTCTATCAGGGTTTCCAGAAACTGGGTCAGAGTTATTATTGTAGTACATGAAGTGACTCATCCCCATTTGATTGCCAGCAGTGTCTGTAGGACCTTCAAAATAGTCTACTCCTACAGTAGGGGGATTCAAGCCATAACCCAAAACTCCTTCGTCATCATCGTCACCATTGAAGCAATATCCCAAAGATCTTCCTACGTCACAACCCACATAGTCATCTGCGTAGTTACCTAAATCGGCGTCTACCCATTGACCCATATAACAATCGTTCACCGTTGTAAAACCGCGGTTGATGATTTTGGTTGAGTAAAAAGTCATATTGTTTACCTCGTCATTGGTTGCAAAGGCAAATGCCGTGGTTTGACATTCTACTCCAATCGGTTGACCGGTTGATTCGGAATGCACGTTACCCTTGTCGTTATAAACCCACCAGATAAACATATCGGGTTGTCGGTCTACTCCGTTTTCAGTATTTGGTCTGCGCTCATCCAATACAGGGTGTTCTCCGTCAAACGGATTGTAAACCCCATCGTTATTCACTACTTTGTAAGGTGCTAAATAGTCAGATTCCGCACCGAACTTTACAGAACGGTCACTTCCACCGGGCCATTCTCTGATTCCCGCACTGATGTTGGTGTACTTTGAATTCTCAAAATCTTCCAACTCATCACGAGTAACCTTCCACATACGATCGTAAGACTTACAACGCAATGGATCAGTAGAAGCCGTGGTTGTATCTAACGGACCGGGCCAAAAGTCTGAACCAAACTGACGGTAAGTCATAGCAGCTAACTTCAAGTTTCCTCCGTTGTCTTTACCACCAATCCAGATCGCACCTGAAAACAAAGAGTGTTTTCTAACCGCATTCGGGTCATTTACTTTAGGTACTTCGTATTTTGGGTTATTCAAATCCCACCACATATCACCGCCGTTCAACAATTTTGTACGAACGTTATTGATATCTAAGTCGGCCGACTGTGAAGCGGGCTCACAAGTGTTAGCTAAAGAACCTGCACGCTTGCTAACTTTAAGAGTTGAACGACCATTGAGGTTTTCAATTGGTCTAGCAAACACCTGCGAAGCAATCGCAAATCCTAAAGCTATAATTCCAAATTTTTTCATTTTTCTAATTTCCCTTCCTATTTTTAATTCAAACTAAAACGAACACCCAAACGAATGGTTCTTGGAGCATTCCAGTTTCCTGTTTGAGAGTTTAACAATAAACGATACAAATCAGTATAAGACTGAGCATCAATCTGAGTTTTGATCAACAATTGTCCTTGCGGTGATGTCAAGAATCCATCATCGTTAGGTTGACCTGTGTATGGGAATACACCCAAAACATTCCAAGTGTTCAACACATTGTTCACCCAAAGGAAAGCAGTAAATCTCAAAGGATTTTTTGCATCTCCACGGTTCAATTGGAACGCTTTAGAAATGTTGATATCAAAGTTATACTGCCATGGCAATCTTGCACCAAACGGTACACCTTTGATTTGAGCACGATCTACAGCACCGATCTGAACTGGACGATTGGTTGGTGTATAAGGCCCACCACTGTAAGTATTTCCAATTACGTTGAAGCTGGTGAATTTGAAGATTTCTTTTCCAAAGAATACAGGTCCTTTGTACAAGTTCTTCTTATTCAAGTCTCTTCCGCCTCCCCACTCCCAAGTGGCGCTCACTTTTAAGTTATGACGAATGTCTAGTTCACCTAAAGGAATCACGTTTCTTAAGTTTGGTTGGTTACTTGCAATCAAAGTTGCTTGAGAACTGATGTTTGATCCAGTTCCATCAGCAAACTGCAACATGTAACTAGCTGACAAACTCAAAGGACCAATATCTCTTATGCTGAAGTTACCTCTGAAACCAGTGATGGTAGCAAAGTCAATGTTACGGTAAGTAATGTAGGTAACTGGATAACCTTGGTTGATTTGGTACAAACCAAAGTCATTTCTGATTTCAGAATAAGATGCGCTCAACTCCAAACCTTTGTCACCTTTGCGACCAAAGATTTGCTTGTAACCCACTTCATAATCCGTTTTCAAACGAGAATTCAATGATCCGTTGGCCAAGGTTGATCCTTGTCTAAATCTCAAATAGTAGATATCGTCAATGGTTACGAAAGACGCTCCAGCATTCGGACGCTGAGCCAAGATGTCATAGCTTACGTAGAACGTTTTCTTTTTAGGTTCTAATGGGAAAGAGAACCAAATACGAGGCAATAGATTTACTGCAGGTGTATAATCTACGAATGTCTTATCTGTAACTTCTTGTTTATTATAGTCTACCAAGTAGGGTGCGATGCGACCATTAGAAGTTTGGTTCGCCAATAATTCTGGGTTTTTCAATTCAGACCCATCAGCATTGTACCAACGGTCTCCTTCACGGTATCCAATTACTTTAGTAGGTGATTGCATATCGTTAACATATACATAAGCATCATCTGAAATATTTGTTGGATGTTCCACATTCAAACCGTTCAAATCTGCAACCTCTGCTTTGGTGCGAATAGGATACAAGCTATATGGATCTTTCAATACAATTTGGTTCGCATCGTAACGTTCCATACGAAGTCCCACACGGAAGATCAAATCTTTGAACTGGAATTGGTCTTGCAACCAAGCTGCAATGTATATAGGTTGGAAAGCACCAATGGTTCTTCTGTCAGGATCATTCAAGAATTGGTTTATTGAGGGCTTACCTCTAACAATGTTTCCAAGGTGATCATAACCAAAATAGTTTACATAACCGTTACCGTTGTTCAATAGTTCATTGGCATTGAAATCTCTTAAGTCGAAATCACCAGGCTTATAACTATTTACATTGATAAAGGTTTGCTCATTTACTAAATTACCGTAAACATCTCTTCCGCCTTGAGAAATCAATCGATTTCTGAATGAACGGTCAAAATGAGATTGCTCAGAGTAATTCACCAATCTATTATATCTAACAGTATCAGTGAAAACGCCGTTTTCATCATAAGACAAAATTGGATTGTTTACATCAAGTTCAGAAATGTGTTTGTTCATTAACTGTCCCATCAATATCCACAGACCATTGGCGTTCAAACTGTAACCACGGTTGATGTTTTGCTCATAATAGAATCCTGCCTGTAAATCATGAGGAGTTCTTTCACGTCCACCCACAGTTTTAGGCTTCACCTGCATTTGCCCTAAAGCAAACAAAGAATATTTCTCAGTAGATGATTTACCCCAACCTCCTACAGAAGTTCCAGGAGTAGCCCACAAAGAATACACGTTATTTGGCTGGTATCCGTTTAACAATCCTTGTCCCATCAATACCTGAAGAGGATTAGTTAAGTTAAATCCACGATCCTGATAAAAATCAAAAACGTTTTGAGTGTAGTTTGCACGTACGGGGTTCAAATTACTTCTTTGGAAAGTTAAAAGTGTATCTGTGTATCCAACATGTTCCCAATAATTTCTTAATTGAACAATATTGCCGTTTTGATCTTGAACTACACGAGGCTCTTTATTTGGATTTTGTTGCTGATCGTAGTTTGAGTAAGCAAAAAATTCAGTAGGATAAGATTTAAATTCTCCTATGTATCCGTAATCAAAAAACCTACGACCATGCTCCTGATGTTGGTTGGTAGACCATGCATTTTGATATTCAGCGCGAATGGTGTAAAACGCATTCTTAATGGTACTTTCTTTGTTTACTTTAAATTCTTGTCTGAATTGTAAGTATGAACGAAAGGTATGATTATCACTGGTACCATTTTCATTGTAGTTCATGATTGCATTCGTAGCGTTTCTTCCACCTCCATAAAAATAACTCGCAAAACCTGTCAAGTTGATATACTTGTTAGGATTGAACTCTAATTTACCAATGAAGTTTCCGTTGTACTGTTGTGAAGTTGGACGTGCGGCCAATAAATCAAAATCTGACTCTTTAAGATACGAAGCTGCATGAACGAAGCCATTTGGCGTAAAAACCAAAGGATTTTTCTCTATCTCCGCTAACTTCTCTTCTTTTAGAATATAAACTCCCGTTCTTGTTGGACTTGGATCGTAGTAGTAACCCACGTTTCCATTCAAAGTAAAGCCCAATTTTACCAATGATTCCGTCTTTCCGGCAAGGTTCTTTTTACGTTGAACCCATAGTGGTCCAGATATAAACCCTTCCACGGTGTTGTATCCATAAGGATCTAATCCGCTTGAAGTAATACCTTCAAAAATGGTGATGAATTTTTCAGTTGCACTTTTTGAAGTATACGAAAACGCTCCACCGGTTAAGTCACCGTACATAGCAGGAATACCCCCAATGCTCACTGACAATTGATCAACCCCTAGGTTAGGAACTGCACCGCCACCAATAACACGCATACCATCAACAAATGTTCCGTTACCATCTGCACGAGTACCGCGAACTGAAATTCCTTGACGTGATTCTATAATAGCCGAGTTGGTAGCAGTTAACGCTCCTATACCTCTTCGGCCGCTATTGATCATGTTTTTACCCGAAATATTGGCTTCATTTTTCTCTAAGGCTATTACACTTCCTTTAGAACGCGTAACAATATTAACGACCGACATTGAAGTAGTCATAGGTACCTTTAGCTGCTCATTCAATCCAACCGTCAATTCAACATCGTTGTAAGTTTGCTTTGAAAAACCATTCTTGTAAACTTCAATTCTGTAAGTTCCTGGATTCAAAGTTTGGAAGATAGCATTACCGTCGCTATCCGTTGTGTCTGATGCCTTCTCAATGTCATTCAAAAACAATTTCACCTCAACCCCACTCAACGACTTTCCATCACCGTCTTGCGCTTTAATACGAAAGTCAGCATAGTTCGTTTGTCCGAACGCGGTTGTGAAACCCATTAACAACACCGAAAACAATAACAATTTCAGTAGTTTATCCTTCATCATATCAATTAATTCAACTATTTGCATTACTCGTGTTCAAAAAGTTACAACACTTTCACGGTTTAATCGGCAAGTTTATCGAAAAATCAAGGATTTATCAAGTTTATTTTGAAGTACTTTTTTGTACAAAAAAACGGCTATTGTCAAAAACAACAACTAAAAACACCCAATTATATATCAGTCAATATTTTAGACAATAATACCTCTGATATATTTTGATAACTTTCTACACTCCAACCGGCAACATGTGGCGAAAACATTACATTACAGTTTTTACTTAGTTGCTGAAAATACTGTGACAATTCATTCTCCTTCTTCATGGGAGGCTCTTGAGGGTAAACATCCAACAAAAGTCCGCCAATTTTTCCTGTTTCTACTAAAGGACATATCGATTGAATATCAATCACTTCACCTCTTGAACAATTGATTAAAACAACACCGTCTTTGCACCCTTCAATGAATCCAGAATTCACCCAATTTCGGGTTAAATCTGTCAAGGGCACATGAAACGATATGACATCTGCATGACCAACCAATTCTTGCAAATTCACCTCCCGAACGTACTCATTTCCGAAGCCTTGTTTGAAACGATCATAAGCCCATATTTCAACATCAAAACCACGCAATTTCCGAGCCAATGCCGACCCTGTAAATCCGTAACCCACAATGCCAACTACTTTGCCTTTTAACTCAAATCCACGATGTCCATCCCTATCCCACTTTCCAGAAACCACTGAGCTATGCGATGATAATAGTTTGTGTCTGAATGCCAACAGCATTCCAATTACATGTTCCGCGACTGAATCGGCGTTTGCACCTGCTGCATGAAACAATTTGATTCCCCTCTCGGAGGCTGCTTTTTCATTAATATTATCTATCCCAGCTCCCGCTCGGCCAATCCATTTTACACTGGAAACACGACTAAAAAACGATTCACCTAAATGTAACTTACTTCTTACAATCAAACCATCAGGGCGCAATTCAATACATCTATCAATAACCTGATCAACAGAAATACTCGGCTCATAGAAAACCTCGTGTCCCGCGGCAATTAAGCCACTTACCAACGATTCATACACATCATCGATGATAAGAATTCGAGCCATTATCTTAATTTTTTACGATTGCGCGCCCAATTAGAAATTGTAGATCCCTGTGTGGGTTCAGTTACTGAGATATCAACTCCTTTTCTATTCTCCCAGAAATAAGCCGCTGCTGAGGTCAAATCTATTAATTCATCACTCACCAAACTGGCTTCTGCGTTAGGTTGAAAATAATTTTGAATGAAATGCGTATTAAAATCCCCAGAAATAAAATTCGGATGATTCATAACAAATGTTCCAAATGGCAAGGTTGTTTGAATGCCCGTAATGATATACTCTTCAATGGCACGCTTCATGCGCTCAATGGCTTCTTGGCGGGTTGGCGCCCAAACCACCAACTTTGACAACATATTATCGTAGTATATGGGAATCTCTAGATGTGGCTCCATACAATCATCAATGCGAATTCCAGGACCGGCGGGAATAACATAAGATTTTACCGTTCCAATATTGGGTAGAAACTGTTGGTAAGGATCTTCGGCACACACTCTCAACTCGAGAGAATGCCCATTAATGCTCAAATCGTCTTGTTTAAAAGGCAATTTCTCACCTTGGGCCACTAAAATTTGCAATTGAACCAAATCAAGGCCTGTTATCATTTCAGTCACCGGATGTTCTACCTGCAATCGGGTGTTCATCTCAAGGAAATAGAAATCCTCGCCATCTCCCAACAAAAATTCAACGGTACCGGCTCCTGAATAATTACATGCTTTCGCTACATTCACTGCAGCCTCACCCATTCTGTGGCGCATCTCAGGGGTTAAAACGGCGCTAGGTGCCTCTTCTACCAACTTTTGATGTCTTCTTTGGATGCTGCATTCTCTTTCAAATAAATGCACCACATTTCCATGGTTATCTGCTAAAATTTGAAATTCAATGTGTCTTGGATTGCCCACATATTTTTCAATAAAAACACTATCATCTCCGAAGGCATTTCTGGCTTCATTTTGGGCGGTCACTAGGGATGAAAGAAACTCGTTTTCTTCATATACAGCCCTCATTCCCTTTCCACCGCCACCGGCAGAAGCTTTTATTAATACTGGAAAACCTATACTCTTAGCCACGTCAAGAGCAGCATCTGCGTCTTTAATGGCTTCATTGATTCCGGGCACCAATGGAACCCCGTACTTTTCAACGGCTTGCTTCGAGGCAATTTTACTTCCCATCATTTCCATTGCTTCGGCAGAGGGACCAATTAAGATGAGACCCTCTTCTTTTAATCGTCGAGCAAAAACTGCATTCTCAGATAAAAACCCATAACCTGGGTGTACCGCTTGAGCACCTGTAGATTTGCAAAGATCAATGATGGTTTCCATTTTCAAATAGCTTTCGCTGCTGGGTCCGGCGCCAATGCAATAAGCTTCATCAGCAAAGCGTACGTGCCTTGCTAATTGATCTGCCTCACTGTAAACAGCCACCGTTTTAATACCCATTTCCTTGCAGGTACGCATCACTCTAAGAGCAATTTCACCGCGATTCGCTATAAGAACTTTAGAAATCATAAAATATAGATTTACCTTCGCGAAGGTAATTAAGATGAAGAGTATTGCCAAGGTATATTCGCTTATTCGATTTGAGCTGAAGCTTGATGCGAAAAAACCCGGAGTCATTGCCTCCGCAATACTTCAATTGTTTGTCACGGCATTGTTGAGCATGCTCAGTCAACCCAAGATAAACGCTTCCACTTGGAATACCCTTTTTTGGATCACCCTTATATTAGGAAGCATAAATGCCGTATCCAAGAATTTTACCCTCATTTCCAAAGGCCGCTGGCTCTATCTAAATCAGCTCTCATCACCTTTAGAAATGCTCTGGTCGAAAATCATTTACGGTTGGTTAAACATGATTTTCCTTACGGCAGTAAACATGCTCATGTTTGCATTTTTCATGGGAATTCCCGTAGAACACATATTACCATACACTACATTATTGATTTTAGTTACTGGGGGAATTTCATCTGTTTTCACCTTCATAGGTGCCGTAGCAACCAAAGCAGAAGGCGCAGGATTTTTAGCTCCAGTTTTAAGTTTACCCATAATTCTTCCCTTCTTATTGGTGGGAATTAAAGCATCATTGAAAGCTTTTAATCCTATTTTGGTGAGCTCTTTCAACACCGATACCTTACTAGTCTTATCTTTAGACGTTCTGGTATTGGTATTGATATCGGTTTTATTTACTTCCCTTTGGAAGGATTAACTTTTGAACCAGTCTTTTTCAGTACGGGCTTTTCCCCGTAACTGCACCACTGATAAAGTACCTCGGCTGCAACATCAAAAGTAGCGTCAGACTTGTAGCCTTTAAACCAAGCTGTTCTTTGAGTAGTTTTGGTAGAATCACCCGAAACCTCAGCTAAATCTGTAGGCAATGCATATAAAGTGTCGCTTTTACCTACATATTTATTGTCTCTGAACGCCTTATCTTGTTTTTTCAGCAACTCCTGTTGTTCTTTGTAAGAGGCCAAATCCAGTTTGTAAATAATTGACTTTCTGGATTCTCCAATTTCTTTAGATCTCTTTTCAACCGCTTTAAAATACGGCTCCTTGGTTACCACTTGCTTACCAACTGCAACAGCTAGTTTATAGCGTTGAGTTTCATAATTATCGTATTTCGCTTGTGGAATTTGATCAAAATCCAAATGAAAATCCAATTCTTTTTCTCCTCTTTCCACTAAATCGTAGGCATCTGGAACAATGACATCGGGAATTACACCATGCAATTGGGTTGTGCCTCCATTGATTCGATAAAACTTTTGAATGGTCACTTTAACTTCTCCAAAACCACGGGGAAATACTGCAGTTTTCTCGCCTCGTAATGGCACCATTGTTTGAACAGTACCTTTCCCAAAGGTGCTCTTACTTCCAATAATAATAGCTCTTTTATAATCTTGCAATGCAGCCGCTAAAATTTCTGATGCCGATGCACTGTAAGTATTCGTTAAAACAACCAATGGCCCTTTATATTGCTGATTTGGATCTGGATCTTCCGCTTGTTGAATAGTGCCTTGTGGATCTTTTACCTGAACTATTGGCCCAGTTTTAACAAACAATCCGCTCATTTCAATGGCATCAGCCAGACTTCCACCCCCATTGTTGCGCAGATCCAAAACAATACCATCAACATTCAACTTTTTCAATTTTTCAATCTCATTGTGAACATCTCCAGCACAATTCCTGCCTCTTCCGCGGGCAGCAAAATCAGCATAAAAACTTGGCAATTGAATCATACCAAACTTCTTAGATTGATATTCAAATACAAAGCTGCGAGCGTAACTTTCTTCAATAACCACCACATCACGAATGATGGGTATAATCTTTATTTGTCCGTCGGGTTTTTTAACGGTCAATTTCACCACAGTTCCTTTTTTGCCTCTAATCAATTGAATGGCATCATCCAATTTCATATCTACAACATCAACTGCTTCCTCGTCAGCTTGAGCAACTTTCAAAATCAAATCACCTGCTTTCAAATCACCTTGCTTGTAACTAGCAGATCCTGGCACAATGCGCTCAACTTTAATGTAACCATCTCTTTCACTCAATGTTGCTCCAATACCTTCTAATTTTCCGGTCATGGAAATATCAAAATTGTCTTTATCTGCCGGTGGAAAATAATTGGTGTGAGGATCATAAATCTCAGCCAGAGTATTACCATAAAATGAAAGTTGATCTGCACGGTCCATTTTTCTCCAACGTTTGAACCAATCTTGAACCAACTTTACTGTTTCATTTCTAGATTTTAGTTCAAGCGTATCGTATGACTTCGCTGAGTCATTTTCCATCTTTCTATACAAACGGTCAACGGTCTGAAAACGAGACCACTTTGACCATTTTTCTTTTAATTCAGCGTCTGTCTTTGACCAATTCTCTTCTTTCTCCTTGACCTCATAACTGATCTTCTCCTGATAATTCAAGGGTTTAGCCAAATCAGCAACCACCCAAGGTTCAATTTGATCCAGTCTCTTTAACATTACACTCCAAACCGTATCAAAGAAATCAAACCTTCCAGCCGATATTTGATCATCAATTGATGACTTATACACTTCAAATCGTTTGATATCTTGAACTGTAAAAAATTGTTTATCTCCATCCACTCGGTCAAGCACATTTTGATACATCAACATGGAAAATTTATCATCCATTTTGCGCGGTTGATAGTGTTGACTATTCAAAGTATAAACCAACCTCTTCAAAAGGGGCTCTTCGCCATTAAAAGGTTTATTCGAACAAAAGCTAAGCACCACAATAGTGGCGGCAATGCTGCTCAAGGAAATCCATCTTCTCATCATAAATTATTTCGCATCAAATCTTTGCAAACCCAAGGTGTTGATTCCTTGATCAAAAATCAAATCTACAGGAATATTTGCAGTACTTAAAACTTGCAAATCTGATTTCAAATCTGCAGGAACCGTTCCCCTGTCGGCCAACATTTTTTGTACACCGGCAAGATCTCCATTCCCCTGTAATTGCAACAACTCAGAAGCCAATTTTTCAATGGCTAGTTTCATTGCATCTACATCTACTTCATAACCCTTGTTCGACTTTTTCACACAACCATTTTTCATCAGCGTATTAAATGTAATCATGTTGGCTTTCCCATGTGCACTGGAAGCGCCGAACCTTACCGATCTAAATACAGATGCCACAAAAGTAACGTAGTAATCATCCAATTTTCCTGGTAATTCGCCTTTTTCATGAAGCTTCGTCACCATATACAATCCTAACACATCAGCTTTACACTCTTCAATGGCTGAATAAGTAGCACCTAAGGCTTCTCTTACAGTTTTATCGGGTTGATTTACCAAGTTCTTGACTCCCAAACCGTGTGCCACTTCATGGAACATCACATTGTTGAAGAAAGCATCAAACTTGATGTTCTTGCGCTGATTTGCAACAATCAATTTCTCTGAAATAGGAACCACAATTTGCTCAAATTTGGCCTTCATGGTATTCTTTAACTGCGATCTGCGAGTGCCAAAGTACTGTTGTAAAACCTCATCATTTGGTAGGTTCACAGCAATAGTCTTGCTACCTGCGTTGCAATCTCCACCGTAATAGACCACATCAAATACCGCCAATGAACTCAATGGTTTCGATGGTTTTTCAAGTGGAGGATAACCAGGAACTTCAATGACTTTGGGGCCTTGATTCATAATAATATCCCCATTCTCCAAAAGAATAACCGATGAATCAGATTCATCTCCCAACAACGGTTTATAAGGTGCATCTACAGGCAAACCCGCTTGAAGTTCTGGCAAATAACCAATAAGTCTGTCCAATTTTGCACCCCATTCGCGATCTCTTACCAAAACATAAGCCTCAAATGATGTCTTTGCTCCTGCTAATTTATCTTCGTAATTTTCAATCGGGCCTATTACAACATCCAAATGTGATTTCAACGACAGCCACTCAGCATCTGATCTAAGATAATCATTGGTCATAACAGCTTGAGCCCTCCCTTTCAAATAAACGGCAAAAGCAGAATCTTCTTTTTCTATTGCAGCAGCTGCTTTTTCCAATTCCTCCATGATGGAAATACACTCTTTTTGATATTCTACACTAAAATCTGCTATTTCCACTTCTTTGCCGTTTTTTAAAGGAAACTTCTCCATTGGGGGCGGCATGTTTTTAGGGTCTTTTTTCATCAATTCCTGCATCTCCTGCATGGTTCTGGCATTTCTCACTACCGTGTAAGGCGATAACACTCTAAATTTAACCCCTTCATCTACCTGGGAAATATCAAATCCTTCGGGATAAAAATTCACACCAACGGGCTTCACCCCTGCTCCTTTTAAAAATGGCGCGTCATCGTTGAGTCGATCCCAAGGACCGTAATTAATCTCCATGAATTTTTTCAAATCTGGATCTTTGATTCCCGCTAATGCCTTAGTTTTGTCCATGTACGACTGCTTCCAGAAAACTTCGTCAGCTTTTTGAGCCGCTTTTATTAAATGAACCAAACATTTTTTTTCAGCTTCGCTCAATAAATTGGTATCTGTTTCTAATTTTATCTCTTTATACGATGCAAGTCTTTGTTTAATTGGATAATCCTTCACTGCGGTTTGTGCCTCCAAAGTGGCAGATAATCCAAAAAGTATAACCGTTAATATTCTCATTCGATGAATTTTTGTTAAATCACAAAGTTAACCGAAGGGGGCATTAAAAAAAATCCATCCATTGAATTGCTGAAAATTAACGATGAAAATATCAAACCGAACGATTTTCGCACCAAGAAGACAAAAATTAATTGCAACTTCGCACCCTTGAAAAACGCTGCTCAACTGTCAGAAAATCTCCAAAACAAACTTTTTCCAGGGCTCTCAAACCAAGCCGGAAAAGTGCAAGTGGGTGAGCATCAATATCCCATGAGTGTCATGGAACTCAACCACCCTACTGGTAAATACGTCAACAAAATTCTTATATCCATTTTCAACGCCTTTTCACGTAAAGGGGTAATTCAAACGGTTGGAAATGCGAGTGCTCCTGGGCTTATTTTTCCAGAACTAATCCCAAATACGGGAATAAATCAATTTAATTCCGCCCAAAATAAATGTCCCATCATTTCAGTAAATATTATGGGCTCGGAACAATTCCCCGATTCTGTTACGGTACAAGCTGAACCCTTTATGGTATTACAACTCAACCCCGTTTGGACTAACACCAAGGAGTATCTCTCAGACATGAGTTCAAAATACAGGGTACGTGCTCAAAAAGTTCTTACTGTCAGCAGCGAATTAACCAAAACCAAACTGTCTGACTTGCCTTCAAATGAATGGATTGCACCGTGCTCAGCTCTCCTTTACCAATCGCTGCAAGATAAAACCATTGCAATTGGAAAAAATTTGGCTGATTTGTTGCATTGTTATTCCAAAAGTTTGGGTCCTGATTTTCATGTTTTTGGCTACTACCTTGAAGGTTCACTAGTGGGTTTTATTTCGTGCATCACAGACGAAAACAACCTTTTTGCTATGCATTTAGGCATGAAAAAAGGCGTAAACGAAGACTTAAAATTATACCAAAGAATGCTTTTTGATCTGGTTGAATTTGGAATAAATAACCAAGCAAATAGCATCAACTTTGGCCGCACTGGCACTGAAATAAAAAGCTGTTTGGGTGCTAAACCAGTGGAAAATTCTTTTGTTGTATTCACCCGTTCTAGATTCCTACTTTCCCTCTTCAGAATCTACTTAAAGTACTTCCGTAACTCAAAATCATACACCGTTCGCGAACCTTTTAAGTCAAAATCTAAAGAATTGGCTTAAATTAGGCCCATGAAGTGGTTTAATTTTACCTCTGTTTCTCTTTTTTTCGGGGGATGTTTTTTCGCTCCCACACAGGCTCAATTCAACACCAATAAAGAGGGCAGCTCATATTCATTTGAAAAAATATCTCACGTTGAAAATACCAAAGTGAAGGATCAGTGCAAAACTGCCACCTGTTGGAGCTACTCCACACTTTCATTAATTGAATCTGATCTCATCCGCAAAAACAAAGGAAATCACGACCTCAGCGAAATGTACATTGCTCGCTGTGCCTACGTTGAAAAAGCCATTACCTATGTAAGAATGAACGGAAAACACCAGTTTGATGAGGGCGGAGAGGGACACGACATCAATTACATCATTTCCAAATACGGCATTGTTCCTGAAGAAGTTTATACTGGCTTATTAAACGGAAAAATTCGCCACGACCACTCCGAGCTGGTAGCCCTTTTAAAATCGGTGGTTGAAACCGTCGTAAAACAACCAGCGGGTAAAATTGGCACTGAGTGGATTGGTGCAATCAACGGAATTTTAGATGCTTACCTCGGTAAAATCCCCACAGAGTTTAACTATCGCGGCAAAAACTACAATCCCAAAACATTTGCAGAATCTTTAGAATTAAATCAAAATCAATATAAAATCTACACCAGCTTTACTCATCATCCTTTCTATCAATCTTTTGCTATTGAAGTCCCCGATAACTGGTCCATGCAAATGGCAGAAAACCTACCCTTAAACGAGATGACTCAAGCCGTAGATAAAGCCTTGAAAAAAGGAATTTCTGTAGCATGGGCTGCAGATGTAAGCGAAAAAGGCTTTAGCTTTAGAGATGGTATTGCACTTGTTCCAATGCATGATTCTCTCATCAAAAAAGAAGGACAAGACAACAAGCAATTCAACAATGCGGGCGCAGAAAGAAAAGGGAATGCCTTTACCATCCCTTGCGAGCAAAAGTTGATTACCCAAGAGTCACGACAAGAAGCATTTGATCTTCAACAAACCACAGACGACCACGGAATGCACATTGTAGGACTTTACAAAGAAAAAAGCACAGGAATGGAATATTATTTGGTCAAAAATTCTTGGGGAACCGTCAACAACCTCGGCGGCTACATTTTTGTCAGCAAACCCTATTTCCAATACAAAACCATTTCGGTGATGATTCACCAAGATGGAGTAAAATAATTATGAATACTAAATCAATTATTTATTAACTGTTAATAATTGATTAACAACTCCTTATTATATAAATCAAACTCCATTAATACCCAATTTTAAGTAGAGTACTTTTTTCGAGGAGCATGCAAAGCCCTCAAAGAAGAACTTTGGAAGTTTGCGTTTTAAGCGATCTTCACCTCGGAACATTCGGGTGCCACGCGCTCGAAATTGTTGACTACCTAAAATCCATTAAACCCAAGATTCTCGTTCTCAACGGTGACATCATTGATATTTGGCAATTCAGAAAAAAGTACTTCCCAGCTGCGCACATTCAAGTTATTCGGGAAGTATTCAAATTGATGGAATTAGGAACCCATGTGTACTACATCACCGGCAACCATGACGAAGCCCTCAGAAAATACTCAGGCACCAAACTCGGTAATCTCACCCTAGACGATAAACTCGTTCTTGAACTAGACGGCAAAAAAACGTGGATCTTTCACGGCGATATTTTTGATGCCACCACCCGCGGAAGTGCTAAAATCATTGCCAAACTTGGCGGACATGGCTACGATTTTCTCATTTGGTTGAATCATGTAACCAATAAACTTCTTACAGTCTTAGGTTATGAAAAAAGAAGCTTCTCCAAAAAAATCAAGAACAGCGTCAAACAGGCTGTTAAGTGGATTGGAGACTTTGAGGTAACTGCTGCTGATTTAGCCATCGAAAACCAATTTGACTATGTAATTTGTGGACACATCCACCAGCCTCAAAAAAGAGTCATCACCCAAAACGGCAAATCTACCACATACCTGAACAGTGGTGATTGGTTGGAAAATTTAACGGCCCTTGAATATCAAAAAGGCCACTGGGAAATTTATTATCATCAGCAAAAAGCATCCCAAAAAAGCCATTCCACCATTGAAGCAAATAACACTCCAAAAGTGCCTGATGTTCTCACAGAGCAAGTGGCATTTTGGATTCAGAGTGCTCTTTAATCATCCAAATGAAAATCTTATACTGCATCCAAGCTACAGGAAACGGTCATATTTCAAGAGCTATTGAGTTATTACCCTTCTTGAGCAAATACGCGGAAGTTGATGTTTTCCTTAGCGGTGCAAATTCTTCTTTGAGACCTGATTTACCCATAAAATTTAGCAGTGCTGGACTCTCATTATTTTATCGCCCTGAAGGAAATTTAAATTGGTGGAAAATCCTCAAACAAATTAATCCATTCCGCCTTTTTAGAGATGCACTAAACTTACCCGTTCAAAATTATGATCACGTCATCATTGATTATGAATTTGTAGGTAGTCTTGCATGTAAAATTAGGCGCAAACCCTTCCTTCATATTGGAAACCAAGCTAGTTTCGCTTCCAAATTGATTCCACGTCCCCAAAAAAAACACCTAGCCTCCGAATGGGTACTAAAAAAATACTGCTATTCAAAATTCAATATTGGTTACCATTATAAAAATTATGAAGATTGGATCTTGCCTCCTACCATAAAGCAGCACTTTTGGGAAGCAACACCTACTTTTGGAGATCATATTACGGTTTACTTACCCCACATTTCTAAACAAGAGATAAACAGATACTTTTACGCCTTGCGCGGAGTAGAATTTCATATTTTTCACCCTGAAGTCCAAAAGTTTGAAATTGACTACAACATACATTGGCACCCCATTGATGGCTCCAAATTTGACCAAAACTTGATTCATTGCAAAGGGGTAATTACAGCCGCTGGATTTCAAACCACCGCCGAAGCTTTGTTTTTGGGGAAGCCAATTTTGGTCATTCCCATCCCAAAACAATATGAACAATGGTGCAATGCAGAGGCATTAAAAGAGTACGGTGTTGAAGTTGTGAACTCTCTCAACCTCAACTTTGAAAAGACTTTCCGTAGTTGGTACCAAAATTCCAATTTACCAAAAAACAAACCTCATTTTATCAAGACGGAAGATATTGCCAAACGCATCATCGCGGAGTTGCAAAGCATGCCATAAACCCCGTATCTTTGCCCCAATTTTTCAAAGCCATGATAATCGGGGTACCTAAAGAAATCAAGAACAACGAAAACCGCGTTGCAGTAACTCCTGCAGGAGTAAGTGAATTTGTAAAACATGGACACAAAGTTTATGTTCAATCAACCGCCGGAATAGGCAGTGGTTTCTCTGACGAGGAATACACCAAAGCCGGGGCTAATCTACTCCCAACCATTGAGGAAGTCTACGGCATCGCCGAAATGATTGTTAAGGTTAAAGAACCCATTGAACAAGAATATTCTTTGATTCGTGCTGGACAATTATTGTTCACCTATTTCCATTTCGCTTCTTACGAGCCTTTGACCCACGCTATGATCAAAAGCGGAGCCATTTGCTTAGCTTATGAAACCGTTGAAGTTAACAGATCTTTGCCACTGCTAATCCCTATGAGCGAAGTTGCTGGTCGTATGAGTATCCAAGAAGGTGCTAAATACCTTGAAAAACCCATGGGCGGCCGCGGAATCCTTTTGGGTGGTGTACCAGGCGTTAAACCTGCAAACGTAGTAGTTTTAGGTGGCGGAATCGTAGGGACTCAAGCAGCCAAAATGGCCGCAGGCTTGGGTGCTGACGTAACCATCATGGATGTTAGTTTGAATCGCTTGCGTCAACTTGACGATATCATGCCAGCAAACGTTAAAACTCAATACAGCAACGATTACAATATTCGCGAAGCAGTAAAAACTGCAGACCTCGTAATTGGTGGCGTATTGATTCCTGGTGCAAAAGCTCCAAAATTAATCACCAAAGATATGCTTTCAACTATGCGTCCTGGTTCTGTCATTGTTGACGTTGCCATTGACCAAGGAGGATGTTTTGAAACTTCAAAACCAACCACTCATGCTGAGCCAACCTACGTGGTTGACGGTGTAGTGCACTATTGCGTAGCAAACATGCCTGGCGCAGTTCCTTATACTTCTACCCTTGCATTAACTAATGCGACCCTTCCCTACGCCGTTCAACTGGCAAACAAAGGTTGGAAACAAGCTTGCTCTGACAACGCTGATCTCCGCCTAGGACTAAACGTAGTTGAAGGAAAAGTAGTTTACGAAGGCGTTAGCGAAGCATTCAACCTTCCATACACCCCAGTAAACGAAGTGCTTTAATAGGTTACGGGTACCAGGTACAAGGTCTCGGGTACCGGGTAACGGGTCTCGGGTACCGGGTACCGGGTTACGGGTTAGCTAGCTCGTCTCTCGTCACAAGCCCCTGGTCGCTAGTCACTAGCCAACAGTCTACGGACTACGGACTACGGACTACGGACTACAGCCTACAGCCTACAGACTACAGCCTACAAACCAAGTACCATAGACCAGGTACCAAAGACTAAAGACCATGTACCAGATACCGAACTTTAAAATATACGGAGAAGAGAATTCCAAAACCATCATCATTTTGCATGGTGTTTTTGGAATGCTTGATAATTGGCACTTGGCGGCGAAAGCGTTATCCGAATCTCATAAAGTAGTTACCTACGATGCTCGAAATCACGGCAAATCATTTCATGACGATGATTGCTCTTATCAAGCTATGTCAAATGATTTGCTTAACCTCATGGAAGTACTTAACATTGAAAATGCCTATATTTTAGCTCATTCAATGGGTGGAAAAACCGCCATGCTTTTTGCAGATCAACATCCCCAGAAAGTAATTAAATTGATACCCGTTGATATTGCACCAAAAGCATATCATGCAGGACATCTTGAGTACATTCAGGCGTTTAAAAGCATCGATTTTAGCAAAATTCAATCCCGAAAAGAGGCAGACGATGCGTTCCTACCCTATGCACCCATTTTGGGTGTTAGGCAATTCTTGTTGAAAAACCTCGAGGTTAATCCTTCTGGGGGATATCAACTCAAAATAAACATCAATGCCATTGAAAATCATTATTACGATATCATTGGCGGATTGAATTTTCAGAATGTTTTCAAAGGCGAGACACACTTCATTTTGGGTGAAAAAAGTGGATACCTAAAAGAATCTGACAAACCCTATATTGAACAACATTTTCCACATTCCAATTATCACACCATCAGCAAAGCAGGACATTGGGTGCATGCTGACAACCCCGAAGAATTTCTGCAGGTAGTAAAAGAAATTATTGATTAACTTCGCCTTTCATGAGAAATAAGTGGGTCCTTATTCTGCTTTTGTCGAGCTTCATAAACTTGAAGGCCCAAATGGGTTCGATTTCTGATTCTACTAGAAAGAAAAATGAAGAAAAAAGCTGGATCCTCATGCATGTTGCAGCTACCTATAGCGTGAATGCCGGTGATTGGGCCGATAGATATCCTGCGTACACTGCTTTGCCGCTCAGATTGGAATATTACCACAAAAATAAGTACACCCTTGGCGCCGATTTTAGTTTCTATCTTGGCTCGCAAGTTAACTCAGCCGGTATGTTTCCAGGCATGACCGATGAAGATGGTGCACTTCGCGACAATAATGGTTATCCAGCCGTAGTTAGATATTACATGCGAGGTTGGTCTTCTAGAGCTTACGCCTTGAGAATCATTCCATTAAACCGTAATACAAAAAAAGAAGCCCGTTGGTCCATGCAATTGGGCGGCGGACTTGGATATACCAGACATTATACCAAATTCAATTTCGACTTGGACATGGTTCCTCAGTTGGAAGATGAATATTTGGGCGGCTATGACCGACTCACCGCTGGCACTCAATTATTTGAGCAGATCAGATTTCAATATTTAGATAATTCATCGGTTTCGCTTTCTGCAGGATTTGAATTCCTTCAAGGCTTCACCAAACACCAACGCGCGTATGACTTTACCACCCGAAGTCCTCAAAATCAAGGATATTTTGATTTAGGTATTGGTGCATTTATTGGGGTCATCATTCCCATTAAGCTCGGACAAACTTCGGCTTCGGAAGAATACTACATTGATTAAATGATTCGGTGGATTTACAATATCCTCGCTCAAACTATAGATACTGCTCTGAATCTTACATCTTGGGTTTTCCCAAATGCCAAGATTTCTAGAATGATCATAGGGCGAAAAACGAGTTTAATCAACATCCAACATCTAGATTCTTCACTTCCGAAAATTTGGTTTCATGCGGCTTCTTTGGGTGAGTTTGAAATGGCTTTGCCCTTGATTCAAACTTTAAACCAAGAGTACCACTGCTGCATCACCTTTTTCTCTCCCTCGGGGTATGAAAATGCCAAAATGCCGCTGAATTGCAGCAAGTATTACATCCAAAACGATAGCCCTAAGAAAGCAGCTCAATGGCTACTTCACTTGAATCCACAGGCAGTCATTTTTGTAAAATACGAATTCTGGATCAATCACCTTCGGGCATTAAATCAGAATAACATCCCGTTCTTTTATTGGAACATTTTGCTCAGAAAAGACCATTTTTTAGGTTCTTTCTGGGGACGTGAATGGCGCTCAGAACTCAAAAATTGCAAGAAATTCTACGCTCAAAATTTACAAACTTCACAACTGCTTAATGAATGGCTCTCGCCGAACATAAATATAGAAACCATAGGCGATGCACGCTATTTAAGAGCTGCACAACTTCGTGATTCTGCCAGTGAAATTCCACAGGCTATAATAGAATTCTGCCAAAATTCAGATGTAGTTATTCTCGGTTCTTGTTGGGATGAAGAAGTGGAAGTACTTCGTGAAACTCTCTTAAAATTAGAATTTCCCAAATCATTTAGATACATTGTTGCACCCCACGATTTAAGCGAAACACGCATCCAAAAAATTCAAAAAACACTTTCAAATTCTGACAACCACGTTTTCAGATTTTCGGAAATCACAGACCCTTCAGCGGTTAATATCCCCCGAAAAGAAAAAATAGAAATCGGCATTTTAGATTCCATGGGATGGCTCTCTAGAGTATATCAATGGTGTGATTTGGCCTTAGTAGGAGGAGCATTTGGCAGCGGACTTCACAACATCATTGAGGCACAGGCGGCGGGTTGCTTTGTACTTTTTGGACCCAAAACCGAGAAATTCCCCGAGGCACAACAATCAGTGGCACAGGGAGTCGCATTGCAGGGAGGTTCAATCTCTGACCTTACTGAAAAATTGATATCCGTTATGGAGCGAATAGATTTTCATGAATTTCGGGGTCAAGTCAATGAGTATTTCAATGGCAATATAACGGCAATAAGTCAGGTAAAAAATGAAATCACAGCCCATATACTGACAAACTGACAACTCAAACTGCTATAATTACCGATTTTTTCAATTGGCACAGATTTCGTTAAAACTGCAGCAGAAACAATACGAAAAAATCAATATGTCAGTTAACATTAAACCTTTGGCAGATCGCGTTCTGATAGAACCGGTTGCCGCTGAGCAAACCACTGCGTCAGGTATCATTATTCCAGACACTGCAAAAGAAAAGCCACAAAGAGGTAAAGTAATTGCTGTAGGAACAGGCAAACCCGATGAGCCTATGACTGTTAAAGTTGGCGACACCGTTTTATACGGAAAATATGCGGGTACCGAAATCAGCGTTGAAGGAAACGATTACCTCATCATGAGAGAAACAGACATTTTAGCAATCATTTAATAAAATTATTAATCAATTATGGCAAAGAAAATAGATTTCAATCTTACCGCTCGCGACGGTTTAAAGCGCGGAGTGGATGCATTGGCGAATGCAGTTAAAGTTACTCTAGGACCAAAAGGTCGTAACGTGGTTATCGATAAAAAATTCGGTGCTCCACATGTAACCAAAGACGGTGTAAGTGTTGCTAAAGAAATCGAATTGAAAGACCCAGTTGAGAACATGGGTGCTCAAATGTTGAAGGAAGTTGCCAGCAAAACTGCTGATATCGCAGGTGATGGTACTACAACTGCAACTGTTTTGGCACAAGCAATTGTTACTGCTGGTTTGAAAAACGTAGCCGCTGGTGCAAATCCTATGGACTTGAAGCGCGGTATCGAAAAAGCGACTAAAGCGGCTGTTGAAAGATTAAATCAATTGGCTCACCCAGTAGGTGATGACAATACCAAAATTGAACAAGTGGCATCTATTTCTGCCAACAACGATCCAAGTATCGGATCATTGATTGCTGAAGCCATGAAAAAAGTGGGTAAAGACGGTGTTATCACTGTTGAAGAGGCAAAGGGTCTTGAAACTACAGTTGAAGTTGTTGAAGGTATGCAATTTGACCGCGGATATTTGAGCGCTTACTTCACCACTAATACTGAAAAGATGGAAGCTGAACTTGAAAACGCATTCATCTTAATTTACGATAAGAAAGTAAGCACCATGAAAGACTTACTTCCTGTGTTGGAAAAAGTAGTACAAACTGGTCGCCCATTGTTGATCATTGCTGAAGACATTGAAGGTGAAGCTTTGGCTACTTTGGTAGTAAATAAAATTCGTGGATCTCTCAAAATTGCTGCTGTAAAAGCTCCAGGATTTGGTGATCGCAGAAAAGAAATGTTGCAAGACATCGCTGTATTAACCGGTGGTACTGTAATATCTGAAGAGCAAGGCCGCAAGTTAGACGATGCAACTATGGCTGACCTAGGAACAGCTGAAAAGATCACCATTGATAAAGACAATACTACTATTGTTAATGGTGCTGGACAAAAAGATGCTATTCAAGCGCGCATCAACCAAATCAAGGTTCAAATTGAAAATACTACCAGTGATTACGACCGTGAGAAATTGCAAGAGCGTTTGGCTAAGTTGTCAGGCGGTGTAGCAGTTCTTTACATTGGTGCTGCAACTGAGGTAGAAATGAAAGAAAAGAAAGACCGCGTTGACGATGCTTTACACGCTACTCGCGCTGCGGTTGAAGAAGGTATCGTACCAGGTGGTGGAGTGAGCTTCATCAGAGCAATTTCAGCTCTTGATGGCTTAACTGGCGCCAACGAAGACGAAACTACAGGTATTCAAATTGTTCGTCGTGCTTTGGAAGAGCCTTTGCGCCAAATCATTGCCAATGCTGGTGGTGAAGGCAGCATCGTGGTTCAGAAAGTATTGGAAGGCAAAGACGACTTTGGTTACAATGCACGCACAGATGTTTATGAAAACTTAATCGCTGCTGGTGTAATTGACCCTAAGAAAGTATCTCGTGTAGCACTTGAAAATGCCGCTTCAATTGGTGGAATGATCTTGACCACAGAATGTGTGTTGAGCGAAATCCCTGAAGAAGAAAAAGGACATTCACACGGTGGAATGGACGGTATGGGCGGAATGGGCGGCATGATGTAATCATTTTAAATCAAACATTTCAAAGAGGCTGCCTCAAAAGGGCGGCCTCTTTTCGTTTAACCATAATTTGAACCTATCTTTGCAGAGTGCCAAGAACCATGGGAATAGACTTCGGGTTAAAAAGAACGGGAATCGCTGTAACTGATCCCCTCAATCTTTTTGCTCAACCCCTTACAACCATCAGAACAGCTGATTTTCCTGTTTGGTTCAAAGACTATCTACAACATGAACCGGTTGATTGTGTAGTGGTTGGTATGCCCATCAGACTGACTGGCGAAGACACCCATTCTACGCAATCCGTACGCGATTTCTTGCAATGGCTCAAAGAAAACTATCCGCAACTGAAAATTGAAACCATCGATGAACGTTTTAGCAGCCACGAAGCTCAAAATCAAATCATCGCCATGGGAAAATCTAAAAAAGACCGAAAAGATAAAGGCTTAATTGACACCGTTTCGGCAACCATCATTTTACAAACACACCTCCAAAGAATATCATGATACTTCCAATTTATGCCTACGGACAACCTGTTTTGAGAAAAAAGGCCGAAGAAATTGATTTTAATGACCCTGAATTAACCAAACTTATATCTGATATGTTTGATACCATGTATGATTCAAACGGCATTGGATTAGCGGCTCCGCAAATCGGAAAGTCAATCAGACTATTCATCGTTGATGGCTCAGAAGTTGAAGACATTCATCCCGAAGCATTTAAGGAAGTATTCATCAATCCCACCATTTTGGAAGAATTTGGCACCGAATGGGAATTTGAAGAGGGTTGCCTAAGCATTCCAGATGTACGCGCAAACGTTAAGCGCAAAGGAGAACTCAAAATTCATTATTGGGATGCCAATTTCCAAGAACACACTAAGTCGTTCGATGGAATGGCAGCGAGAATCATCCAGCATGAATACGACCACATTGAAGGTATTCTATTCACTGATCGCATAAGCCCACTAAAAAGATCCATGCTTAAACGAAAAATGGATGGTATCACCCGCGGAATTACTCGCGCTGATTATAAAATGAAGTTTTATAAACGCTAAATTGCGCAAATGATTCATTATCTCAGAATCATTCGCCCTATAAACCTCCTACTGACTATACTCACTCAGTGGCTTTTCTATTTATCGGCATCGCGCGTCAATGCTGGACTGAGTTTGTTTGATTTTTCCAATCTTCGATTTCCAGAAAGTATCACGGCCACTCTGGCTTGTGTTTTTGTCGCCGCGGGCGGATATGTGATCAACGATATCTTTGATATCGAAACAGACAAAATAAATCGACCTGGCAAACGCATTGCCGTTGAAAGTACCTCGGTAAAGTCAATGAGAATCTACTACATAGCATTAACTTTTACTGGAATCTCTTTGGGCTTCATTACAGGCATGGGAATGGGCATATTATCTGCCGTTATTGCCGTACTCCTTTATTTTTATTCGAGCGATTTCAAAGCAGAATTCTTGATGGGAAACCTTCTAGTCTCGTTGATGGCTGGAATGGTGGTTTATATAGCCTCTAGAGGCGTGTACCTCGTCAATAAAGCCTATTTCGCAGAGTTTTCAAGTATTGCGTTTTTTATCACTTTTGCTCGTGAACTCATCAAAGATTTAGAAGATTATGATGGTGACAAGGAACAAGGATATGAAACTTTTGCCATCAGCAGCGGACGCGTAAAAACCAAGATTCTTTCAAGTATTTTCATTGCCTTTAGTTTGGCGTTGCTCATTTTAATTGGACTTACAGGAAACGAATTAGAATATTGGGTATTTACAAGCCTAATTCTTGGGCCTCTACACCTTTATTTGCTTTGGAAGATTTACATGTCCTCAGAGAAGAAACACTACAGTCACATTTCAAATTGGCTAAAATATGCCATGTTTATTGGCCTTTTAGCTAGTTTGGTGAGTTAAAACTCTTGGATTAATTCTCGGAATTCTCCTCTTTTGATTCCTCCCAAGCCTTACTCACCTCTTCCAATTCCTTGTACCATTCAGCACCCATTTTTCGAATCAAGGGTTCCTTTAAAAACTCAAATACTCGCACATTCATCTCTGAACCGGCCTTGCATGCCGGATTGCAAATATCCCACTTGTGATAGTTAAGTGCGGTGTAATTTCCGTAGCGCTTCGCTCGAATGGGGTACAAATGACAACTAATAGGTTTCTTAAATTCCGTTTCACCAGCTTCATGGGCCATCTCAAAGCTGCATTTTGCAATGCCACTCCCATCGTACTGCACAAATACGCATTCACCTGATTTTTGACACTCGGTTACCAATTCACCGTCGGGATCTCGAGTGTGAAAACCTTTTTCGGCCAAATATTCTAAGGCGTCAGAACGCATGTATTTCTTCACTTTAGGCAACACCTTCTCAATGATCTCCAATTCAGCGTGCAATAAGGGTGCGCCAGCATCGCCTTCAATGCAACATGAACCTTTACACTGATCTAACTGACAAACAAACTGTTTATCAAGAATATCTTCCGATAAAATGGCATCGCCTACAATGATCATGAATTGGGATTTAAGTACTTTTCAGGACCCAAATCTTCTAGTCGCTTTGCTTTTTCAAGTACCTCTGACTCCATTTCTTTTTTGAAAGCAATTACTTTATCTGAGATTTCCTCATCGTAAATGCCCAAAATTTGAGCTGCCAAGATACCTGCATTTTTTGCCCCATTGATAGCCACCGTTGCTACAGGCACTCCAGGAGGCATCTGAACAATGGAGTATAAACTATCAATGCCGCTCATGGTTTTTGATTGAACCGGCACACCAATTACGGGTAAATGAGTCATTGACGCTACCATACCAGGTAGATGCGCAGCACCGCCAGCACCAGCTATAATCACACAAATGCCGCGATCAGCTGCATGTTCAGCGTATTCGAATAAGCGTTCAGGAGTTCTGTGTGCCGAAACAATGGTAGTTTCAGTCTCCACTCCCAATTGATTTAAAATAGTGGTGGCTTCTTTCATGACCGGAAGATCACTATCTGAACCCATGATTATGCCTACTCTTATCATATTATTATTCTGTTGGATGTAACTTAAAACCTAAAAATGAAATAGCTATGTATGCAAAATAGAACAAAGCAAAGCCGTAATTTCCAAAAACAATTAAGAAAACCACTGCAAAAGCCAATACTAAGTATCTAAAAAGATTCAATCCGTCTGTTTTATTGAATTTCAACGACAACATTGGGTAGTCACTCACCATCATGTACCCCGCAATCAAAGGCATATACAACCATACATAAAAGTGATTCAACCATTCCAACTCAATGAAGCCGAAACGAAATTCAGCTAGACCTGAAACATCGTTAAACATGGCCCAAGATCCCAAAACCAAACCGGTCAAAGGAGTGGGAATTCCCATAAAGTTCGTTTTTTGATTTTCACTTACGTTAAATACAGCCAAACGATAAGCAGCTGCCAGCGGAATCAACATCCAAACATAAGAATTGATGCAAAAACCCGTTGGCGGACAAGCTCCGCGCATTATCATGAAGTGTCTCCAAATTAAACCGGGAACAACTCCAAAAGATACCACATCGGCTAAACTATCCAATTGTTTTCCCAATTCACCGTCAACGCCTAAGGCGCGGGCTGCCATTCCATCAAAAAAATCCAAAATAGAAGCTAAAACCATCAACGCAAAAGCAATCCATGGTTGATTCTGCATAACAAAGGTGATGGCCAACAATCCGCAGGCCAAGTTGCCTAAGGTAATTAGATTAGGGATAGACTGCTTCATACTGCAAAATTAATCAAAAATATGCTGAACGTAGTTGACAGATACTCCCCATGCATTCCATCTGTTGGCGGTTTTGGTTTGATCAAACGGAATTTTAGTTCCTTGATAGTACCAATTGGTAGCAGACAAATCACTCTGATACTGAGCTCTAATTCCCAAACTAGTCATATTGTCAATATAGAAATTGAATCCAACAGCCCCACCAACCAAAAAACCAGGATTAACCACTATTGCATCTTTCAATTCACTGTTTAACAATAAAATACTTTTGGATTGCGACTCCATTTTAAGGCGATTTTCGTTGTAACCCGAAAATCCGACCAAATCAAAGGAAAATCGGCCAAACTTCTTTTCAAAACCGCCCTGAAACAGGAGGTTCCAATTGTTGTAATAAAAATTAGCAAAAGAATCGCTGCTTTGATTTAACCTGCCGTTTTTACCTTGTTCAGTCAAGGTGTAATTGCTGGCAAGCCCAAATTTCCAAAAACCATTGGTAGCCATGATTTCATGGTAGAAAAACTGTCTAGGACTAACATCAAAGTCTCTACCTTCATTGTTGAACCATCCCGAAACTTGGTCCATTTGCATATTCAAAACTCCCCATCCGGTAAGGCCCAAATGAACGCCCCACTCAGATTGTGTAGCTTTTTCTACTTCATTGGCAGATTCCAACTCCTCATTTAAGTCTTTCTGAAGTTTCGAATTTCGCTCAAAATTAACCACAGCAAAATCATACTTTGATTTTAAAGAATTAAGCTGGCTTTCCTTATCATTGAGATCGTAAATCACTATTCCTGGGGTAAAGGCCAATTTCATTTTCTGGATTTCATCTTCAGCTGTTGCACCGTAAAGTTGCTCGCTTCTATCCCAGTAAAAAATACCCATGCTCACCGTTTTCAGCGTGGAATCTTGAGATTTCAACCGATTCATGACACTGTTAAAATTATACCAGCCACAATCAACATCGCTCGGAACGTTCGAAATATGACAACGACCAAATTGTCCGAAGAACTTAGATTCAGGGTATTTATCCAACAAGTTTTTCATTCGCGAGTACATTTTACTCTCACGCCAATGAGCTTGGTGAGCCGTTCTACGCAAATCATTCCATTTAAAAACTTCGTCAATTCCTTCTTTAATGATTAAAAATTCTAAGTAATCTTCTTTCAACCATTCTTTGTAAACATTCAAGTTATAAAAGATAGAATCATCAGTAATTAACGAAGTAAAATCACTGCTCGTATATGAAAACCCGCCCGACTCCTCATCTTTTTCAATTGTTACGACGGTATCTACCAACACCTCCTTTTGATATTCTTGCAAGCTATTGGTGAAATTTCGAGTAACAATATTCCTAAATGCATAAACTTTAGATGCCAAAACCAAAGGTAAACCGTGTTTCTGTTCCATCTTTTGCAAGAAATCACTCATCCTCAAAACAGACAAATCTTGAAACCGCTCCACATCAATTCCGTGAATTCGAATTCGCTCTTCTACTGGCAATTTCATGTTCCAATCGTGCAACGAATAAAACAATTTCATATAAGCCGGCGAAGAAATTCCCTGCAACGCTTGCAACGCATAACCATCGTCTTCGGTGATGTACTTCTGCAAATAATAAGCTCTTGCTGGACTCAATTCTATGATATAATCTCTGTACCCGCAATTTTCATAAAGGGCCCTCATGAATGAATATTCCATCAATGCGTTGGCTTCAACTTCCGAATGGTTCTCTCCGCTCATCACCACCCTGCTTACGAGCGCCTTCTCATAGAGCATCTTCCATCCATCGCCGGTTGAAAACGAAGATGTTTTCATTTCCAAGGTTTTTTTCGGGGGAAGAACCTGCGCCTCCAATTCTTGGAACCCGAATAAACATCCACCGAATCCGAAGGCAAAAAAAGCCAACTTTGAAATTAATTGATTTCTCATTTTGAGCTTCCTCCTTTCATCAAAACAACTCCGGCTGATACCCTGTAAAACCAACCTCGTTGATTCAACGTCTCTGGAGCATTTACCCATTCCTTACCCGACTTAAAACGAGTGTCTGAAAAGTCAAATTGATACCCTCCTAAACCTCTGATATAAATCCTCCATATTCTCACGCTGGCATCTAAGGCCAATTGATAGGTCGAGAATGGATTGGTTATTTTATCTACTTTATTGAAGGCATAAATTAGTCCAGCAGGTTTATTCAAAGACTTTTGAGCTATCGTAACATTTCCAAAAGAAAAACCTTGATACACTCCTATTTGAAAAGGCTTTTCACGATTTGTTCCAATCGTAAATCCAACTTGCCCAACCCAACTGCTCACATTTTCATTGGATTTTAAGAACTTGATTTGAGTAGTGCTCGCGTTATTCATTTGAAATCCAAAATCTACGGTACTCATCTTGTTGGGAGAAAACCAATATTCCAAACCAAAGTTCGGTAGCCAACGGCCCTGATCAATTCCTGCATCATTCAAAGTAGTCAATGTTTGTCCCCACAAAGGCCTCATAGACAACAAACTTCCGCCAATACCCATACCACTAAATTCAGTTTCATTATCGCTTAAGTTTGACTCGTCGTACTCTTCCTCTTCATACGCATAATCAATAGCAACCGCGGTATCTATTTCCCAGTTCTCAACCCAAGAACCAGTATCAATCAAAACTTCCCTTTTTGACAAAAGAGGTTCTTCGGGGTGAAAGAGTTTAAAAATCTTCTGATAAGAAAGTACCTCAAAACCGGGTTTTTGAGGCGAGAAAGTATCGAAGTAATCCGTATTTGAACTGATCAAAATAATGTGATACCCATTCCTATTCCAAGAAAGCATGTCAGAAACGATGCGCTTTTTTGCTTCATAAAACCTCAATATACTCGAATTGAATTTTTCTTCATCTTCCCCCAATCTCCCTAAATGATTCAATAGGTCACGATATAAAATAGATGCATAAACAGGTTGAAGCCGCCTCAATTCGGGCATCCAATCTGATGAATCTACAGCCAGGTGTCTCAGAGTATTAATTTGATCAAATGATACGCTTAAGTCACTGTATGGCTCATCTACTTCACTTGCTTCTTCATTTAAGCCATTTTTGTCATAAGTCAAATCCAAATGCTTGATTTCAGAGCGCAATGCCTGCACACCCAATAACATAGTGTCCGCTCCTGACAAGGCGGCATGCAGCAATCTGATCTCTTCTCTGGCTGTTTTAGTGCTTCTTTCTTGCGAATCATCCGGCAATAAAATGATCTTTCTGTTGCCGCCTTTCATCTCTCTTTTTACCCGATACAATTCCTTCATCCAATCCCATAATTCCGTATTCTCGGGATCAAAAAACAACAGTTGTTCATTGATTTGCACATACAATACTTCATCCGAATCGTTTTTTTGAATCACCGCATTGGCCCAAAATGCAGTCAATACGTCCAACCGAGTGTATACAACAACTGGCGTTTGCGATATACTATCTTTCCAAAGTTCATTCAGCACCGCCGAGACGTTGGCCTTGGGTGAGCAATCTGTGCAATTGGGTCTCACAATCACTTGCTCTATTTTCTGAGCCCTCAATGATGTCCACATCCCCAAAAGAGCCAAAAGCAACATTCTTATTCTCATCAAACAATATTTAAAACTTGTTCCTTAATCTGTTCTAATTTTTCTTTCATTCCTACAACCGCTTGCTGCATTGGAAAGAAATTACTTTTTACACCCATGGTATTCATTTCCCGGCCCATTTCTTGGGATATAAAATTCAATTTCCTCCCTTTGGGTTCCAATTTCAACGACTGTTTGAAAAAATCAATGTGCTGCCCCAACCGCTGCTTCTCTTCGGCAATATCGTATTTATCCAAATAAATGAGAATTTCTTGTTCCAACCTATTCTGATCAATGGCATCTTGGGAAATATGTTCCAAAACATTCCCGTAAACTCGTTCTCTGATTGCCTCTCTTCTGTCGCCTTCATATCCCTCAACCACAAAAAGATCAGATTCGATGGAATTCAAAAACTCCATCAATTTTTTGGCCGTGGCTTGACCTTCGGTCTGTCTAAACTTGTCCAACTCTAGAGCGGCCATCTTGGTTACATCAACAATGTGCTGTTTGGTTTCTGAGGATATTTCTCTCTCGCCCATTCCAATCAAATCAGGCAACTTCAATATTTCACGCATTGGATCGTGCAATTCAACACCCAACTCGTTCGATAAACTTTTAAGTGCGGTCAAATAATTTTGTGCCGCATCAAAATTGATCACTATTTCTTGGTTTTCGCTAGACGGCTTCAACCACTTTATCTGGTAAGTAACCGTCAAAGTTCCTCTTTCTAAAAGCTCTGATAACATTCGCCGTATTGGAGCATCTAAGTCAGCAAAAACTCTCGGCAATCTAATATCTGCCTCCAAGTATTTGCCATTCAATGATTTAATCTCACATGTGATCTTAACCGCCTCATTTTCAAATTGCGCCCTACCGAAACCGGTCATGCTCTTCATCGTTACTGTCATAGGAATCATTCGAAATTATGCATTCCCATCGAATATATTCCACAGAATCAACGAATTTCACAGAAACTCCGTTCTTAATTGGTTAATTTTGTAATATGTTTGCTCGGAAACTGTTTCTCTGGGGTATGCCCTTAGCGCTCACCTTCACCGCCTGCACCAACAACACTAAATCTGTCGAATCTCCTGAAATTCCAAAACTCCTTTCGGATGTCAAATCAAATTTCAGCCAAGACTCCGCCTTTTCATACATTCAGAGACAAGTTTCGTTTGGCTATAGAATTCCTGGAACTCCCGAACATTTAAATTGCGCCAACTGGTTATTCAGCGAATTACAGAGGCACGGAACCTCAGCACAAATCCAAAAAGGCTCAGCCACCACTTTCGATGGTAAAAAAATTCCGGTTTACAATATCATTGGCAGCATCAATCCCCAAGCAAAAAAACGCATTTTATTTGCAGCCCACTGGGATACTCGCCCTTTTGCAGATCAAGATGCAAATAATAAATCACAACCCATATCAGGAGCAAACGATGGCGCCAGCGGCGTAGGCGTTTTACTTGAATTGGCAAGAAACCTCAAACAACAACCTGCTGATAGTACCATTGGCATTGATATTATTTTCTTCGACGCCGAAGATTGGGGCAAATCAGAGGTTGAAAACTCCTTCTGCTTAGGTAGTCAATATTGGGCAAAAAATCTTCACAAACCAAACTATACCGCCAATTTTGGCGTCCTCCTTGACATGGTAGGTGGTAAAAATGCTCAATTTCTGTGGGAAGGCAACAGCAATGAATGGGGTAATTTTGCGCTCTCACACATTTGGACCATCGCTCAGGAACTGGGTCACTCAAACTACTTCCTAACACAAACTACGGGTGCAATTATTGATGATCATTTTTATGTGCATCAAGGAACCAACATACCAATGATTGATATCATTGATTACAATTCTCAACGAGGTTTTCCCGAAACTTGGCATACCCTCAATGACAACATTGAAAACATCGACAAAAACACTCTCAAAGCGGTGGGTTCTACCCTTGAAAATCTAGTTCACACACCCCCAACAAGCATACACTACTAATGAACGTTGATATTCTAGCCTTCGGTGCTCACCCAGATGATGTTGAATTGTCGTGCAGTGGCACTTTGATTAAAAGCATCAAAAGTGGCAAAACCGTTGGACTGATTGATCTAACACGCGGCGAATTAGGCAGTCGAGGTACCGCTGAAATTCGCGATATAGAAGGCCAAAATAGCGCAAAAATCATGGGGGCTTTATTTCGCAAGGCGCTCACTTTTCAAGATGGTTTTTTTGAAACCAACGAAGAAAGTTTGTTGAAAATCATTCAAATTATCAGAACCCATAAACCCGAAATAATATTAGCCAATACTCCTTCCGACAGACACCCTGACCATGGTAGAGGCTCAGAATTGGTAAAAAGAGCTAGTTTTTTGGCCGGTTTGAATAAGATCCAAACCATTGGCGATAACGGCGAAATGCAAAATCCACACAGACCAAAATCCGTATACTTTTATATCCAAGATAGACATCTTCAACCTCATTTTGTGGTTGATATTTCCAATGAATTCAATCAAAAAGTAAATTGCATCAAAGCCTTCAAAAGCCAATTTTATGACCCCAACAGCAATGAACCCGAAACACCCATCAGCAGTGAAGAGTTTTGGAATTTTATAGAAGGTCGCGCGCGCGAATTTGGCAGACCCATTTCTGCAAAATATGGCGAAGGCTTCATCTCCGAAAAAGGTCTTTTGGGAGTAAATCAACTGTTTGATATATTTTAATTTAACTTTCGTTTATTAACTTCGCTTTATGCTCTCTCGATTTTTCTTTGCTCTTGCTCTTTTGATGAGCCCCTCAATTTGGGCGCAAAAGATCAGTACAGAGAAACTAAGTAGAATAAAACCCATCGTCATTCAAGAGCACCCAACTGAAAAGGAAGACAACGTAATCTTCCTTCCCATGTACTTTTCGTCTTCCCACTTTTTAGACCCTAACATCAAATTCACCGTACCAAAAGGCAAAGCCGTTATGAGTGTGCATTTGGTCTATACCCGTTTTCGAGTGGTGGATACCTTCGATCAGAGCAGTTTAAATAAAAAGCGCTTTGATAATTTGTATAAAGTAGCTCCTCAATTGTTTGACAGCGACTCCATTGTTTGGAGAGTTTTTGAACAGAAAAAAGCCAAAACCGAAAAGGATGCACGCAGTATGTACCACGGATTTGTGATTTTTTTGCGTGAGCCACCCAAAACTGAAGATGTTAGCAAAGAAATCAACCTCCTGTATAGAATTTTGATGGATTTTAAGGATACAGTCATTTCAGTTCCTGATCAGATTTTATATAAAAAGCGCAAGCGTTATGTAGAAACGGGCAGATATCTACCGCGTAGCTATGCCAAAATGAAAGAAGGGATTCGCTATGAAAGTAGGTCAATTTGGTTCAGAGAGCCTGAAACTCGCATGGTGATTGATAGCGTTCCAAGAAAAACCATTAAAGGTTATAAGAAGAAAGTAGGTATGTACAACGGTAATCTCCTCAGAAACACCCACGAATTCGATGCACTTTCAAACAAAAAATATACTGGCAAATGGCTTGTTGTAGCTGATGTAACTGGATCCATGGCGCCGTTTAACGCACAGGTTTTAGCTTTTATCAGACAGAATCAAGACCTAAGGCAAAAGTCAAACTTTTCCTTCTTTAATGACGGAGATGGTGCGCCACAAATGATCAAAAGAATAGGATCATCAGGGGGTATTTACACTTGCAACAACAATCATTTCGACAGCATTTATAAAACCGTGACTTTAGCCATGAAAAACGGCAACGGCGGAGATATCCCCGAAAATAATATAGAAGCTGTTCTTGTTTCACTCAAAAAATGGGAAAATGTTGACACTGTACTCATGATAGCAGATGCTAAAGCGCCCATCAAAGATTATTCCCTCATTCAATATCTAAAAAAACCAGTGAGTATATTACTGTGCGGCGATGTGAATGGCAACGTTCCCCTTGATTATTGGAATTTGGCCCTTAAAACCGGCGGCTCAATTTTGAGGTCAGACGGTGAAATTAGAAACCTAAAACGCATTAAACCAGGAGATATTATTGAATTAGGGAAATACACCTACAAGTTGACTCCAATGGGCTTGATTCTTGTCAACGATTAAACATTGCTTCTGACTTTTGTAATAAAATCGTAGTTTGAGCCGGTATCATTATCTAATTTTGCACCATGATTGAAACCGATATCCTCATTATTGGTGCCGGACCTGTTGGACTTTTCACCGTTTTCGAAGCGGGACTTCTAAAACTTCGTTGCCACATTATTGACGTGCTCCCTCAACCTGGCGGACAATTATCGGAAATTTATCCCAAGAAACCCATCTACGACATCCCTGGCTTCCCTGAAGTGTTAGCCGGTGACTTGATTGATAATTTAATCAAACAAATTGAACCGTTTAAGCCCACCTACACCTTAGGCGAAAAAGCAGTATCGATAGAAAAACACGATGATTTTAATTTCATTGTGACCACTGATTCTGGAAAGCAGCACAAAGCGCCAAACATATTTATTGCCGGTGGCTTAGGCGTTTTTGAACCGCGTAAACCACCTATTTCAAACATCAACGAACTCGAAAACAAGGGCGTTGATTACATGGTTCGCGACCCAGAAAAATACAGAAATAAAAACATCGTGATTGCCGGTGGTGGTGACAGTGCCTTAGATTGGACCATTTTCCTGAAAGACGTAGCAAAATCTGTAACCATTGTTCATCGAAGCGGAGAATTTAGAGGCCACCTCGATTCTGTTCAAAAAGTCATTGATTCCAGTGAAAATGGGGAGCTCACACTTAAAACGTACTCTGAAGTTACTTCGTTAAAAGCAGACGAAAACGGAAATTTAATTTCTGTAGGTTTGACCATCAAAGATCAACCCGACACCCTTTGGATTGACACAGATTACTTCTTGCCTTTGTTTGGACTTTCACCCAAATTGGGTCCCATTGCAGACTGGAAATTAAACATAGACAAAAACGCCATTGCAGTGAACACTATTGATTATTCCACCAACATTCAAGGAATTTATGCAGTGGGAGACATCAACACCTATGAAGGTAAATTAAAATTAATTCTTTGTGGATTCCATGAAACAACCATCGCTGTGCAAAGTGCTTTTAAACGCATTTATCCAGACAAAAAATTGGTTCTGAAATACACCACCGTAAACGGAGTAAATGGTTTTTAAATACCTATGATCAAACGCATTTTTAAATTCTTAATTACACTTTGGCTCATCAGTTTATTGCCTGTAATTCTGTATAAATGGATCAATCCACCGTTTACATTGATTCAGTGGTCTCAAAGTGACCTGCATACCTATGATGGAGAATGGATGGACATAGAGCAAATTCCTGATCACTTCGAATTAGCTGCTTTGGCAGGAGAAGATCAGCTGTTTTTTGATCACAGCGGGTTTGACTTTAAGGCTATTTCCAACGCCGTAAAACACAATGCCCAAGGCAAACGCATCAGAGGTGGCAGCACCATTTCTCAGCAAACCGCAAAAAATGTCTTTTGCTGGGAGGGACGCAGTTACTTAAGAAAAGCCATTGAAGCATATTACACGCTTTGGATAGAATTAATTTGGGGCAAAAAAAGAATTTTGGAAGTTTATTTAAACGTCATTGAGATGGGTCGAGGTGCATTTGGAATTGATGAGGCAGCCCATTATTACTACAATAAAAGCGGCACTGAGCTGAGCAGAAAACAAAGCATTGCCATTATCTCCATGCTTCCTTGTCCAAGAACTTGCGGAAAAAACCACCCACTTGCTCGCAGAAGACAATATCTCATCGATATTGCCATGAGAAAATATGGACTTTCCTTAAAATATTGACCTACTCGGTTGATTAACCAAAATTCAGAGTATATCAAGAGTTTTGATTAATTTTGCATAATATGGCAACGACTCAAGATATTTCTGTTGGGAATTTTATTCGCTTCAATGGAGAATTGGTTCAAATCATTGAATGGCAACACCGTACTCCAGGTAACTTGCGCGCATTCTATCAAGCTAAAATGCGTCGTGTTAAAGATGGCAAATTAGCAGAAAATCGCTTCAGAAGCGGTGAATCTGTTGAAATAGTGCGTGTTGAAACCCATGAATTGCAATATTTATATGAAGAGGGCGATGCCTATGTTTGCATGAATAATGAAACCTATGACCAAATTCCAGTGGCAAAACACCTGTTTGGCGAGGGAGCAAAATTCATGAAAGAGGGAGATACCGTGATGATCGCTTTCGAAAGCGAAACTCCAATTTCTGCTGAACCACCAAACTATGCAATTTTAGAAATCACTTATACCGAGCCCGGTGTTAAAGGCGATACTGCAACTAATACTCTAAAACAAGCTACTGTAGAAGGTGGAGCTACAGTCATGGTTCCATTATTTGTAGATATCGGAGAAAAAATCAGAATCGATACACGCAACGGATCTTACATGGAACGAGTGAAATAAGTAGATTCATGAAATTACTGTCCCCAGAAAAAGCGTTTCTCTCTCCTCCGGAAGAAGCTTTAACGCATCTAGAAAATTCCAAAATAGCCATACAACTGGTTCCGTACGAACACACCTCTAGCTATATTTCCGGTTCAAAATTAGGTCCTGAAGCCATTATCAATGCGAGCCACTTTGTAGAATTCTACGATGAAGAATTAGACCGTGAAACATACAGAAACATAGGTTGCGCCACACTTGAACCTTTAGATTTTGGAAATAATGTTGATGAAGATGCCATGAAAATCATCGAAAATCAAACCGATGAGCTCCTCAATCTAAACAAGTTTGTAGTTTCTCTTGGTGCCGAACATACTGTAACGAATGGCTTTGTGCGATCGCACCTTAAAAAATACCCTAATCTTTCGGTTATTCAAATTGATGCGCATTCTGATTTGCGTCAAGCCTATCAAGGAAATCCCTATTCACATGCCAGTGTGATGGCCAGAATTCATGATATGAACGTCAATTTGGTACAAGTGGGTATTCGCGCTCAGTGTATAGAAGAAAGCAATCTGATCAAATCATCAGACAATATTCATACTTGGTATGCGCACATGTTGGATGATCAGGATCATTGGATTGATGCTTGCATTGACAAACTCAGCGATCACGTGTATGTAACCATTGATGCTGATGGTTTTGATCCTTCAGTTGCTCCCGCCGTTGGCACAGCCGAACCCGGCGGATTAACTTGGAAACAAGGAAATAAACTTCTCAAGCGCCTTTGCGAACGCAAAAAAATAGTTGGATTTGATATCGTTGAAATTGCCCCCCGTGAAATTGACCTCATTACAGAATTTACTATGGCGAAATTGTGTTACAAATTCTTGGGATACCTAGATACCAACAACCAAATTTAACCCTTTATCAAAGCATGAACGAAACACCCCGAATATACCTCGATAACGCCGCAACCACCCCAATTGATCCGGTAGTAGTTGATACTATGGTAGAAGTAATGAAAAATCATTACGGAAACCCAAGTTCAACCCATGGACATGGTAGAAAAGTGAAAACACTCGTGGAAGAAAGTCGAGGTAAAGTCGCTTCATTGTTGAATTGCAAACCGTCTGAAATATTTTTCACCTCGGGTGGAACCGAAGCTGATAACCTTGCCATACGTGGATCGGTTGCCAATTTAGGAATTGAAACCATCATTTCTTCACCCATTGAGCACCATGCTGTACTTCACACTGTAGAAGAATTAGCTCATCATGGTAAAGTGGAACTTAAAATGGTGAATGTTCTTCCTGACGGCCACATTGATATGGCACATCTGAATCAACTTCTTAGTGAATCAGGTAAGTCTTTGGTGAGTCTAATGCATGCCAATAACGAAATTGGAAACCTCATAGATATCGAGGCAGTTGGTGAACTAGTGCATAAACATGGAGGTGTTTTTCATTGCGATACAGTTCAAACCATGGGTCAATACACCTTTGATCTCAGCAAAAATTATGTTGATTTCATTTGTGGTGCAGCCCATAAATTCAATGGCCCCAAAGGCATTGGCTTCATTTACATCAACAAATCAAATCACATTTCCCCTTTGATAACAGGAGGTGCTCAAGAGCGCGAAATGCGCGGCGGAACCGAAAATGTTTATGGAATAGTAGGTTTAGCAAAAGCTCTAGAGCTTTCATATGCAGAGGTTGATGCTAAAAAAGAAAAATTACAAGGCTTAAAAAGACATATGATTCAACGTCTGAAATCTGAATTTCAAGACATTCAATTCAATGGAGATGCCGAAGGAAATTGCCTATATACAGTATTAAGCGTCTCATTTCCTCCTACTGAAACCGGAAATTTGCTTCTGTTTAATTTGGATTTAGTTGGAATCTCATGTTCAGGTGGAAGTGCTTGTTCAAGCGGTGCTACTGGTGGAAGTCACGTAATAAACACCATACGTCCTAACAACAATAGAACCACCGTCAGATTCAGTTTTGGAAAGTTCAATACTATTGAAGACGTTGATGTTACCATTGAAAAGTTAAAAACTTGGTATAATTAATATGCCTTTGCTGTATATTACCCGAAAAGAGCATTTCAATGCCGCTCATCAACTGTGGAACACAAAAATCTCAGATGAAGACAATTTCATTCTTTTCGGTAAATGTGCCAATCCAAATTTCCATGGACATAATTTTGATTTATACGTTTGCGTAAAAGGCCAACCAGACCCAGAAACGGGTCTTGTAATGGACCTAAAAAAGTTAAAAATCATCATTAGAGAACAAGTTATTGATGATTTAGATCATCAAAATCTGAATTTAGATGTTCCTTGGCTTCAAGGCAAAATGCCCTCTATAGAGAATATAGCAGTGGCTATCTGGAATAGAATTGCTCCTCACCTACCTGAAGGGGTTGCACTACACAAAATCACCCTTTGGGAAACACAAAATAATTTTGTGGAATACTTCGGCGATCAAGTTGTATAGCAACAATCGACAAAATATTCAAAGCCAAAATTAAAACTACCCAAAATATATGGGCATTTAATTCATAATTGAGACCATCTAAATTATTGTTTTTGAATGAAATATATTGATACATCAACTTCAGTCCAAATAAAACTATGCAACCCGAAGATATTATCACTGAATATATCTGAAATTTGATGAATCGGAACATAAAAATAGCCGCGAACGATAAACCACCTGAGAAGATAAGCAGTAAAAAATTCCACCAATAATTTTCAAAGGCTAGCACTCCCGAACGACCCGAAATAGATTCTCCAAAACTCGACCAAAAAAGAAATATTGCTTGGTATTCAGTGCCATCAATTACATAATCAAACTCAGCATAAATAGGATTAACTACCAATAGTAATCCACATAAAGCGAAAGAGATAAATAGAAATATGGTCTGAATTCGCTGTATCATTTACCCTAAGTTATTGCATTTCAAAATAATTCGTATCACAGTTTTATCAAATGCATGGCTTTCTTTTACGAAAATCTGGCCTTTGTGATAATCTTCTACAATTCGCTTTGCAAGTGATAATCCTAATCCCCAACCCCGTTTTTTTGTTGTGAAACCAGGCTTAAAAATATCTTTAGTTTGATTTCGGGGGATGCCTTTTCCGTTGTCAATAACATCAATAAAAGCCAAATTGTTCCTGTAATTTACTTCAACCCTTAACCTTCCTTTACCTTCCATTGCATCAACACTATTCTTTACCACGTTCTCAATTACCCAATTAAACAAATTTACATTGATGTTTACCATCACAGGCTTAGGATATAATTTCCATTGGAAATCTACTGAATTGCTGATTCGATTTGATAAATATTTCAACGAGGTTTCCAATACTAAATTAATATTGGCAATTTCCAAAACGGGCGTAGAACCAATTTTTGAAAATCTCTCGGTAATAATTTGCAACCGATCAATATCTTTTTTCATTTCATCGGCAGCATTGTCTGGAATGATATCATTTTCTATGCATTCAACCCAACCCATTAAACTACTGATAGGTGTACCCAATTGATGTGCTGTTTCCTTTGCCAAACCCACCCAGACTTGATTTTGCTCACTTCTGGTTGAAAACGAAAACGCCGAATAACTCACAAAAACGAACAACGCAACAATAGCTAAAACCACATAGGGATAATATTCTAATTGTCTCAATACAGAGCTCTTTCCATAATATACCCGAAATACCGTGTTTTCATCAATGGGAATTAATATTGGATCATGTTCAGTAGCAAATTCAGCAATTTTCTCTCTTAATTGAGATTCAGTTATTATTTGTTCCTTCTCCGATAAATTGATGTATTGGATGATTCTGTCAGATTCTGAAACTAAAATTGCTGGAATAGTTTCATTTGATTGTACGATCTTTAAATGAAATCCTAAATCACCTTCACTGTTAGGGTCAGACAATACTCTTTCTGCATCTGCCCAAATTTCCATTTTCTTGGTTTCTTCTACAGCAATCTTTTGAACCAATCTTTGCGACAAAAACAAGGTTAAAATACTAATCAATACTGCCAGTAAAAGGAGAATCACTTTAATAAAGCGACGCAACTCATAAGCATTGATATTTTTAAACGTATTTATCACTGATTCTTAAGATAATCCCAAAATATATCTAAATCTTGCCATACCTCATAATCTTTAGCATACAAGTGATTTACATCAGCCTCAAATTCTGAACCCGTCCAAACTCCAGCAGAACTTACCACTCCAGGTTTCAAAACAGGTAATTTTTCAGAACTAAGTTGTCCGTAATAACTTACCCAAGTCATTTTACCTAAAAGCACTTTGGGTATGCAACCAAATACATATCTCCATCTTGAAGATCTAAACAACGGATATCCGAAAGCAATAATTGCCCTAAAAATCAACAAAACAGTTACTAAAACATCAAAAATTCGCTTCCTGCGAAGCATATGATATTCAGACAATTGATATTTTACCTCAAGAGTAAATAGTTCTCCAGGTTCATTCTTGGAATCCGACCCAATGATAAACTCACTACTTTCAGGAGCAATTTTAAGCTGAACCTGTTCTTTAGAAAAACAAGACATAGAGTCCATAATTCTAGAAGCAGATACATCCTTTCCACTGAAAATGATAGAATTTGCTCGGTAAATCTCCACCAATTCATCTAATTGATTGAAGCTTCCCAAAAATCCAGACTGCCTTTCAGTATTGGGAGTAACGGCACCCAAATAAACATGCGGAACACCGCTCTTATTTAATAGGTCTGTAATGCGCCCAACTTCGTTGTCACCACCAACTACAAGAATTCTTTTCTCTGATTTTTTGCCATGACTACCTTTCCATCCCAATAAATCAGCAAAAACACGAATCATCAACATACCTCCAACTGCCCAAGCTGAACCCAATCCCAAAATAGCCCTTGAAAATTGCCATTCCTTAGGATAAAATCCATAAATCGCGAACATCAAAATACTTCCAATCAATGCCCCTCGAAACAATCGGTATGGTTTGTAAGGACGATCATATCCGCCCGAAACATAAACGGCAACCATAGTAACCAAAGCATAAATTGGAATATGCGCTAGATAGTAATCGTCTGGATAAAATCCACGTACAAATTTGTGATAAAGCTCCCAATATTTGGCTATACCATAAAAACCTAAGTAAATGATAATGAAATCAATAACTGGGAAAAGTACTTTAGAAATACTTTGAACAATTAAGGCCACAAAAGCCCTTAAATAGATGGCAACTTGTATCCAAAACGAAAACCAACCTGCCATCCGTTTTGAATAGTGCTTTTTTGCAAAAAGCACCATCGCGTTGTAAAACACTTTTACATAATTGACAGATTTCTTCTTGGTACTTTCACCCTTGTAATGAATGATAGTAGTATCAGCAAAATAAACATTCTTATACCCACCCAAAATGATTCTGTATGACAAATCAATGTCTTCCCCGTACATGAAGAATTGTTCATCTAAAAGCCCAACTTTTTCGAGCATTTCACCTCTCATCATCATAAAAGCACCAGCCAAAATTTCCACTTCGTGGGTTTCAAATTCAGACAAATACTTCATGTGGTATCGACCAAAATATTTAGATTTCGGAAACAACGAGGCCAAACCGGTCATCTTAAAGAATGCTACAGTAGGTGTTGGCAGTCCGCGCTTACTTTCTGGTAAAAATTGCCCTTTTCCGTCTATCATTCGAACTCCAAGTCCGCCCACTTTTGGGTTTGCATCTAAATATTCAATGCACTTCACGAAAGTATCTTCTTGAAGAACCGTATCTGGGTTTAACAACAAAGAATATTTTGCATCACTCAGCCTCAGAGCCTGATTATTTGCCCGAGAAAAACCCACATTCTCATGATTTTCAATCAGTTTCACCCAGGGAAACTTCTCCTTGACCATTTCAACGCTTCCGTCAACACTATTGTTATCAACCACCCATGTTTCTACAGTCAAGCCTTTTGAAGCAACCTCAACACTCAATAATACTTGTTCTAAGAAGTGCTTTACATTATAATTGACAATGACTACCGAAAGTTGATTCATATTTACCAGAGATTATACTGAATAATGAGTGCGTTGCAGTAAGCTCCTACCTAATGTAATTTCATCTACATATTCTAATTCTCCACCTACCGATATTCCACGAGCTATACTGCTCACCGGTACTTCAAATTCTTTCAATTTTTTAGCAATGTAGTACATTGTAGTATCACCTTCCACCGTTGCACTTAACGCCAAAATAACCTCAGATATTCCACCTTGGGTATTTGAAATACGTTCAAATAAAGATTGCAGATTTAAATCTGATGGCCCTACTCCGTCCATGGGAGAAATCAACCCACCTAAAACATGGTATTCTCCTTTAAATTGTGAAGTAGCTTCTATGGCCATCAAGTCACTAAAATCTTCCACTACACAGATTATTTCTTTTTGTCTCTGAGGATCAGAACAAATACTGCAATACTCAAAATCACTGACCGTGCCGCAGTTTTTGCAAAACTTTAAATCTGTTTTTAGTCGCAAAATTCTATCTGATATGGATGCAACTTCTAACTCAGGTCTCTTTAACAAATACATCACCATTCGCAAGGCAGTTCGCTTGCCAATTCCGGGAAATGAGGATAAAGCATCAACCGCTTTTTCAACAATATCGGATGTAAATTGCATTCGTGCGAATTTAAGTCAAACAAAAGGTTATTTGTAACTAACTTTGCGCCAAATGTATATTGAAGTCCTACAAGCTAAAATACACAATGTTCGCCTGACCCAAACCGAACTAAATTATACTGGGAGCATTACCATTGACATGAATTTGGTTGATGCCGCAGGAATGTTACCCAATCAAAAAGTTTTGATTGTAAACAACAACAACGGCGAACGCTTTGAAACCTACATCATAGAAGGTGAAAGAGGAAGCGGCATTATTGGACTCAACGGTGCAGCCGCTAGAAAAGGTCAAGTGGGTGACGAACTCATCATTATGACTTTTGTGTCAATGTCTATTGAAGAGGCAAAAAAACACCAACCTAACAACATCTTCCCTGATCGCAACAACCAATTGATCTAATGAAAATTAGCAAACACCTGTTTACTCGAGCTTTAATGATCATTTTTGCCATTGGAGTTTTTGTATACATAGGTGTTGAAACTAATTGGGTCGAAACTTGGAAAGCCGTTAAATCTGCAAACTACTTCTATATCCTGCTGGCAATAATTCTTATGACAACCGCCCATTATTTGAGAGGTGCACGTTGGGATCAACTAAGCAGAGCCGCAGGATATCCCATCAATCATAGACGCGCTTTTTATTCAGTAATGTCTGGCTATTTAGTCAACGTTGCTACATCAAGAGGTGGTGAAGTGGTTCGTTGTGCGTTAACTGCAAAAAGCGAAAAAGCCCCAATCGAAACCTTGGTTGGAACCGTAATCACTGAACGAATCATTGACTTGGTGATCATGGTTTTTATGGCCACATTGGCCTTGATGTTACAGTTTGATGTACTCTATCAATTCGCTGAACCTTATGTAATTAAGCCCTTGTTTAACAATGGTCCTTACATTATATCAGCCCTCATTCTTATTGTGACTGTTCTTTATTTCTGGAGAAAATTCACCGCAAAAAAAGACAAAAAAGAAGGCGGTCTCATTCAAAAATTAGTGCACGGTATTAACAGCGCATTCGAACTCGAAAATAAAGCCAAATTTATTTCTTACTCATTTGCCATTTGGTTTGCCTATTGGGTATCTCTATATTTCCAATTACAGGCACTTGAAATGACCCAGCACCTAACCTTGTTTAATGCACTTGCCATACTCATATTTTCTTCATTAGGAGTAATCATTCCCGTACCAGGCGGTGCCGGCGTTTGGTATTCCATCGCATACGGACTCACTCTCGTTTATGGACTTCCACAAGAATCAGCGAAAACTTTCGGTATTTTCACTGTGGCCTTTTCCAATATTTTCCACCTACTTGTGGGCGGTATTTCCTACGGATTGCTTTTCTTTGAAATGCAATCCAATGAAAAATCAGAATCCAGCATCTAAAATTTGGTCAAATGACCAAATTATCTCTAAAGTAAACGAAATCAAATCGCAAGGTAAATCCATCGTATTTACCAACGGATGTTTCGATATTATTCATGCTGGCCATGTAAAATACCTCGCCGAAACCGCCGAACTTGCTGACTTTCTAATTGTTGCTGTCAATTCTGATGAATCAGTCAAGCGCATGGAAAAATCTCCCGCCAGACCCCTGCAGAATGAATTTTCTCGTTCCCATGTTATGGCTTCTTTTGCTTTTGTAGATGCTGTAATCATTTTCAATGAAGACACTCCCAAAGAAGTCATAGAAATCATCACTCCCAACATCCTTGTTAAAGGAGGTGATTACACCCTAGAAAATATTGTTGGAGCACATTGGGTCATCCAAAACGGTGGGCAAGTAAAAACCATTGATTTCCTTCCCGGATACTCTACCAGCGCCATTGAACAGAAAATTCTACACTCGCATAAATGACCGTGCTGCTCGGAATCATTCTTCTTTTACCCTACTTCTTTTTCTGGGGGATGGTTTTACGCTCAACCTTAAAAACAGATTCATCTGAGCCTAACATTGACCACCTACCTGAAATTACAATTATTTGCTCTATTAGAAACGAGGAACTTCTACTTCCCCTATTCCTAAATAAAATTATTTCTCTTGAAAACTCACAACCCAATTCATTGTATTTCATCTTAATAGATGACCAATCTACCGACAATACACCCAATTTATTGAGTGAATTCTTGCTTTCTATTAAATTCTCTGATCGAGTTACCCTACTCAAAACTTCCCCCGAAAACTCAGGAAAAAAACAAGCCTTAAATTTGGCATTTCGCGATGCTAAAACCGAATGGGCTTATGTTACAGATGCCGATTGTTTGACCAGTTTGAAATCCATCAAATACTTGATACAAGCTGCTAAAAATCAATCTAAAGCGGTGTTTGGACCAGTGATTTACACCTCAAAAAATACGTTTCTTCAGGTCTATCAAGTACTGGAAAATTCTGCTTTAATGATGCTAGGTAGCTTCCAATCTGCCAGAAAAAACAAAACCATGGGCAATGCCGCCAATATGTTGGTGCACGTCAACAGCTTTAATAAAATCAAACCATTTAATTCAAATCTGCACGTGGCAGGCGGTGATGATATTTTCTTAATTGAATCATTTACCTGCGCGGGATTGAACGTTGAAACCGTTTCAAATCCTGAAGCATCTGTTTATACCCCAGTACTTGAAACTTGGCGAGATCTATGGCATCAACGAATAAGATGGGCTCAAAAATCGCGCTTCCAGAGCAAAAGAAATACGCGAAATTCGCAAATCTTAGCGGTTCTATTTTTTATTCTACTTTGGACAATTACCGTTCTATTTATCAACTTTGCCCATTATGTGGAGTTGGCAGCGATGTGGGGAACAAAAATCATTTTTGATATCTATTTATTGGAAAAAATCAACAGATTTTACCATCAAAAATCATCTATCGGATATAAAATGGCTTCATCGGTATTTCAAACTATCTTCATTCCTTTTATTGCCGTTGCTCAATTTTTTAGCAAGGTTTACTGGAAAAATCGCATTTATTAGCCTGTTTTTCTCTTCTACCCATTCTTTGGGAGCCCAGTTCTTCGATTCAGTTTCTAGCTCAAGATGGCCCGGTCAATATTCAGGTGACACTCAATTTTTTCAAAGAAACAATCAGCAAATCATCTCAAATTACAACCTCAGCGACAAAGGTGATTTCCAATTAAACATCAAATCACTTCCCAAAACTTCACTCATTTTTTACGTAAGATTTGATTTAGAACTCAAGATAAATACCTCAACCTCTAATTCAATAAGGTTCGGATTTATTGACTCATTTGGCAATACCCAATTCATAAAATTAGGAAACACTCAAGACCGGTGGGAAGCCTTTATCTCCAAATCATCAACGCCTGTAAACTCCGGAATGAATCAAGAATTCGCGGCATCTTCATTCAACGGAAGCATTCAATTGAGGCTAAATTCAGATTCATTAATCGTGACCACTTACCATTCCTCCACCCAACTTATCACCGAACTTAAAATGCCCTTGTTTTTGGAAAACATCCAACAATTCTTCATCGGTATTCAACAATCTGGCAAAACCGCCTTTCAATCACATCGAATTTCAAATATCACTATTAATACTCAAAAAAAGCAGAGATTTTCCCGCGTCAATATCAAGCAACTGAACCAAAATGAACTTAGTATTTCAGGCTCACATCTGTTAAAATTCAACTCAGGATCAATAAAAATCAACCAAAAATATCGATCCCATTCTTTGAATCCCGACCTAAAATCATTGACTATCCAAATAGCGAAATCAGACTCCATTGATTTAAACATTCAATTGGATTCATTATTCACTATCTGGAATGAAGAACTAGAGCCGATATTGTTGTTCATTAAAATAAAACAAATCACCCCCATACAAAGAACTGATATTGTCATATCAGAAATCATGTCAGTGCCACAGCCCTCGTTAAATCGCTTTCCAACTACAGAATACATAGAGCTCTACAACAATTCAAATCATTATAAAAAAGCAACTGAAATAAAATTGATATATAACAATAAAGTAGTTGTCATACCCGATAGCCTTTTTCCACCCAATCTGCCTGTATTGTTGGTTCCAATGACTGAATTAAATACTTGGCACCTTTGGGCATTGAATAAATTTCAAACAACATCCAATATTTGGGGTATACCAAACTTCCCAAATCTGATCAATGCTGAAGGTATAGTGCTCTTAAAATCCCAAAACGGAGTTCTTTTAGATTCGGTCAATTACCAAGTCAGTATGCACACTGAATATGCTTCAAACGGAGGTTTTTCCTACGAAACCACCAATTTAAACCCTTTATCCAATAACTGTAAATGGAAAACTGCCTCAAAAAACGGTGGAAGTCCAGCAGCAATCAATGGTAGTTTCGACAATCTTTTTCCCATAGAAATTGAGGAAAACTATTTACTCAATGATAATTCCATCGCATTTAAATTAAATGTTCATCATCAATTGATTGAAGAAATTACTGTCAATTCTAATTCAGTAAGCCTAAATAATAAGAACCATAAGCAAAAAGTCTTCTTTGATATAAACCCTAAAATTCCAAAACCAAATTCAAAATTGACTTTCAACGAAATTTATGTAAAATCTGCTACAAATACTGACTTCATTGAAATCTATAATCCCAATGAATATCCTGTTTTCTTGGAGTACTTTGATTTGTTGTTATACGATAATGACCATTTCATAAAGCAAATTATATCGTTAAAAAACGAAAAAAGAAAAGTGATTATGCCCAACGAATATCTTGTATTGTGTGAGAACATTTACTCATTGATTCATCAGTTCGATTCATCACACCTATCCTCGCTGATTAGTATTGATCACTTTCCCAACTTTATTCAAGAGGGAGGGCATTTGGCTTTGGTTAATCAATTAATTGGAATTACAGACGAATTCAGTTACGGACAAACAAAGCCCGTTAACAGAATCATTGAAAAAGATGCCTCATTAGAAAAATCGCATCCTCTATTACAATCAAACGACCCTAATAATTGGTTAGACTGTGTTTCTGAATTAGGCAGCACCCCCACTAAGTCAAATTCATTTTTGCTGAATCAGCAAATCCAAAATAAAAAATGGACAACCATTCTAAATAAGAGACTGTTAAAGAACCCTTGTGAGTATTACACCATATCAGTAGAACTCAATATTCCTGAGTTAGGATGCTTAATGAACATCAATCTCTTTACAATTTGGGGGGAGAAAATAAGTTCGGTTTGTGATTATATCGCCATACCATCAAACGGAGTGATTCAATGGCCATTATTGGGTTCCAATAAAGAATTATTGAAGGGAAATTATATTGTTACCTTTGAAATAATAAACCCTAGAAAAGGCATTAAAACGGAACACCACAGAATCAGTCTTTTATAATTTCATGCAAATTCATCATTTTTCACGTCAACTATTATTACAAGAACTATCTAATGTTTGTTCCAAAGATGAAATTTCAAGTATTTCACTCTGGTTTGAAGATGCCATTAAAAATGGAATTAACCTTGACATTCTTGAAAATCACTTGAAACGCTTAAAGGAAGGAGAACCTGTTCAACTCGTTTTTGGATACACGTACTTTTACAAAAACAAATTCCGAGTAAATTCCCATACCTTGATTCCGAGGCCGGAAACAGAAGAACTAGTAGATATAATCTTGGAACATTTTTCCTTAAAAGAAGATCAAAATAGGGGACTAAAAGTACTTGATATTGGAACCGGCAGTGGTTGCATTGCATTGAGCCTCTTGAAAGAACGTCCAACATGGAGGGCTACAGGAATTGATATTAGCTCTGAGGCCTTAGAAATTGCCAATCAAAATGCTCTTGATTTAGATGTAATAGATAGGTTTAAATCTAAGGAGTTAGACTTTTTAAAGAACGAAATCAACTTTTCAGAATTTGACATCATTATTTCAAATCCGCCCTATATCCCTATGAGCGAATTTAATTTAATGGATAAAAAAGTGTTAGATTATGAACCACATTCGGCGTTGTTCGTAGAACAAGATCCATTAATTTTCTACAAAAGAATTCTGGAAGAATTAAAAAAATGTCAACTTGACACCACTAAAAAAATAAGAGGAATTTATTTAGAAACACATCAAAATTATAACCAAGAAACTGTAGATCTTTTTAGAATTTTTGAAGGTTCATTTTCTGATATAAAAAAAATCGAGGACTTCAGCGGAAATCCTCGATTTGTAATACTCCGTAATTAAAAAATTAAGCCAACTGTATCAATCCGTCTTTATTGATCAGTTCGCCGCCTTTGTAAATTTGGGTAAGTGTGGTGTATACACCTTGAGAAAACCGTTTCATGTCTTTCTCCCCACTTTTAGCGAACAAACCAGTGATCAATTCTTTTGATGTCATTGGCTTTTTAACTTCTTTCATGAAGTTCATTATTATGTCTCTTTTAGTAAGTTCACCTGCTCTTTTTCTACCTCCACCGCGTCTTTGTCCTAATTCACTTTTAGCAGGTCTCCCACGCTTTCCTTTGGGTGCCAAAGGCTTGCTTGCAGGCCTACCAACTTTACCCTTTTTATTTCCAGTTACCGTTAACTTTTTTCTATATTCCTTTGCTCTATTCTTCCACAGCGCTATAGAAGCTTCTAATTTCAAGCGAAGTTTAAAAGCATCTTTCTGATTTTTCTCTTCAATTTTCTGAATTTCTTTTTGAGAAGACTCCTGGGCTCTTCTTACAGATTCCATTAAACTTAGTAACTCAGCCTCAAGTTGATTGTATGTATGCGCAGATCCACGCTTATCAGCTTTCTTCACTTTATTCTTAGAACCAGGTTTTCTTCCTCGTTTTTTAGGAACTTTCGTTTCTACAGTTTTGTTTGACATGATAAATTTAGATGAATGATTGAATTGCAAATTTCACTATTAATATTTATTTTTTTAGTAAGCCATCGAGGAAAATAATATTTTATCAGATGAAAATATTTTAAAAACCCAATTACTATTGATTTATACCATTTTATATTTAAAATTAATGACTATTTTTTTACATAACTAAGAAAATAAAATAAACATCCTTTTAACCCTATTTTTGCACTCCAATGCTGCTTCCATCAAAGTTTAGTAATCATCAAGAACTGCGCAATATGCCTGTGGAAGAACTTGTTGCCATTGCAGCACAATTAAGAAGTTATCTGATCAATACCATTTTAGAAAATGGTGGTCATTTTGCAGCAAACTTGGGAGTCATTGAATTAACAGTGACGATTCTTTCAATTATTGACCCCAAAAAATCACCCATTATTTGGGATGTTGGACACCAATCCTATCCTTATAAAGTATTGACAGGCCGAGCAGATGAAATTAAAAATATTCGCAACAAAAATGGGATTTCGGGTTTCCCTAAAATAAGCGAATCTCCCCTCGATTGGTTTGGAACTGGGCATTCTTCTACCGCTCTATCTGCTGCCTTGGGATTTGCTGAATCTTTCAAAAATAATCAAACTCGTCATCCGGTGTTTGCCATTATTGGTGATGGCGCGTTAACTGGTGGAATGGCCTATGAGGCTATGAACAATATAGTAGATTTACATTATCCCTTAATTGTTATTCTCAATGACAATCAAATGGGTATAGATCCCAATACCGGCGCCTTAAATAAACACCTGATCCAACTTCAAAAAGACAAACAACCCCTAAAAGTCAAAAACTTCTTTGAATGGTTTGGTTTTACTTATCAAGGACCTTTTGATGGACATAATATCGAATCCCTAAAACAAACGCTCACCGAAGCTGCAGCCAAGAACAAACCCTATCTAATTCATATTCAAACCATAAAAGGCAAAGGATATGAACCCGCGGAAAAGGAACAAACTCGATGGCATAGCGCGGCTAAATTCATCAAAGTTGACCATCCCAAATCCGAAAAAAACATAGCCAACAATCAAATACCTAGAATTACAGATAAACAGCAAAAATCTAAATGGCAAGATATTTTTGGAGAAACCTTACTAGAGCTAGCAAATAAGCATCCGGAATTAAGGGGAATTACTCCTGCAATGCCCAGCTCCTGTGGAATGTTGCCCGCTTTAGAGAAATTCCCAGATCGCTTTTTTGACGTTGGTATTTCAGAACAACACGCAGTTACATTCGCCGCAGGGATAGCCGCAGGAGGTAAAAAAGTTATCCTGAATATCTACAGTACCTTCTTACAAAGAGCTTATGACCAAATCATTCACGATGTAGTGCTTCAAAATCTACCCGTAGTTTTTTGCATTGACCGAGCCGGACTCGTTGGTGAGGATGGACCCACACACCACGGAAGTTATGATTTAACTTTCCTCATACCACTCCCTAATGTAACTATACTAGCTCCATATCAATCTCAAGAACTTAAGAGTATGATGCATTGGGCTGTTAATCAAAATCACCCCGTTTTCATTCGATATCCTAGAGGTGAAACACTAAATCAAGATCAACTAGAACCTACACTTGATCCCACAGAACCGAAAATCATCCACCAATCTGCAAACCCTAGAATTTTAATCGGTACTACCGGCATTGCTACACAGTTAGCCATCGATGCACTAGAAAAAAAATCCGAAATATTCAGCCAGGTAGACCTGATCCACTTCCCAGCGGTAAAAATCAGCAACCAAGTCCCCAATTTTCTTTCAAAAAACTATGAACATTGCATCACAGTAGAAGATGGTTGCATCATTGGAGGATTTGGTCAATATCTTAAATACCTCTGGGAAACCACTTCAAACGAGCAATCATTGCCAAAATTTCATCATTTAGGCATTCAAGACCATTTTCCTTCACACGGAAGTATTGCCGAACTTCAAAGAGATGAAGAGTTTGACGCCGATGCCATTCTTACCAAACTCAACCAGTTATTGATCAATTCTTGACCCTTAGGGGTTAGAACACTCTCCGGGTGAAATTGAACACCAAAAATAGGTGCGCTCTTATGTTGAAAAGCCATAATTTCATGGTCTTCCGCCCTTGCTAAAACTTCCAATTGCGAAACTCCAAACGAAGCATCATCTACCACCAATGAATGATATCTTCCCACTTGTAACTCTTGAGGCAGGCCATTGAAGAGCCCGCTTCCCGCATCTCCTGAATGAGAAATAACCGAAGATTTTCCATGAACTGGTTCCTTTGCCCGTCTTAATGTCCAACCAAAAAATTGCCCCAATGCTTGATGTCCCAAACAAACTCCTAAAATGGGCTTCTTCAAATCAACCAACCGTTCCAATATCCGCATTAAATCACCTGAATTTTCAGGTTCATTGGGACCGGGACCTATCAGAAATGCATCGCATTTCTCCAATTCTGACCATCGTTTCGATAATTCGTGATTCTCAAAAATAACTACATCTCCCCCTGCTTTGCGCAAATAATGCACTAAGTTGTAGCTGAAAGAATCAAAATTTTCTATAAATCCTATCACACCGAGAACTTTTGAGAAATACCTGCAACAAACTCCTTTAAGTAATACGGTTCAAAATATGCTACATCTTCAAATTCACCCCTAATGAGTTTTTGTGCTGCAGCCTTGGCAAACATATGAGCTTCAGGACCAGAAATTGTTTTCGCATTTGGTGCAGACAATAATCGCTGCGCCTTATCACCGCTGTTTCCAATAAAAACTGTAGTTTCCAAATCAACTAAGCCGCTCAAACAGCCTTTGGTTAAAATCATTGCTTCCACATTTTTCTTCACTTCACCTAGTTCATCTATGACGCAAATATAAACCTCGTCGCGGCGAGCATCGAGCATAGAACAAATAGACCCACTTACATGATGTTCTTGATCTTGAGCCCAATATGCCATTGCCAACAAACCATTTATAGACAATAGTTTACATCCCAAAGCATAACAAAGACCCTTGGCCAAACTCACTCCAATTCTCAAACCCGTATAACTACCTGGGCCCTGATTTACGGCTACGGCCATCAACGGCACATCCAATTTCTGAAGCTCTGTGAATGCTTTTTCAACCAATACAGGAAGTTGCTCAGAATGTGATTGCTTCACAAAAACCGTTTCGCTCCACAACAAATTACCCTGTTCGTCCGTTAAACAAACCGACGGGTAATCAGCCGAGGACTCAATCACGAGAATCATACCTCAAAGTTAATTCGTAAATTCGCGTATCCAAAAGAATTGAACATGACAAGAGAAGTTTTCATCGTTGGTGCCAAAAGAACTCCATTGGGGAGCTTCAATGGAGCACTTTCTTCAGTGCCCGCCACAAAATTAGGAGCCGTTGCCATTAAAGCTGCCTTGGAACAAGCAGGATTGAGCGTTGACCAAGTAGAAGAAGTATTGATGGGAAATGTATTACAAGCTGGTGTTGGACAAGCACCTGCTCGTCAAGCATCGAAGTTCGCGGGTATCCCAGATCATGTTCCTGCTACCACCATAAACAAAGTTTGCGCTAGTGGAATGAAAGCCATTGCCTTGGGAATGCAGAGCATTCAATTGGGATATGCAGATGTTGTGGTTGCCGGCGGCATGGAAAACATGAGCCTTGCTCCACATTACTTGCCCAATAGCCGTGCCGGTTATAAATACGGAAACTTCCAAGCCGTTGATGCTATTGTTCATGATGGTTTGACCGATGTTTACTCAAATACATTGATGGGAACTTGCGCCGAAACCTGTGCAACAGAATACAACTTCAGCCGCGAAGACCAAGACAATTTTGCCATTGAAAGTTACAAACGCTCGGCTAAAGCTTGGGCCGAAGGTAAATTCAACGACGAAATTGCGCCTGTAACCATATCCACCAAAAAGGGTGATATCACCATTACTGAAGACGAAGAATACAAAAACGTAAAGTTTGATAAAATCCCTGAATTGCGTCCTGTTTTCAAGAAAGACGGAACCGTTACCGCCGCGAATGCATCAACCATCAATGACGGTGCTGCTGTAATGGTATTGGTGAGTGGCGAAAAATTGAAAGAACTTGGACTCACACCTTTGGCAAAAATTGTAGGTGTTGCAGACGCTGAACAAGCTCCCGAATGGTTTACCACAACCCCAAGCGAAGCTCTTCCCAAAGCGGTGAAACGCGCAAACCTTGAAATGTCTGACCTAGATTACGTAGAACTCAACGAAGCATTTGCAGTGGTTGGGCTCGCTAACATCAAATTAATGAACCTTGACCCTTCAAAGGTGAATGTAAACGGCGGTGCTGTTTCTTTGGGACATCCACTCGGTGCTTCAGGCGCTCGCGTGATGGTGACGCTTTTGAACGTTTTGAAGCAAAATAACGGCAAAATTGGCGGTGCAGGTATCTGCAACGGCGGTGGAGGTGCTTCGGCAATGGTCATAGAAAATTGCTAATCTGATTTAATTATGCGTAATAGAATTCTTTTCTTTCTTTTTTTCGGGGGATGCTTTAACGCAGCCTACTCCCAATTGAGTCCAAAAGAACTCGAAAAACGCATTTTAGAAATAAACCAAACCCCTATTTCTCAGTCGCCCGATAACGAAAAAATCGCGGCGGCTGAGGAAATTGTGGAACTCCTCATGGAAGGACTCACCCACAAAGAATCGTTTGATTACCCTTTCGATTCACTCCGCTTTTCAACCATACCCGTGGTTACCGCACCCAAAGCCCCAGTTAGAATTTTTACCTTCAATGCCATTTTAGAAAACGGAAAATTCCAACATTACGGAGTACTTCAATGGAAAACCAAAGGTGGAATCAAAACCTATGCCCTCATTGACACAGCTGAAAATCTTCCCAAAGAACCCACAGCTGAATCATTATCTACATCACAATGGATAGGTGCACTTTACTATCAAATGATTCCATATAAGCGCAACAAAAAAGACATTTACATTTTATGCGGATTTGATGGACACAACATCAACAGCAACAGATCTATCTTAGAAACCCTGTATTTCGAAGATGGTGAACCTCTTTTTGGCACTGAAATGTTCCGCGATGGCGAAGAAGATCCCACACCTGAACCCAGAGTCATTTTCGAATATCACAAATCAGCAAAAATGACCCTTCGTTTTCAACCCGAAGTCAACTATATTGTTTTAGACGAATTGGCTCCCGCTTACGAAAAAGTCAAAGGCAATCCCTGGTATAACATCCCAACAGGCGACTATTTTGCCTACCATCCCGAAAAATTCTCTTGGGTGCTAAAACCCGTAACCGATGAAATGCCCTTCGCTGATCCTAGAAGCATAGATGGAGATAGACGTCCTGCCGAACTTCCAAAAGATCGAATGAAATTGAAACATGCCCCCGAAATGCCTCAAAAAAGAGGTAAATACGGAGAAGGCTCTGAAGAAGAGAGTGATGACACTCCCGCCGATTCAGACGACGAATAAATCACCCATTACCTTCATTTTCAATTCAGTTTCCTGCCATTCGCGCTCTGATTCACTTTGAGAGTTAATGCCGCAGCCAGCATACAATTTTATACCATTACTGAAAACTTGCGCACATCGTAAATTCACATATACTTCCGTTGAATTGCCAATAAATCCAGTATACAACGCCCTTTGATGCATTTCCAATTCATCTATTATACGCACTGATTCCTTCACTGGATATCCTGCAACCGCCGGTGTGGGATGTAACTTTGATACCACATTTCCCAAATTTAATTCTTCAATATTCGCCTGATGAAATTGAACCAAATGTCTGATACTTCCGTTGGTAATTTCTGTGACTTTGGAAATTTCTTCAGTCAATCCCAATGCAGATAAACACTCCGAAATATGTTTCGCCGTAATTGACTGCTCTAGCTTCTCTTTATCTGTCCATTCTTCTTCTTGATTAAACAAAGTTCCTGCTAAACTCATGGTACGCATTTCACTTCCATCCATTTCCACCAAGATTTCAGGAGTAGCACCTATCCAAATACCATGTTCGCTTGTGCCGATCAAATAAACCAAGCTATTAGCATATTTATCGCAAGCAACTTTAAAGTTTTGCATTAAAACCTGAATAGTTAATGATTGCTCAAAGTCAATCCATTTCACCTTACTCAAGACTACTTTTTCGAATTTTTCCTCCCTAATTCCGACCTTAATTCTATCGATTTGAGTTGTAAAATCAATCCATTGAGTACTTTCAATATTGGCAGCTTCGGTCAACTTCAATTCACGTAATATGACCTCTATTTCTTCCCAAGTTTTTTTGCTGCCCGGTTCCTTAAAAGTTTGAATTTTATCTTCTTTCCAAGCTTTCAATAGGGCCATGGTACCATTCTCAACATTTTGTCCGTCCCAATCAATCAATGATCCAGAATAAAAATCAAATTCATTTATTTTGTTTTGCCGCATTCGCGGACTCCTTAAAATCAGAAACTGATTATCCATTTCTTTTAGGATTTGGAATCACTGCCATGGTAATACTTCCCTTACAAATCAATTTATTTCTTGAATTGGTCAATTCCACTTCCCAAATCTGTGATCTAGATCCTAAATGCAACGGCTTTCCCTTTGCCCAAACCTCTTCGCCAATAAATGCGGGACGAAAATGACTGCCCTGAATATTCTGTCCAACGGCCACCCTCTCACTCCTGTTTAAAACCAAATTTGCAGCCATCGAACCTACTATTTCAATTGCTGCCATTGATGCTCCTCCGTTCAACATTCCCAAGGGTTGGCAATTGTTTTCACTAACCACCATTTTTGCTGTTAAACTTTGTTCATCTATTTCAGTAAAAAACAACCCTATTGCCGTATTCATAGTTCTATCACAGCGGGCATTCAATCCTTCAATAGTTATATTTGCGGCATCAAACCAAATTGATTCTGACATAATTACAAAGGTCAATGACTACATCCAAAAAAACAATTTATCTCATCAGACACGGACAAACTGACTATAATCTTCGAGGAATCGTTCAAGGTTCAGGTATTGACTCCCAATTAAACAATGAGGGACATAAACAAGCCAAATTATTTCATCAAACCTATAAAGATGTACCTTTTAAAAAAATATACGTTTCAGAACTACAGAGAACTCATCAAAGTGTTGCTCCATTCGTTCAAGACGGACATGCACTCAACATTTTACCTGATTTAAATGAGATAAATTGGGGTATTTTAGAAGGACAGGAACCCACCCCAGAAGGGTACCAACATTTTTTGACTATATCTAAAAAATGGAGAAATGGCGATTACCATGCAGCTTGCGAAAACGGCGAATCAGCCCAATCGATGTATGATAGACAACGTTCAGCCCTTCAAATCATACAATCTGAAGATTTATCTCCTATTCTCATCTGCATGCACGGCAGAGCCATAAGAAGCTTTCTGTGCCTTTTGACACAAACTCCTTTATATCAGATGGATAATTTTGGCCATGAAAATTTATGTCTTTATATCCTAGAACAAGAGCCTCACAATCCCGAAAAATATAAAATCCATTTAACCAACTGCACCAAACATCTTAAATCATGAACTCAATAAATATTACCATCATTGATCGAAATGGCCATTCACAAATGTATGAGGCCCCTACCGACATGGGACTGAATCTGATGGAATTTTGCAAAGCGGTAGAATTACCGGTAAAAGGTGAATGCGGCGGAATGGCTATGTGCGCCACCTGTCAAGTATATGTTGAAAGCAATCATGAATTACCCAACCAATCAGACGCAGAACTCGATATGCTGGATCAGGCTTTTTACGTTAAAAACAATTCTAGATTGGGCTGTCAACTACATCTAAATAATGATCTACATGGCCTAATTGTTAGACTTGCACCAGAAAGTGAATAATTTTTTGAAAAAAATTGCTAATGAAGCCACTGTGTGTTATCTTTGCACTCCTTTTGTAAGAAGAAATGGCAAATCATAAATCAGCAATAAAGAGAATCAGAGCGAATAACGCGAAAAAAGAGTTGAACCGTTATCAACATAAAACCGCTCGTACTATTATCAAGAATGTAAGAAATTCAGAGAATAAAGCTGAAGCTGAAACTTTGTTGAAATCTGCTTTCACTGCCCTTGACAAATTGGCAAAGAAAAACATCATCCACAAGAACAAAGCGGGTAACTTGAAATCAAGTTTGCAAGAGCACGTTAATGCTTTGGCATAACCGCTAACACAACCTTATACATAAAAAAAGCCGCTACATGCGGCTTTTTTTATGGGTTGTACATTTGTATCAGTCCTAAATTATAATATTTCCTTTAATACCACACGTTTCAATTCTGGATTGGATCTTGCATCTTTACCCATTAATCCTTCATAATAAATCAATCCAACATCCTTAGCCCATTTAAACTTACCAAATCCTATACCCTTACTGTTGGTACCGTTTCGATTCAACGGACCACGAAAATTCCTATCTGACTCAATTACATCATTGAAAACCTTCCAAGGGGTAGAGTAACTTTGCAATTTTATAGAATGCCCAACCCAGTCCGCTTTATGAAACTGCGCCGAACTGTCTAAACGAGGATATACATATTGTGTAGGATCATAGTAAGTCATATAAACATCTACCATAACCGATGGCGTGTTCAAATAAGCATAGCACCAAATATTAAAATTAATAAGTTCATTACCCATGCTCAATTGCACGCCTTGTCCTTCTGTATACGTATCAAAATACTTTGCATTTTGATACGTATATGACATTGTAAAAGTATCTACTTCTGTGGTATCATCGAGATTGGCAAATACATATTGACGCCCATATACTTCGTTAAATGGGATAAAATACGATTTTAAACTTTCCGATAAGGGCAATGTTTCTGTTTTATCAGAACAATTCATTCTTACGCTCAACAACCAGATAAGCGTTAACATCAAAAAATAACGTACCTTCATTTAACCAAAGGTAAATTATTTTATTCGTTTACCACCAAGGTGCCTATAGAATCTCCTTGTAACAGCTTTAACAAATTACCAGGTTGGTTCATATCAAAAACTACTATAGGCTTATTATTCTCTTGGCACAACGTAATTGCGGTTAGATCCATAACATTCAAACCAAGATCATATACCTCCTTGAAGGTAATTTGCTGATACTTTTTAGCTGATGGATTTTTTTCTGGATCAGAGTCGTAAATACCGTCCACTCTTGTACCTTTTAAAACAATATCCGCCTCAATTTCAACGGCACGTAATGAAGCAGCAGTATCAGTGGTAAAATAGGGATTACCTGTACCTGCACCAAAAATCACTACTCTACCTTTTTCTAAATGTCTAATAGCACGACGTCTGATGAAAGGCTCACCTATTTGCTCCATTTTAATTGCACTCAGAAGACGCGTAATCAATCCAAACTTCTCAAATGAGCCTTGTATGGCCATAGCATTCATCATGGTAGCTAGCATGCCCATATAGTCGCCCGTGGCGCGATCTACAACTCCACCTTGTGCTCCTTGAACCCCTCTAAATATATTCCCACCGCCAATTACGATAGCAACTTCTACTCCTTGATCAACTACTGACTTTACTTCTTGAGCATATTGAGCCAAAACAGTTGGATCAATACCGTAATCTTGAGAACCCAAAAGGCTTTCGCCACTTAGTTTGAGGAGTATTCGTTTGTATTTCATTTGATTAATCTTTAACAAATTTATTCGTTTTGATATATGCACAAAAAAAATCCCCCGATATCGGAGGATTTTTCTGTAATTATTTTTCTTATCCTAATTGAACCCTTTTGAACTGTTTAACAGTCAGACCAGATTCAACTGAACTCAACATAGCCGCGACAGTTTTGGAGCTATCTTTTACAAATTCTTGATTCAACAATGTTGATTCCTTATAGAATTTCTGCAATTTACCTTCAGCTATCTTATCAATCATAGCTTCTGGCTTACCTTCTTGACGGGCTTGTTCACGACCAATTTCAAGCTCACGCTCAATAGTTGTAGCGTCTACACCATCTTTATCTACTGCTACTGGATTCATAGCAGCAATTTGCATTGCTACATCTTTTCCTGCCGCAATGTTTGCATCAGAAGGAGCGTTGCTCAATTCTACCAATACACCCATACGATTTGCACCGTGAATGTAAGGAACTACATTAGCTGCTTCAATTATTTCGTATTTAACTACGTCAATTTTCTCACCAATCTTTGCAACCTCCTCCATCAAACGAGCTTCCAAAGTAGCTGAACCTACTGTCAAAGCCTTTAGAGCCTCAGCAGTTGCAGGTTTGTGAGCAATTGCTGTATCAGCAATTTCATGAGCGAATGATACGAATCCTTCGTTTTTAGCAACGAAGTCAGTTTCACAACTCAACACTATCACAACACCTACGGTACCATCGCTATTAGTTTTAGCAATAACTGCACCTTCGGTTGCCTCTCTATCAGCGCGTTTTGCGGCAATTTTCGCGCCCTTCTTACGAAGGAAGTCGATTGCTGCCTCAAAATCACCATTATTCTCAGAAAGAGCTTGTTTGCAATCCATCAAACCAGCACCAGTCATTTGGCGTAGTTTGTTTACTTCTGCTGCACTAATTGACATAATATTAACCTTCTTGAGTTTCTAAGTTTTCTTCTTGCTTTTCAGCTTTTACTTCTTCGTCTGCAGATTTTTCACGCTTACGTTCAGCGGTTCCTTCCAAAATAGCATTCGCAATTTCAGAGGCAATCAAATGCACGCTCTTTGAAGCATCATCATTACCTGGGATTGGGAAGTCAATATTTGTTGGATCCGAATTTGTATCAACCAACCCAAAAGTTGGAATACCTAAACGAATAGCTTCAGAAACAGCTAAGTGCTCTCTACGAACGTCAACCAAGAACAATGCACCAGGAAGTTTGGTCATATCTTCGATACCACCTAAAACTCTTGCCAACTTGATTTTTTCACGATCTAACATCAAACGCTCTTTCTTATTCAAGCGAGTAAATGTTCCATCGTTAGCCATCTTATCGATACCTTGCATACGCTTGATGCTCTTACGAACAGTTTGGAAGTTTGTTAACATACCACCTAACCAACGCTCAGTAATGAAAGGCATTCCGGCTCTTTGAGCTTCGGCCATAACGATTTCTTTAGCTTGCTTTTTGGTAGCCACAAACAAAATGCGTCTTCCAGACTTTGCGATATTCTTGGCAGCTGCTTTTGCATCTTCCAATTTTGATTCTGTTTTCTTTAGATCGATGATGTGAATTCCATTTTGCTCCATGAAAATGAAAGGAGCCATTTTGGGATTCCACTTGCGGGTAAGGTGACCGAAGTGTACACCCGCATCGAGTAAATCTTGTTGAGTATAAGCCATTGATCTGTATTATCTTTTTGAGAATTGGAAACGCTTACGCGCTTTCTTTTGTCCACTTTTCTTTCTTTCAACCACACGTGGGTCACGAGTCATGAAACCAGCTTGACGCAAAGCGCTTTTGTATTCTTCGTTGATGTCAACCAACGCTTTTGAAATACCTAAACGAATAGCTTCAGCTTGTCCTGAAACTCCTCCACCATTCACGTTAACCATCACATCATAGTTTGTATGATTTGAAGTCAACACCAAAGGTGATTGAACAGAATTTTGGTGCCAAGCCAATGGGAAATAATCCGACAAAGACTTCTTGTTTACTGTAATCTGCCCATTACCTTCTTTTAGGTAAACTCTAGCTACGGCAGCTTTTCTTCTTCCTGAGTTGTTGTTCATAGGATTCTCAGATATCGAATTTCAATTCTTTTGGTTGCTGTGCTGCATGTGGGTGTTCTGAACCTTCATACACGAACAGGTTATTAAATAATTTTCTACCTAAACGATTTTTTGGCAACATTCCGCGAACGGCACTTTCTACTATGCGATCTTTCTTTACCGCTTTTGCCAAAGCTACACGCTGCCCGCCAGGAAATCCTGTATGACGAATGTATTCTTTTTGATCCATCTTAGCTCCGGTTAACTTGATGTGAGATGCATTGATCACAATTACGTGATCTCCGCAGTCTACGTGTGGAGAGTAAGCTGGTTTGTGCTTGCCGCGAATAACGGTTGCAATCTTTGAAGCCAAACGACCCAAAGGCTGGCCTGCTGCGTCTACAACTACCCAATTCTTGGTAATCGTATTCTTATTTGCAGAAATGGTTTTATATGTACTTAACGGATTCACTTGCGTTAATTTTATCAATTTTGGGGTTGCAAAAATAGGACAATTTTTCGTGGATAACAAGATATCCACAAACTTTTTTAAAAACTATCAAAATAGACATCTACCAATCATCTTCATCAGGCTTGTAAGCCTCTTTCAAAGCAGCCGATATTCCCTCTACCATTTTCTTTACTTCTTTATCTGCAGAGATTAAATACCGATCGGTAGATTCAAATCCTTTCTTCGTACTTCTATAATATTCATGATAGGTTCTTAGTCGATCATTAGAAAGACCAACGGGGTCAGTGACGTGAGCAAAGTTGCCAAACTGATATTTGTATCGAGCTTCTTTAAATCTCAAAACCATCACATATTCCATCTCACCATCTCTACGTTTAGCATATTCACCTAGAGTAACTACCATGGGCATTACCACTTTCATGTATATCAACTGATTGGCTTTTTCTTCTACAATCATTTTCTTGTATTGCTTCTCACCAAAACGCTTGATTAAGAATCTTTTAGCTCGAGCAAATAGCGAATCTTCAGAACATGTTTCACATTCCTCGTCATCTACTACACCTTCATAAAAAATTAATTCTCTTAAGGAGTCATAGGGTGGAACAAACCTCACGTAAGGCTTTTTCTCTATGGGCTTGGGAGAATTATCTCCTCCACCTCCGCCCCATCCACCGCCACCGGCAGATACTTCCATAGATGCAGTATCGTTTGATGCGGCTTCATCGCCTTCGTCTCCCCATTGGGCAGAAATGCTGTTTACAGCCATAAAAGCTGAAAGAAATAATACTTTATAATAAGCAACCCAGCGGTTGATTTTGATTGTCCTTTTCACTCTTTCCAATGACTAAATAATTACAATTGCGCGAATATAAAGGCAAGAACGAAAATTTCTTTTATTTATTGTACCAGCCATAACTATTGTTCAATCCATTAAACAGTTTTAGGGAAACGACCCTTACTGAATATCCTTCCCGCTGGCTTGCCCTTGCGCAACTTAATTTGTTCAGCCTCTGGAAGTTCCAAAATAGACTGACATTCATTTGAACAGCAATGATTGTATTTTTCAGCGCATTCATTACATTGAATAAAAAGTAAATGACATCCTACATTAGCACAATTTATGTGAGTATCGGCAGGTTTTCCGCATTGATGACACTCAGACAAAACGTCATTGCTAACTCTTTCATGCAACCTTTGATCAAAAACAAAATTTACCCCTTTGAATTTGTTCTCTATTCCTTGCTGTTTTGTTTGATTCACGTAATTGATAATTCCACCTTTTAAATGATACACTTCATTAAAGCCATTGTAACGCATCCAAGCGCTTGCTTTTTCACATCTAATTCCCCCGGTACAATACATCAAGATTTTCTTATCTCTTGTATCATTGAACTCATCAATTACCAATTTTAATTCCTCTCTAAAAGTATCAGCATCCGGACAACGAGCACCATCAAATCTACCAACCTCACTTTCGTAATGGTTACGCATATCAATAACCACCGTTTCGGGGTCTTCAAGGTAATGATTCCAATCTTCAGCCTCTAAGTACCTACCAGTATCTGAGGGATTAAAATCAGGATCATCAATTCCGTCAGCCACAATTTTATTACGCACTTTTAAATCCAACTTGATGAATGATTTTTGATTTTCTTCGATAGCTGTATTCAATCTAATTCCGTTCAAAAAGTGAATGGTAAATAAATCCTCCCTAAAAGCTTCAAAATGAATAGTGGGCAATGCAATTTGAGCGTTAATTCCTTCTTTGGCAACATAAACACGGCCTACAACCTCAAAGGATTTCCAACGCAAAAATAGTTCATCTCTGAACTCTTGTGGTTTATCAATCTGATAATAACGGTAGAAGGAGATGGTGGTATATTGCCGTGTATCGGCATCCATACGACGTTTTAACTCCTCCCGACTAACAATGTTTCGCAATAACATGGTGGGGGTAGTAAATTTCCCACAAAGATAAAAAAAAGAGGGAGCCTTGGCCCCCTCTTCTAAAAAAATCGTCTTTTGATAGGATTAGTGTTTAACCACCAATTTGGTATTCAATGTTGAAGTAGCAGATTTAACGCTAACCATATACATACCTTCGCTCCAATCAGAAGTATTTACTTGCAATGAACCGTTATTCATGGTGGTGCTCATAACTACTTGTCCTTGGATATTGGTAATTACCACTTCGGAAGAAACATTGGCTAAATCAGATGCTTTGATTTCAAATGCATCGTTTGAAGGATTAGGATATACTAAAACTCCGCTTTCAACACTTTCAACAGATGCCAATGCAATTGCAAAAGTCTGAGATTGAAGTACTTCTTTAGTTACTGCGTCTTGTACGAAAACTACCACGTGCATATCATCCCAAGTTTCAACACTATTCTCAGAATTATGATTGATGTGTTGTGCTGTAGAACCATCTAAAGGCAAGCGGTAATTCCCTTGGAAAGTAAAACTTAACTTCTGATTTACAGGTGTACCGCGAGTCAATCCAGTTAAACCAAAACCTGTACTGTTTGGCATCATTTTTTTCATTACATCTTCAAATTCCTTTTCACCGTTTGTCTTTTTATTAGCATAAGTCATACCCTCAGTTATAACTGCAAACAGTTTTAAATTAGAAGAGGTGTAGTCTACCAAAGGATTCAGGGTTATATCAGCGGTAATGGTATTTTTCCAAGTATTAGTTGCTGTACCAGAAATTTCTAAGAACGCAGGCTTAGCAGCAAAGCCATCGTACAACGCAGTGCTATATGAACCAGCATTTCCGTCCCATCCACCATCAACTTCCATGCGAGGAACTGAATTTACACCATAAAAAGCTACACGGTTTCTAACTTCTTGTGTGCAATATGGATCACCTGTACCAGGCCAGTTAACTTGATATTTAATTGTTGAATGGTTTGATTTACCAGCGATTACATTGTTAAAGTTGATATTACCTGCTGTGCATGGACCGCATGTGGATGATGTAAATACTTCATGCAAAATTTTACGCTGAGCCACTTTATCAACAACAGTAACAGTCTTTGAAATAGAATTTGTACCCAATGCATCTGCTGAACCGTTTACCTCAATTACACGAGCAACTACGGTGTATTTACCTAAGTTAGCAGGATTCCATTTGGTATTAAAGGTCATTGTTTTAGTTGCACAAGCCGCGATATTTAGTCCAGTAAAATCCTCAACTACTTCAGTTCCACCGTCTACAGCGTAACCTAATTTCATTGAAGTGATAGCTTTTCCTCCCAAATTCTTTACATCAAAATTCAAAGAAAATGGTGCTCCACTAATCAACATATATTCGTCTAGTGCTAAACTTACTGCATCAGCATTATTGTCTGCTAAAGTGCCTGGTGCTATTGTGTAGTATACGTTATCCACTGAAGCAGGATCATTTCCAGACTTCATTTCATAGTTAGACATACCATTTCCGCTTGTTGCATCAATTTGATAACCAACGGTCAATTTGGTTGTTCCACTGCACTGTGCACTACCTGTAGAACAATACCAACGTTGATCTACCAGATAAATATTATTGGTTCCTTCTTCAAGTACTACGCTAAAATAAACCCAACCACTTTGAATGTTGGCTTCAGTAGCTGATGTAAACTGAATAAAGTGCTGACGTTTTCCGTTAGTGCCGAAAGTTTTAGTCAAAATATAATCGCTCGCAGTTTTTATTTCAGCTCCCCATACAACCACTGATTTATCAGGAATTGAAGCTGATGGCAAACTTGAAGGCGTAGCACTTGGAGCTGCTGCAGTAGATGCAACATCAAATGTTATAATACCCGTGCTAGAAACCTTATATTGAGTAACTGCTTCACCATTAAAATAAAACGTGAACGGAATCGTCTGATTTCCAGTCCATGCGTTTGTTTGTGGTCCAGTCAAAAGGGTTGTCCAACCTGTAGCTCCACCCCCAGCCGGTGGGTACTCAGGATCTACATTCAATCCGCCTGGATTGCCAGTACCAGTGCAGGGAACCATATGATAACCTGTAACCTGGGCGTTTAGCGACAATAAACCAAATGCCGCTACAAAACTTAGTATTATTTTTTTCATATCTCAGTAACTGCCTCAAATGTAGGAGAATTAAATAATAACTCCAACTCATTAAAGATTTCTTCTATTTCAAGAACATCCATGCTAGAAACTAAACGCATTCGAAATTCTTTAAAATGGGGAATGCCTTTGAAATAATTCGCATAATGCCTTCGCATCTCAACCATCCCCACAATAGGCCCTTTCCATTCCAACGACTTGATAAAATGTGTTTTACAGGCTTCTAGTCGTTCCATCAACGTGGGTCCAGCCAAGGCCTGTCCTGTTTTCACAAAATGTTTAATTTCTCTGAATACCCAAGGATTACCAATACTTGCTCTTCCAATCATTACGCCATCAACGCCGTATCTATTTTTAAATTCCCACGCCTTTTCTGGGGTATCTATGTCGCCATTTCCAAAAATGGGAATGTGCATTCTTGGATTGTTTTTCACTTCACCTATTAAAGTCCAATCTGCATTGCCCTTATATAGTTGAACACGAGTTCTACCATGAATACTGAGTGCCTTGATTCCTACATCTTGCAAACGCTCTGCAACATCCACTATATTTTTAGTTTGATCATCCCAACCCAATCTTGTTTTAACTGTTACTGGAAGGTGCGTCGCCTCAACAATTGCCTTTGTCATGGCAACCATTTTCTTTGGGTTGGTCAATATGGCAGCTCCGCCTCCTTTGCAAACTACTTTTTTTACAGGACAACCATAGTTTATGTCAATTAAATCAGGATTTACCCTCGATGCAATTTTGGTAGCTTCTACCATTGAATCTATCTCGCCACCAAAAATTTGAATACCTACTGGGCGCTCATATTCAAAAATATCCAATTTTTGTGTGCTCTTTGCCGCGTCTCTGATTAAACCCTCAGAACTGATAAACTCAGTGTACATAAGGTCTGCGCCGTGTTGTTTACAAACATAACGGAAAGGCGGATCGCTCACGTCTTCCATCGGAGCTAACAACAAGGGAAATTCCCCCAACGAGATATCACCAATTTTTACCACTTTTGCAGTGCAATTTAAACAGCGAATTTACAACAGATGAACGCCATTTCACACAATGATTCTCAAAAGCCCCTCATGAACCTCTGGGGGCTTGCACTTTTACTCATCCTGATTTTAGCGTTCCAATTGGTGGGATATTTCATCTCATTATACGCACTATCAGCCGCATTTAGTATTGATATTGAAGAAGTTAAGTACTTAATGAACGCCCCCGATGGCTCAGCATTGGGCATAAATATTGGTCGTTTTTCAAACCTCATCCAATTTGTGATTTATATGGGCATTCCTGCGCTGATTTTCACCGGTGCCAACAGAGTGGGATTTTCTTTTTTCGGGGGATATTCTAAGCGTTTGCAATTTCCCAAAATACTGTGGTCTATGCTGCTTGCACTTTCAGCACTTCCGGTAGTAGCCGTTTTGACCAAACTAAGTCACCAAATACCTTTACCAGATTCCATAAAAAACATGGCCGACAGTTTAACTTCAAGCAGAGAAATGCTCTTTGAAAACATGCTTGAAATGCAACGTTGGGATGAACTTCTATTTTGCATTTTTCTAGCAGCTTTTTTACCAGCACTTTTGGAAGAATATCTGTTTAGAGGAATTGTTTTAAACATTGCATTAAGTCAATACGCAAAACCAGTTACAGCTATCATCTTCCAAGCTATTTTCTTTTCATTGATGCACCTTTCTTTGTATGAATTTGCCGGGATTGCCCTCATTGGAGCCCTTTTCGGATTCATTACCTATCGGAACCAATCTGTTTGGTATAGTTCCATCGCACATTTCATTTTTAATGCTACTACCGTTTCCCTTTATTTTCTGATTCTTCGAGAATTTGAACACAGTGGAATTAAATACAATGTAGACCAACTGCTTGCAAGCGCAACCCTTGCCATTCCAGCTTCAATTTTATTGGGACTTTCAGTTTATAATCTTTCAAGAAAATCATGAGTAACTTCTGGACCAGAATCATGAGCGGCACCGGACTAATCGCCGCAACCATCACCTTATTTTATTTAGGAAGTTGGGGACTCCTTGTATTCTCCATTTTAGTTACATTAGGAGGAAACTATGAATGGTTTAAACTTCGAAAAATGCGTTTCAAATGGGGTTGGAAAGTCTCAGCATTGAATTCATTCATTACGCTATTATTGGTCCATTTAGGTGAATTCAATTGGGCAATCTATCCTTCGATTGGGGTATTGTTATATTCAATTTACTTAGCCAAAGACCATTACAGATCTGCAATAAGCCTTTTTGGAGCGCAGTTGTACCTCACCTTACCGCTTTCACTTTTTCTAACCCTGCCCTATTGTAACTTCAACTTTAGCTTGAACAATGCAGATGAAGTTTTTAACTTTTTGATTCCTACTACACTGATGGTGTTGGTATGGTCTTCTGATTCGTGGGCCTATGTTTCAGGTAAACTTTTTGGAAAAAACAAACTCGCTCCCAGCATTTCACCAGGAAAAACCTGGGAAGGTCTTATTGGTGGAACCCTTCTGACAGGTGCCACTGCATTCCTCATTCAAAAATACTTTTTGCACCCCCAAGGTGGATATGTAACTGATGGGTCTTGTCATCTATTTTCAGACCCATTAAAAGCCATAATTATAGGCATCTTGGTTTCTGTCTTTGGTACACTCGGAGACCTGTTCGAAAGCTCTCTAAAACGAAAAGCCCACGTGAAAGACAGTGGTAATGTCATCCCAGGTCATGGGGGTGTTTTAGATCGTTACGACGCATTTTTATTTGCAATCGTCGTTTTTACCATAGTTTACCGCTACTTATAATAGATTCTTGGCTGTTTTTTTGGTAAATTCGCAAGAATTTATGAGCCAGCATAACACCTCTTACCTACAGAATGCCGACCCCGCTGCAATTGAGTCCATGTACCAACAGTACCAAAGTGACAAAGAAAGCGTAGATTTTGGATGGCGAAAGTTTTTTGAAGGATTTGACCTTGGAGCCCAAAAATATGAGTCGGGCGAAGTAGTTAGTGAAGATGCTGTCAAAGAAATTCAAGTGTTAAACTTGATTCACGGTTATCGCCAGCGCGGACATTTATTCAGTCAAACCAATCCCATCCGTCAACGACGAAATTACACCCCTAATTTAGATTTAGAAAACTTCGGATTGGAACAATCTGACCTAGAAAAATCATTCAATGCTGGTATTGAAATTGGATTAGGACAAGCTAAACTGAAAGATATTATTGCTAAACTCCAGAAAACTTATTGCAGCAGCATAGGTTGCGAGTTCTCTTATATTCGTGACCCAAAACGCAGAGGATGGTTGCAAGAACGTTTTGAACAAACCCAAAATGTGCCCAATTTGACCACTGACGAGAAACGTCACTTCTTGAATAAAATCAATCAAGCAACCGTATTTGAAAATTTCCTACATAAGAAATACATCGGTCAAAAGCGTTTCTCTTTAGAAGGACTTGAGGCTTTGATCCCTGCACTTGACGCTGTTATTCAATACGGTTCTGGTTTGGGGGTTGACGAATTTGTCATTGGAATGGCTCATCGCGGTCGCTTAAATGTACTTGCCAATATTTTCAATAAAACATATTCTCAAATTTTTTCGGAATTTGAAGGAAAAGTATTCCAAGGCGGCGACTTCGACGATTTCGAAGGCGATGTAAAATACCATCTTGGTTACAGTGTTGACGTTGATACAGCCGCTGGAAAAAAAGTTCATTTGCGTTTGGCTGACAATCCTTCGCACCTAGAAGCTGTTAATCCCGTAGTAAAAGGTTTAGTTAGAGCTAAACTTGACAGCAAATACAATAACAACGTTGACAAGATTTGCCCCATTCTTATTCATGGTGACGCCGCTATTGCAGGACAAGGAATCATGTATGAAATCGTTCAAATGAGTGGCCTTGAAGGGTATTATGTAGGTGGAACAATGCATATTGTCACCAACAACCAAATTGGATTTACCACGAACTATCTAGATGCTAGAACATCTACTTATTGCACCGATGTTGCTAAAGTTACTTTGTGTCCAGTATTACACGTAAATGCCGATGACTTAGAAGCAGTTGTGCACGCCGTTAAATTAGCGATGGCTTACCGCAACGAATTCAATTCAGACGTTTTCATTGATTTATTGGGATATAGAAAATACGGACATAACGAAGGCGATGAACCCCGTTTCACTCAGCCCGAAATGTACAAACTGATTGATAAACACCCCAACCCTAGAGAAATCTACAAGCAACAATTGTTGCAAAGAGGTGAAATTGATGCAGAATTGGCCCGCGAAATGGAAACCCAGTTCCAAGCACTTCTTCAAGAGAAGTTCGAAGAAGCCAAAGGCGAATTCAAACCCACTCCATCCGCGGTTAAAAACACATGGGAAGGCTGGAAACATGCCGGTCCTAAAGAAATTCAAATCCCCGCAAACACCAAAGTATCCCTAGAAAAAATCAAAGCCATTGGCAATAAAATCACTCAAATACCAGAAAATAACCTACCCATAAAAAAGGTACAATCTCTTTTTGCTGACCGTAAAAAAATGATTGAAACAGGTACAATTGACTGGGCTATGGGCGAACTTTTGGCTTATGCAACTTTGCTAGAAGAAGGACATCCCGTTCGTTTAGTTGGTCAAGACGTAGAACGTGGAACTTTTTCGCACCGCCATGCTGTAGTTAAACAAGAAGTGGGTGAACAAGAATACATCCCCGTAAATAACATCAGCGAAAATCAAGCAAAATTCTCCATCTACAACTCATTGTTAAGTGAATATGCGGCACTTGGCTTTGAATACGGTTACAGTACCTCTACTCCTAATGGTTTGACCTTATGGGAAGCTCAATTTGGAGACTTCTCAAACGGTGCTCAAATCATGATTGACCAATTCATTGCATCTGCCGAAGCCAAATGGAGTAAGTTCTCCGGACTTACCATGTTGCTGCCCCACGGCTATGAAGGACAAGGACCTGAGCACAGCAGTGCTCGTCCCGAAAGATATTTACAACTTTGCGCAGGAACGAATATGCAAGTTTTGAATTGCACCACTCCGGCAAACTTGTTCCACGCATTGAGAAGACAGTTAAAACGTGAATTTACCATGCCGTTGATCATCATGACTCCAAAATCATTGTTGAGACACCCCAAATGCGTAAGCGAATTAACTGATTTAAGTGAAGGGCAATTCCAAGAGCTCATTGACGATGCAAACGTGGGTAAAAAAGTTCGGAAAGTGTTGTTCTGCTCTGGTAAAATCTACTATGATCTTCTCGCAGAAAAAGAATCTAAAAACCATCAAGACGTAGCCATTGTGCGCATTGAACAATTGTATCCTCTACCAGAATGGCAATTAGAAGGTATTTTTAATAAATACAAAGATGCTGAATTCCTTTGGGTACAAGAAGAACCTAAAAACCAAGGCGCGTGGTTGCATTTGCACCGTTACGACTTCCCTGTTAGCCTAAAATATGTGGGTAGAAAAAGCAGCGCAAGTCCATCAACCGGCTTCAAAAAAGTACACGATGCCGAACAAGCCGACATCGTGTCAAAAGCATTCAGTTAAAAAATTATAAGCGTTCAAACAACGCTACATTCTCAACATGGTGGGTATGCGGAAACATATCCACCGGTTGAATCTTTACCAATTTGTATTTTTCTGACAACAATTTTGCATCTCGAGCCTGTGTTGCTGGGTTGCAGCTAACATACACAATTCTTTGAGGCTCAGATTCCAAAATTCGATTCACAACGTCAGGATGCATTCCTTCCCTTGGAGGGTCTGTGATGATGACATCGGGTTTTCCATGGTGAGAAATAAAATCTGAGGTCAAAATATCTTTCATGTCCCCCGCAAAAAACTCGCAATTCTCTACTGAGTTCCACTGTGAATTTACTTTTGCATCCTCAATTGCTGCATCGACGTATTCAATACCCACCACTTTCTTTGCCTTATCTGATACATAAATTGCAATACTGCCGGTTCCAGTATACAAATCATATACTAGCTCAGATCCTGTTAAATTCGCAAAATCCCTAGTAATATCATACAAAACCTTGGCTTGAGTGCTATTGGTTTGAAAGAAACTCAATGGCTGTATTTTGTATTTTTTATCGCCCAAAGTTTCAGTCAAATAGGCATCGCCTGCAAAATAATCAACCTCTGTACCTTGCAAGGAATCATTCATTTTGGTATTCACCACATAAACCAATGAAACCACTTTATTTTCTCCCAGCTGAGAATCCATAAAGGTAGACTTCAAATGGTTCATTACAGCTGAAATAGCTTCTTCGTCTCTGTAATAAAACGAAACCAACACCATCCATTCGTTCTTGCTGTTGCACCTAAACATGGCGGTGCGCATCAAACCTTCGTGCAGTTGGATATCGTGAAATGAATACCCTTTTGAAACACAAAAATCTTTCAGAGACCTTTGGATTTGATTAACAAAATCGGGCATCAAATGACATTTTTCAATATCCAATATCTTGCTGAACTGCCCCGGAATATGAAATCCCAATGCGGGTGGTTTCTCTGAGGGATTCTCTTTATCAAAGTTCGGTACCCAAGACTTTTCACTAAAAGTCAACTCTAACTTGTTTCTATAGCTCGTCGTGTGCTCGCAACCGGCAATGGGCATCACTTCAAATTCCTCTATTCCGCCCAATCGCTGCATAGAGTCAATGACTTGCTGCTGTTTAAACGCTAATTGATCAGCATATGAGAGGTGTTGCCATTTACAGCCGCCACAGAGGGTGAAATATTCACAAAACGGTTCAATTCTAGAAGTTGATTTTTCATGAAAACGAACAATTTGTCCTTCCATGAACTTCTTTTTCTTCTGCACTACACGCACGTCAACCACATCACCTGGGGCCGCATACTTTACAAAAACTACCTGATTGTCAACCCTACCAATGCTATGACCTTCTGCACCTGCCGAGGTAATTTCCAACTTCTCTATGAACTTGGCTAATTTCTGTCTTCTTGCCACTGATTTTAGGATTTCTTCTCTCTAGCCAATCCCAAAAGTTGCAAAAAGTCTGCCGGTGGCAAAAATCCTGGCTGAACATATCTTGCCTCATCTTTACCAACATTGGGCCAAAATATGGTTGCGGGAAACCCAGTAACTTGGCCGTTACCTAAATACTGCAACAATTCAGGAGCTTGCATCTTCTTATTTGCAAATACGAAATCTTTTGCAATTTCAGGATTGAATTTCACGCACACAAAATAGGTGTTCAATTCTTTGATTACCCCTGGATCTGTGTACGTTTTTTTATCCATCACCTTGCACCAACCGCACCAATCAGTATAGGCATCAACCAAAAGAATCTTTCCTTCCTTCACTGACTTTGCATAACCTTCTTCAAAACCATACCATTTCAATTCGGTACTTACGGGTTCATCAATGGTGTTTGTTGTTTCGAGGGATGTATTCATCGCTACTGCCTCTGTAGAAGTTTGCTCTACAGTCACTGTTGAATCTTCATTCGTTTGCTTGCTGCTCGAATTTGAACAAGCCAAAATTGCAACCGCTAATACCACAACGCCTGCAATGAAACTATACTTTTTCATAATTACTTTATAACTACAAATTACGTGCCTTTATTTTAGTCTTGAAACTGATATCTAACGCACTCACACTGTGTGTCAATGCACCCACACTGATGAATTGCACTCCAGTTAGGGCATATTCTCTGATTGAATCTCTCGTAATTCCGCCAGATGCTTCGGTTTCGGCTCTTTTATCAACCAATTTTACAGCTTCCCTGCACAGCTCAATGCTGAAATTATCAAACATAATTCTATCCACTTTATTGACTAAGGCCTCATTTACCTCGTCTAAATTTCGGGTTTCAACCTCAATTTTTAAACCTAGATTCTGTTCTAACAAAAATTTACGGGTCTTCTCTACTGCAGCAGTAATTCCACCTGCCGAATCTACGTGGTTATCTTTCAACATAACCATATCGTATAGACCAATCCTGTGATTTTGTGCTCCCCCTAAGGAAACTGCCCATTTTTCTAACATCCGTAAACCAGGTGTGGTTTTTCGGGTATCGAGCAGAGTGACTCCCGTGTCTTTAACAAAATCTACCAAGTGTCGAGTTTGAGTTGCAACCCCAGATAATCTTTGAAGTACATTGAGCATCAACCTTTCAGCTTTTAACAAAGAACGTACATTGCCCTCGGCTTTTGCCAAAATGGTTCCTTTCTCTAAAAATTCACCATCTTTTACAAGCAATTTAAAATGAATATCCGAATCTACCTTTTTCAAAAAAACTTCCGCCCATTCGAGACCGGCAATTACACCATTCTCTTTTAATATGAGCTGAGAAGTACCTATTGCATCAGCGTCAATGCTTCCTAAGGATGAATAATCACCCGGACCTACATCCTCAGAAAGCCATAAATCCATCGCATTGGTGAATTCGGCTGAGTGAAAATCCAATTTTAACATCGAAATATTATGGCTTCACTAAATTAACCGCGGCAGTTGAACCATCTTTAGAACGAATCAACAGCAAATAATTTCCGGCCGACCAATTCTTTCCATCAATCGAAATATTTGAAGCTGTTGTATTGCTTTGATAAACAGTGCGCTCAAAATAGTCAATTACATATATATCCACATTTTTACCTTTGAAACCTTTCAAATCAACTTGAAATTGATCAACCACAGGATTTGGATAAACGTTAATAATTACCTCTGGGGTTAATACTTTAGATTGTTTTGCAGGCTGACATAAATCACCAGTAGGCACGTGTGTCATATCTGAAAACTTCACATAACATGCCCATTCAGGATAATCGACAAACGGGTTTCTATTTCCTTGAACCGAAGCCTGAGCAATATACTCTTGACGGGCAATCTCCCATTTTGTTGGTGGGAATTGTTGGTTCCAGCGCTTTAAAACGAATTCATCTTGCAATTCATAAATGAATTGATTGCTGGTTGGCAAAGTGAAAGGGGTTGCTGAACTATGATATGCCACACACTGATATAAATTCGCCCGGGCAGCTGAACCTTTGGCAAAGTCGCGTGGTTCGTAAGCGAAATTACCCGAACTGTCTTTACCGTATTTTCCAGCAACAAAAGTAGAAGTTACATCTTTTAAATTGTTCAAAGGATAATTTGACCTTACTGCGTTTGCTTCAGTTTGATGAACCGTTCTCAGCATATGAAGGTCGCTGTAGTGCGGACCATCTTGGTTTGAAGTTCCCATATAACTAAAAGGGTAACAGTGTTCTCTTGACATCACAGCGTGTGAGAATGGAGGAGTATATACGTAATTGTATCCTGTGTAAAAACAATCTACCACTCTTTTACCATTGGTAGTATCGCGAGCTTCGAAATTATCAACTACAGTTGATGAATAATTACTGTAATATACTTGCCTGTGATTCTTCAAAAGGGTTTGCAAATCTGATAAGAAGGTAGAAGCTTTAGGATCTATACCATCGTAATAATTCGCAATCTGCAATCCAGGAGTCGTAACTTTTGAAGAAACTGCTTTACTTTGGTTATAATTTGTGAAAGAGCCATAGCCATTATAACCATAAATAGTAACCATGTATTCAGTGTTGGCCACAATATTATCAATATCAATATTCGCAATTTGATTGTTGTTTGAAACAATGCGAGAGTTACCCAAATAAGATCCCACATCATAGAATTGCCCATCTTCTGGAGTACTAGAAGGGGTTCCTTCTTTAGTAACCATAACCAAATATTGTTCTGCATCACTCTTGTTGAAAGAAGCTGCAATTCTGAATGCTTTAGTATCTACTGATAGGTTCGAAACCCCATTTAATGGTTCTGTAGAAGTCTTACCTTTAATGGTTTGTACTGTTAAATCAAAAGTATCAATATCTGGATCGTTTGAAGCAATATGCAAAGTAGCTTCATGTGTACCATTACTTGTTGCTATTAAATGCACCAATAATGTGGTAGACTCAAGTGGTTTGATTGTGATTGGCGCTGAACTCTGTAACTCAAAACTAGAAGCTTGAGTTCCTGAAAGTCTTAAATCAGAAATCACCAAATCTTCCATTTTACTGTTATTTGCAACATTTAAACTAATCAAAGTATCGTTTCCGGTTTGTACCTTTCCACCATCTATCTGCAATTGATTGCTGTAAGAAACCTTGATTTCAGGTGTGATTCCTGCAGGAGCAGGAAATACTTCAAAATTATCTATGGCTAAGTTGTAATTTGAGGCTTTAGTCTTGTAAAATATTCTAAAGTATCTTGCTTTTGAACTAACACGAACCATATGTTTGGTAGCATTATTTTCAACATTGTCGATATACTCTTTCACGTTAGTCCAATTCGTACCATCAATACTCTCATCACAAGTGAGAGTGCCTTTCCATCCAGGGTATGTTGGTGGATTGTTTGTTCCAGCTAAGTAAAAAGTAATGGTATCGGCTTTGCCTGACCAATGAGCCATCACATATTCTCCATTATAATCTAATCTGCAAGCATTGGGAGTACTGTATACCAAATTTGAACTTGTATATACGGTTTTCCCACCAGCCGGACCTAAATCAGCTGAAAATCCAGTAGGAGTAGTAGCGGCATCAAAATCCCATTTCATGGGTAATGTGCCTTGTGCATTCACATTCAGAGCGAAATACCCTAAGAAAGCGATGATTATATTTTTTTTCATATTTTTTTAATTAAAACGATACCCTGATACCTGTGGTGTATCTTAAACCTTGAGAAACGAATACCTCCAAATTACGGGGATTGAAGACATTTCGTGCTGCCGATGGATCAGCAATATCAGCCGCTGTACTTCTATGTTGTGCATCACTGATATAAAGGTTGTTGGTCATATTGGAAATGTTAAAGTACAAGCGAACTTTAACGCTGTTTTTCAAATCGAACGCATAACCGCCGTTAAAATTCATATACCAATAATTGGGAATCTTAAACGACTCTTTTCCAGCCATATCACCTCGCAACGCTATGGGTTCAAAATCTGCAAAGTGCTTTCCGAAATATACATACTGGAGCGAAAAGAACGCACCTTTTAAATAGGTAGGTTCCCATCTTATCAAACCAGCAACCTGATTTTGTGCCGCATCACCAACGTGAACTCCTGTTGCGTCAAAGTTAAATTGACCTATTGAATCTCCTGCATCATTTCTAACTGTTGCATTGCTTCCCGATCTCCAAATCCAATCACCTGCCGCCAACGAAAACTCCAAAGTAATCCCATCGCCTGCTTTGATAGCTGCCTGTAATTCAGCACCCATGTGACGAGCTTTCAATCCATTGATGTTGTATGTCAATGGATTATCATCAGCATCTCTAAAGGTGGGTTGAAAATCAACCGGGCGATTTTCCCAAAGCGTGTAATAAGCATTTAGGTTCAAAGCAATACGCTTGTTTTTGTATCCAGCTCCACCTTCTAAGGCATAAACTAATTCATTTTTAGCGTCTTGAATTTGAGTGTTGCGGTTGTCAAACACGTTATTAAAGCGAGTGGGGCGATTTAAATAACCTAGGTTCACAAACGTGTTGAATTTTCGGGTAAAATTGTAGTTTGCACCTGTCTTTAAGGTATAACCTGAGAAGTTCACCCAAGGTGTTTTTTGAGCATTTCCGGAAGAATCTTTTTTAAAGTAATCAACCCTCTGATAAGCAGTTTGACTTCCGCTCACATTGAAAAACGCTGACAATTGATTCTTCGTGTATTCAGCCTCCAAATAGGCACCTGCCCATCGAACTAATCCATCGTTGTGATAATTGAAAATATCGCCTTTTTTATAAAGATGATTCTTGTCGTAATTAGGGTTCAGCTCATTGGCATCAGGTATAAAATAGTCTCCGCCAATTAAGTCATAAACCTCTCTGTAATGTTCAGCTCTGTATGTTCTCAAATCAATCCCTCCAGTCAAGTTGGTACGTTTGGTAATCTTGTACTGAGTGGTGTTCAATAACCCATACCAACGGTGATTGTTCACCCCTCTCAATAAAATACCTGATGATTTTCTCAAATCGTTTGAGTATTTAGGGTCATAAGCAGATGTAAATCCAAGATCTATGTTCTGTTCGTAAACCGATTGAAAATTATAATTTCCATAAGGGTTTGGGGCTTGTTTGATTCGTTCACCAGCCGTTCCGCCTCCGTTGCCTTGTGACATGTAAACTATAGTATTTGAGAACCATTTGGAGTTGGGTTTATAATCATACTTTAGATACACTTGGGGTTTATGAAACTGATTAACCCGTTCATTCACTCTAAATTGGTTTCCAGAATATTCCAATTGACCGTTGTTTTGATTCAAAGTCACACCGGTATCTAAATATCCCCAATGTTGATTGTACTTTCTGCCTTGGTTGATGGGCATACCCCCAACCACTGTATCCATTCCCAATTGCCTAGCCAATCCATCATCATATAGGCTCAATCTCGCTTTGAAGGAACGCTGACCATGCGACTGTGGAGCACCTATAGCCGTAAAAGAAAGTGAATGTTTTTTACCCCATTCTTTTTCTACCTTAATGAAATAAGCATACATATCATCAAATAGGCCATCTACGTATCCAGTTGAAGATCGTTTAGTCAATGAAGCAACAATTCCCCAATCACCTTTTAATCTGCCGCTGCTGTAGTCTAAACTGAATTTTTGATATTTTGAATCTCCTACTTCAACATTCGCAGCAATAGATGAATTTCGGGTTATACCTTTGGTAATGATGTTCATGGTACCTCCCACTGCGGGATTTGCAATTCTGCTGCTTCCCAATCCACGTTGAACCTGAGTAAGCGCAGTTACACCGCTAAGACCAAACCAATTGCTCCAATAAACCCAACCGTTTTCCATGTCATTTACAGGAATACCGTCTATCATCACTGCGATATTTCTTTGGCTAAATCCGCGAATAGTAATACGAGCATCTCCAGATCCACCGCCTTGTTGTGTTGCGTAAACACCAGGAGTATTATTCAACAACATAGGCATATCGGCACTTCCCAATCGCTCACTGATTTCCTTACCACTTAAATTGCTGTAGGCTATTGGAGTTTTGCGATCTTTGGCTACAGAAGCCACGATTTGAACAGCTTGAATGCTAGCACTTAAATTCTCCAGAGCAAAATTTACATCTGTGATTAAATTTCTGTCAGCTTGGATATAAATGGTATCAGGATTGTAACCTTCTAACGAAGCAACAATTTGATACTCACCCATGGGTAAACTCAAAGTGTAAGTTCCATTTTTTGAAACTTGCGCACTGACTGACTTTGCTTTCACAACAGCCCCTTCCAGAAGTTCGCCAGATAATTCGTCTACAACACGGCCTTTAATAACCGATTGGGCATCAATGTTTGAAAAAACAATAAATCCAAAGGAAACCAGAAGAAGCCTTTTGAAAAGCATTAAGGATTAATTTTTAATGAATCTTTCTTGAGTGATTTGACCATTTTTCAACGTCAAATTCAACAAGTACATGCCAGAAATCAAATTCTTGGTATCGATGGCTCCTTTGAAAGTTCCTTCAGTAATTAATTGTCCAAAAGAATTTAAAACTGCAAAGTGCTCAACTTCAAACGTTGTTTCAAGGTAAATCTGACCGTCAACAGGATTAGGATATACTTTCACCGTTGGAACGATGGAAATTTTTTCAGCGCTGAGTGTTTTACAACCCGACTCGTGAACTCCCAGAGAATCAAACATATCGCGTGGATGCATATCCCACTCAGCGGAAGGATCAAAATATTGTGGATTCCAAGCTTGCGGAGCCATCGCGGTCAACCCCCTCTTAATTGGAGCTAAGGTGTCACAACCTGTTAAAACTTGGTATTTTCTAATCAACGTTCTGTTAGCAGTATACCAAGTTCCAAGACCAGTGCTGTAGGGGAATGAATCGCTCCAACCAACTGCAGCCGGTCTTTCGCCAATTTTACCCATGATATCAACCAACAACCAAGTGCTATATTGTTCGTTGTATTTGTCTAAAGACATTGCGTCATCACCATTGAAAGACATAGAATAAGAAGTGTTGTAATCTTTGCTCAAAAACAAGTCAGCTTTTAAACGCAAAGACTCTACTACGGGAGTATCTTGACCTGTTTGAGTGGTGTCTCTTCTGTCAAGTACCAATACAAATGCATCATGGGGTTGGATGGTTCCAGACAAAACATCGCTATATTGTTTGTCCCAAGTTGCAGAACCATTCTGCCAACGAGTTAAACGGTATTGTGATAAATCGATGGCCTGATTGGTTGGATTGTAAATCTCAATAGCTTTATTGTTTCTTGATCCCTCAATGTACTCGCTCATGAACAGCTCTTGACAAGGAAAAACTCCTTGAGCTTTTAAAGCTCCATTGAAAATTTGAAATGCAGAAATTGCCGAAAACAAGATTAATTTTCTCATAATTATTTACAAATTTCCCAAAAAATATCCGCACCTCAAACAAAATGAACTTATTTTACAGCAGGTTAACAAAATTTAACCCCATGCTCAAACGAAATATTCCATTTTTAACCGTTTTTATTTTCTTTTTCTGGGGATGTTCGGTCGTTAAATTTTCTCCAAAATCATCTGAATATTTGCCAGTAAAGCAAAATACGGTTGCCGATTCATCTACGGTTTTATGGCTCTCAAAATACAAAGATTCTGTAGAACAGATAATGAATGTATTGGTTGCAAAAACAAGTTCAGATCTACTCAACATCAGATATAAGGGTAAAATTGATAAAGACCGTTCAGCAGAAGCCAATTTAGCCAGAGTTTGTGCAGATTTCATGCATCAAGCAGCTCAAAATTGGGCATCAAATCAAAATTTGACCAAAGTAGATTTCACCATTTCTAATTATGGTGGATTCCGAGTTTCTCTATTTACTGGTAACATTACCCTTGGTCAATTGTATGAACTTTCACCTTTTGACAATGAAATTGTTATAGTTCAATTGAACGGCTTACAAATGGATACCCTAATGAATCAAATCGCGGAAAAAGGGGGATGTCCAATATCGAATGCCCAAATTACACTTAGCAATGATCAGTGGTTAAAAGCCTCCATTAATGGTAATCCTTACGATAGCCGAAAAAACTATTGGGTAGCAACCAATGATTTCATGCAACAAGGTGGCGACGGATTTACCGCGCTTAAATATCCTCAGAAAAAAATTCAAACAGGAATCTTAGTACGAGAAGCTCTTATCAGTGGATTCTCACTAGAGTTTAAAGAAACAGGTGACATCAACCCAAGAAAAGAAGACCGTTTCATTTTCACTGAAAACCAATAACTATGAATAGGAAAAAATTCATTCAGCTTTCATCTACATTGGTTGCGGGAAGCATACTCAATGCTCATGATTTGACGGCTACAGGTTTATTTGGAAAACAAGAGTTGGTGATTTTACATACTAATGATTTTCACAGCCGATTTGAACCTTTCCCGAGTTCTCACAAACTCTGGGGTGATAAAGGAGGAATTTCTCGATTGAAAACCTTAATTGACCAATACAGAAGCCAATATAAACACATTCTTCTCCTTGACAGCGGTGACGTTTGGCAAGGAACGCCGTATTTTAATGTATTCAAAGGACATCCTGAACTGGAATGGATGAAGAATGTCAATTACCAAGCCACTACCATCGGTAATCACGACTTTGACTTGGGCATTGACCACCTCTGCGAACTGCGAAAAAAATACCAAACACCCACCGTTTTGTGCAATTACCAAATCAATCACCCAGGTTTTAAAGAGATCATTCAACCTTATAAGATCATTGAAACAGGTAAATTTAAAGTGGGTATTACGGGAGTAGCTATTGATTTTGAAGATTTACTCCCTCAAAAATCATACGAAGGAATTATTTATCAAGATCCAGTTGAGCCGCTCCAAATGATTGTGAATGAATTAAGAAACAAACACAAATGTGATTTGGTCATTGTACTTTCTCATTTAGGATATCACTATGAATCCGATAAAATAGATGACCTCAAATTAGCCCAAAAAACCGAGGGAATTGACGCCATTTTGGGCGGACACACTCACACATTTTTGGAGGAGCCCATTATAATTAAGAATAAAATAGGTAAAAATACCGTCGTAAATCAAGCAGGCTGGGCAGGCTTGCGTTTGGGCAAACTCCATTTTCAGATATAATTATTAAATGAATAATCAGCAAATTACAGATACCGAAGATCCCGAAGCCCTTTTTGAGCATTTTGCATTTACTGTAGATCCAGGCCAAGAGCCTATGAGAATTGACCGTTGGTTGATGCATCGAATTGCGCATGCATCGCGAACCAAAATTCAAGCCGCCATTGATGCAGGAAGCGTTTTGGTCAATGAAAAATCAACCAAAAGTAACTATAAGGTAAAACCCAAAGATCATATTCGAATTTTACTTCCCGAAGAACCGAGAGACACCGAAGTTTACCCCGAAAACATACCTCTTAATGTGGTTTACGAAGATGACGATATTGCCATAATCAACAAACCCGCCGGAATGGTGGTTCATCCTGGTGCGGGAAATCCCTCAGGCACTTTGGTCAATGCATTGGTTTATTATTTCGGACAATTACCCGTAAAAGCCGAAAACCACCGCCCAGGCTTGGTGCATAGAATTGATAAAGATACTTCTGGATTGTTGGTCATTGGCAAGAATGAATTTGCATTGAGCTTTTTAGGAAAACAATTTTTTGATCACAGCATTCATCGGAAATATTGGGCTTTAGTTTGGGGAGATTTAGAAAAAGATGCAGGCACCATAAAAGGCTATCTTGCACGTGACCCAAAAGACCGCAGAAAATCTAAACACTATGACAACCCAGAAGACGGCAAAATTGCCATTACCCATTATAAAGTAATTCAGCGATACCATTATTTAACATTGGTAGAATGCACATTAGAAACGGGCAGAACCCATCAAATAAGGGCTCATTTTTCATCAATTGGGCATCCCCTATTCAGCGACGAAATGTATGGCGGTTCTACTGTCATAAAAGGAGCAGGCATTCCGAAATTCAATAGATTCATTTCCCAGCAGATGCAATTAATGCCAAGGCAAGCCCTGCATGCAAAAGAATTGGGTTTTATTCATCCAACCACCAAAGCAGAATTATTCTTGGAAAGCGAATTAGCCTCAGACTTTCAGAATCTCTTAACAGAATTATCAAATTTCTTTAATTGAGGTTTATAACTTTACCCTGACCAAAGAAAGAGAATATATTTCCAATGAAAAAAGGGGCTTTGAGGCCCCTTTTTTTATATGCTGCCTGATTTAAAACCAGACAGAGAATGGAAAATACGAGTAATAAAACTGCTATTACTCGTATTTTAGTTCAATCTTATTGCTTCTAGGTAATGCTTGGCAAGTTAAAACAAATCCTTGTTCTATTTCCTTGTCTGACAATCCTTCTCTTTCCAACATATGCAAACTACCCAATTTAACCTTGGCTCTGCAAGTAGTACATACACCTACTGTACAGCTGTATGGAGGGTCAATACCCTGCTTCATTGCTGCATTCAAAATGGTTGTATCTTTATCACAAGTGATGGTATGCGTTTTCCCGTAAACTTCTATTGTTACCTCAGCTTTTCCAGTGAAGGTGGAATCAGCCGCAGTTTCTTCTACTTGTTCTGTTTTGGACGTTGGAGCTGAGAAATACTCTATATTGATTTTATCTGAAGGCACTGAAATTCCTAACAAGCCAGACTTAATGACTTCCATCATAGGACCTGGTCCGCAGATAAAATAGTGGTATTGATCAAATGAACCTCCTATCTTGCTTTTGACAATATTTTGAACCTTGTCTTGTGTCATTTGTCCCTTCAATCCAAACCAAGTCAATGGCGCTTTATCATAACTCAATAACACTTGGAAACGACCGCTAAACTGTGCTTCCATTTCCTTTAACAACGGTTTAAAAATCACTGATTCTGGATCGCGATTAGCATATACCAAACTCACCTTGCTTTTGGGTTCGTCATTCAAGATGGCCTTTGCAATACCCAGAACCGGGGTAATTCCGCTACCGCCAGCAAACAAAACAAAATTGCGCGAAGCATCAGCAGATGGAACTACAGTAAATTTACCCATGGGAGGCATTACGTTCATCACGTCGCCTACTTTTACTGCAGAGTTAAAATAATTACTCATTTTACCGCCGTCTACTCGCTTAACGGTCACTGCTGGCATTGCATCAACACCAGAATAAGTGCACAAAGAATAACTTCTGCGTACCTTTTCACCGTTAACCTCAGCTTCAAACGTTAAATATTGACCTGCTGTATATGAAAAGGTTTCTTTCAATTCAGCAGGTACATCAAAATGAAAAGTAGTTGCATCTGAAGTTTCAGCAACAACTTTCGCAACTTTTAATTGATAAAATCCTTCGCTCATTATTTTACAAAATTACTGTCTTTAAAGTATGTTTTTATGTACAACAACTAACATGTGCATTAGTTTTACAAATACCAGCCTGAAAAATCAACAAATTGCATCATCAATGATTGACGCTTTTTTTACCCCTATAACCGAAGAAACATATCAACCATTTAAAGGCAAAAAAGCCCTACTCGGAGGGAATGTACAGGCTCATTACCTTACATTTCCCAAGTTGCAAAAAGCCAAAATCGCCCTCATTGGTTTAGGCGAAAGAGCAAACGCTGTTCGGAAACAATTATACTCACTCGCCTGGCGTTTTGAAAAACTTCCCATTGTTGACTTAGGCAATATTGTTCAAACATCAGACAAAAAACAGCAAGAATTTGCCATTTCCGAGGCCATTGGTGAATTGATTTCCCTAAATATTACCGTAATCATTCTGGGCGAAACACAGCCTCAACTTTACGCACACTTCAATGCCTACAGAAACTCAGACGAGTCAATTGAACTGGTGCACGTCAGTTCTACTTTAAACTTTGATAAAGACTCTGACTTGAACCGTATAGTTTCAACCAATCAAAACAAGCATCTATTTAATATTGACTTTCTGGGTACACAATCATATTTAATCACCCAAGAAACATCCAATACCTTAGAGAAATTATACTTCGAAAACTACCGTTTGGGAATGCTCCGTAATCAAATGGAAGAAACTGAACCCGTACTCAGGAGTTCGCATTTGATGTCCTTTGACCTAAATTCAATCAGATATTCTGACGCGCCGGGAGTTGAGCTTCCTAATCCCAACGGATTCTACGCCGAAGAGGCTTGCCAAATTGCGCGTTATGCCGGACTTTCAAACAAATTATCTTCAGCACAATTTTACGGTTTTGGTCAAACTTCCTGCCCCATAACTGACAATCTTGCGGCTCAATTAATCTGGTATTTTTTAGACGGATATATCACTCGTTATAATGACCACCCCGATAAAGAAGATGCTGATTACCTCATTTACAGAAATAAGTTAGAAAGTACGGGACACGAAATCAACTTCTACAAAAGCCGCAAGAGCAACCGCTGGTGGATGGAAATCCCCCATCCTTATGATAATCAAACCTTCTTTATTGGTTGTTCATACAAAGATTATCAATTGGTTTGTGATGGTGAGATGCCCGATCGTTGGTGGAGAGCTTATCAGAGACTCATTTGACCTAAGTCAAAAATAAAACTCTTGTCAATACTTCAGAGTACCTTGAGCAAAATCATAGCAACCAAAAACTCCCAAAGAACCTTCTGAAAAATTTGACATAAAAAGCGTAGGCTCCGAAAACGGACCCGCATCATATTGTAATTGACTTAAGTAGTAATCACGGTAAGCCTTATCCATGGTATATATCGCACCTTCAAATTGTTGTAAAGTAAATGGAGGTTCATTTCCCCATCCCGCGTAAAAGCTACTTCGAGTCAGCATTTTTACCGTAAAATCACTGTTTCCCTGTTTCATCATCTCTTGAAAATACATCTCCACGGGAAAGTAATTCTTTGCCGAATCTAAAAAACTCCCTTCCAACTGAGGAGATACATAAAAACGGTCATCGAGGCCTTTGTATTCAAACTCCATGGTGTAGGGAATGGTGGTGTATTCCCAACCCATGCCTCCTTGGTCTTCCGGCTCGCGCATTTCAAAATACGATATTCTTGCCTTAGTAAAATCTGCCCTAGGTGGCACTGTAGATTGTGCCTTGAATACCTTTCCGTCAGGCAACTTTACAGAAAGTTCGTAACTGTTCTTTGATGTTAAATTGATCTTCCCAAAGTTTAATTGGTATGTTCCGGGCCCTGTAGAGAAAAATGTATCTGATACCTTGCTTGATAAATCTGTCATCACAATGGTACAACCATTGACAGTTTCTGCAGTGTCATCCCATTTACGTTTACCATAGTACGGCTTGGTATAAGTAACTTGTACTTCGGCGTATGGCATTTGAGGTGTCATTAAACACATAATGACTGGTTTACGCTCAAATTTGGGCGGATCGACCTCAGCATCTCTTTCGCAAGAAGTTAACAAACCGATAAAAACCCATAAAAATACGACAGCTCTTAAAGTCTTCATAATGTTGATTATCTAAATTTAAAGGACCACGAAAGTGAAGGAATGATGGGAAATAAAGTTACTTTTTTCAAGCCCCAATATTCTTCTCCCGTTTGCCAATTGTAGCTAGTACTGCCGTAATAGAAAAACGGATTAAAACGATTGTATGCATTGTAGAAACTCAACTCCCAAGTTTCACGTCCACGGCGTTTCTCACGATGGAATTGCATCCCAACGTCTAAGCGGTGATATGCCTCCATTCGAAATGAATTTCGAGAACCGTAATCCGTAAGCCAATTGCCTTGATTTTGAAATTGTGGACTCCAAATAATGGGAAACTTACTCATGCTGTGCCCGTTACCCGGAATCAAACCTTGTGGGGCGGTGATAGCGTTTCCTGTTCCATAGACCCAGGTCGCAGAAAATGTTAATCGCTTGGATGCTTTATAAATTCCAACAATCGATATATCGTGTCGGCGATCGTATTTTGCCCAAAATACCTTGCCTTGATTCAATTCCGGGAATTTTAGTTGAGTCCAACTTAAGGTATACCCAACCCAACCCGACAATTTTCCAATTTTCTTCTGTAAAAATAACTCTGTACCATAGCTCCATCCCTGTCCTGCAGTGATAGCATTCTCCCAATTCCTAGAATCTGTGGGAGCTTGCATATCAAACAAATCATCTGACCCCAACAAGAAAGAAGCACCCTCCTTGTATTGAATCACATTGTTCATGTGCTTGTAATATCCTTCCAAAGTAATGCTGTATCCGCCTTTTAAATCTTTCGCAACACCTACTGCGGTTTGCTCACTGCTCATGGGAGCAATCTTGGCTGTTGCGGGTACCCATAAATCTGTCGGCAACGAAATACCCGAATTGCTCAACAAATGTATGTATTGATTCATGCGGGCATAAGAACCCTTTACACTCAAAGTACGATTTAAATTATAAGCTACTGATAAACGAGGCTCAGGAAAAACATACTGTGTTTTATCAACCTGGTAATGGCTCAATCTGAACCCAGGATACAATTGAAGTTTACCTAATTTCCATTGGTCTTCAATGTATATGCCCGATTCAACCGTGATGATGTTTTTTATGGCTCGATTAATGTTAAAGTCAAACCCACCCTTAACCACTACGGCACCTGGAGAGAATTGATGTCTGATGCTGCTAATACCAAATCTGACTTGATGGTCTGGTGCAGGTCGCCAATCAAAATCGTATTTTATTCCAATATCATTGATCAAGCTTTGATATTTCAAACTAAATGTATCAAACGGACTTCTATCTTCCACGCTTATGCCTAATTTATAGTGACTGTAAATCAATGAGGCATTAGAAAACAACCGCGGATTAAAAACGTGATTCCAACGGGTAGTTAAGGTTCTATTTCCCCATCCAAAATCTGAAATCAATTTGTAATCACCGTCTTTGATGGTGGCATAAAATTTATCTTGTCCAAAATATCCGCTCACATACAATTTGTCTTTATCTGATATTTCGTAATTGGCTTTGGCATTAAAATCGTAAAAGTAATAACCTAAATTTCCGCCGTTGCTAGCCAACATGATGAACGGTTGCATCAATACATCTAAGTAGGTTCTCCTACCTGAAATCATGAACGAACTTTTCCCTTTCTTTATGGGACCTTCGAAAGTGAACCTTGAACCAATCATTCCAATACCCACTTCACCCGAATATTTTTGATTGTTACCCTCTTTCATGGTTAGGTCAATTACACTCGATAATCTACCACCATATCTTGAGGGGAATCCACCTTTCACCAACTCTACCGATTTCAACGCATCGCCATTGAACACAGAAAAGAATCCAAAAAGGTGAGTTGCATTATACACAATGGCTTCATCTAATATCAATAGATTTTGATCTGGGCCGCCTCCGCGGACATAAATACCGCTTTGTCCTTCGCCCCCTTTTTGTACCCCAGGCATTAATTGAATAACCTTAAGTACATCTTTTTCTCCCAATAAGGCGGGAATATCTTTGATTTGATTGACCGGAATATCCACTTTGCTCATTTCAACTTTGTCTGCCACAGTATTCTTCTTGCTGACAATATTGACTTCTTCAATTTTATCTAAATCTTCCAACGGTACAATCTCTAAGTTCGCCGTTGAATCTTTCGTCCCTGACCAATTAAACGCCTTAGAATCATAACCGGGCATGTTCACCAAAATGGTTTGAGTTTTACCGCCATCGACGGTCAAAGAATAAAAACCATAGGAATTGGTAGTGGTTTGAACGGGTTTCGGAAACGCATCTGCAATAGAAACTGCCGAAATACTAATGCCCCCAAATCGCTCACCAGAAGAAGCATCGCGTACAAAGCCGGAAATGGTAAATTTAGATTGAGCTTGAGCAAAAGAAGCAAAAAAACATCCTAAGAAAAACAACAGCAAACGCTGTAAAGTATTTTTTAATCTCATAAAATGAATGACAACGTTGAATGTAACACTTAAACTACGCCTATCCCCCAAAAAAAGTTACACAGCCACGGCGCCTTTTATAGCGGGGTGAGGATCATAACCATCAACTTGAAAATCGGAATACACAAAATCAAACAGATTTTTTACTGAAGGATTTATTTTCATGGTTGGATACGGACGGGGGTCTCTAGATAACTGCAGGTTGACCTGTTCAATATGATTTGAGTAAATGTGAGCGTCTCCGAAGGTGTGTACAAAATCTCCGGGCTCAAGGTCGCAAACTTGGGCCATCATCAAAGTTAGCAAGGCATAACTCGCAATGTTGAACGGAACACCTAAGAATAAATCAGCACTTCTTTGATAAAGTTGACAGCTTAGCTTACCATTGGCCACATAAAACTGGAACATGGTGTGACAAGGCATTAGGGCCATTTGATCAATTTCACCAACATTCCAGGCATTTACTAATATTCTTCTGGAATCGGGATTGTTTTTAATCATGTTGATGGCCTCTGAAATTTGATCAATCACTCGGCCGTCTTTGGCTTCCCAAGAGCGCCATTGTTTGCCATAAACTGGACCTAATTCGCCGTTTTCATCGGCCCATTCATCCCAAATACTCACTCCATTATCCTTTAAGTAAGCAATATTTGTTTCTCCTTTGATAAACCAAAGCAGCTCGTGTATGATGCTTTTCAGATGTACTTTTTTTGTAGTAATCAAAGGGAAACCTTCCGATAAATCAAATCTGATTTGACCGCCAAATACACTGAGGGTTCCAGTACCCGTGCGATCGGTTTTTTTTGCGCCGTTTTCGAGCACATGTTTGAGGAAAGTTTCGTACTGATTATACATTTTAGGATGCAATTTCAAACAAATTTACGAATTCCCTATTGGTATGCGGGTTGTTAAGCCCAAAAAATTACTATTTTTGCCGTCTCTTATAACATAGAATATGGCTGAACTGATTACCATGCCCAAAATGAGCGACACAATGACCGAAGGGGTTATTGTTCGTTGGACAGTAAAAGTGGGAGATACGGTTAAAAGTGGCGACATCATCGCTGAAGTTGAAACTGATAAGGCAACCATGGATATGGAGGTTTACTCCAAGGGTACCATTTTGCATATCATGGTGCAAGAAGGTGAAGCCGCTGCCATTGATGCACCTGTTGCAATAGTGGGTGCTGCTGGTGAAGATTTCCAAGCTCTTTTAAGCGGTGGTTCAGCACCTAAAACAGCAAGCGCAGCTCCAGAAACTACTGCAACTCCAGTGGCTGAAAGTTCTCCATCGAGCGCTCCAGCTACAACCTCAAACAATACATCTACTGACGATTCACGCTTGAAAGCAAGTCCTTTAGCTCGCAAGATAGCTGAAGATAAAGGAATTGACCTTAAGGCAGTGGCAGGTAGCGGCGAAAACGGTCGCATTGTTAAAAGAGACCTAGAAAACATCCAAGCCCCAGCAAGCGGTTCTACTGCTTCAGTAACCAGCACAGCTGTCATGGGTGAGGAAAGCTATACCGAAGTTCCTGTTTCTCAAATGCGCAAAACCATCGCTGCTCGTTTGGGTGAGTCAAAGTTCACCGCTCCACACTTCTATTTAACCATTGAAATTAACATGGATAATGCAGTGAAAGCTCGTGAACAGATGAACGCCATCAGCTCAGTAAAAATTTCTATGAATGATATTGTGGTAAAAGCTGCAGCTTCAGCTTTGAGAAAACACCCGAATATCAATTCTAGTTGGTTAGGCACAAAAATCAGATACAACAACCACATTCACATTGGTGTAGCTATGGCCGTTGAAGACGGATTATTGGTACCCGTTGTGCGTTTTGCAGATCATAAATCATTGAGTCAAATTTCATCAGAGGTAAAAGCATACGGTGCAAAAGCCAAAGAGAAAAAACTTCAACCACAAGATTGGGCGGGTAATACATTTACCATCAGCAATCTAGGAATGTTTGGCATTGACGAATTCACTGCCATCATCAATCCTCCTGATGCCTGCATCTTAGCAGTTGGAACAGTTAAAGATTCTGTAGGTGTAGTTAACGGTGAAATAAAACCGGTGAAAACCATGAAGGTCACCCTAAGCTGTGACCATAGAGTGGTTGATGGTGCTATGGGAGCTGCATTCCTTCAAACCCTCAAAGATTACCTAGAAGAGCCTGTAAAATTGTTAGTATAAACAAAATAAAAGGCTGCCAAAAGGTGGCCTTTTTTATGAATCATACAAAGTGAAAATAAAATTCAATAGCATTCAAGATCTTGGCGATGCGCGCTACGCCGCTGCTGCTATGGCAGAATGGATGGGATTTGCCATTGACGGTGAAACATCACTACCCGTGCAACAAGTACAAGAAATTATAGGTTGGTGCTCTGGGCCTAAAATCATTCTAGAAGTAACTGAACCCAATATTGACAAAATCAATGCTTGGATGAACGTGATTCCAGTAGATGGAATTCAATGCCTTGAAGATCAATTGCAGACCCTAAAACCACTTCTCCCAGAAATTACAGATTGGTTCACTTTGTCAAATGACGGAACTCTAGTTTATGGAGACCATTCATTGACAGCTATCAATCCGTCGGAAGAAACTGCTGTGCAATTGTTGAATGGCAGTCCTGTTTTTGGCATTCACATTGACTGCGAGAAAGAAACATCCCTCGGGAAAAAAGACTACGGAAATTGGAACGACTTTTTTGATATCATAAATGAATAATACCATGAAAAAAATCATTATCCCTGCCATCGCCGCAATGTCATTGACTTTTGCCGCATGCAACAGCAACGAAGGCGCTTTCACTGAAGAGCAAAAAACCACACAAGACAGCACAGATCAAGCCTCACAAGACGCTGCGTTTGATGAATTGATGAGCGATACCAGCAGCAGCGACACAAACAACACCCCAGAAGTAAAATAATGAAAATAGCCGTAGTTGGTGCCACCGGACTGGTTGGAACTAAAATGTTGCAAGTTCTGCAAGAACGAAATTTTCCCGTTACTGAATTGATTCCTGTAGCTTCTCAAAGCAGCGTTGGTAAGCAAATTCAATTCAATGGAAAATCCTATTCGGTGGTATCAATGATGCAGGCACTTTCCTTAAAACCTCAAATAGCTCTATTTTCAGCAGGTGGAAGTACCTCATTAGAGTGGGCACCCAAATTTGCTGAAATTGGGTGTTATGTCATTGACAACTCTAGTGCTTGGCGCATGGATCCTGCCGTTCCGTTGGTGGTTCCCGAAGTCAACCCCCAAGCACTGAACGACTCAAAAATCATTGCAAATCCCAACTGCAGCACCATCCAAATGGTGGTAGCCTTACAACCCCTACACCAAAAATACGCGCTCAAAAGAGTGATTGTCAGTACATACCAGTCAGTAACCGGTACCGGACAAAAAGCCGTGGAACAGCTCATGAACGAGAGAGCCGGCGTTGAGGCTTCTAAAGTATACCCATATACCATTGACCTAAATGTGCTTCCTCACATTGACGTATTTCAAGATAACGGTTACACCAAAGAGGAAATGAAAATGATTCTCGAAACCCGAAAAATCATGTCGCTTCCTGACTTAAAAATCACAGCAACCACTGTGCGAATTCCCACCATGGGCGGACATTCCGAAAGTATAAACGCCGAGTTTGAACAGCAACCAGAACTTGCAGAAACACGACGTCTACTCAGTGATTTTCCGGGAATAATTCTTCAAGACGACCCCCAAAACCTGTCATACCCCATGCCGCTCACTGCGCATGACCGCGACGAAGTTTTCGTGGGAAGAATTCGACTAGATGAATCGCAACCCAACACATTGAACCTTTGGGTAGTGTCTGATAACCTGAGAAAAGGGGCCGCAACCAACGCAGTGCAAATTGCAGAACTTTTAAAAAACCAAAACAGAGTTTGAATGGTTAGTTAAGCATGTCTGAAGACAACCTAGTTCAATCTGACCCCAACGAAGACAAACGTCCACTTTTCCTGAAAGACGCCATTTATCAAGGCGAGCTCCATTCGGCTCCTTATGCGTTGACGGTCAGTTCACCCAAAATTGAACCCATTGATAAACGCTTGTTAAAGGCCAATGCCCATGAAGCCATGCAGCATCAGGCCGAACAGCAAATTCAGATGCTCAAAAAACAGGCCGAATTGCTCATCAAACAGGCAAAAGCCATCGAAGACCGACTCGCCCTCTCCCACTCCATCTACCAGGCCGAAATCAACTTCGAGCCCATCATTCACGGCATCTATCACCTCTACCAAAAATCCGACGGAAGCCAGGTGCTCACCATGATCGCCCCCTACGAATGGGGTAAAACCATGCCCTTCGAGCAGTTCCTAAATACTGTTCGACTGCTTCCCGACAAAACTTGGGAAATTCTCGCTTAACTTTTTTTTCGCTTAGCTTTTTCTCTGGGGATGTTTTTTCGGGGGATGTTTTTAGTTTCCACCTTTTCGGTGGAAATCAACGGCCTTGCGCACGCTCCCGGTTTCCAAAAGCAACTTACGTGCATTTTCTTCTGTTAATCCCGTTTCTTCTACGATCATCTTTGTACCCCGTTCAACCAATTTTTGATTGGTCAACTGCATATCTACCATCTTATTGCCTTTTACATGTCCCAATTTAATCATCACCGAAGTGGTTATCATGTTCAATACCATTTTGGTAGCTGTTCCCGCTTTCATCCTAGTAGAGCCGGTCACAAACTCAGGTCCGGTAACAATTTCCACAGGATAATTAGCAATTTTAGCAACTTTTGAATCCGAATTACATACCACGCACCCAGTGCCTGCACCCAACTCATTGCATGCTTGCAAGGCTCCAGCCACATAGGGCGTCCTTCCAGATGCCGCAATACCAATCACAAAATCATTTGCACTCACGTTCCAAGCCTTAAGATCTTCAATCCCTTGATTTTCATCATCTTCTGCATTTTCAACTGCCCTCCTTATGGCCCTATCACCACCTGCAATCAATCCAATAACCCGGTCAAAATCCACCCCAAACGTTGGCGGACATTCAGAAGCATCTACTATTCCCAACCTGCCCGAAGTACCAGCACCCAAATAAAATAATCTTCCTCCGGCATTCATTTTTTCATACACAGCATCAACCAAACACTTAATTTGAGGAATGGCCAATTCCACTGCAACGGCAACGGTTTGATCTTCCTTATTGATGCCCCGAAGCAATTCCTCAGTGCCCATTAATTCCAAATCATTGTGTCGAGAAGTACTTTCGGTATTCATTTTTGACAAATTTACATTTCTTCACTAAATCTTCTGCGTAAATTTGTGGTCCATAGTCCGTGGTCCATAGTCCGTGGTCCATGGTCCGTAGTCCGTGGTCCATAGTCCATAGTCCGTAGTCCGTAGTCCGTAGTCCAACGACCCTGTACCAATTACCAATTACCAAAGACAAAAAATGTCCTTACAAAAAGAAATAAAATCAAAATGGCTCCAAATAGTGGAGTTTATTGAAAAGAACTTCGAAAAGAAACCCGATTTAAATGCGGTGTTATTTTTGATTGGCATAAGAGAACTCGGGCAGATAAACGAGAAGCCCTTCACGAAAGAAGAGAAAACTCATCTCATGCATATTGCCAACTGCAGGGTACTCAGTTTTTCTGGGTATTATAAACTCATTGGTCAGGATCAAAACGGTTGGCCAGTTTGGGAAAAAGATCAGCCCATTCCAAATTTAACCTTGTTGGAACAAGAAAATTTGCTCAGACAACACATCATAGAGTACTTTGAACAAGAAGAGATTATCGTATTTGACGAATAATTCTAGATATCAAGCGCAATTGTGGTGAAAATTTACGAATTATTGCTATATTTGCAAGACTTTTCCAAAGTTAAAAGTTAGGAAGGGGGCAGGCGAAAAGCAGTCCCCTTTTTTATTGGATATGAAAAAGTTAGGAGAAAAATTAAAAGTACTCGTTGATCAAGAAGCTATAGCTTTTGATCTTTTTGTAGTTCATTACACGGTAAGTCCTACCGGTTTGTTCCGCTTTTATGTTGACTCTCAAGAACCCTTGTCAATGAAATCGTTGGCCGATTTCACCAGGCATGTTTCCAACTTGATAGATGAAAACGATTTTGGAGACCACCCCTTTACCTTCGAAATTTCATCGCCTGGAGCGGATGCTCCTCTAAAGGACTTTAGACAATTTCACAAACACGTGGGCCGATCTTTCGAAATTCATACTCAGGAAAATTCCTACACAGGAAAACTTGAGGCAATTGATGGTGATGTCCTCAAAATATTGAAGGAATACAAAGAAAAAGGAAAGAAAAAAATAGAAATTCAACCTGTTGATGTTCCCTTTTCTGACATAAAAGAAGCAAAAATTATCATAAGTTTTAAATAGTATGAAAGCAAAGTCCAAAGAGCTAGGTATAAACCTGGTGGAAAGTTTCTCAGAATTCAAAGAATTCAAGAACATCGACCGCGCCACCATGATGCGCGTGCTTGAAGATGTATTTAGAAACATCCTTAAAAAGAAGTACGGTCAAGAAGCTAATTTTGACATCATTATCAACACCGAAACCGGTGATATTGAAATGTACCACCTACGACTGATTGTGGAAGAAGGGGAAGTGGAAGATGAAAACCTTCATATTTCTCTGACTGAAGCTCAACAATTAGAGGCCGATTACCAAGTTGGGGAAGATTGTATTCAACAAATTGGCTTGGAAGACTTCGGACGTAGAAACGTGTTGAATGCCCGTCAAGCTTTGATGTCTAGAATCATTGAACTCGAAAAAGACGAATTGTTCCGCAAATACGGTGATCGCCGTGGTGAAATCATCACTGGTGAAGTTTATAATGTTTGGAAACGTGAAATCATGGTTCTTGATGATGAAGGAAACGAATTAACCCTCCCTAAAGATCAAATGATTCCGCGCGACATTTACAAGAAGGGCGATGCCATTCGTGCAGTCATCAAAGATGTTGAAATGGATAAAGGCAGTCCAAAAATCATACTTTCTCGTACCTCACCTGAGTTCTTGGAGCGATTGTTTGAGTTGGAAGTTCCTGAAATTTTAGACGGTTTAATAACCATCAAGAAAATAGTTCGTGAACCAGGTGAAAGAGCTAAAGTAGCTGTTGAAAGCTACGATGACCGAATTGATCCAGTGGGCGCTTGCGTAGGTGTTAAAGGTGCTCGTATTCATGGTATTGTGAGAGAGTTACGCAATGAAAATATTGACGTAATTAATTTTACAACCAACGAGACCCTCTTCATACAACGTGCTCTCCAACCTGCTGCTATCAGCAAAATGGACATCCAAGACGGTACTGCCAATGTATACCTTGAAAGTGATCAAGTTTCTTTGGCTATTGGTCGCGGAGGACATAACATCAAGTTAGCTTCGAAGCTTACAGGATACCAAATTGAAGTTTATCGTGTCAATGCTGACTCTGAAGACGACGTAGATTTGGATGAATTCTTAGACGAAATTGATACTTGGATTATTGAAGAATTCAAGAAGATTGGCTTAGATTCAGCAAAAGATGTATTGAGAACTTCCGTTCAAGATCTTCTCCAACGCACTGACCTTGAAGAAGAAACCATTCTTCAAGTACAGAAAATTCTCCGCGAAGAATTCGACGAAGAATAAGACATTTTATAAAAACGGCCTTCCTTGGGAGCCGATCGGGGAAATTCCATTTGTAGTTTCCCCGATAAATCCTTGGGAGTTATAAAGGATACCATTAAATTTGAATGAAATTATGGCGGAATACCGTTTAGCAAAAGTTGCCAAAGAAATCAATCGCAGTGCCACTGCTATAGCCGATTTTTTAAATTCGAAAGGCTTTAGTGTTGATGCTCGTCCTACAACCAAAATAACCGAGGATATGTATCAAGCTTGTCTGAAAGAGTTTTCAGCAGACAGAGCTGCAAAAGAAGAAGCTGACAAACTAAAAGCGAATCAACCCGCTCGCCCAATACCTACTCGCGAAAAGGCAGAAACGGTAGATACAACCTCCGCACCTGAAACTATTTCAGTTTCAGCTCCAGAACCTGTTGTAGAAGTTCCTGTTGAAACAACTAAAGTTGTTGAAACTGGTGCAGTTGAAAATACACCTGAAACTTCAGAAATTCCTGTAAAAGAGATTACTGAAGAACAACATGTTTCAAGAATTAAGGTCGTTGGAAAAATTGACCTTACTCCCAAAACAAAGAAAAAAGTTGAAGAGGTTAAAGTAGAAACACCAGCTCCGATTGAAGTTGTAACTCCAATCGAACCAATTGCAGCCATCGAGCCAAAGGCAACTGAGGTAATAGAAGAAATATCTGTTCCAGAAAAAATAGAAATCAAGGAAGAGGCAGTCGTTGTAGAAGAAGTGAAAGCACCCCTTGTTGATGAACCTGCTTCTGATGAACCTGAAAGACACGAAACCAGAAGAGAAGTCCTTTCTGGACCTAAAGTTTTAGGAAAAATTCAACTTCCAGTTGAGAAAAGCGGAAACTCATCCCTTGCACAAGAAGCCCGAAAGGACATGCAAGAGATCCGCAAAAAACGAAAACGCAAAGAAAAAGGTGTTGAAGTTAAAGTGGCCGTTCAAGAAACGGTTCAACGTGAAAATCAACACAATAAAACTCATAAACCCGTTACTGCACCTAAACCTGAAGTTACTACCTCACAAGTAAATACCAATGTGCGTTCTACCTTCAACAGAATGGGCAGTAAGAAAAACGGTCGCGATAGAAAAAGAACAGACAACAAAGAAGAACGTAACCGCCGTTTCGAAGCAGAAAGACGCAGAAAAGATGAGGAAAGCAAAGTTCTTAAAGTAACAGAATTCTTGACAGCCAACGAACTGGCAACCATGATGAGCGTTCCTGTTACTCAAGTAATTTCTAAATGTTTCGCTTTGGGTATGATGGTTTCCATCAATCAACGTCTTGACGCTGAAACTATTCAATTGGTTGCAGATGACTTCAACTTTGAAGTTCAATTTGTAGATGCTGAATCTCAGGTTGAAGCAGTTGACGAAGAAATCGATAACCCAGCTGATTTAAAGCCAAGAGCACCTATTGTTACTGTTATGGGACACGTTGACCACGGTAAAACATCGTTGCTCGATTATATTCGTCAAGAAAACGTAATTGCTGGTGAAGCAGGTGGTATAACCCAACACATAGGCGCTTACGAAGTAACATTGAAAGATGGTAAGAAAATCACTTTCCTCGACACTCCGGGTCACGAAGCATTTACAGCAATGCGTGCTCGTGGTGCGAAGGTTACCGATATGGCCATTATTGTTATTGCAGCAGACGACAGTGTCATGCCGCAAACAAGAGAGGCTATTGCTCACGCTCAAGCAGCAGGAGTTCCTATGATTTTCGCTTTCAATAAAATTGATAAAGATGGTGCCAACGCAGATAAAATTCGCGAACAATTGGCATCCATGAATATATTGGTTGAGGATTGGGGTGGTAAATTCCAAGCTCAAGAAATCAGTGCTAAAAAAGGCCTAAATATTGATGTCCTTTTAGAAAAAGTACTTTTGGAAGCTGAAATGATGCAACTAACAGCTAATCCTGATAGAAGAGCTAAAGGTACCGTCATTGAAGCAACTCAAGAAAAAGGAAGGGGTATCGTTTGTACACTATTGATTCAAACTGGTACACTTAGAGTGGGTGATCATATGGTTGCTGGATCTCAATATGCTAAAGTTCGTGCATTATTTAATGAACGTGGACAACGCATTGAGGAAGCACCGCCATCAACTCCTGTAAAAATATTAGGATTCTCAGATGCTCCAACGTCTGGAGATATTTTCGCTATAATGGCAAACGAAGACGAAGCCAAAACTCTTGCAAACAAGAGACAACAATTGGTGCGTGAGCAGGGTATTAGAACGAAACGACACATTACTCTTGACGAAATTGGTCGCCGTTTAGCAATCGGTAATTTCAAAGAATTGAAAGTGATTGTGAAAGCAGACGTTGATGGTTCTTCTGAAGCATTAACAGACGCCTTAATGAAATTAACAAGCGACGAAATTGCCGTAAATGTGATTCACAGCGGTGTGGGACAGATTACTGAAAGCGATGTTTTATTGGCTTCAGCTTCTGACGCAATCATTGTTGGTTTCCAAGTAAGGCCTTCAGCTAAAGCTCGATTGATTGCTGAAAACGAACAAATTGATATCCGTACATACAGCATCATATATCAAGCCATCGAAGAAATTAAATCCGCGATGGAAGGTATGTTGTCTCCTGAAATCGTTGAAAAAGTTATTGGTCACGTGGAAATTCGCGAAGTATTCAAAATCACGAAAGTGGGTACCATCGCAGGTTCTTATGTTACTGACGGTAAAGTCGAGCGCGGAAGTAAGATACGCGTCATTAGAAACGGTGTAGTGAAACATGAAGGCATATTAGCCTCTTTGAAACGTTTTAAAGACGACGTTAAAGAAGTAACCAAAGGATACGAATGTGGACTGCAAATTTCAAACTTCAACGATATTGAAGAAGGCGACTACCTAGAGGTATTCGTTGAAGAAGAAGTAAAACGTAAATTGTAATTTCGTCTGAAAAAAAATAATTTTTAACGACACTGCAACGAAAATTCCATATAAATCGTCTAGTTTGGTATAAAACTTGCACATCGAAAATAAAAAACAACAGAATATGAAAAAGGCATTATCATTCTTGGCTGTAGCTCTCACAATAGTGACCTCAGCTTTCGCTCAAAAAACAGCTGTTCAACCTGAACCCGCTATTAAATGGGAACACAAATCTCACGATTTTGGAAACATTAAAATGGGTCCTCCAGCTGATATCGTTTTCAAATTCACCAATACTTCAAACGCTCCTGTTGTAATTAAAAATGCTCAGGCTTCATGCGGATGCACTACTCCATCTTGGACAAAAACTCCCATCATGCCAGGTGAATCTGGCGAAGTAAAGGCTAGTTATGGCACAGATGGCCGTCCTGGGTATTTCCAAAAATCGGTTAAAGTAGAATTTGACAACGGTAATACCACCGATCTTACCATCAGTGGAACTGTAACAACAGAACCTGAGTCAAAGAAAAGTGACATCAAATAAGAATCCCATGAAAAAGTTCCTTTTATCATTGGCAAGCCTTTTCTTCGTTGTTGGAGCGTTTGCTCAAACACAAGATGAATTAGCTGAAAAAACCAGTAATGCGAATCTAGTATTTGAAACCTCTAGCCACAGCTTTGGGAATATCATTGAAGGACAAATTGCAACATACGAATTCAAATTCACAAACACCGGTACTGAACCTCTAGAACTTACTAATGTGCGTGCTAGTTGCGGATGTACAACTCCAAAATGGCCTCGTGAATTGATTCAACCTGGACAAACTTCTGTTGTTAGAGCAGAATATAATTCCAGCGGAAGACCCGGCACGTTCAACAAGAACATTTTTGTAACCAGCAATGCAGGTCAAGCGACCTTAACCATTTCTGGAAATGTGATTAAAGAACCTGAAAAGCCCATTTCTCCAATCATTATAAAGTAATATAAAGGGCTGCCATAAAGCAGCCTTTTTTTATTAAAATAATTCCTGTCTATTTTCGTTTAACTCACTATGAATCAAAGAACTTTAAACATCGTTGCCGTAGGGTTGATTTCCCTTGCTATCATTATCTCCTCAGCCATTCTTTCTGATGGATATAAATACAAATTTACATCCCAAGAAACCATCGCAACTACAGGCCTTGCCGAAAAAGAATTCCGTTCAGATTTAGCCAATTGGAGTGTTTCCTTCAAAAGGAAGGCAATGTCTAGAACTGAAGGTTTTGCACAGCTAAAAAAAGACGCGCAACGCGTTAAGGAATACTTGATTTCTAAAGGATTTAAATCTGACGAACTCATTTTTTCATCCATAGAGGCTGACAAATCCTATTTAGAAAAAAGAGAAGAAAACAAATACGGCAATTACAGCTATACTCAAATTTTTGATGGTTACAACCTAAGTCAGTCCATTGACATTGAAACTCCAAACATTGAACTAGTAGAACAAACATCAAGAGAAATCACAGAGCTCATCAATGAAGAAATTGAAATTAACTCTTCTACCCCTTCTTACTTTTACTCAAAACTCGAAGACTTAAAAATCTCTTTGATTGCAGATGCCACATCAAATGCCACAAACAGGGCTAAGAATATCGCTGAAAAAAGCAATAGTAGTCTCGGTGCATTAAGACAAGCAAGCATGGGTGTTTTTCAAATTACAGGTAAAAACTCGTCGGAAGAATTCTCATGGGGCGGTGTTTACAATACAACTGATATAAATAAAAAAGCGAGTATCACTGTGAAACTCCAATTTGGAATTAAATAATCATGCGAATTCCAAAACATAGCTCATTTCTGTTCTTTATACTGCTGATAAATCAATTATCCGCACAACTTACTTCTGATTCAGAAGGACCGTTGCAAGTGGTTGGAGCAAATAAATTATCGGCAAAATTAAACTCCGGCGATATTTTCGAAGCCGTATTTCACATCAGAAATAACTCCACCGAAACGCAATATATTGCCCAAGTAGCACCAGATTGCGTATGCACTCAATTTGCCTTCCCAGAAAAGGGAATCGAAGCAGGCGCAACTGACAGCATAATTCTTTTTTTACAATCAAAAAATGTTCCTCCGGGTCCCTTTTTTAAACGTGCATTTGTAGATTATACTGAAGGTTCATTTGAACTTCAACTAGAAGGCGACATCACAGTTATTCGTCCAAAATACAAACAAGGAGAAAAACCTGTAATCTATCAACCCACCCAAATCAGAAAAGTCAATCAATGAAATATTCGTATTTGATCATAGCTTTGGTGATAATATCTGCTTGCAACACCCAATTATCTTATTCAAATAAAGAGACTGCCTCATCAACGAGCAACACCACAATCACAACTACAACTAATACCACCATTATTCAAAATGGGAACCCAACTCCCAATCCTCTTACAAATCTCCAAAACTCAATTTCAGCTTCTGATTCCATCATTTGGAATGAACTCATTCATGACTTCCAAGATGTTCCTTCAGGGCCACCGGCAAGAACAAAATTTTATTTTGTCAACAAATCAATGAAGCCCATCACCATTACCGCGCTTCACCCTGGTTGTAGTTGCACTGCTACTGATTTCACAAAAACCCCAGTTTCACCAAAAGACACCGGTTGGGTTACAGCAGACTATAAAACATCCAACACCTTTGGCCGGTTCCGTAAGCACATTGATGTCTATTTTGATAAAAATCCCAACGGCTATCACCTCATTTTGACAGGTAACGTTGATGCGATGATGAAATAGTCTGTAGTCCGTGGTCTGTGGTCCGTAGTCCGTAGTCTGTAATCTTTAATCTGCGGATCCTGTCCCCCGACACCCGATCCCCGAAACCCGATCCCCGAAACCCGACACCCGACTATCGACTATGGACTATCGACTATCGACTACCAACTACCCCCTACCAACTACCGACTACCAACTACCCTATACCCCCCGTATGATAAAACAACGTGGTATCAGAGTTTAATCGGCCCGATTCAAAGCCTTCTAACACAGCATAAAGCGCCTTTCCGGTGTAGATAGAGTCAAAGTGTATTCCGGTTTCGGCTTTGGCGGAAGCTACAAAATCACGCAATTCTGGAGTGGATTTAGCATACCCACCGAAAATGTAATGGGTGTTGATTTCAATATTATAACGGTCTGCAAAAAATTTAGAATCATATTCCTCATCCCACTTTTTTCTCTCTTCGTAAAACTCATCACCGTATTGCTCCCTTTCAAGGCGCTCTTTTTCTAGATTTTCCTGTTCAAAGTACATATTACCCTTGGGATCATAGGGATCGTCGCCGCGCATGATTTTTTGAATGTTACGCTTCTGCTCCAAATCGTTTTTTAAAACAGCTATGGCCTCAATTCGGGTGTCTTTCAAACCTCCTTCACGAGCAAATTTGAATAAACCCGCCGCTGTAGTGCCAGTGGCAGATGCATGAATTACTGTTTCCGGAATGAAATCACCCCATCCTTTAACGGCATAATAAAATCCTTCCATACCAAAAAAACCGCGTCCGCCTTCGGGAATGACCATGGGATAAAAATCTTCGGTCACAAAGTTCTCGTAAATATATTTGTATTTCAGCTTGTAATCAGCTCTGCTAATGAAATGCAATTCCATGCCGTATTCACGACACATTTGTAAATGTTTGCTGTCACTGTTGGGTTCACCTCTCACGATACCCACAACACGCCTGCGTGGATCAGAATAAAATGCTGCTACCGCCACCAAATGGTTGCTGTAAGCACCGCCAACAGTCAAAATACCGTTATGTCTAATCCAACCACTTTTTTGATCATAACCCCAAAGTTTCCGAAGTTTATTCCCTGTAACAATCGGGTCAATCAAGTCGTCTCTTTGGATTCTAAACCGATATTTTATCCCCCGAAAAGAAACCTCCGCCCACTCCCATGATCCTGAATAAAATTGCTTCGAATTTCTGAGATTAAACATAATACAAAAATACTATATTCGCAGAGCATTCGGGGTGCCTCTATGGAGCGCTGAGATTATACCCGCTAACCTGCTCAGGATAATGCCTGCGAAGGGAAATGACCACAGTCATCTGTGACATCTCGAGTGCTAAAAATACCGAGATATGAAAAAAAATCAATTTTTATCTGCTGTTTTAGGGTGTTTCTCCGCATTCTGCGCACAAAAATCACATGCCCAAACATTTGACAGTTCCCAGTTCGAAACCATTGAAAATGTGATTCTCAAAGTCAATTTTAAACTGTACAATATTTCGTTGGGAGCAACTGATTTAATACAACCTCAAACACTGCAAAAGAAAAACCTTGGACAAGATATACCCATGATTTTGCAACACCAAACAGGTGTCATTTCAACCAGCGATGCGGGTAACGGCATTGGTTATACCGGAATCAGGGTGCGGGGAAGTGACGCCACACGAACGCAGGTCAACATCAACGGAGTACCCATCAACGACGCAGAAAGTCAAGGTACTTTTTGGGTTAATATGCCCGATTTGGTGAGTTCCAGCAGAAGTATTTCCATACAGCGCGGAGTGGGGAGTTCGGTGTTCGGCGCCGGCGCATTTGGAGGAGGTGTTTACATTCAAACCGATGCCCCAACCCATGAGCAACGTACAAGCCTTGACCTCAGTTATGGCAGTTTCAACACCCGTAAAATAACCGCTAAATGGAATTCCAACAACATAGCCCTCAACCAAAATCGCCGACTCAATATTAATGCTCGAGTATCTAACATTGCCTCTGACGGATTCATTGACCGAGCGAGCACTTCGATGTCAGGATATCTGTTTTCAGCCCAAATTAATCATAAAAACATCAATCGTTGGTCTTATAAATTATTGGCTTTCGGGGGAAAAGAAAGAACCTACCAAGCTTGGTGGGGAATACCCGTTGAGAAATTCAATTTAGGTAATCCCAAAAATACAGAAACCAGCGAACAACCCCTCATTGACCACTATAACAGAAACGTGCCTTATACCTATAGAAATACTCAAGATTCATTAAATCTATTTCAATCGGCATCCAACAAGTACAATTACTACACCTATCCCGGTGAAACCGATAACTATCAGCAACACCACTTTCACTTATACGCCGATAAAAATTTCAGCAACGGCACCAAGTTCATAGCCACCACCTATTACACCTACGGATCAGGTTTTTTCGAACAATATCGATTGAATGACGAACTTTCATACTATGGACTTCCCAATTTCAAGAAAGACACCCAAACAATCACTAATTCGCCGCTTGTGCGTCAACGATGGCTTCAAAATCACTTGATTGGAACTCAATTAAACCTGTTTACCGAGGTGATGAAAACCGAATTGCATTTTGGTCTCGGGGGAAGTCAATATCTGGGACAACACTTCGGACGAGTAACCGATGTGATGGATGATCAAAATCAATTGAACAATGAACTACCCAAAGAATACTATCGCTCATCAGGAAACAAAACCGACATCAGTGCTTTTGTAAAGGCAAAAAAGAACCTTTCCAAACAATTCTCAGTGTTCGCTGACCTTCAATATCGCTATGTTAAACACTTAGGAAAAGGCAACGACAACGATTTACTCACCATCAACTTTGATCAAACGTTTCACTTTTTCAATCCCAAAGGAGGGGTGAATTACAAACTAAAAAATCACGAATTTACATTGTCTGCCGCTGTGTCAAATCGAGAGCCCGCTAGAAGTGATTTCACCGATAACAAGTCCCAAGAAATCCCCAAATCAGAAAGACTAATTGACTATGAATTTCAACATGCATTCGTAAAAAAGAACACACAGTTGATCACCAACTTCTACTACATGGATTATTACAACCAATTGGTTTTAACCGGTGCGGTAAACGATGTGGGAACTTCACTTCGTAAAAATGTGGATCGTAGTTTCCGCAGAGGCATAGAAATTACATTGAACCAGCTGCTTTGGAAGTCCAATCTGCATGCCCTTAATTTCAACGCAAACTTGGCTTTGAGTCAAAATAAAATCAAACAGTTCACGGCCTCATGGCTCGACTATGCCACATACGAAGCCGTTGATTCCCAATTCTTTAATACAGATATTGCTTATTCACCCAATCAAGTGGGCGCAATGGGCATTCAATACAGTTTTAAAGAAAATTTCAGCCTGCAAATCCTGCAAAAATTTGTGGGACGTCAATTCCTAGACAACACCAGCGAAATCAACCGAAGTCTGGATGCCTACACGTTTACTGAGATGTACGCCAATTACAGCCACACTTTCAAAAACGGAGATGTCCTAAATTTCAAATTGCAGGTATCAAACGCACTGAACAACTATTTCGCCAATAACGGTTATACCTGGGGATATATGTACGGAAGTAGAGAGGTAATTCAGGAGGTTTTTGTGTTCCCTACTGCAATTCGAAATGCCACTTTCAGCGTTGGATACCAGTTTTAATCAAAGAATCGCTCAACGGCATCACAATGCTCCAATTGGGGTAATTGTTTTGCTGTAGTGCACCTGATACCCTACTTTGAATTGCCTGCCAATTTGGACTTCTAGGCGATTCATTTAACATGGTTTTTGCTATATTCTCGGCAATGGCCCTGCGAATAACCGCATTATAATGTTCTGTGGGATACCACTGATCAGTATAAAACGAACCTTTATTTTCGGCATTTAACTGATTGGCTTCGGGCAAGTAATAATTATCTACAACGGTCACTCCCCACAGTTTGAATTTTGATTTCAAAAACTCATAATTGGCATCCATGATGGTTAGAAGTTTATCTCCGAAGAGCCTTTCTGCATGGTATCTATTGGGAGGCAAGATGTGAAAGACCAAATTCCAATTCTTTTGCTTACACACGAGTACAATTTTTTGTAGGTCTAGCAATCTCTGATTCTGATCATCTATAATGAATCCAAATTCTTTGATATAAGCTCCTGCCATATGCTTGACATCGGGATGCATCGACGAATCTAAATTTCGAGCCAACTTGTCGTTCCAAAGTTTAACCGTTTTTTCTTCTATGGGAAGTTCTCTTGTTCTCCACCATTGCACTTTCAATCGCTCGCGCTCCAATTCATTACGATTGTCGTAAAAGTGCAATCCCATATAAATTCGAGTGAGCAAGGGTGGTCTATTGCTATAAAACAAAGCTTCTCTTTGATTGCTTGCTTCGTTACCTGAAAATATGGCTGTAGGGCCACAGGTACGCACATTAACCCCCAGAACAATGGTTTTTTTACCGCCAGAAACACTGCTTAAATCAGGCGCTAAGTTGAGCATTTCCAAGAACAATCCCGGGTGATACCCTTCGTGGGTGATTTGCTCTACCTTTTTATTTTCCCCTAAATACAACTGTAAAAAATCACCAATACTTTGATTTAGGGTATCTGTCCAAGGATTAAAACTGGTATTGCTACTTTCCCCTAAATAAACGATCTCACCTGCTGAAAATGCAGAGTCTATGCGATTCCTGACACGGGAATATTTCTGTACATCTGATGACCATAAAGTTTGTTTATATACCTCATTGAGACCTAGCAAAAACAGTAACACTATCAATAGCCTACTCCAGAACCAAACAACGATATTTCTTTTCTCCGAAAGCTTCATGGATTAGAATTGGAAATAAACAAAAGGGTGATTTACTGCACCGCCAAACAGTAGCACTGCGGTGAGCATGAATAAATAAACAATCCAACGTAAAAATAAAGACTGATCTCCAAACCACTGGTCAGCCCGTTTTTTCATAATGAAATGATCAAATACGAAGCCTACAAATAAGAATAACCAAACCTGTCCCTCTGCTGTTAATTGCAGCAAAGACTTTTGAGTGTAGTCGTAGTTGCCAATGAGCATGTTATAAACATCAAAACTCTGATCCAAAGATTGACCGCGGAAAAACACCAAAGTCATCATGAAAAAGAACCCTGTTTTCAATCTTCTCAAAAACAATCCATATGGATTTTCAGACCCACGCCGGCCAACAACAAACCGGTCAAATAGATATAATATACCCTGACTCAATCCGAAGTAAATCATGGTGGAATTTGCGCCATGCCATAATCCGCTAGTGAAAAAAACTAAAAGAACTGAGAAAGAAAGTATCAGTTTTCCACTCCTATTTCCTCCAACCGGAATGAAAATATAGTCTCTGAACCAGGTGCTCAAGCTGATATGCCAACGATGCCAAAACTCAGGAACACTTCCGGCTAAAAAGGGTTTGTTGAAGTTATCCATTAAATCAATGCCGAAAAGCAAACCTGCACCTTGCGCCATCAATGAATATCCAAAGAAATCATAATAAACCTGAAAGGTGAACATGAAAGTCGCTAGCCATGAAGACGCCAACGTATAATTTCCGTGATTTTGGTAGAATTGATCCACTACACCCGCAAGATTATCAGCAACTGCCACTTTTAAGAACAAACCGTAAAGCAACAATCTGCCCCCATTTTTAAGATCTTCCAATTTCGGGGAATATCTGGCAAATAATTGAGTATGTAATTTCCCGAATCGCTCAATAGGACCAGCCACCAACTGCGGAAAAAACGAAACAAACAGCATGAATTTAAT